>Ga0075423_10007311_pt1 | contig 10421 bp, 7 predicted proteins | sample SoiMethybrSBSTD2_FD_80114 | JGI IMG/M metagenome (GOLD analysis project Ga0075423, IMG submission 80114) | Bulk soil microbial communities from a Populus tree surrounding site in Tennessee, USA - Soil MetaG P. TD hybrid SBSTD2 | ecosystem: Environmental > Terrestrial > Soil > Tree plantation...
CTTCTGCCGGATGATCGGTCCACACCTGCACACCCGACCACGTTTCGCCATCGATCGTCAGCGGCACGAGCTCGACGTGTCCGAGTCCACCCATGCACAGTTCGGTGAGGACGCGGCCCGCACCGAAACCTCCGGCGGCCTCGATGCCAGCGTCGATCACGCGTGCGCCGGAGGCGAGCGCGCGCACCGCGATTCGCAGTTCGTCGGCTCGGCCGACACAGGCGTCTGCGAGTGCCCAGGCGCGCTCGTTCATCTTGAGATTTGTCATCTAGTGGTATGTCCTTCGTGAATGCTACCGGCCGCTCCACTGTCGCGGCCGCGAACTCGCCGTCGGAGGCTAGGTCTTGCTATAACCCCCTCAGCAAATTCGAACCACTAATAGCCTAGTAGAATGAGCGCCCCATGCGCAGACTACTGCTGACGGTTGCCTCCCTTGCGATCGCGTCGTTGGTCGCGGCGGCACAAACTCGAACTGGTCCGCTCGTCTTCGAAGGCGCACGCCTGCTGACTGGAGAACGACGGCCACCGATCGAGGACAGCGCCGTCGTGGTGAACGACGGACGAATTACTGCGGCGGGACCACGAGCGACGATCAAAGCACCGGCAGGCGCAACGGTCATCGATGTCCGCGGCAAGACAATCATGCCGGCGCTCGTCGATGCGCACAGTCACCTTGGCTACACCGATGTGCGCACCGGTATCACATCGTCGGCCAGCTATACACGCGACAACCTGCTCGACCAGCTCCGTCGATATGCGTACTACGGTATCGCCGCGACGTTGAGCCTCGGCCTCGATCGTGGCGACCTGCCGTATCAACTGCGCGCATCCCCCACGCCAGGCGCGGCGCTGTTTCTCACCGCTGGACGTGGCATCGCCATGCCGAATGCCGGCCCCAACGCCGACTACTGGAAGGACGCCGCGTACGGTGTGACGACGGAAGCCGAGGCGCGTGCGGCGGTCCGCGAGCTGGCCGGCAAGAAAGTGGACATCGTCAAGATCTGGGTGGACGACCGCAATAAGACCGTGACGCCGCTACCGCCGTCACTCTATCGGCCGATCAGTGCTGAAGCGCACTCGCGCGGTCTGCGCGTCGTCGCGCACGTGTTTTACCTGGCGGATGCGAAGGAGCTGCTGCGCGCTGGCATCGACGGCTTCGCGCACGGCATCCGCGACCTCGACGTCGACGAGGAGATCATGACGCTGTTCAAACAGCATCCGCAGGTCTTCGTGATCCCGAATCTGCCGGACACGCCGCCCTCGATCGCGGATCTCGCCTGGCTCAGCGAGACGCTTCCTTCACGCGCGATCGACGAGTTGAGGAAGACGGCCGTCGCGTCGCCGGCACGACCGCGGCTCTTCGAGGTGCAGGCGCGCAGTCTCGCCAAGCTCTCGGCGGCCGGCGTGCGTATCGCGTTCGGCACCGATGCGGGCGTCGGCGCGCCATACGGATTCTCAGCGCACACCGAGCTCGCTGATATGGTCGCCGCCGGCATGACACCCGCCGACGTGATCGTCGCCGCCACTCGCACGTCCGCAGAGGTGATGCGTCTGAATCAGCTCGGTACGATCGCCGCCGGCAAGAGCGCGGACTTCATCGTCCTCGACGCAAACCCTCTCGACGACATCAAGAACACACGTAAAATCGCACAGGTTTACCTGCGCGGCGCCAAGGTCGACCGGGCTGCGCTCACTGCCGGTTGGACCCGCTGACGACCCGTAGCGCCGAAGCCGGCAGGCGAAGGCGGCTCGTTGACTTCGCCTCGTTTTCGTTCACACTCTCAGACCTGCGGTATCCGTGACGATGCGCAGAGCTGTGCGGATGTTCGCGTGCGGGGTACTGGCCGCCGTGGCCGGGTATCTGTACGCCTATCCGATCGACGCACAGGCTCCTCAAGTTGGTCCGGCTAAAGCCGGACACTACGAGGTCAAGCCGGCGCTCGATCGTTACTGCATCACCTGTCATAACGCGAAACTGAAGACCGCTGGCCTGTCACTCGAGCAGGCAGACCCATCGCGTGTCGGCGGCGACGTGGAGATGTGGGAGAAGGTCGCGCGCAAGCTTCGCACGCGCGAGATGCCGCCTTCAGGACTTCCTCGCCCGGACCGCGCCACATACGAGCAGCTTGTCTCGACGCTTGAAACTGCGCTCGATACCGCGGCAGCGGCGGACCCACATCCGGGGCGCGTCGTCATACATCGGTTGAACCGGACCGAGTACACGAACGCCATTCGCGATCTGTTGTCACTGGACGTCGACGGACGCGCGCTTCTGCCAGCCGACGAACCCGATCAACAGGGATTCGATAACGTCGCCGGCGTGCTCTCGGTGTCGCCGCGTCTGCTCGAGAACTACATGACCGCGGCGAACGCGATCAGCCGTCTCGCCATCGGCGACGCGACGATCAGCGCGGTTGAGGACACGGTTCGCATCCCTACGGCGACGGTGCAGGACGACCGTGCCAGCGACGATCTGCCGTTCGGATCGCGCGGCGGCGTTTCGATTCCGTATCAGTTCCCGCTCGACGGCGACTACCGCATCAAGGTGGTTCTGAAGCGACAGCTCTATCTCTACCTGATCGGGATGGGCGAACCGCATCAGCTCGACGTGCGTCTCGATGGCACGCTGCTCAAGCGGTTCACGATTGGTGGTGACGGCAAGGGCATGACGGCTCCCGAAAGCTTCGCTGGTAACACGCAGGGCGATCCGGAGTGGGAGGAGTACATGCACACCGCGGACGCCGGGTTGATCGTGCGCGTTCCGGTGACGGCCGGCACGCATCGCATTGGCGTCTCATTCGTGCGGCGACAGTGGGAACCGGAAGGCGTGCTGCAACCGCCGCAGCGGGGCTTCGCGCGCACGACCAACGAGCTGTACTTCGGTGACCCGTCGGTGGACAACGTCTCGATCGCGGGACCGCTCGCCGTCCGCCAGACGAAAGACTCGCCGGCCCGGCGTGCCATGTTCATCTGCCGGCCATCGAGTGCCGCCGGCGAGGACGCCTGTGCACGGCGCATTCTGTCCACGATCGCTCGACGCGCATATCGAGGCTCGGTGAGCGAGAACGACATCAACACGCTGCTTACGTTCTACCGTGCCGGCCACGCCGACGCCGACTTCGAGGCCGGCATCCAGCAGGGTCTGCGCCGCATCCTTGCGTCGCCGAAGTTTCTGTTCCGTATCGAACGTGAGCCGCAGCCCGCTGGACGCCGCGGTCCGGAGAGTGCAGGCGGCACGGGTCAGGCGTATCGGGTGAACGACATCGACCTGGCCTCACGGCTCTCCTTTTTTCTGTGGAGCAGCATTCCGGACGAGGAGCTCCTCGCGGTGGCCGCAAAGGGTGCGCTCAGCGATCGCGCGACGCTGGAACGGCAAGTGCGCCGCATGCTTGCCGATCGCCGCGCGCAGGCGCTGGTCGACAACTTCGCCAGCCAGTGGCTGACCATCGGCAAACTCTCCGGCGTCGTGCCCGACGTCGATGCATATCCGGAGTTCGATGAGAATCTCCGCGACGCGTTCCGGCAGGAAACGCGACTGTTCATCGGATCGCAACTCCGCGAGGATCGCAGCGTCGTCGATCTGGTCACCGCCAACTACTCATTCGTCAACGAACGACTCGCGCGCCACTACCGTATTCCGAACGTCTATGGCAGCCACTTCAGACGCGTCACGTTCAGCGATGACGTCCGCGGCGGCCTGCTCGGTCAGGGCAGCATCCTCACCGTCACGTCGTACCCCAATCGCACATCTCCGGTGCTGCGCGGCCGCTGGCTGCTCGACAACATCCTCGGTGCTCCGCCTCCGCCGCCTCCACCCGATATCCCGCTGCTGAATGAAGGTGGCGCCGACACAAAGACGATGTCGATCCGCCAGCAGATGGAAGCGCATCGGAAGAATCCGTCGTGCGCCGTCTGTCGTGTGCGGATGGATCCACTCGGGTTCTCACTCGAGAACTTCGATGCGCTCGGCAAATGGCGGACGACCAGCGAGGGGATTCCAGTGGATGCGTCGGGCGCGCTTCCTGACGGCACGCGGTTCGAGGGCGTCGCCGGCCTGCGGCAGCTCATCGCCAGTCATCAGGATGACTTCGTGCGCACATTCACGCAGAAGCTCCTGGCCTACGCGCTCGGGCGAAGTCTGGACGCACACGATTTGCCGGCCGTGCGCCGCATCGCGCGCGATGCGTCACGCGGCGGATATCGATGGTCGTCGGTCGTTTCCGGCGTCGCGACGAGCACGCCGTTCACGATGAGCACCACGCAAGGGACCCAGAGCACGGGGACTGCGGCGTCCGCGTCCGCACGGCTTCAGCCAGACAAGTAGGAGCACGCCAATGCTGATCACCAGGAAGGCGATCCCACGCCGCACAGTTCTTCGAGGCATCGGGGCCACGCTCGCCTTGCCGCTGCTCGACGCGATGGTGCCCTCGTTGACAGCGCTCCAGAAGACCGCGGCGAAGCCGATCACGCGATTCGGGGTGATGTACGTCCCGAACGGCATGGTCATGGAACAGTGGACGCCCGCCACTGAAGGCGTCGGCTTCGAGCTCACGCAGACATTGGCGCCGCTCTCCCCGTTCAAAGATGACCTTCTTGTCTTGAGCAATCTCGCGTGCGTGCCTACGCCCGGGCGCCCTGGCGGTGCCCACGCCAAGGCCAGCACGCGGTTTCTCACCGACATCTCGCCACCAACCAGCGAGACCTGGCTCGACGCCGGCATCTCGATGGACCAACTTCTCGCGAGACAAATGAGCGCGTTCACGCAGCTCGGATCGCTGGAGATGGCGGTGGAATCAGGCGAGACGGCGGGCGCGTGCGACGTCGGCTTTGCCTGCGCCTACACGAACACGATTTCATGGCTCGGGCCCAGCACGCCGCTGCCGACGGAGAACAACCCGCGCACGATCTTCGAGCGGTTGTTTGGCGACAGCGGCAGCACCGATCCACGCGCGAGACAGCGCCGCATCCGGCAGGACCGCAGCCTCCTCGACTCGGTTCGCGACGAAGTGGCGACGTTGCAGGGCGCGCTCGGTCAGGGCGATCGCGTCAAGCTCGTCGAGTATCTCGAGGCCATTCGCGACGTCGAACGTCGCATTCAGAAAGCCGAGGAGCAGAGCGACAAGGAACTCCCGCGCGTCGATCATCCGGCCGGCGTGCCGGCCACGTACGACGATCACGTCCGGCTGATGTGCGATCTACAGGTGCTCGCGTATCAGACCGACCTGACCCGAGTGGTCACGTTCATGCTCGGGCGCGAGTTCAGCGGTGTCACCTATCCGCAGATCGGCGTGCCGGATGCCCACCACCCAATCACGCATCATCAGCAGGAGCCGGAGAAGATCGTGAAGGTGACGAAGATCAATCACTACCACGTGACGCACTTCGCCTATCTGCTCGACAAGCTGCGCTCGATGCCAGACGGCGACGGCACGCTGCTCGATCACGTCGTCATGATGTACGGGACCGGCATGGGCGACTGCAACGCGCACGATCCGCGCAGTATCCCGCTCGTGCTGGCGGGCGGACGGTCGGTGCAATTGAAAGGCGGTCGTCATCTCCGGTATCCGAAGGAGACGCCGCTCGCCAACCTGCACCTGACGCTGCTCGACAAGCTCGGCGTCCGCATCGATCGCATGGGCGACAGCACCGGCCGCCTCGACGATCGCGCGCTGTCGGGGATTTGACGCCGTGCTCAATCGCGTCATCCTGAGCGCGTTCGTCGCGGCGACGTGTAGCATCGGACTCGCCGCCGCGGGCGACCTGCGACTGATCGACGCGGTTCGCGCGCAAAATCTCGAACACGTCCGCGCGCTGCTGGCGGAGCGTGTTGACGTCAATGCCACGCAGGGCGACGGCGCAACAGCCCTGCACTGGGCAGTGCACCGCGACGATAGCGCGCTCGTTGATACGTTGCTCCGCGCCGGCGCACGGGCCAACGTCGCCGACGATACAGGGGCGACGCCGCTCTTTCTCGCCTGCACGAATCGAAACGCTGACATCGTCGGCCGACTGCTCAGCGCCAATGCGAATCCGAACGCGGCGCTTCTCAGTGGAGAGACCGTGTTGATGACCTGCGCACGCGCCGGCAACGCCGACGCCGTGCGCGCCCTTCTCACGCGTGGGGCGATGGTCAACGCCAAAGAGTCGGCGCACGACCAGACCGCACTGATGTGGGCCGCGGCCCAATCACACCCGCAAGTCGTACAGGCTTTGCTGGAGCGCCGGGCTGATGTGCGCGCGCGTTCGCGCGAGTACACGCAGACAGTCACGAGCGAAGTCACGCAGCGAGCCGGGCGCGAGACGTTGAACTACACCGTGCCGCGTGGCGGCATGACGGCGCTGCTCTTCGCGGCGCGGTCCGGTGACGCCGAGTCAGTGCGACTGCTGATTGCGGCCGGCGCCGATGTGAACGACGCCCTCCCCGACGGCGCCAGCGCGCTCATCGTCGCCGCGCACAGCGGTCATCGTCAGGCGGCGATGGCGCTGCTCGACAACGGCGCCAACCCGAATGCCGACCTCGTCGGCTACACCGCGCTGCATGCCGCCATACTCAAGAGCGACGTCGAGCTGGTCAAGGCGCTGCTCGCGCACGGCGCCGATCCGAACACCCCGATCACGAAAGGCACCCCGGTCCGACGCAACAGTCAGGACTTCGAACTGCCTAAGACGTTGATCGGCGCGACGCCGTATGCGCTCGCGGCAAAATTCCTCGAGCCCGAGATCATGCACGCGCTCGCGTCAGCGAAGGCGGACACGCAACGGCCCATGAAGGATGGGGCTACACCGCTGATGGCAGCCGCAGGGATGGGCATGGTCGCGCCGGCGCAGGATGAGAAGCGTGGCACCGACCGTCGCGGCCTCGCGATTCTCGACGGCGGCATCGGCGAACCCGAGAGTCGCGTACTCGAGACCGTGATGGCCGCATTGAGCCTGGGCAGCGATCTCGAGGCCGTGAACCCGTCCGGCGAAACCGCGTTGCACATCGCGTCGGCGCAGGGATACGAGACCGTCGTTCGAGCGCTGGCTGAACACGGCGCAAATCTCAACGCCCGTAACCTGCGCGGTCAGACGCCGCTGGGCGCACTGGTCGCGCGCAAAGCCCGGCCCAACATGATCGAGCTGCTCCGCAAGCTCGGAGCCGGCATGTAGAGGCGAGTCCTCAGACTCACCTGCCGGAAGGCGGGTCTAAAGACCCGCCTCTACTCATAGAACTGCGGCGACTTCTTCAACTTCGCGTTCTGCACGAAGTCGTGCTCGATCCAGATCTCGGTCTTCGTCCGTTTCAAATACTCCTCGATCATTACGCGTGACGCCGCCGATTGCTGGACGTTGAACTCGGTGTCAGGCGGTGGCCGCTTCAAGGTGCGCTCCTGCGGATAGTGATAGAGATCGCCCGCGATCATCACGCGACCGGTCTTCGGCAGATTCAACACCAGCACCTGATGCCCGGGGGAATGACCGGGCGCTGCCTTCAGCACGACGGTGCCGTCGCCGAAGACGTCGTACTCGTCGCGATCGAGGCTGATCGACTTACTCGATTTGATGTTCTCGAAGAACGTGCGGTTGACGCGTGTGTTGCCCTCTTCCCACATGAAGGCTCGTTCGGCCGGCCGGGCCAGCCACGTCGATGCGACGAACAGGTTCGCGTTGGCGTTGTGATCCACGTGTGCGTGAGAGAACGCAAAGTAGGTGATGTCTGACGGACGATAGCCGAGGTCGGCCAGTTGACTGGTGAGCGTTCGCGGCACGGTGGTCACCGCGGCAGACGTCGCCGTCGGGTTTCCCTGTTCGCCCCGAGCGCGTGCCTCCACCGTGTCGTCAGGCAGAATCCCGAGGTCCCATATCAACGTACCCTTCGGATGCGCGACCAGGAAACAGGGCACAGAAAACCGCGTCTCGCCCACTTCCTCCGGCGTCACCTTGTAGCGCTCGGTACCGGCCCGATTCACGTTGATGACACCGCAATCGAAGACGTAGAGCCGCGGTGTCTTCGGCGGCGCCGGTGGTGAGGCAGCCCGCTGCGCATCGACGGAGACCTGAAGACCGAGAACAAGGGCCGGAAGCAGCATTCGCGCGAACGTTTTCATGACGGCCACCCTCGCTGAAGACGAGCGACCGGAGTCTACTCCTCTCGACGCAGAGCGTGCTATCGTCCTCGCCTCAAGCGTAGAAAGGTGAACCGATGCGTACTGCCATTCGATTGACCATCGCGGTCTTCGCGTTCGTGCTTGCGGCGACCACCGCGCGAGCAGAGGAAATCCGCGTGCTGTCCTCGGTCGGCATCAAGGCCGTCATTGAAGTGCTCGGACCGCAGTTCGAGCGGGCGACGAAGCACAAGGTGACGACGATGTTCGATCTGGCGGGCGTGCTAAAGACACGCATCGAAGGCGGCGAGCCCTTCGACGTCGCGATCCTGACGCCGGCGATGATCGACGAGCTGATCTCGAAGGGCAAGCTGGCGGCCGCGTCACGCACGGAGATCGCGCGCACAGGTCTCGGCCTGATGACCCGTGCGGGAGCGCCGAAGCCCGACCTCAGCACGAGCGAAGCGTTTCGCAAGACACTCCTCGGTGCCAAATCCATCACCTATGTGACCACCGGCGCGAGCGGCGTGGCGTTCCTCGCGACCGTCGAGAAGATGGGAATCGCCGATGCCATCAAGGCCAAGAGCAAACCGGCTGCGAACGGCGAGCAGGTGAACGCCAACATCCTCAACGGCACCGCGGAATTCGCCGTGCTCCCGGTCAGCGAGATCTTGCCGGTCAAAGGCGCACAGCTCGGCGGCGTGTTTCCGTCGGCCGTGCAGACCTACATCGTCATGGCAGCCGGCGTGAACACGAATGCCAAGAGCAGCGTCGCGCGGGAATTCGTCGCCTACCTGATGTCGGCGCCGAATTCAGCGGTGATTCGCGACAAGGGAATGGAGCGATAATCTCGCCACCATGAGGCAGGCGTCTTTTGTTTTTCTTGCGGTCATTGCTCTCATCACCTCATCGTCCGCGGCCGGCGACTACACCGTCGCCGCGAACTGGCTGAAGCTGCCCGAGGGCAAGGCACAGCTCGGCAATCAACATGGCGACGTTGCGGTCAGTTCCGCGGGTGACGTGTACGTCAGCGTGCAGGACCCGGCGGCCGGTCTACAGGTGTTCGCACCCGATGGCAAGTTCCTGCGTAACGTGAACGGCGCACCGAGCGACTTCCACGGCTTTGTGATTCATAAGGAGGCTGGCGGCGAGTTCATCTACGGCGCCACGCTGCGCGGTCAGACGATCGTCAAGATGACCCTCGAGGGCAACATCGTGATGACGATCGGATCGGCCTCGATTCCCGATCAGTACAAGGTGCGCAACGCCCGAAGCAATCAGTTGGCGCTGCTCCTGACCGGACTCGACGTCGCGCCGAACGGCGACATCTACGTCGCGGACGGCTACGCCAGCGACTACATTCACCGGTTCGACAAGACCGGCAAGTACCTCACGTCGTTCGGTGGCAAGAACCCGCCTTACAGCTTCAACACGCTGCACAAGCTGGCCATCGACACGCGCTTCACGCCGGCACGTCTCATCGCCTGCGATCGCGCCAACAACCGCGTCGTTCATCTGTCGCTCGACGGGCAATTCCTTGGTGTCGTCGCGAAAGACCTGCTGTTGCCGGCGGCGATCGTCATCGACGGCGACAACGCGATCGTCGGTGAGCTGAGCGGTCGCGTGACGGTGCTCGACAAGGCCGGCGCCGTGGTCACGCGTATCGGCGCGAACACCGAGCAGGGCGTCGGCACCAACAAGCTGCCACCGGCGCAGTGGCGCGAAGGATTCGTCCTCTCACCGCATGGCGTTGCGCTCAATGCGCATGGCGATCTGTTCGTCTCGGAATTCAATGCATTCGGCCGCGTTCACCGCTTCAATCATCCGTAGTCCCTAGAGGCGGGTCTTGAGACTCGCCCTGGAGATCGATCCATGACGATCAAAACCTCCGCATTCATCGCCGTCATCGGCTCCGCGCTGCTGGCCTCGAACGCCGGCGCGGCCACCTGTGAATCGCTCAAGTCGGTCGCAATTCCAAACGTCACGATTGTCAGCGCCGAGTCAGTCGCCGCGGGCCCGTTCGTGCAGCCAGGTCGGGGCGGCGCCACCGCACCAGCGCCTGCTGCGCAAGGAGCCGGACGAGGCGCAGCGGCGCAGCCGATCCCGGCGCACTGCCGCGTCAAGCTGGTGCTCAAGCCATCCAGTGATTCGAACATCAACGCCGAACTGTGGATGCCGAGCGCCGATTGGAACGGCAAGTTCCTCGCCGCGGGCAACGGCGGCTTCGGCGGATCGATTCAGGGCTACAACGATATGCAGGTGGCGTTGCGCCGCGGCTACGCGACAGCGGGCAACGATACCGGCCACACGGAAGCTGACGGCCCGAACGGCATGTTC
>Ga0075423_10007312_pt1 | contig 10420 bp, 4 predicted proteins | sample SoiMethybrSBSTD2_FD_80114 | JGI IMG/M metagenome (GOLD analysis project Ga0075423, IMG submission 80114) | Bulk soil microbial communities from a Populus tree surrounding site in Tennessee, USA - Soil MetaG P. TD hybrid SBSTD2 | ecosystem: Environmental > Terrestrial > Soil > Tree plantation...
AGTAGCCTGCCCATTTATGGGCCAGGCAGCTCCCGACTGCCTAACTCCTTTCAACTAACGCCCTTTTCCCTCACCCCCCAACCCCCTCTCCGCTCTGGGAGAAGGGGAGCCGAAGGCTCCCTGCTAAGGTATTTCCCCCAGATATCCCCACATCAATCCCCACACATGGGGAAGACACCTCCCCACATGCATGTGTATAGTGTGGTTGAAGGAAAGAACGAATGCAACGACGTGGAAATGCATCCATAGAGAAGAGAGGAACATGCACGAGGCGCAGAATGAGTACAACACCCGCATCAACTGATGATCATCACGAGCCTGGACGTTACGAGATTCGCATCAAGGGACACCTGGATAATCGCTGGGCCGACTGGTTTGAGGGCTTGACCATCACGCGAGAAGACAATGGCGAGACAGTGTTAAGGGGCCCGGTGGTCGATCAGGCCGCGTTGCATGGCTTGCTGAGGAAAGTGCGTGATCTCGGCCTGCCCTTGGTCGCAGTCATTCAGGTTGATTCTGAACAGGCGAACGGGTCGGATGGCAACGCGGACAATGATCACAATCGTTCGAAAAAGGAGACAAACACATGAACGCCAATCGCCAGACCACAGTCATTAAAGGGAACAACAAGGAGCATAAAATGAAGATTACAACCTCGAGCCTCATCCGTTGGGCAGGTTTAGCAGCTATGGCTGCAGGGATCATTTTCGTGGTCATTCAGCCGATCCATCCACTTGACGTTCTTTCGTCAGTCACCACCGGCGGATGGGTAATCATCCAATCCTTGAAGACGGCCATGTGCCTCCTCGGCCTGATCGGCATGGCGGGGCTCTACGCCCGGCAAGTGACAGCGGCCGGGTGGCTTGGTCTGGTCGGCTATCTCCTGTTTAGCCTCTTCTATGCGATCTCAATGGGCTTTACCTTCACTGAAGCCTTTATCTTGCCGCTGTTGGCGACCGAGTCACCGAAGTTTGTCGAGGGCTTCTTGGGGATCATCAATGGATCCGCCAGCGAGGTTAACCTCGGCGTCCTCCCAACGGTATATGCGTTAACAGGGTTTGTAGGGTACGTGCTCGGCGGCCTGGTGTTTGGCATCGCGACGTTCCGAGCGGGCATCCTGCCGCGCTGGGCGGCTGGCCTGCTTGCCTTCGCGGCCGTGTCACCCGTGCTCCTGTCTTCGCTGCTCCCGCACCCGCTCGATCGGATTTTGGCAGTGCCGATGGGGTTAGCACTGGCCTGGCTGGGCTATGCGCTCTGGTCTGATCGGCGAGAGCAAGCCTCGGAACCCGTACTAGGCACGGGAAGCCCTCAGTTCCGCCAAACCGCAGCCGAATAAGTTCGCTGGAGACTGCATGGAGTGGACAAGCGGCCATCTGGCCGCTTGTCTCATTGTGTACGCGATCGTCACCCTAGTGCAATTGCAGATTGCAGATTGCAGATTAGGGCTGGCGCATCTGGGAGCCAAATGCACACAGCACTGACGGTGTGTCCTGCACCCCAAGCTAACAATTTCGTAACCTTTCGCCAGGATGCGCATCGCTTGATGGGCCTCGTGCATTAGAGATATTGTCATGCCTGTCACTCCTCATTCACGGAGATCTGCTATGCCTACACAGTTGCGCCCCACGACCGCGCGCCTCGTCCGCATCCAGCGACTGCTCGCGTATCTGCTGCTGATCATGCTCGTAGTCAACGCGGTGCTGCCACGTATGCCCAGCATCGCCGCATCGGCACCAGCGACGACATCCGCGAACACCACCAGCGATCATAGCGCCAACACCAGCGCTGCGGACCACCCGTCCACGATGCAGTCACCTGCATCCGCAAGCACGGAAGGTTGCGATCTCTACCCGATCGCTCTGCACGAGCAAACGTTGCTTGGGATCGCGCCGGGCGCAACTCTGAACAATATCCTCAACGGCGGTCAGTCCGGCAACTTCGGCTGGTTGAGCTGGGGTGGCAGCCCGAGCGTGCCGACGCTGATCACCAGCCTGACGCCGCCAGGCGATAGCGCAACCTACCGCAATCCCGATGCGCCAGACGACGTGGTCGTCTCGCCCGGTGATTGGGTGTTGGGCGTGCCGGGCGTCTCGAACAGCGGCAACGTCCGCCAGGCGCTTGATCTCTTGAAGACGATCGACATCACCGTGCCCGTGTGGGACGCGGCGACCGCGAATGGAGCAAACAGCCGCTATCATGTGGCGGCTTTCGCGCAGATCCGGCTGATCTCATACAGCTTGCCAGGCCAGAACCGCATCTCCGCGCGCTTCCTGGGCTACACAACCTGTGACGGCACACCACCCCCACCCACGCCGACGCCCATCCCAACTGCAACATCAACGCCGACATCGACGCCGACGCCGCTGCCGACAGGCACGCCGCTGCCGACCGAGACTCCTGCGCCCACCGCCACCGCCACGCCGACCCCGATTCCGCAGCAGCCCCAATTGACGCTGGCGCTGGATGCGCCAGCGACGACCAGCCCCGGCACGCCGCTGCCCTATCTGCTGACGATCACAAACGTCGGTAACGCGACGGCGTCACGGGCAACAGCAAGCATTCTCTTCCCAGACGGCAGCACCGGCAGCATGCTGATCACCAACCTCGCGCCGGGCGAGACGCTCACGGGCACGCTGCAATGGAATGTGCCGGCCATCCCGACGCGCGGCGCGAGCGAGACGCCGAGCGCCTATCAGGCGCGACTCGTGGCCGAGGACGGTCGGACGCTCACCAGCCAGGTGACGCTTGTGTGGCTGGATGCGCAGGGCACGCCGCTCGGCCAGGTCGCACAATCGGCCTCGACTGTCGAGCAGGTGCCGATTCTGACGCTCGCGGCGGCAGCGCCCGCGACCGTGCGACCAGGTGAGCTGGTCACGCTGGACCTGACGATTCAGAACGTGGGCAGCGGCGCGAGCGGGCCGCTCACGGTGCGCGTCGGCAACCCCGACGGCCAATCGACCAGCGCCACCGCACCCGCGCTGCCAGCCGGGCAGACGAGCGTGCTGCATACCACATGGGCTGTGCCTACCTTTGCGAAAAGCTCAACCGAGAGCGACGCCGACTACCGGGCACGGCTGGCCGCGCGCATGCAGCCGCAGCTCTTTGTGATCGCGCTGGATTGGCAGGATAGCGCTGCCAATCCGTACGGAAGCATCCCCGGCCAGGCCACATCCGCGCTCGTCGCCCCGCTGCCCATCCTGACACTGGCGCTGGCTGGGCCCGAGCAGGTGCAGGCCGGTGAGACGACCACCTACACCGTGACGCTCGCGAACATCGGCCAGTCCGATGCGGTTAGCATGAGTCTTGCGCTGGTACTGCCCGACAACACGATTCGCGTGATCGATCCCGGCGTCGCGCTCGCGCCGGGGGCACAGCGGCAGTTTAGCGTGCCGTTCGTCGTCGCCGGAGTCAGCGCGGCGGGCACGTATCGCGCGCATGCGCAGGCGACCTGGCAAGATCGCATGCAGAACGCCTTCGGCCCGATCAGCGCGACGCATACAAGCAGCCTCGTGCATGCTCCGCCGCTGGCCGTCGATGATGCCTATAGCGTTGATGTTGAGGCGACCCTGACCGTCACTGGTAGCGGGGTGCTCGCGAACGACCAGGCATCCGATGGACAGCCGCTCACGGCGGTGTTGGTCGTGTCGCCCGCCCACGGCAACCTGGCGCTCACGCCGAATGGTGCCTTCCGCTATGCGCCGACAGCGCCCTATACCGGGACCGATCAGTTTACCTACCGCGCCGACGATGGCCTCGGCACATCCGCTCCGGCAACCGTGCGGATCACCATCACCGGCGTGCCCAATCGCCCGCCAACAGTCGAGGCTGGGCCAGATCAGACGATCACACTTCCAACGAACGCGGTCCAGCTGACCGGGCAGGCGACGGACGATGGTCGCCCGCTTGGGCAATCGCTGCTCGTCTACTGGCGCAAGCTCGAAGGCCCCGGCACAGTCACGTTCAGTGCGCCGAATGCGCTGAACACAAGGGCGACCTTTAGCCAGGGCGGAACCTATCGTCTGGAGCTGACGGCGGATGATTCCGCCGTGGCGGTGAGCGACACGCTGACGATCTATGTCGTGCAGCCCGCCACTGTGATCACGAAACAGGACGCGAACTATCTCTATCGCATCTATCCACTCGGCGGCGTACCGAGCAATTATGGCGCGCTGGACTTTGATGACTCGAGCTTCGTGCCGGGTCAAGCTGCGTTCGGCAGCGGCGGCGGCTGCGCCATTCAGGCAACTCGACGCACACTCTGGCCGACGAACTCGGAGATCGTCCTGCGGAAGAACTTCGACCTGCCGGCTGGCGCGCGCAATGTGCGGATCACGGTGGCGATTGATAACGACATTCAGATCTTCTTCAACGGCGTGGATATCACCAACGGCCTGGTCTCGCACGAGAACTGCGCCAATGTCAACGAGTTCGTGTTCCCGGTTTCCAATCAGCTCGTTCAGGTCGGGCAAAACCTGCTTGCCGTGCGTGGGCGCGATCGCGGCTCCGAGAGCTTTCTTGATGTCGCAGTAATCGCGGAGATCCCGACCGGCTCGGGGACGCCGGGCAACATGCCGCCCCAAGTTGATGCCGGCGCGGATCAAACCGTCGTCGCGCCTGAGCATACCGTTCAGCTGCACGGCACGGCGACGGATGACGGCATCCCCGCTAGCGGCACGCTCGCCACGACCTGGCGTGCGATCAGCGCGCCGGGGTCGATCAGCATCGCGAATCCGAGCCAGCTCACGACGAATGTGACGGTCAGCACAGCGGGGCGCTATGTGCTGGAGCTGCGCGCGACTGATGGCGAGCTGTCCACCAGCGCCTATGTGGTGATTACTCAGCAGCCCGCGCCCGAATTCCCGCCTCCCGGCGACCCAGGCCTGCCCCCGACGCCCGCCGGCCCACTCAGCGTGCCGGGCTGGCTCGGCGGGCCCGCGAACCAGAGCGTCATCAGCGGCGCGGTGCCGATCACGCTGGCCCCCGGCGTGACGCTCCAGCAGGGCGTCATCGACTACTGGCCAGCCGGCGATCCCAGCGCCGTCACGCAGCTCGCGGCGAACGTATCCGGCGCAGGCGGCGCGACGCTGGCGACCTTGGACCCGACGCTGCTGGCGAACGGCTCCTACATCATCCGCCTCAGTGGCACCGAAAGCGGCGGGGCACAGCTCAACAGCGGCATCCTTGTCACCGTCGCAGGCGAGTACAAGCCCGGTCGCGTGCGCTTCAGCGTGACCGATCTGACTGTGCCGCTGACCGGGCTGCCGATTACGATCGGGCGCACCTACGACAGCCTGGAGCGCACCCGCAGCGGCGACTTCGGCTATGGCTGGTCGCTGAGTCTGGGCCACCCGCGCCTGACCACCGACCCGGCGCACAACGTCACGCTGACGCAGCCGGACGGTCGGCGCGTGACCTTCTACTTCTCACCGCAGTCATACGGCGGCTTCTTCGGCTTCCTGCTGCGGCCAACCTATACACCCGAGCCGGGCAGCTACGGCAGCCTGAGCGGGAACGGCTGCCCGCTGCTCGTGTCGTCCGGTGGGAATCTGGTCTGCTTCCTCGATACGCCGCAGTACCAGCCGACGATCTACACCTACACCGACCCCTACGGGCGCGTCTTCACGCTCGGCGCGGATGGCAGCCTCGTATCGATCCGTGACGCTAATGACAACACATTGTCGTTTGGGCCGAACGGGATCACCAGCAGCGCGGGCGACATCGTCGTGCCGTTCGTGCGTGACAACCAGGGGCGGATCACGCAGATCACCGATCCGCTTGGCAACCGCTATCACTACAGCTACGATGCCCAGGGCAACCTCGCAGCGGTGCAGCTGGGCGATGGCGGCATCATAACCCATCGCTACGACGGCAGCCACCTGCTCACCGGCGCGACCGACCCGCGCGGTCACGACATGCTCACGACCAGCTATTATTCCGATGGCCGGCTGGAAAGCCAGACCGATGCGGTTGGGAACACCACCAGCTTCGCCTACGCGGTCGGCGGCGGCCTGACGAGCCAGACCAATCCCGATGGCGGCGTTTTGATCACGCGCCAGGACGGCCATGGCGAGGTCATTAGCGAAACCGACCAGCTGGGCCGCACAACCCTTTACAGCTACGACGCCCAGCACAACCTGCTGACCAGGCGCAACCCGGCGGGCGGGACGCTCGGCTATTCATACGACAACCAGGGCAATAAAACCGTCGTCACGAACGAGCTAGGCAGCAGCATCCAGCTCAGTTACACCAACTTCAACAGCGTTAGCTCGATCACGGATGCGCTGGGCAACATCCGCAGCACGAGCTATGTCGATGCCGAGCCAGCCATCCTAACCGACCCGCTGGGCGTGCGTGGCAGCTTCGGCTGGGATACTCACGGCGGTCTCCTGACCAGCGACTTCGGCGATGGCCGCGCGACGCACTACACCTACGACAGCTACGGCAATCGCATCGTCGCCACCGATCCACTCGGCCAAAGCATCCACTACACCTACGACATGCTCGGTCGCCCGATCAGTATGGCTGATCCGCTGGGCGCGAGCAGCTCCTACCGCTATGATGCGCTTGGTCGCGAGCTTGCGATCATCGATACCCTTGGCCAGGTGACCAGCTACACCTACGACGCGAACGGCAACCGCACGAGCGAGACCGACCCGGCAGGCCGCGTCACCCGCAGCAGCTATGACGACGCCAACCGTCGCATCGCCGTTCGCTATCCCGATGGCAGCACAACCAGCTATGCCTACGACTTTCGCGGCAATGTCATCAGCGAGACCGACCAGGTCGGCCATACGACACTGAGTAGCTACGACAAGGCCGGGCAGCTCACCAGCACGACTCTGGCTGCGAATACACCCGACGCAGCGACGGCCAGCTATGCCTACGACGCTGCTGGTCGCGTGCTGCGCCGCACCGACGCGCTCGGCCACTCAACTACCAACACCTATGATGCCGCCGGCAACCTGCTGCGCGTCGTCGATCCGCTCGGCCATACGACCAGCTATGGCTATGATGCCAACGGCCAGCAGGTGGTGATGACCAACACGCTCGGCCTCGCCACCCACTACACCTACGACGCACGCGGTCGCATGACCATGACCACGTACGCCGACGGCAGTACCACCCAAAAGAGCTACGACGCAGCGGGACGCGTCACGAGCGTCACCGACCAGGCTGGCCGCATGATCACCTACACCTATGACGGCGCGGGCCGGCTCGCTGCGTTCCGCAACCCATTGGGGCAGGCCACCAGCTACGGCTATGACGCCGCCGGTCGCATGCTCAGCGTAACCGACGCGAAGGGCCATGCCACCGGCTATAGCTATGATGCGCTCGCGCGCCTCATCCGCAAGACATTGCCCGACGGCAGCTACGAAAGTTACACTTACGATGCCGGCGGCAACCGGCAGAGCGTGCGCCTCAGCGATGGCAATGTCAACACATTCAGCTACGACATCCTGGGCCGGCTGCGTGGCATCAACTACTTCGATGGGCAGGTCGTCAGCTATACCTATACGCTCGACGGGCAGCGCGCCAGCGTCGTCGATGCGCGCGGCACGACCAGCTATCAGTACGACAACCAGGACCGTCTGCTCGCGGTGACGCAGCCCGACGGGCGACGCGTCAGCTACACCTACGACGCGCTCGGCCAGCCGCAATCACTGGCCGTGCAGGCCGGAGCGATCCAGCATGTCACTGGCTACGACTATGACGCCGCCGGCCATCTGACCGCGATCACCGACCCGACCGGCGCTACGACCAACATCAGCTACAACAACCTTGGCCAGCCGATCCATCGCGAGTTGCCCAACGGCATGACCACCGATTACGGCTACGACACGCTCGCGCGCCTCACCAGCGTCAGCAACCACAACGCTGCGCTGGGCATGGCGCTGGCCTACACCTATACGCTCGGCCCGGCGGGCAATCGCTTGAGCGAGACCGAGCAAAACGGCGGCGCTAGCCGCATGACAGCCTGGAGCTACGACGATGCCTATCGGCTGACGAACGAGACTGTTCGCGTCAACGGCAACGTCACGGCCACCTACGACTACACCTACGACGCGGTCGGCAACCGGCTCACCAAGACGAGCGACAACGCGCAGACCAGCAACTACACCTATAACGCGCTCGATCAGCTGATGAGCGACGGCACCAGCAGCTATGGCTACGACGAGCGCGGCAACCTGATCAGCATCGACGCGGGCGCGAACATCACCAGCTATCGCTACGACGCCGCCAACCGCCTCACGCGCGCCGAGCTACCGTCTGGCACGGTTCAGCTGAGCTATGATGCCGATGGCCGTGTTGTTCACGAGGTGGCCGGCGCGACGGTCGCCAACTTCCTTTGGGACGAAGCCTCCGCCAATGGCGACATCGTGCTTGAGACGAATGCCAGCGGTGCGGAGATCGCCAGCTACGCCCTGGCCGGCGATCAGCAGCTCTACCAGGCGCAGGCGGGGCAGAGTCGCTACGCCGTTCCCGATGGCCTGGGCAACGTGCGCGGCCTAGCGAACACCAGCGGCGCGCTCACCGACCAATACCAGTACGACGCCTATGGTGCAACCTCGCAGCACATCGGCACCAGCCCCAATCCCTATCAGTATCGCGGGCAGCGCTTCGACGGTGCCACCGACCTGTACAATCTGCGGGCGCGCTACTACGATCCGACGGCTGGGCGCTTCCTATCGCGCGACACCGCCGAGATCAACATCTACGACCCAACCGAGCTGAACCGCTACGGCTACGCCCGCGCGAACCCGGTCGATTACAGCGACCCGTCGGGCCTGGAAGCGGCGATCACCTATCCGCTGGTCACCGTCAACATCAGCATCCGAAGCATTGCCGAGGTCACCGCGCTGGGTCTGGCCGTCGCGTGTATCTATGGCTACGTCGATACCATGCTCGCTACAGTCGCCAAGAACACGGCGGCGCTCTACTGGGCCGAGCGCTATATCCCAATGCCGTGCCGCATCGCCACGTTCCACTATCCGCCGAGCATGACCCCGCAGATAGCGGCACACATCGAATACGCGATCTTTGGGATCGGCTCGCCGCCAGCGCCGGGAACCGGCTCGCAGGTGGGCGGGCCGTGGATGATGTTGCTCGCACGGCACGGGCTGAGTCAAGTCGTGACGACGGCCAATCGCCGGGCTGCCTGCCGTCCAGCACCGAGCCCACGACCGGCCGGGCAGAGCTGCGATGAGTATCCGTTCGCCTCGACGATCTTTGGCGGCGGCGGTGCCTCGTGGCGGCTGGTGCCTGCGTGGGAGAACACACCAACGCAGGGCAACATTATCAGAGCCTTCCACTCAACCATGCTGGCGCGCGAGCCATACGCCATCCTGATCGACGATCTGCACCCCGCGCCGCCGTACACCGATCATATCCTTGGCTCAACGCTGGAGATCTTCGGCCCATCTGGTTTCCCCGACTTCGGCGAAGGGATCGATATAGACGTAACCTTCCCATAGGACATGCTCTGCTGATGTTAGGGGCTGGGAGAGTGAGGGGCGCAGCTCCTCACTTTTCTTTTCAGCTGCGGGCTGATAGCTGATCGGCTCAACGCTGTGGCTTCGTCTTTGCCCTGATCTGACGAATAGCCTCGCGCGCCGCCTCGGCCACCGCGTCGCCCGAGCTGGTCACTGCATCGTCGCGGCGCAGGACCATAAGCTGCGGCAACGCCTCGTGGCTGCCAAGCTCGCCCAGCGCGGCGGCGGCGGTTGCGCGCACATTCGGGGCGTCGTCGCCGAGGGCTTCGATCAGCGGCGCAATCGCCGCTCGTGCGCCGAGCAGACCGAGATAAGCGGCGGCGAATTCGCGCTGCTCGGGATGCTCATCACGCAGATCGGCAAGCAGCGCCGGCAGGGCGGCTGCATCGCGCAGCTCGGCCAGCGAGTAGGCGGCTTGCCCGTGTACCGCCGCATTATCGTCTGCCAGCGCCTGTCGCAACGCTGCGGCGGCTTCAGGACGGTTGATTTTGCCGAGCGCCGTTGCAGCCCGCGTGCGCTGGAGCGTGTCGCCGGTTGCCAGCAGCTGCGTGAGCGCCTGCATCCCGCTATCGCCCAACTCTGCCAGCGCCGGTGCTGCCTCCTCGCTGTCCTTCACGAGCTCGCTGAGGATAGGTATCGCCTGCTCGTCGCCCGCGCGCGCAAGCTGGCGCGCTGCGGCCATCCGCACTACCGGCTCGGGGTCGCGCAGCGCCGCGATCAGCGAGGGCCGCACCGCCGCACTATCGCCGCTGGTCGCAAGCGCCAGCACGACAGTGCGGCGTACCTGCGCTGCCGCATCGTCGAGCGCTTCGGTCAGCGCGTCAACCGCTTCCTGTCCACCCAAACGGCCCAGAATCGTCGCGGCGGCGATGCGCGTTTGCACGTCTTTGCTCTGCAACTCTCGACGCAACTCCGCCAGCAGCCGCTCC
>Ga0075423_10007313_pt1 | contig 10419 bp, 8 predicted proteins | sample SoiMethybrSBSTD2_FD_80114 | JGI IMG/M metagenome (GOLD analysis project Ga0075423, IMG submission 80114) | Bulk soil microbial communities from a Populus tree surrounding site in Tennessee, USA - Soil MetaG P. TD hybrid SBSTD2 | ecosystem: Environmental > Terrestrial > Soil > Tree plantation...
TCGGCGCCCATCTCCAGGCCCACGACGCGATCCATCGGGTCGCCTCGCGCGGTGAGCATGAGCACCGGAATCTCGGAGAAGGCGCGGAGCCGCCGGCATACGTCGAGCCCGTCCATGTCGGGCAGGGTGAGGTCGAGGACGAGGGCCTCGTGGGGCTCCCGCTCGAGCCGGGCGAGCCCCTCGCGGCCGTTCCCGGCCACGCTCACGGAAAGGCCGGCCTCGCCGAGATACGTGGACAGCATCTCGGCGAGGCGGCGATCGTCCTCGATCAGTAAGATTCGCGGCCCCACATCCCCGAGTCTACCCGTGAGGGCCGTGTCGATGGGCCAGTCGCTCCGCGAGCGCCTTGCGCTGCTCGGGGGTGAGCACGTCCGCGACATCGGCGAGCGCTTGGGCGAGACGTTTGGAGGCCTGCTCGGCGATCGCGAGCTGACTCGCCCGCAGTGACTCGAGGGCCGCGCGGTCGATGGTGGGCTGCGTGAGAAGGGCGACCGCCTGGCCGCGGGTCGAGTGGAGTCGGTCGTGCATGGGTAGGAGGTCGCGGGCCGCCGCCTTCACGACGGGGGCCAGGGCCTGCTTCTGGGCCTCGGTGGCATCGATCTCCACGTAGAGGTGCTTGAGCATCCGGTCGATGTGCTCGTCGAGCCGCGCGGGATCGAGGTGCGCGCCCATGAGGCCGCCGCGATGCCAGCCGCCGAAGCCGCCGACGTGGGCGTAGGCCTTGAGCCCGACCACGGTGGCGAGGGCGGCGACGGCGGTAGCGATGGCGGCCCACCGGAAGAAGCGCCGGCGCGAGGGAGCGGGCGAGGACGCGGGAGGCTGCTCAGGAGTGATGGCGGGGTCGGTCATGGCTGATCTCCTTTTCTCGGGATCGTCGTCTCGGATCCCGTGGAGATGAGCCTGGCCTCCGCCGGTGAAGGGGCGATGTGCGGGAGGTAAAGTTTTGTGAAGCGGCGGGCCTCAGCGGCGCCCGGCCTGAATGGCCCGCCAGACGCGCTCGGGCGTGGCCGGCATCTCCACGTGCTCCACGCCGAGCTCGGCGAGGGCGTCCACGATGGCGTTGACGACGGCGGCCAGCGCCGGCGTGGTGCCGCCCTCGCCGCCGCCGCGCAGCCCCAGCGGGTTCGAAGTGGACGGCACCTCGCTGATCTCGCTGGTGAACGGCGGGAGCTGATCCGCGCGGGGCAGCACGTACTCCATGAAGGTCGAGGCGCGCTGCTGCCCCGTCTCGTCGTAGTCGCAGAGCTCCCAGAGCGCCTGCCCCACCCCCGCGGCGATGCCCCCGTGGGTCTGGCCGTGGAGGATGAGCGGGTTCACGGCGCGCCCCACGTCGTCCACCGTGGTGTAGCGCATGATCTCGACGACGCCGGTCTCCACGTCCACCTCGACCTCGCACACAGCCGAGCCGTAAGGGAAGGAGGGCACGGGCATGGTCTCGTCGCTGGCGCCCGCGACGGCGCCGCGCAGCGCCGGCGGCGCGTCGGCGCGCTGGGCCGCGGCGGCCACCGCCGCCAGATCGACGGCGCGATGCGTGCCGCGCACGGTGAAGCGGCCGTCCGCGAAGGCGATGTCCGCGGGGGCCGCTTCCAGGAGCCAGGCGGCGAGGGCAGCGCCCCGCGCCACCAGCGCGTCGGCGGCCCTGGCCATGACCCACGCGCCGAGCCGCATGGAGCGCCCCGAGTGGGAGCCGCCGCCCACGGGCACGCGGTCCGTGTCGCCGGTGACGAGGTGGACGCGCCCAAGCGACACCCCCAGCCACTCCGCCACGAGCTGGGCGAAGCTGGTCTCGTGGCCCTGGCCGGCAGACAGCGTGCCGAGGAGGACTTCCACCGAGCCGTCGGGCCGCGCGGTGATCTCGGCCCGCTCGCGCGGCGCGCCGGTGTTCAGCTCGATGTAGTTGGCGAGGCCGATGCCGCGATGACGACCGCGGCGGCGCGCCTCGGCGCGCCGCGCCCCGAAGCCGGCCCAGTCCGCGAGGGCGACGACACGATCCTGCGCCGCCGTGTAGTCGCCGCTGTCGTACACGAGGCCCAGCGGATTTGTGTGCGGCATGGCCTCGCGCGGGACGAGGTTCCGGCGGCGCAGTGCCACGCGATCGAAGCCGTGACGCCGCGCCGCGAGGTCGATGAGGCGCTCGATCACGAACATGACCTCCGGCCGCCCCGCGCTGCGATAGGGCGTGGTGGGGGCGGTGTTGGTGAGCACGGCCCGCCCCTCCATCAGCGCCGCCGGGATGCCGTACACGCTGGGGAGCACGCCGATACCCTTGGCAAGCGGGATGAACGACACGGCGTGCGCGCCCACGTTGCTCGTGTTGGTACCGCGGAGCGCGAGAAAGGTCCCGTCGCGATCGAGGGCCAGGGCGACCTCGGCGTGGAGATCGCGGCTCTGATAGTCGGTGAGGAGGGCCTCCGTCCGATCGCAGGTCCACTTGACCGGGCGGCGGAGGCGCCGCGCCGCCCAGGCGACGAGACTGAACTCCGGATAGGAGCTGTTGCGCGTGCCGTAGTTGCCGCCCACGTCGCCGGCGATCACGCGCACCGCCTCCTCTGGCACGCCGAGCGTTCCGGCGAGGTCGGCGCGGCAGCGCTGGACGCCGCCCGAGCCCGCGTAAAGGGTGTAGCGCCCCGCGGCCTCGTCGTAGGACGCCAGCGCGGTGCGTGGCTCCATGGGCACCCCGGTCACGCGGTTGATGCGCGTGGCCAGGCTCACCACGTGGGCGGCGCGGGCAAACGCGGCGTCGGTGGCGTCAGGGTCACCGACCCGGGAATCCACGCACACGTTGCTGGGACGCTCCGGGTAGAGCGCGGGCGCCCCCGTCGCGACGGCGGTGGCGGCCGTGGTCACCGCGGGCAGGGCGTCCCAGTCGACGCGGACGCGGTCCGCCCCGTCGCGGGCGGCCGCCGCCGTCTCGGCGATCACCATTGCCACGGGCTCGCCCACGCAGCGCGCCCGATCGGTGGGCAGCGCGGCATGCGGGGCGACGAAGAACGCGGAGCCGTCGCGGCTCTGCAGGGGCACCTCGTGCGGATTCGTCGGGACGGGGCGATGGGGAATGGGCTGGAGCCCGTCGGCGGCCGCGTCGGCGCCCGTGAGCACCGACAGCACGCCGGGCACGGCGAGGGGGGCGGCCGTGTCGATGGCGCCGATCCGCGCGTGCGCATGCGGCGAGCGCACGAACGCGGCGTAGGCCTGGCCGGGCAGGCTCACGTCGTCGCCGAACCGGCCCGCGCCGGTGAGGAGACGGGCGTCCTCCTTGCGCCGGACGGGCTTGCCCACACCATCGGGGGCGGCGTGCGTTCGCGACGCGAGGAACGAGGGGAGGGTGTCCGTGTCCAGGCTCAGCGCCAGAGCTGACGCGACGCCAGCCGCGCGCCTTCCGCCATCGCCTTGAGCTTTTCCCAGACGATCTCGGGCTCGACGAGCGGCGTCGACCGCGCGAAAGTGCCGAAGCCGCAGTCCGAGCCCGCGATCACGCGCTCGCGCCCCACGACCTCGGTGTAGCGAAGGATGCGCTGCGCGACCAGCTCCGGGTGCTCGATGAAGTTGGTGGTCGAGTCGAGGACCCCGGGGATGAGCACCTTGTCGTCGGGGAGCTTCACATCCTTGAACACCGCCCACTCGTGCTCGTGGCGGGGGTTGGCGCCTTCCAGCGAGATCGCGTGCGGCCGCGCCTTGAGGACGATGGGCAGGATCTCGCGGAGTGGAATATCGCGGTGATGGGGACCTTCGTAGTTGCCCCAGCACAGATGGATGCGCATCCGCTCGGGCGGAATCTCGCGCACGGCATGATTCAGCGCCTCCACGTTGGCCGCGGCGATCTTGAGGAACTCCGCATTCGACAGCTCGTGAAAGGCCAGGTGACGGCTCATCGCGAGATCCGGACAGTCGATCTGGAGCGTCACGCCCGCGCGCGCGATCGCGTCGTACTCCTCCTTCATGACGTCCACGAGGCGGGCGAGATACGCCTCTCGGGTTGGATAGTGCTCGTTCCGGAGAAAATGGGCGATGACAGCCGGCGAGGCGGCGGTCATGAAGCCCTCAGTGGCGCCGGACCCCGCGAGGGCGGCCTGAAAGTTGGCGATGTCTCGCCCTACCGCCTCGCGATCCTTCCACTCGATGGGCCCGGTACAGGAGGGACGTGAGACGGTGGACCGCGGCTCTCGCTTGGCCGCCTCGGGGAAGTCCGCCCAGTCGGGGCGGGCCCGCACCAGGCTGGTGCCGTCGAAGCCGGTGAGCCGGTGGCGGACATAGGTCGAATAGCCCACCTTGCCCTGCTCGCCGTCGCTCACGAGATCCACGCCGGCCGTCACCTGCCGGCGGACGATCTCGCCCACCGCCGCGCGCACCCGCGTCCGGAAGGCGGCGGTCTCGGGCGCGCGCCCCACGTCGAGCGCCTCGAGGGTGGCGGTGAGATCGGCGGGGCGGGGCAAGCTCCCCGTGTGGGTGGTGAGGATGCGGTCGGTGCTGTGCTTCATCGCGCGCTCCGAACGGCGGCCACCATCGCCGCGTAGCCCCCGCGCAGCACGGCGGCGTCGGAGGAGTAGTTGATGATGGTGGCGCCGAGCGCGATCATCTCGCGCACCCCCTCCACGCTGTCGGTGAGCATGGCCACCGCCTTGCCGTGCTTGCGCGCCGCCGTGGCCAGGCGCTGCCGGTACTCGAGCAGCGCGGGCTTCTGCGCGGGCGTGCCGAGCACCCCCAGGTTCTGGGCGAGGTCCGTCGGGCCGATGGTGAGGGCGTCGATGCCGGGCACCGCCGCGATCTCGTCGAGGTAGTCGAAGGCCCGCTTGGTCTCGAGCATTGCCGTGACGTGCACGCGCGCGTTGGCGCTCGCCATGTGCTCCGCCGGGGCCACCGTCTCGTACATGGTGTGCGGGCCGAACCCGTACATACCACGCTCGCCCAGTGGCGCGTAGCGGGTGCAGGCCGCCACCTCCGCCGCCTGCTCGGGCGTGTCCACCTGCGGCACGTGGAGATTCCACACTCCCGCGTCGAGCAGCCTGGTGATCCACTCGCGATTGCCGTCGGGCGGGCGGACGACCAAGGGGAAGTCGAGCGCGCGCGCCAGCGTCGCCATGTCGGCGACGGTCTCCATGGAGAAGGGGGAATGCTCCATGTCGATCCGGGCAAAATCGAGGCCTGCGGCGCGCAGCAGCGTGAGGACCGCCGGGGTGCGCACCATGGTGATCCAGGTCCCGATCTGCACCTCGCCCCGCTCGCTGCGAACCCGATAGGCGTTTTCGCTCATGGGCGGGATGTTGCGCTTCCTCGGGCGATGACGTCAAGCGGCGCGGCCCGACTTGGCGTATGCTGTCGCCGCCCAACCCAAGGAGGCTCCCATGGACTACGGCGTCGTCATGTTCCCCACCGAGTACTCGATCGCTCCCGACGAGCTGGGCCGCGCCCTCGAGGAGCGCGGATTCGAGTCGGTGTGGTTCCCGGAGCACACCCATATCCCGGCGAGCCGACGGAGCCCGTGGCCGGGCGGGGGCGAGCTGCCGCGCGAGTACTGGTCCGCCTACGACCCGTTCGTGGCGCTCATGGCCGTCGCCGGCGCGACCACGCGACTCAAGCTCGGCACCGGCATCTGTCTCGTCATCGAGCGCGACCCCATCACCACCGCGAAAGAAGTGGCGACGCTCGATCGGCTCTCCGGCGGCCGCGTGCTGTTCGGCATCGGCGGTGGCTGGAACGCGGAGGAGATGCTCAATCATCAAACCGAGTGGAAGTCACGCTGGCGTCTGCTGCGCGAGCGCGTGCTCGCCATGAAGGCCATCTGGACGCAGCGGGAAGCGAGCTATCAGGGCGACTTCGTCCGCTTCGACCGGATCTGGCAGGATCCGAAGCCGCTGCAGAAGCCGCATCCGCCCATCATCATCGGCGGCGACGGCGCCACCACGTTCGACCGCGTGGTCGAGTTCGGCGACGGCTGGATGCCCATCCTGCGCCCGCACGTGAACCCGGTCGCGCGCATTCCCGAGCTGCGCGAGCGCCTTCAGAAGGCCGGCCGTGACCCGAAGTCCGTCCCGATCTCCATGTTTTTCGCGCCGCCCAAGCGCGAGGTGTTGGATGCCCTCGCCGCGGCGGGGGTCGAGCGCGCGATCTTTGGGCTGCCGTGCGAGGCGCGCGACGGCATCCTGCCGCGGCTGGATGCCTACGCCAAGGTGATGCGCGGCTGACGGGAACCTCCCGGGGGGTTGGGCGGTTGATTGCCTGGCTAGTACGTGCCACCCGGATCGGTGGCTACCTCCTCCCCAACCCCTTGACGCACGGAGGCCTCAATGAGCCCGGCACGACACCTGGCAGTGGTGCTGAGCGCAGCAGTGCTGTTCACGGCCGCTTCGGCGAGCGCGCAGACGCCGCCCCCGCCGCCCGCATATGGCACCCCGATCAATCTCGAGCAGGCCAAGAAGGCCATGGCCGCCGCCGAGGCGGAGGCGCGGAAGAACAACTGGCCGGTGGTGATCGCGATTCTCGACACGGGCGGATTGCTCGTCATGCTGCAGCGCCTCGACAACACGCAGTGGGGCAGCATCGAGGTGGCCAAGGACAAGGCGCGCTCCGCAGTGGCCTTCCGCCGGTCCACCAAGGTGTTCTCGGACGCCATCGCTCAGGGCGGCGCCAACATGCGGCTGCTGAACGTCACCGGCGCCAGCGTGATCGAGGGCGGCGTGCCCGTCATTGTGGACGGCAAGATCATCGGCGCGATCGGCGTCTCCGGCGTGACCTCGCAGCAGGACGCGCAGGTCGCGCAGGCGGGCGCGGACGCCGTGAAGTAAGCGCTCCTTCGGGCGGCGGGCCGGGTACCGTGACGGCCCGCCGCGTCCTCGCATGCATCTCGTCCTAGGCGTGGTCATCGCCTTGGCGGGCCTCGCCACGATCCGCGCGGTCTTCGGCGGTGAGGCGGGCGCATCTCCCGAGCCGCCGCTCCTCGCGCTCGGCGCGCTCCTGATCGGCATCGGCGTCGGGGTGGCGCTGCGCTCGCGCGCCGCGCACCTCCTCGCCCAGGCGGGCGCGGGCCTCGGGATGCTCGTCTTCGTGGTGCGCGCGGTCGCCCTCTACGCCGGCCCCGGCGCGCCGCGCGACGCCGACGACGCGCTGCTCGCGCACGGCCGACTCCTCGGCTTCGCGCTCGGTGCCGCGGGCCTGGCGCTCGCCTGGTATCTGCTGCGCCGCGCCCGTCCCGCGGCCGGCTTCGGTGGCCTCGATCTGGTCCCCGCGACCGGCGTCGTGGCCGCGCTCGTGCTCGGGCTGGTGTGGCTGGTCACCGACGACGCGCGGCTCCGGCCGTGCCGTCAGGGCAATGACGAGGCGTGCGCGGCGGTGGCGGCGGCCCTGCTCGTCTCCGCGGAGCGCGCGCCGACCACGCGGCCCACCCGCGCGGAGGAGCGCGCCGCGCGTGTCCTCGAGCAGCACGACTGCCGCGCGGTGGAGGCCGCGCCCTGCGGCATGCAGAGCTTCGCGCTGGGCACCGTGGAGGCGCGTGCCGGGCGGCTCGACACGGCGAAGCAGGCCTTCACGAAGGCGTGCGAGCTCGAGCGGTCGTGGTGCGCACGGGCCGCGCAGGCGCTGGTGGGCTGGACGCCGCTCGAGCGCACGCGGCTCGAGCGCCAGTGACGGGCTAGGCGGCGGCGAGCCGAGCGAAGTGGCGGCGCAGCGCGGTGATCTGCGCCAGGTACTGCCGCGCGTCGTGATCGCCGCAGCGCTGCCCCGGCGCCAGACGGAAGCCACGCCGCACGTAGACATCTCCCGCGCCCGCGCCGCAGAGGTGGATCAGCGCGGCAAGGTCCTGCTTCTGCTTGAGCGTCGCGCCCGCGACGCGGCGGCGCTCCAGGGCGCGCTGCACGCTCCGATCCAGGTGCGCGGCGGTGAGCTCCACCGCGTGGGTCGGCAGCACGCGGATGTAGAAGCTGTTGAACCAGCACGAGTGGAGGTCGTGCCACGGGCCGTCCTCGACCACGCGGTGCTCGTGGATGCAGAGACGGCGCGCCTCCTGGAAGGTCCCGTCGGTGATCTGGAACATGCCCACCGCGCTGGAGGCCGGCTGGTAGACGGCGAGCGGGTTCAGCGTGAGCTGCCAGCGCCAGTAGGTGCGCGCCACGGGATTGCCGGCGCCCTCCGCCTGGGCGAGCGCGGCGAGCAGATCGGGCGCGATCACCGCGGTCGAGTGCTCGCGGAACAACGGGCCGTATTGCCGCCAGGTCTCGGCGGGCGCCTTCGAAAGCACGTGGCTCATGGGAAAGAAGAGCTCGGTGGGCTTGCGCCAGACCTGATAGGCCCAGTTCACCACCCACCAGAGCGCGACGAGCAGCACCGCGAGCACGAGCACGCGAATCAGCAGGGGCGCGGCGAGTGCGAGGGCCATCAGCCGGCGCCACCGGCGTGGCCGGCGGGCGGCGCGGGGCCGCGCGCGGCGGGCGTGAGCCCGGCGGGGGAGGGTGCTGGCCGCGTTGATGGAGGACGCCATGGCGGACGCCTCTACTATAGCGGCCGGCCGGCTATTTTCCGAAGCTCGTCGAGGAGCGCGCGGGCCGCGCGGAGATCGTGCGTGTCGAAGCCCTCGTCGAATCGGCCATGGATCTCGGCGAGAAGGGGCAACGCGTCGACCCCCCGGCCGGCGTCCCGCCACAGGCGCGCCAGGCTGATGGCGGCCCGGAGCTCGAGCATCTTCAGCTCGCGCCGGCGTGCCACCTCGAGCGCCGACGTGAAGCAGCGCTCGGCGGCGTCCGTGGCATCCGGTCTCTGCAGGCGAAGGAGCTCGCCTTCCGTCCGTGAGACCTCGGGCTCGTAGAGGCTCTCGCGCTCCGGCCGGTCCAGCGCCGCCAGCATCGCGAGGCCACGCTCGGGCGCCCCCGCTTGCGCCGCCCGCTGCGCCAGGAGGCAGACGCCGATGGCCTGCCGGAAGCTCGTGCTGCCCATGCGCTGCAGCCGCTCGTGCAGGACCTCGAGCCGGGCGATGTCGGGCGTGGTCTCGTGCGCGGCATCGAGGAGCACATCGAAATCGGCCGACCACGCCGGGAAGGGATCCGCGCTCATCAGCGCCTGGGCCCGCAGCACCGTGGCGACGGCCGCCCGGCGATCGCCCCGCTCGTACTGGATGAGCGCGGCGAACCAGAGGGACATGGCTGCCGTGAGCACGTGCTTCAGGCTCTCGGCGAGGCTCGTCGCCTCGTACACGCCGGTGAGGGCGCGGTCAGGGTAGCCCAGCACCCACAGGCTTGCCGCCCGGTAGTAGCGGCAGCAGACGCCGGAATCGTGACCGGCGTACTGGGAGACGAGGTCGGCGTGCCGCTCGCGATCGTAGAGCGCGACGCCGCGCTCGGCATGCGCCAGCGCCTCGCGCGCCCGACCCATCGCGAAGAGCGTGGGCCACAGCGTGTGATGCGCCTCGATGAGCCGGCCGCTGTCGTCGCCGGCGCGGGCGATCTCGATGAGGCGCTCGCAGGACTCCACCGCGGGGGCGTAGTCGCCACGGCTGAACCGCACGAACCAGAGACCCCAGAGGACGATGAAGCGCCGCACGGGATCGTCGAGCGGCTCGACCAGCTCCCGGGCGGCGAGATAGGTTTCTTCGACGATCGCCGACCGCGGCCCGTGCACGGCGATCAGCGGCGGGCCCAGCGCGATACGGATGTCGAGAGCCTGCGACAGCGTCTCGCGGGTCCTCGGGGCGTCGCCGACCAGCGCCAGCGCCTGGTTGAGGAACCCGATCGCCTCCCGGTTGGCCGAGCGCGCGACGGCGCGGGCTCCCGCCTCGCGGAGATAGCCGATCGCCTTGGCGGCGAGGCCGCCCCGTACGGCGTGATGGGCGAGCATCTCGACGTGCTCGCCGGCCCGGCCGGAGTGAAGACGCTCGAGCGCGCCGAGGATGGTCGCGTGCACCGCGCGCCGCCGCTCGTGCAGCACGCTCTCGTAGGCGACCTCGTGGGTCAGCGCGTGCTTGAATGTGTACTCGACGTCGGGGAAGAGGCGCGCCTCGTAGAGGAACTCGGCGCTCTGCAGCTCGCGGAGCGCGGGCGCCAGCTCGTCCTCCGGCATCTCCGCCACCGCGGCGAGGAGAGGCAGCGGCACGTCCTTGCCCACCACCGCGGCGGCCTGGAGCAGCCGCTTCAGCTCGGGACGCAGCCGGTCGATGCGCGCTTCCAGGATCGCCTGCACCGTGGACGGCATCCGGATCGTGTCCGCCGGATGGGCCAGCCGGTAGGCGCCCGGCTCGCCGGCGAGGGCGCCGGTCTCGGCGAGGGTGCGCACGCTCTCCTCGAGGAAGAGCGGGTTGCCCTCGGTCCGCGTGATGAGCAGGGGCACGAGCGCCGCGGTGGACGGGTCCCCGCCGAGGAGGGCGCGCAGCAGCTCGTCCGCCCGGGCGGGCGGGAGCGGGTCGATGCGGAGCTGGCGGTAGAAGCTCTTGCCGCCCCA
>Ga0075423_10007314_pt1 | contig 10418 bp, 5 predicted proteins | sample SoiMethybrSBSTD2_FD_80114 | JGI IMG/M metagenome (GOLD analysis project Ga0075423, IMG submission 80114) | Bulk soil microbial communities from a Populus tree surrounding site in Tennessee, USA - Soil MetaG P. TD hybrid SBSTD2 | ecosystem: Environmental > Terrestrial > Soil > Tree plantation...
GCTCACGCATTACAACCTGGTCGCGAATATCTGCCAGATGGAAGGGCTCCGCTACTTCTACGAAACCGATACGTTGATCTGCGTGCTGCCACTGTTTCACATCTACGGTCTCGTGGTCGTTTTGAACATGGGCCTGTACAGCGGCTCGACAGTTGTGATGATGCCGCGTTTTGAATTGGAGACGTTTTTACAAGCAGTTCAGGATTACGAAGTGACGCTCGCGCATCTTGTACCACCAATCGTGCTGAGCCTGAGTAAGAACCCGATCGTCGACAACTATCGCCTGCCTAAACTCAAAACGATTTTTTCCGGCGCCGCGCCGTTGGGCGAAGACTTAACTCGCGCGTGCATGGACCGGCTCGGAATCTACGTCCGGCAGGGTTATGGAATGACCGAGACGAGTCCCGTTACTCACTCATCGCCCGCGCCGCCGCTGGATATCAAGTTCGGTTCGGTGGGAGTGCTGGCGCCGAATACCGAGTGCAAGATCATCGATCTCGAAAACGGCGCAGCTCTGGGTCCGGGACAGAAAGGCGAGGTCTGCGTGCGTGGTCCGCAGATCATGAAAGGTTACTTGAACAATCCGGAAGCAACTGCGCAGACGATCGACGCTGAGGGCTGGTTACACACGGGCGACATCGGTTACGCGGATGAAGACGGACACTTCTTCATCGTCGATCGTGCGAAGGAATTGATCAAATATAAGGGTCTCCAGGTCGCGCCGGCAGAACTCGAAGCAGTTTTGTTGACGCATCCTGCGGTAGCGGATGCCGCCGTGATTCCCTACCCTGATGACGAAGCCGGCGAAGTGCCGAAGGGAATCATTGTTTTGAAAGAGCCGGCCGAGCCCGGTGCGCTGCTCGAATTCGTCGCGGAGCGAGTCGCGCCGTTCAAAAGAATCCGGCATATTGAATTTGTCGACAAAATACCGAAATCGCCGTCAGGAAAGATTCTTCGCCGCGTGCTTGTGGAGATGGAGAAGGCGAAAATTCACTCGGCATGATTTTTCCCGCAAAGGCGCAAAGGCGCAAAGAAAAGCCGCAAAAGAGAATTCAAGGTTTTCTTTGCGCCTTTGCGCCTTTGCGGGAAAAGTCTCACCCTAACAACGCTTGACATGTCCCCGCACGCACACTAGAGTCGCCCAAAACCTGAGGAGGTAATGACATGCTCTTTCGTCGTTTACACTTAGCGCTTGCGATTGCTCTGCTTACGGCGCTGCCGCTCTCGGCGCAGGTTCAAAAGCCCGCTGAAGTTTGGTCTGAATGGGAATCAATCAGCCCTGAAAACGAAGAATTCACCGTCCTGATGCCGAAGGCTATTACGACTGAGGCAACTACATTCCCGTACCACAAGATGGAATTGAGTGCGCGACTTTATCTCGCGACGTCGTCCGCCGGACCAGTTCTCAGTATCGTCTCGTTGAGCGGCATCAAATCGGACCCTGCACAATACACAGAGTTTGCGCGATTCAATTCTTATATCGATGCATTCAAAAATTTCTTCCCGGCCAAGGTCCGAGCGAAAGAGACTCTAAGCAAACTGACGCTCGTGAGCAGTCGTCCGTTTCACGGTCACACCGGCAGATCTTACAAGATGACACTCGGCGACTTGAGCGGCTCCGTAAATGCTTTCGTTACGCGCAAACGTTTCTACGCAATCGTTTCGCTCAACACGAAGAAAGACGAAGCGCTCGACGAGAAGTTTTTGAGCTCGTTCGTGTTGCCTGAGCGACAGATGGAGCCGCCTAAGACCGCTGCTGCGGCAGGAGATGCCGGGAACGTTAATGCTAACGGCCGGCCAACCGGCAACGAGCAGAATCAGGTGCAATCGGAAGGTGAACTTCCGGCAACACCCGCGACCGAACCTACTCCCGCTGATCCGAACGCTGCCAATGCTGCGAACAACCAACCGGCAACTCCGGGACAGCCGCAGAATCCGGCACAGCCGAAGCGCGGACCTGTGGCCGGCGGCATGTTAAATGGAAAAGCCATTTACCTGCCGGTGCCGGAAGTTCCCGCGGGTGAAGCCAGTGGCGTCGTGCTGGTCCAGGTTCTCGTCGACGAACAAGGAAGCGTGATCGATGCGAAACCGGTTTCCGGTCCACAGCACCTTCATGCAGCAGCGGTGAATGCGGCGCGGCTGGCAAGATTCACTCCGACGCTGCTGATGGGCGAGCCGGTCAAGGTTAGCGGTACGTTGAGTTTCAATTTCGCTCGTTCAAACTGAGCCGTGTTTATCCGCGGCTAAAACGGAGTCGCAAAATCGAGAATGATAGCTACCTTATGTCCCGCATGGTCCATACCGGGTTACCTGGAAGTGCGGGACGATCACCTGACCGTCAATGGCGTTGATACACTTGAACTGGTAAAGGAATTCAACTCCCCGTTATTCGTTTTTTCCGAAAATCGAATTCGCGACAACATCAGCCGTTTGCAACGCGCCGCCGAAGCAGTGGATCGGCCGATCAAGTTTTGCTACGCCTCAAAAGCAAACTCGAACATGGCGATCCTCCGCGTGGTGCTCGACTCGGGCATCGACATCGAAGTAAATAGTGGCGGTGAACTCTTCAAGGCGCTGCGCGTCGGTTTTCGTCCCGATCAGATCATCTTCAACGGCACAAGTAAGTCAGACGACGAGCTTGACGACGCCGTCCGTGCCGGAATTTACGCTATCAACGTCGACTCGATTTATGAGATCGAGTTGGTAGAACAATCCGTGGAACGCCTGCGCGCGCGTGGTGAACAAGTTTCTCCAGCCCGCATCACTCTGCGCCTCGTGCCCGAGATCGGCACTCGCTCACATCTCGGCTTACAGACTGCGCTGCTGACATCGAAGTTCGGTATCTCATCATCAGAAGTGCTGGCGGCGTTTCGTCGCGGTCTTGAGCGGCCTGACCTCGTTAAAGTTTGCGGTATTCATATTCACGTCGGCTCACAAACGCCCGATGTCGGGCCGTTTGCCGAGGCATTCAGAAGCATGTGGGAGCACCTCGTCACGATTCATCGTGAAACTGGACATACGCTCGAACACATCAATCTTGGTGGTGGCATTCCGGTGAACTACCTGCGCGATCGTTCGCAGGCGGATCAACTTCCAGAGCATGAGCGCGACATGTTGGGTGCAGAGCTCGAGCCCGCTGAAGTGCTCAGTGAAGCACTGCGAGTAGCGCGTGAATCAGCTCGTGCAGCCGACGCCGAACATCTGCTCGATCAAGTGACGATCCTGCTGGAACCTGGCCGCAGCATCATCACCGATGCCGGTTTGGTGCTCACGACTGTGCGCAACATCAAGAGTCGACCGGAAACCGGCGACGTGTGGTTGTTGACCGACGCCGGTTACAACATCATGCTCTCGATGAATAATTACAAGTGGTACTACCACTTGATCTCCGCATCCCGCGCCGGCGCTCCGTACGCACGCAATTACAAAGTCGCCGGCCCACTCTGCGATTCGGGCGACGTCTATTTCGACATCGAGCGCGAAGGACGTTTGCCTGATTACCGCAGGCTTCCTGAGAATGTTGGACCAGGAGAAGTTCTCGCGTTGCTCAACTGCGGCGCTTATTCTCTGGCCCAGATGTTCCATTACAATGGGCGACCTCTCCCAGCGGCCGTGCTCGTTCGTAAAGATGGATCTGTCACGTTGATTCGTCGCCGCGACACGTACGACGATCTGATCACGAACGATCTCGGTTATTAGCCACAGATTAACGCGGATTTTCACAGATTATGCAGAGTGAGCACACACAACTCATCCGCGGTCTCGGACTAATCGCCGCCATCTCAGTCAACGTCGCCAACATCATCGGCACGGGCGTCTTTCTGAAGGCACGCGTGATGACGTGCAACGTCGGCACGCCCGCGAAAGCATTGATCGTCTGGGTTCTTGCCGGACTGCTCGCCATGGCCGGCGCCCTGACCTACGCGGAGCTGCTCGCCATGAAGCCCCGCGCTGCTGGTGAGTATGGAATCGTGCGCGACGCTTACGGCCGGCCGCTCGGTTTCATCTATGGCTGGACACAGTTTCTTATCGCGCGTACTGCTTCCGCCGCGGCGCTCGCCGTTGGGTTCGCGATCTTCCTCAACGATCTCGTCGGCGGTGCGTTGAAGCCGCTGGTACTCGGACCATACGCGCTGCCCGGCGGTTTCCATGTCTCATTGACTCGGCTGCAAGTCGTGGCGTTGTCAGCAATCATCATCACCACGCTAATCAATTGCGCGGCGGTTCGAGTTAGCGGCGGCGTCGCCAGCGTGCTCACGGGCATGAAGATCGTGTTGTTGCTGGGCGTCGGGTTTGGCGCGTTTTTCTTCAGCGGTGGTGATTGGGGCCATCTTGCTCAGACAAATACCGGCGGCATTTGTGAAGGAGTGCCCATCACAACTGGCGGCGTCGCCGGCTTCGCCGCTGCGATGATTGGCGCACTCTGGGCTTACGATGGTTGGAACAACATCACGTTTCTGGCTGGTGAAGTGAAGAATCCCGGTCGTAACCTGCCGCTTGCTTTGATTGGCGGCGGCTTCGTGGTGATGGGACTCTATTTGTTCGTGAACGTCAGTTACTTCCACGTGCTGACGCCGACCGAGATTGCGAGCGTTCCGGCGTCTTCGTCAGTGGCAGCGGAAGTGGTGAGAAGACTACTCGGCGCTCTTGCGGTAACGTTGATGGCGGCCGCAATGATGACGTCATCATTCGGCGCCCTGCACGCGTCGATTCTCGCGACCGCTCGGATTCCGTATGCGCTCGCGAAGGATGGTCTAATCGTCAAGAGTTTGGCGCGCGTATCGCCGCGCACTCACGTGCCGGTCCGTGCGCTGGTCGTACAGGGTTTTTGGGCGTGCGTAGTGGCTCTTTCAGGCGAGTACGACACACTCACTGACTATGCGATCTTCGCGCTGACTTTGTTTTATGCACTCGTAGCGGGCTCGATCTTTATCTTCCGGCGCCGCGAGCCGGATGCGGAACGACCGTACCGGACGTGGGGATATCCAATCGTGCCGATATTGTTCCTGGTGGTTTCCGTAGCACTCATCCTGCAAACGATTCGAAACACGCCACGGCAATCAGCCATCGGTCTCGGACTGATCCTTCTCGGCGTGCCTGTCTACTGGCTCTTGCAAAGCAGGCAAAAGAAGCAGGCAAAAGAACGTTAGGTGAGTTTCACGCAAAGGCGCAAAGAGAGCAAAGGGACGCGTTTGCGCCTTTGCTTTCTTTGCGCCTTTGCTTGAACACTACCGTCTCTCAACTTGAATTAACGGCGACTGTTTGCCTTCGCTGGTGGCGAGGAGGGCTTTGCCGTCGAGACGGTAGGTGATGGCTTCGCCTTGTTTGCGCTTGCCGAGATCGAAGCTGGCCATTTTCTGTTTCCAGATGTCGTTGAAGTTTTCACTGCCTGCCGGTAACGCTAACTCGTAACCCTGAAAGTAATCACACAACGCGATGAGACGTCCGTCGGGAGAGATGCTTCCGCCGGTGATGACGCCGCCGAAAAGACTCGGCACATGCACGGTGCCAATGCGCGTCATCGTGATCGGCTTGTCTTCCGCGAATGGAGGCGCCGCTTCGTAGATTGAGGGGTCCTCGATCAAGACTTTAGTAACGATGTAGATGTATCCAGTGGCGGGATGAACGAGCAGCGCCTCAGCGTCGTGTGCGCCGTCGGGATATCGCAGCCTCATTGCTTCCGCGGGTTCAGTTGTTCCCGGCTGCGTTTTGTTGAACTTGCGAGTAGCAGTTGTTAACGGTGGTTCAGGAATACGGTAGACGACGATTTCCTTGCGTGAACTGTTGTTGTCGCCAATGTCGCCGATGTAGAGATAGGGCTTGTCCGCTTGTGGTCCAGGGCCCGCTGCGATGTCTTCCCAGTCGCGTGCCTCTGCGCCCGCTACGCGAAAGACGCCGAGTGAATCGCCACGATTGCCGAAGGCATAGATGAATGCGCCATCGTCGTTGTGAGTCCAGTAGGCTCCCGGTGTCAATCGAGAGGCAGCGAGACCGCTGCTCTCCGAAATCGATTCGTCTTTAATCGTCGCGATCGTTGCCGGTGGGCCGTAAGAATCCGGTTTCGGTGGACGTTGGGCCGCCGCGGAAAGATAAAAGGATATTCCCGCAAAGGCGCAAAGACGCAAAGCCTGCCGGATTCGAATGGTACTTTTCTTTGCGCCTTTGCGCCTTTGCGGGAAAACTTTCTTAATACCTCAACCTCTCTGCGCCAACGCGGCTCGGGCGACTTCCTTATCGTCGAAGTGAAACGTCTCGCGGCCGATGATCTGGTAGTCTTCGTGCCCCTTGCCCGCAATCAGCACCAGGTCGCCGCCGCGCGCTTCGGAAATGGCCTGATGAATTGCCTCCGTACGATCCGCGATCTTCCGGTAAGGCTTGCCTGTCTTGCGAATTCCCTCTTCCGCGTCGCACAGGATCTGCTCCGGATCCTCCGTCCGCGGATTATCGGAAGTGAGAATAACGACGTCGCTTAAACTCCCCGCCGCCTCGCCCATCGGCGCGCGCTTCGTGCGATCGCGATCGCCGCCACAACCGAAGACAGTGATGATCTTTCCTTTCACGACTTCGCGCGCCGTGCGCAACACGTTCAGTAGCGCGTCATCGCTGTGCGCATAATCAACCACGACTGAAAAATCCCCCTCATGAGCCACGCGCTCGAATCGTCCCGGCGCGCCCGTACATTTCTCCAGAGCCGACGTGATGATGTCGAGACGGTAGCCCAACGCCAGCCCGCTCGCGACAGCGGCCAGCGTGTTGTAGATATGCGGTGGACCAACAAGCGGCGAATGAAAATCTCTTTCGCCCGCGGGCGTCGAGAGTCGAAAGCGCATTCCCGTCAACGAGAACTCCGGATCGCGAGCAGTAACTTCAGCGTCGCCGTTAACCGCGTAACGAATCACTCGTAATCCATCTTTCTCCAACGACGTCGCGAGCTCGACGCCATAAGGATCGTCCGTATTGATGACTGAGTTGCGCGGTCGCGTTCCCAGCCGGCCGTCAAACAAGCGCTGTTTCGCGTACCAGTAGTTCTCCATCGTCTTGTGATAATCGAGGTGGTCGCGCGTGAGATTGGTGAAGATTGCGACCGCGTATTCCAGCTCATCACAACGATGGAAGTCCATCGCCTGCGAAGAACACTCCATGACAGCCGTGCGACACCCGATCTCGACAGCGCGCCGCAGCAGACGCTGCATGTCGGGAGCTTCGGGCGTCGTGCGATCTGCTTTGAAGCGCTCCTTGCCGAGGCGATATTCGACAGTGCCCGTCATCGCGACCAGTTCGCCGGCCTCTTCGGGAATGGAAGCAATCAAGTAGGCCGTCGTGGTTTTGCCGTTCGTGCCGGTGATGCCGGCGAGTTGCAGTTCGCGTGATGGATGATGTTGTACTTCAGACGCGGCGAGCGCCATGGCGCAACGAATATCTTCGACTTGAAGCCACGCGCCCGTGAAGCCTTCCGGCGCCGGACGTTCGGACAAAACCCCGACCGCCCCGTGGCTCATCACCTGGGGCACAAACTTGTGCGCGTCAAAGAGCGCTCCTGTTACGGCGGCGAAGAGCGTGCCTTTGCCCGCGCGCCGTGAATCGTGACTCACGTCTGTGACTTCGATCGTTTCGTCACCGGTGAGTTTGGCCTGGGTTTTAGATGCGAGTTGTTTAAGAGTTACGGGTTCGGTCATTGCCTGAATTTTACATTTTTTAGCCGCAGATTTCGCGGATGACGCGGATGTGATCCGCGTCATCCGCGAAATCTGCGGCTAAAAAATATCTATTGGTTCGTGCTTGACGGTTTAACCACGACTGCCGGAATGTTCTGGTCGCGCACTAGTTGATTAAACGCCGGCACGTCCGTCCGCATTATCTGCGCCAGCTTCTGCAACTCCGCGTCGATCTGCGTTACGAGCTCATCATAAACCGCGTACGACTGCGCAGTCGGCGCCGCTTCAGCACTTGCAACCACTCCGCCGAGCGCCGCGAGTTTGTTATTGAGCCGGATCGGAAAATTCAGCGGGTCCTGATTGCTCTGGTTCTTCGTCTGGTAGAGCGCCTCTTCAACCGCAGTCAATTTCTTGTTCAGCGCCGTTCCGGCATCGTTCACGACTTTGAAGTTAGGCTGGCCCGCAACGCGCTTCAACAGATCCTCAACCTGCTTTCGCACGTCGCGTATCTGGAGAATCGCATTGTGCGTCTCACTCAACTTGTCGCGAATCTTCAAACCCAACTCGACCTGCTTCGCGTAATCCGCAGGCGTCGCCGACAAACGCGGGTCGGGTTTGATCTCGAAAGTCTCAGTAAGAGTTTTGCCCTCGACGGTGAGTTTCACCTGGTACATTCCCGGCGGCACTCTTGGACCATTCGTATTTCCAGCCCAAAGAATCATTCCCGGAAAGCGCGCAGCTTCGCTAGATCGCAGATCCCAAACAAAACGGTTGAGCCCAACTGCCGTTGGCAAAGGCGGAGCACCACCACCACCAAACCCGCCTCCTTCTTCACCAGCCGGAGGCGCCGGCGTTGGAGTTGCTGCTGCCGGCTCATCCGGCCGGCGCGCGCGTGAGGTGAACTTCCGGATCGACTTCCCCGCCGGATCGAGAAACTCGAGCGTCATGTCAGACGTTGGTTTCGCTTTCAGCGAGTAGTAGACGGCCACGCCGTTCGCCGGATTTCGACCAACCGTTGCGGGTGGCCCACCGCCAAAACCACCGCCGCCCGCCATGCGATAACTCTCCTTCGGCTTGAAGAGACGTGTTTCGCTGACAGCACTAAAACCACCGGCATCGATCAACTGGTGCAGTAACGGAAGATCGTCAAAAATCCAGAACGAGCGTCCCTGAGTCGCAACCACGAGTTCCTTTTCACGTTTCTGAATCGCGAGATCGGTGATTGGCACGACCGGCAGGTTGAGTTGAAACGACTGCCAGTGTTCGCCGTTGTCAAACGAGACATACATTCCCGTTTCGGTTCCGGCGTAGAGCAATCCGCGCCGGTTCGGATCCTCACGAATGACGCGCGTGAATGTGGTATCGGGAATTCCGTTGGTGATTTTCTTCCACGTCTTGCCGTAGTCGCTGGTGCGGTAGAGATACGGCTTGTTGTCGTCCCACTTGTACATCGTTGCCGCAACGTAAGCCGTGGCTGGATCGTGCGGCGACGCTTCGAGGGAATTAATCTGAATCCACTCCGGCATGATGCTCGCCGGTGGTGTGACGTTTGCCCAGTTCTTGCCGCCATCGCGAGAGAGAGACACCACGCCGTCGTCGCTTCCGGTCCAAATCGTTCCGGCCTGGACCGGCGATTCCATCATCGTGAAGATCGTCGCGTAATATTCGACGCTCGTGTTGTCCTTCGTTATTGGACCACCAGAAGGACCCTGCTTCGATTTGTCGTTGCGCGTCAGGTCGGGACTGATGACTTGCCAACTGTTGCCTTCGTCCATCGACTTGAAGATGACGTTAGCCGCCGCGTACAGCGCGTTTGGATCGTGCGGTGAAAACACGATCGGAAAGTTCCACTGAAACCGGTACTTCAACACGTCCGCGCCGGCGCCCATCGGGTTGTTTGGATAAGGACTGACGTTGCGTTCCTGACCCGTTCGGTGATCGGCCCGCGTCGTCAATCCACCGTAAGAACCTGCAAAAACGATGTTCGAATCTTTTGGCGAGGGCGCGATCCAGCCCGACTCACCGCCGCCGACGTCATACCAATCACTCGTGTCGATACCGGCCCCGGTCGTGCGACTCGCGATGCGCACCGTTGAGTTGTCCTGCTGCGCGCCGTAGACGTTGTAAGGGAAATCGTTGTCTAGCGCGACGCGATAAAACTGCGCCGTCGGTTGATCCTGTTCGGTCCAACTCCTGCCGCCGTTGAATGAGACGTTCGCGCCGCCGTCGTTGCTCTCGATCATGCGATTGGAATCGTCGGGAGCGATCCAAAGATCGTGATTGTCACCGTGCGGCACCTGGATGCCCGCGTATGTGCGGCCGCCGTCATTCGAACGATAGAAACCGGTGTTCAAGACGTAGACCGTGTCGGCATTTTTCGGATCTGCGTAGATGCGCGTGTAGTACCACGCGCGCTGGCGCAGGCGACGCTCCTCATTGACCTTGGTCCATGTCGTGCCGCCGTTGTCTGAACGAAAGACGCCGCCGTCTTCAGCTTCAACGATGGCCCAAACGCGTTCCGGGTTCGCGGGTGAGACTGCGATTCCGACTTTCCCGACCATCCCTTTCGGCATGCCCGGATTGCGCGTCAGCTCAGTCCACGTATCGCCGCCGTCGGTCGATTTGAAAACGCCGCTGCCCGGACCGCCGCTCTCGAGCGTCCACGGCTTTCGATAGACTTCCCAGAATCCCGCGTAGATCGTGTTTGGATTGCCGGGATCGAGAATCAAATCGATCGCCCCCGCCTTGTTGCCGCGACTCAAA
>Ga0075423_10007315_pt1 | contig 10418 bp, 5 predicted proteins | sample SoiMethybrSBSTD2_FD_80114 | JGI IMG/M metagenome (GOLD analysis project Ga0075423, IMG submission 80114) | Bulk soil microbial communities from a Populus tree surrounding site in Tennessee, USA - Soil MetaG P. TD hybrid SBSTD2 | ecosystem: Environmental > Terrestrial > Soil > Tree plantation...
CTGGGTGTTCTTCCTCGCGCTGCTGGGGGTGACCATGGCCATTCCCATGAAGCGCCAGATGATCAACGTGGAGCAGCTCCGCTTCCCCAGCGGCATCGCCGCCGCCGAAACCCTGCGGGCGCTCCACGCCGTCGACGACCGCGGCGGCCGTTCAGCCCGGGCCCTCGCCTGGGCGGGCGGGCTCGCCGTGGTCAGCAAGTTCTGGACCGAGGGCCTCGTTCTCGTGAGCCCCAAGCTCGCGCCTTTCATGATCGGCACCTGGGTCACCGCCTTCAATCAGCGCGTGCTGGGCCCGGCCTGGATGGAGCGCACGGTCCTCCTCTCCTGGGAGCCCATGTTCATCGCGGCCGGCGCCATCACGGGGCTGCGCGTGAGCTGGAGCATGCTGCTGGGCGGCATCACCGCCTGGATGATCTTCGTCCCGGCGCTCCAGCGCGCGGGGGTCGTCGGGGGCGGTGGCTACGCGGTGCTCGTGCAGTGGACGCTGTGGGGCGGGGTCGCGTGCATGGTCAGCGCGAGCCTCCTTGCCTTCGCGCTGCAGTGGCGGACCGCGATCCGGGCCTTCGCCGACGTGGGCGCCATGCTGCGCGGCGGGCGCGGACAGGAGCGCGCGCACCCGGTCGGCGCCATCGAGACCCCCGCGTCCTGGTTCGTCGTGGGCCAGCTGGTGGGCTTCCTCGGCCTGGCCTGGCTCGGCCACGCGACGTTCGGCATGCCCTACTGGCAGACCGCAGTGGCGGTGGCGCTCTCGTTCTTCCTCGCCCTCGTCGCCTGTCGCGTGACGGGTGAGACCGACACCACCCCGGTGGGCGCCATGGGCAAGATCACCCAGCTGACCTTCGGCGCGCTCCATCCCGGCAACGTGCAGGTCAACCTCATGAGCGCCAACATCACCGCGGCGGCGGCGGGCAGCAGCGCCGATCTGCTGACGGACCTCAAGAGCGGCTACCTACTGGGCGCGCACCCTCGCCGCCAGTTTCTTGCGCAGCTCGCCGGCATCGTCGTGGGCACCCTCGTCAGCGTGGCCGCCTTCCGGCTGCTCGTGCCCGACGCGGGCGCGCTCGGCACGGATCAGTTCCCCGCGCCCGCGGCGCAGACCTGGCGCGCGGTCGCCCTCGCGCTCCCGAGTGGCGTGACCGCGCTCGGCCCCATCAAGCTCTGGTCCATCGTGGTGGGCGGGCTGGTCGGCGTCATGCTCACCGTGCTGCCGAAGCTCGTGCCGGCGTGGGAGCCCCTGATTCCCTCACCGGCAGGGCTCGGGCTGGCGTGGACTTTCCATTGGTACTACGCCGTCCTGTTCTTCTTGGGAGCCGTCGCGGCGTGGTGGATCGAGCGGCGCTGGCCGCGCGCGGCCGAGGACCTCACGTTTCCGGTCGCCTCGGGGTGGATCGCGGGCGAGAGCCTGATGGGCGTCGGCCTCGTGCTGTGGGAGCACGCCGGCGACCTCGTCCATCGGCTCTTCGCCCGCTGAGCCGCCGCGCCGCTAGCGGGCGCCGGGCCTCTTGGCGGCGGCCGCTTCGGCCTTCTTGAAGTCCGCCTCGCCGAAGTTGTAGAGGTGCGCCCCGCCCATGAAGATCTGCGCGGCGATCTCGCGCGGCACGTTCTTCAGCAGGTTCTCGGCCACGTGGGGGAAGTTCGAGTCGAAGTGCGGATAGTCGGTGGAGATGCACATCCGGTCGGCGCCGATCAGGCCCGCGGTGGCCTCGATCTCCGGCTCGCTGCCCTCGACGGCGGCCCAGCAGTTGCGCCGGAAATACTCGCGCGGGGTGAGGGACAGATAGGGCGCGTGAGTATCGCGGTACTGCGGATAGTCCCACTCGATGCGGGAGAGGAGGCCGGGCGCCCACGAGTTCTGCGCCTCGAGGAAGCCCACCCGGAGCTTCGGGTGGAACTCGAACACACCGCCGATGATCATGGCGACGAGCGCCTGCTGCATCTCGATCCAGTGGCTGGCCACATGACGGTAGAAGCGGTTCTCACCGTAGAGGACGTTCATGTGCGAGTACGGCGCGCCCGTCCCCTCGTGGAAGCCCCACGTCACGTTCAGGTCCTCGTGCACGGTGTAGAGCGGATCCCAGTAGTTCGAGTGCCAGTAGTGGCCGTTCACGAGGTTCGGCCGGTTGAAGGAGCCCACCGCGCCCAGCTCGCGCACGCAGCGGATCAGCTCGCGGCAGGCCAGGTGCACGTCGTGGAACGGCAGCATGGCCACGAACTTGAGGCGCTCGGGGCTGTACTGGCAGAATTCGTGGATCCAGTTGTTGTAGGCCTGGCACAGGGCGAGCGAGAGCTGCGGGTCCATGCCGTCGCGGGCGATGAGGGAGAGCCGCTCGTGGGGTAGAGCACGGCGATGTCCACGCCTTCCATGGCCATGCCCATGACCTGCGCCTCGGGGTCGTAGTTCCGCTCGATGGCGAACTGGAGCCGGCCGGTGTCGGCGAGCCGCGAGCCCGACAAGGGTTGGCTGCTCGTGGTCGGGCCCGGCTTGCCCCGCTTGCGATACTGCTGGAGATCGGCATCCGAGGTGGGGATGCCATCGATGACGATCGAGCCCGCCGCGCCCCGCTTGGGGCGGCCGTCCGATCCCACCAGCGTGGTCACCCGAGGCTTGAACTTCGGGTCGAGGTAACGTTCGAAGAGATCCGGCGGCTCCATGATGTGCATGTCGCAGTCGACGAAGCGCAGCCCGTCTTTCACGGTGTCCCTCCGCGTCAGGGGTGGCGACCGGTCCGATGCCCGCCCAGAGGTCAGATGGTCGGCCGACGCCGGGCCGCTGTCAAGCCGCGGAACGCGGTATGATGACGGGCGCGCCGCGAGGCGCCCGCCGACCCCATCCTCCAGGCGAGCCGTCACCGCAAAGGAGCCGTCACATGAAAGCCGCCGTCTTCCATGGTCCGCATCAGCCCCTCACCATCGAGACCGTCGACATCGACAAGCCCATGGGCCGCGAGGTGCTGGTCCGCACCGTGGCCTCCGGTGTCTGCCACAGCGATCTGCACTTCGTCGACGGCCTGTACCCCTTCCCCGCTCCCGCCATCCTGGGCCACGAGGCCGCGGGCATCGTGGAAGCGGTGGGCCCGCAGGTCATGGAGTTTCGGCCCGGCGACCATGTGATCTGCTGCCTCTCGCTGTTCTGCGGCCAGTGCGAGTACTGCCTCACCGGGAAAACCCACCTTTGCCAGACGCGCCCCACCCGCACCAAGGGCGAGCCCCCGAAGCTCTCGTGGAAGGGGCAGCCGGTGAATCAGTTCGCGAACCTCTCCGCCTATGCCGAGCAGATGCTGGTGCACGAGAACGCGCTGGTGAAGATCGACGACCAGATGCCCCTGGCCCAGGCCGCCCTCATCGGGTGCGGCGTCACCACCGGCGTGGGCGCGGTGCTCAACACCGCGCGCATCGAGGCCGGCTCCACCACCGCGATCTTCGGCGCGGGCGGCGTGGGTCTCGCCACCATCCAGGGCGCGCGCATCGCCGGCGCCCGGATGATCATCGCCGTCGACACCGTGGCGGCCAAGCTCGCCCGCGCCAAGGACCTGGGGGCCACGCATCTCGTGGACGCGTCCAAGGACGATCCGGTGAAGGCCATCCGGACGCTGACCGGCGGCGGCGTGGACTACTCATTCGAAGCCATCGGCCTCAAGGTCGCCGCCGAGCAGTGCTTCGACTGCATCAAGCCGGGCGGCACCGCCACCGTCATCGGCATGATCCCGGTGGGCCAGAAGATCGAGCTCGACGGCCCCATGTTCCTCCGCGAGAAGAAGATCCAGGGCTGCAGCATGGGCTCGAATCGCTTCAAGGTCGACATGCCCCGCTACATCGAGCTGTACCGGCAGGGGCGTCTGAAGCTCGACGAGATGGTCACCCGCCGCGGCAAGCTCGAGGAGGTCAACGAGGCCTTCCGGGCCATGAAGGCGGGTGAGGTCGCCCGCACGGTGCTGATGTTCGACTGAGCCCTCCCCGGCCGGTGACGGCGCCCTGCCTCGATAGCCCCAAGGTCTCATTGGGGCGCCGCCACCGGCTGTCGTACACTGCCCGAGGTCGCATTCTTCCCAACCAGGAGAGCTACATGGTCATGTCGCGCGCCGGTCTGGTCTCGCCTATCGGGGGGACCCTCGTCGATCTCTTCGTCCCCGCGGAGGCCCGGGCCGAGCTGCGAGCCCAGGCCACCCGCCTGCCCTCGGTGCAGATCTCCGAGCGCGCGCTCTACGATCTCGAGCTGCTCGCCATCGGCGCCTTCTCGCCGCTGGACCGCTTCATGAGCCACCGGGACCATGCGCGCGTGCTCGGCGAAATGCGCCTGGCCGGCGGCCAGCTCTTCCCGATTCCGGTGACGTTGCCGGTGCACCGAGCGCCCGGTCTCCGGCTCGACGGCGAGGTCGCCCTGCGCGACGCGCACAACGAGCTCCTCGGCGTGATGACGATCGAGGAAGCCTACGAGTGGGACCGCGGCGAGACGGCGCAGCAGGTGCTGGGAACCCGGGACGTGCGCCACCCGCTCGTGGCGGAGATGGAGCGCTGGGGCGAGGTCAATCTCTCCGGACGGCTGCGCCTGCTCGCGCTCCCGCCGCGCCACGACTTCCGCGATCTCCGCCTCACGCCCGCGGAGGTGCGTCGCCGCCTGACCGAGGCCGGCGCGGTGAACGTGGTCGCCTTCCAGACGCGCAATCCCCTCCACCGCGCCCACGAGGAGCTGACCCGCCGCGCGGCCGATCTCATCAAGGGCACGCTCCTGCTCCACCCGGTGGTCGGCATGACCAAGCCGGGCGACGTCGACTACTACACGCGCGTGCGCACCTACAAGGTGCTGGTGGAGCGCTACTACGAGCAGGGGCGCGTGGTGCTGTCGCTGCTGAACCTCGCCATGCGCATGGCCGGTCCGCGGGAGGCGCTGTGGCACGCCCTCATCCGGCGCAACCACGGGGCCAGCCACTTCATCGTGGGCCGCGATCACGCGAGCCCCGGCCTCGACTCGGCGGGCAAGCCGTTCTACGGGGCGTACGACGCGCAGGAGCTCGTGGGCCGCCACCAAGAGGAGCTGGGCATCACCATGCTGCCGTTCGGCGAGATGATGTACCTCCCCGACGAGGAGCGCTACGAGGAGGCCTCACGCGTGCCCAAGCGGGCGCGCACCGCCTCCATCTCCGGCACGCAGGTCCGCGAGGAATTCCTCAACGCGGGCGTCAAGCTTCCGGACTGGTTCACCCGCCCCGAGGTCGCCCAGATCCTCATGGACACCTACCCGGCGCGGCACCGGCAGGGGGTGTGCGTCTGGTTCACCGGGCTGAGCGGCGCCGGCAAGTCCACCACCGCGGAGATCCTCACCACCCTGCTCCTGGAGCGCGGGCGCAACATCACCGTGCTCGACGGCGACGTGGTGCGCACGAACCTGTCGAAGGGCCTGGGCTTCAGCAAGGAAGACCGCGACACCAACATCCGGCGCATCGGCTTCGTGGCCACCGAGATCGTGCGACACGGCGGAGTCGCGCTGTGCGCGGCGGTGAGCCCCTACCGGGTCACCCGCGACGAGGTTCGGCACATGGTCGGCGCCGACCACTTCGTCGAGGTGTTCGTGGACACGCCGCTCGAGGAGTGCGAGCGGCGGGACAGCAAAGGCCAGTACGCGAAGGCGCGGCGTGGCGAGATCAAGGGCTTCACCGGCATCGACGACCCCTACGAGGCGCCGGAGCACCCCGAGATCACGCTCGACACCCTCGTGTCCACTCCCGACGCGAACGCCCGTCGCGTGCTCGAGTACCTCGAGCGCCAGGGCTTCGTGCGCTAGGCCGGCGGGCGCGCTACTGCCACGAGACCTCTTCGCGCGGGACGCCGAAGTACTCGCGGTAGGCCTTGAAGCGCCGCCCGAGATCGTCCGGGTCGAGCCCGAATGCGCTCATCGAGTACCGATGGGCGCCGTGCTTGTCCTTGGGGTTCTCGGCGAGGAAGCGGCGCATCGCCGCCGACGCCGCCTCGGTCAGGGGAATGTCGAAGTGCGCATAGATGCGCCGCACCACCGTGAGGGGATCGCGAAGCATCTCCTGGTAGTGGACGTCAAAAAAGCGGTCGGGCGAAACACGACCGCTGCGCCGGAGCCGCATGGCCCGGTCGAGCCCATTGGTCCAGCGCCGGCTCACCTCGTGTCCGATCTCCAGGGGATCCAGCTCGTCGGTGAAGGCGCGCTGGAGCACGGCGGTCAGGCTGGCCACCGAGGCCAGCACGGTGAGGGGGTCGCGGTGGGTCTGCACGATCAGGGCGTCGGGATAGGTCGCGAGCAGCGCGTCGAACGCGAACAGGTGCGCGGGCGCCTTCAGCACCCAGTGCCGCGCCGGGGTGCGCCACTGGAGCTGCTGGAGAAAGCGCCGGTGGAAGCGGTAGGCGGGCCCGAGATCTTGCTGCTCGAGCCACTCCTGGTACGTGGGAACATGATACGTGGTGTGGAACCGCGGCGAGAGGAACGCCGGGCTCATGATCGCGATGCACTCGAGGGCGAGCTGCGCGCCGAGGGGATGAATCGCCTTGAAGTCCGGCGTGAGGGCGTCGAACCACGCGAGCTGCCGCGCCGCCTTCGCGATGCGGGGATCGCTCGCGTAGCTGGCGGCTTCGGGGGGCGGCGACGGAGACATGACCTCCCATGCCTGGGCGACGCGGCTGGCCGGATCCTGGGCGAGGAGATGGTGGAGCAGCGTGCTCCCCGTGCGGGGCAGGCCCACGATGAAGAGCGGCCGGCGCACCTCCTCCGCCGCGATCTCGGGGTGGCGCGCGCGATCGGCCTCCAGACGCAGGCGCGTGCTGAGGAGCCCCACCACGTCGCCGCGGGCGGCGAGACGGCCCACGAGCGTGAGCCGGGCCTCGCGGTCGAGGCCCTCGAGCAGGAGCCGCAGGGGCTCGCGGAAGCCCTCGTCCCCGAAATCCTTCAGGCCCGTGGCGCGGCGAGCCGCGGCGAGCAGCGTCTCTTCGTCCAGCGAGACGGGCGACATCCCCGTCCGTCCGAGCAGGGCCCCGGCGGCGTTGGTCGACCGCACCACCGCGCGCAGTGCCTTCGGCGTGAGCATCATCGTATGCGCTCTCCTTTCACGCGTCGTCGCGGCATCGTCGCCGAGCGCGCGACGCCATGCAATGAGACCAAGGTCGGACGGTTCTCGGGCCCGGCGCCCGCGGCGAGGGAACTCGCGTGACCGCGCCCTGGGTGGGCCGCAGCATCGTGGCGGTCGTGCGACGCGCCACGCGCCGGCCGCTCGCCACCGTGGCGCTGTCGCTCGTCCTTGCCGCGCTCTCGCTCACCTACACGCTGCACGCGATCGGGTTCGTGACGTCCAGCCTGCGCCTGCTGCCGCAACACGCGCGCTACGTCGTGCTCCTCCGCGAGTATCTCAAGGACTTCGGCGAGCTCAACGATATCCTGGTGGCCGTCGAGGCGCCCCCGGAGCAGGCCCGGCTCTTCGCGGCGCGCCTGGCCGAGCAGCTCCGTCAGGACGGTTTGGGTGCGCGTGTCACCTATCGGGTGGATCCCGCCTACTTCAAGGGACGCGCGCTCCTCTATCTGTCCGTCGACGATCTCACGACCCTCCGCGACCGCCTGTACGACTATGAGAACTTCCTTACCGACTACGCGGCCCGACCCACCCTGGACCAACTTCTCGAAGGCGTCAACCGCCAAATCGCCGGCGCCATGGTCGGGGGCCTGTTCGACCTCGGCCTGGAGGGAAAGCAGGCGGCCGACCTCCGCTTCCTCCAGGCCCTGCTCCAGCAGATCGGGAAGCGGCTCGACGGCACGCCTGCCTACACCTCGCCCTGGTCCAGCGCATTCTCGATGGGCCGGCTGGACGACCCCGACGCCGGCTACTACTTCTCGAAGAACCGCACGATGCTGTTCGTCTTCGTGGCGCCGCGGCGGGACGAGGGCAACTTCGTCGAGAACCGCGAGCGCATCCGCGACATCCGCGCCGCGGTGACGCGCCTCGCCGCCGAGTTCCCCGGCGTCCGCGCGGGCGTCACCGGCGCCCCCGCCCTGTCGAACGACGAGATGGCGGCCGCCTTCGAGGACGGCCGGCTCGCGTCGATCCTCGCCTTCGCGCTGACCCTGCTCCTCCTCCTGGTGGCCTTCCGCGCGGTGATGACGCCGCTCCTCATGGTCGGGACGCTGGCGGTGAGCCTGGGATGGTCGATGGGCCTCATCACGCTCGTGGTGGGGCATCTCAGCGTCTTCTCGGTCATGTTCATCTCCATCGTGGTGGGGATCGGCATCGACTACGGGATCTACTTCCTGTTCCGCTACGAAGAGGAGCGCGCGCTGGGCGCCTCGGTGCCGATGGCCCTCGAGCGCACCGCGCTCCTGTCCGGGCCCGGCATCCTCCTCGGCGCCGTCACCGCGGCCGGCGCCTTCCTCGTGCTGGTGCTCACCACGTTCCAGGGCATCCGCGAGTTCGGCCTCGTCTCGGGCATCGCGATCCTGTTCGCGTTCCTCTCGATGATCACGCTGTTCCCCGCCTGCCTGGTCCTGGTGGACCGCCGCCCGGCGGGCGCGTTCGCCGCCTCGGCGAGGAGCGGAGAACCGCCCCACGCACGCTGGCTCGAGACGATCGTCAGCTACCGGAAGACCATCCTCGCCGCCGCCGCCCTCATCTCCGTGGTGGCGGTGTGGGGGGCGGCGGGCGTGGGCTTCGACTACAACCTGCTGCACCTGCAGGCCAAGGGCGTGGAGTCGGTCGTGTGGGAAGAGCGGATGCTCGCCGAGACGGGTCGCTCGGGCTCCACCGCGTTCGCCACCGCGGGATCGCTGGAGGAGCTCCAGCGCAAGCAGGAGGCGTTCGCGCGGCTGTCGAGCGTGTCGCGCGTCGAGAGCATCTTGCTCCTCTATCCCCAAGGGCAGAAGGAGAAGATCGCGCTGATCCGGCAGCTGGAGGATCCGCTCGCCGAGGTGCGGCTCAAGGAGCCGCCGCCCGCCTCGGTCGACGCGGTGCGCGGCGCCCTCGAGACGCTGCGCCGGCGGCTGGATGTGGTGGCGGGCGCGGCCGAGGGGCGCACCGACACCAGTGGCATGCGGGCGCTCGAGGCCAGCGCGGGCGAGGTGCTCGCCAAGCTGAGCGCCCCCGACGCGGCCGTCGCCCTCGCCGGCCTCCAGCAGGACCTCTACCGCGATTTCGCGGACAAGCTCGACGGCTTCCGCCACAATCTCGAGCCGCAGCCGGTGGCGCCCGGCGAGGCGCCGCCCGAGCTGCGTCAGCGCTATGTCGGCACGAGCGGGCGCTACCTCATCCGTCTCCAGCCCGCGGTGGACATCTGGGAGCAGGCGGGCGCCGAGCGCTTCGTGCGCGAGCTCCGCTCGGTGGATCCCGACGTGACGGGGCCGCCCATCACCGCCTTCGAAGCCATCAAGCTCATCCGCCGCGGCTACTTCGAGGGGACGTTCTACGCGCTCGTGGTGGTCGCGATCGCGACCGCGGCGATCCTGCGCAGCACGCGCGCGACCGTGCTCGCCCTCGCCCCCCTGATGCTGGGCGTGGTGTGGACGCTGGGGCTCATGCACGTGTTCGGTCTCCGGTTCAACATGGCCAATGTCTGGGCGATGCCGCTCATCATCGGGATCGCCGCGGAGTTCGGCCTCAACATCTACGTGCGCTTCATGGAAGGCCGCGACCGCGGCGGCCCCACCCTCGCGCGCAGCACCGTGCTGGGCGTGGTGCTGAACGGCTTCACCACCATGGCCGGCTTCGCGAGCCTGCTCGTGGCGCGTCATCAGGGCATCTTCGGCCTCGGCCTTCTCCTCACGATCGGCTCCGCGGTGAGCCTGGTCGCCTCGCTGGCGGTGCTCCCCGTCCTGATCGAGCTCTACGGCGCGGAGCCGCCGCGCCGGCGCCCGGCGGACGAGCCCGATCGGGTTCCCGCCGCCGTCTGAGCGCGGCATGCTGATCCTCGCCGACTTCCTCGACAGCCTCCTGCGCGGGGCCGTCCTGGTGAGCCTGAGCCTGGCCCTCGGCGGCGTCGCCTGGGGGCTCTGGGTGCTGCGCGGCATGCCGGCGGGCACCCCGCCGCGGCTGATCAGGCGCGGCCTCCGGCTGCTCCAGCTCGGCGCGATCACGCTGGCTGCGGGCCAGGCGCTGCTGCTCGCGCTCAAGTCGGCACGGCTCATGGACTCGCTGGGACCGGACGCGCTCGGCGCCTTCGCGCGCACCGAGCACTTCGACGCCGGCGTGGCTCGCGCCGCCCTCGCTCTAGCCCTGGCGATCGCCGTCCGCGTCCTCGAGCGCGCGCCGTCGAGCGCGCGTCGCTGGGCGGCGGTGACCGTGCTGGCGTCGCTGGTGGCGCTGAGCTCCGCCTGGCTCACCCACGCGACCGGCCGGCTCGAGCATCGCGCGCCCCTGATGGTCCTGACCGTGCTCCATCAGGTCGCCGCGGCGGCATGGCTCGGCGGGCTCATCCAGCTC
>Ga0075423_10007316_pt1 | contig 10418 bp, 14 predicted proteins | sample SoiMethybrSBSTD2_FD_80114 | JGI IMG/M metagenome (GOLD analysis project Ga0075423, IMG submission 80114) | Bulk soil microbial communities from a Populus tree surrounding site in Tennessee, USA - Soil MetaG P. TD hybrid SBSTD2 | ecosystem: Environmental > Terrestrial > Soil > Tree plantation...
CTCGGAGAAGTCAATGCCAGTAACACGAGCGCCGTGGTCCCAGAGCTTTTTTGACAAATATCCAGTACCGCATCCCGCGTCGAGCACCGTGCGCCCGCTGACGTCGCCGGCGAATTTCCACAGCACGGGGTCGGAATTTAGGATGCGGTTGCCGTCGCCGTCATCCCCAACCTGAATCCGCCAGTCGTCAGCAAGGCAGTTCCAGAGATTGCGGATTTCTTCAAACTCGCCGTCTTTCATTGCTCTTTCTCCTGCGTAACGTTCCGCGCTCACCCGCGCCGCCTGCGGCTCGGGTGGAGCGCGTGGTTTATGCCACCCGGCGCGTCAGCACAAGGAGCGCCCGTGATGAGCAGCGTACGTTCATGATCGCGTGGACAAGATAACAGCAATGAGCAGGCGCTTCCTCATACTCCTCGCTTTTCACAATTGATCAACCACGGTATCCCGAATCGATCAACGACCTTGCCGAACCGCAACGCCCAGAAGGTCTCCTCAATAGGTATCTGCACGGTGCCCTCTACCGCCAGAGCATTGAAGATGCGCTCTGCCTCCGCGGCGTTCTTGGGCCTGAGCATCACGCAGAAGCTCTGCGGCTTCTTGTATTCCCCCGGCATGGCATCACAGCCCTCCAATACGCCGTCGCCTGAGGCGAGCCCCACGTGCAAGATCTTCTTTGACCAGCCCGGTGGCGCGTGGCCGGCCATTGGAGAACCCTCCCATGTCATCTTGAAGGTGATCCTGCCGCCCAGGCACTTCTCGTAAAACTCAAAGGCCTCCTCGTCACTGGCCGTTGAAATAGAGGTAGGGATTGAACGACATTGTGTCACTCCGCTACGATTCCAGAGTGTTTTCAGGATGCCTTAAAGCTTCGACGTCCATGTTCCCACAGCGCGGCAAGCGCCCTCTTGCCCGGCGCTGCAAAGGCGTGTTGGTCAATCTTTCCATCGTCGTGAGTGGGCATAACGATCAGGCATCTGCCGCCCGCCGCTGCTTTGGGCGGCGGGGGAGGTTCCCAGTCGGCTGGAACCGGCTGGTTAGCCCTCTCTTGGTGTTGGCCGTCTAGTTTGGGACACGACCCGTCGCACTCCAGTAGCTGAGGACGTGACGAGCAAGATCCACTGCACTAATGGTGGAACAACCGAGAGTCTGGGCTACGGGACCCGACAAAGAAATCTGAATGCTCGCTTCGGCGAAGTACCCGCGAGCGAACCAATTGCGTGAGAACCAGCCATGCGGGAAATAGCCCCCCGAGGTAGAAGACCCGGTCATTGATTGATGACGTGGACTCAGCCGGTCAAAGTGCTTAGCTCCGCTCGCAATGTGCGAGACCAATTGGAGCAGAGGCTCTCCATTTCTTAGAGCGTCCCGGTGCGCGCGTCCGGCTGTCCCTGAATGAATCCAATCGAGCATGTGCTCTGCGGTGACGAAGAAGTTGAATGCATGATCAACGTCAAAAGGCGAATCGTCCAAGCGCCGGAACTCACGACGCAGCTTCTCTAGGAGATCGCTTGGCTTAGTCAGGTCAAAGACGCCGGCCATCAAGTTGCAACCTAAACGAGGCGCTTCAGCGGCTCGCCAATAAAGGCCGCTCACCCGAGAGTCCGCTGCAAGCACTTGATACTCATCAAGGCCTCCCCGGGAGCATCCGAATTGGGTATGCTCCTGGAGTGTCCAATTTCCATCCATAAGGAGGAGACCGGATGAGATTCTACACCAAGAACCATACCTATTACTGTGGTATCGATCTGCATGCCCGCTGGATGTACCTCTGTGTCCTCGATCAACAGGGAGAGATTCTGCTGCATCGTAATCTTCGTGCCTGTCCCGAAGCTTTCCTGAAGGCTGTCGCGCCTTATCGTAGCGATCTGGTCGTCGCTGTGGAGTGTATCTTCAGCTGGTACTGGCTAGCCGATCTCTGTGCCCAGCAAGGCATCGAATTCGTCTTAGGCCACCAGTTGAGCCCCACTTTTGAGTAGGACGGTACGAGGGAACCCATGAGTTTCTAGGACGCCGAGAGGTCCGTTCCTCCCGGCTGGTCTCGAGCTGGAAAGGAATCACCCCTTCAGCCCGACCAAATGAGCCTCGATAAGTGTTTGGTGCAGACCCAGGTCTGCGGCCCGCTTTGAAATGAAGTCAGAAATCGGACAACCAGCAATCGGTATCGTCTGTGACCTTGACGAAGAGTTGGTTTTCCTTTTCCCGCCCCAGGGTGAAGTTTGTTCTCTTGACAAGGGGAGTCCTTATAAGTGTTATGCGTCGGTGGTCCAAAAAAATTGTCTCGGAAGACGCGGTTCTGAGATTGTCAACGTTTTCTCAATTTTCTTCTTCAGCTTCAGATCATCTAAAGCATTGACGATTTCTAACGCCAGCTGTTCATCTTCGCCCCGCACGATCATTATCGCATCTGACAGGTTTCGTTTTTGCCTCCAGCTTATGAGCGGCGTCGACGCTCGTCGAAGTGATTCTAGTACGGGAAGCCAGTTTTTGCGGCCTGCGGGAAAAACGGCCTGAAAGAGCAAAAAGAGAGCTTCCGATCGACTTGCCAAGATTTCTATCTCTTCGGCGCGGAGCAAGAGTTCGGCAATAACTGAAGGTAACATTTCTAAGCGATTTCGCTCCACGATTGCTCTGATTGGCCAAGCTGCTGGAGCCACAACTCTATAAGGATCGACTTCAGCACGACCGACGCGCAAGGACTCTTGAATGATTTTAGAGAATTCAGGTTCCGGAGCAAATCGGGCGACCCAAGCCAGTGCTTGGCAGGCAAACCAAGGATCGTTTATCGCTCGGGCCGTAGAGAGCGCGCGAGCAGGTTCACTCGGAGCAAGTCGGCCAGCCAGATCTCTCTGTTGAGTTGCACTCATAAATTTGAGACTCGATACAGATTGGCGCGTCCCCGCCTGCCTATCAACTCGATCACTCTTGCTCTTCGTAGGCAATACGCCATCCTCTGGGCCAAGGCCCCTCCCGTGTCGGTCGCGGTTGCGAGATCCGTCGTAGTAAATGACTCCAGTCCCTCCGGAAGAAGCCCTCGCCAATCCGCCGTGTCTTTGAACAACCGTCGGTCCACAACTTCCAGCAACCGACGTTCTTCAATACACCATCCTCTTCGGCGCCATTGCCGCTTCCCCTCGTACCGCCTCGCTTCTTCTTCCCTAATCATCAATGCTTCGAGCGAGAAGTTATGGTTCGACAGCAAATGCGGGATACTTACCACTTCCCAGAACAGATCCTCCCATCGACCTCTCTTCGGTGACCTGCGGCGAACAACTCGATGAGAATCATCGGTTGTTGACCGGACTATCCACTTCTCCTGGACTATGGGATAGATCAACCGAACCTGATGTGATTGCAAGAGGTTAGTGAGCTTCGATTTGATGGGTGCGAAACTGCCCGTCTGGATCTCAATCAACAGATCGTCTCGAACAATATCAATCACGAACCTGCTAACCGTGACCTCAAATCGATCGCCCGGCTGTGCGTACCACTGCTTCAGCGATGCGTGGAGCGCCTTCTCGTTCAGCAGACCGATGGTTGACATTTCGATTCAAATTCCGTGTCGGTTCTTCTCGCGTCTAACTAATGATTAGATGGTTCCGGATACCATCCGCAAGACTGATACCACAAGGTCTTGCCTCGCCACAATAACGTTTTGCTTTGGAATATCGGGGACAGACTGCAAATTAGACTGCGCATTAATGAGAGCTAGAGAACGCAATGTGTGATAAGTTGCCCTTAGGGAGTGTTTCCTACGGATTGAGGTCTCGATTCGTCGCTTGTTCCAAGCCGGTGACAAAAGCAGCTGACCTGACCCGGGAACTGGAAACTTGAGTAACAGCTTCCAAGACCGTTTTATAAGCAGCATCCCTCCTGTTCTCCAATTGAGTTCAGAAACGTTAAGAGGCGAGTCGGCCTGATGTCTCGAAGAGAGGAGCCCGATGGACTTCCGGGTGAGCGGCAAGGCTTGCAGTATTGAGTTGCAGCGTGCCGTTATGGCAGGTTACACGGGCCGCGACCAAAAGGCGGTGCAGCAGCACGTAGATGAATTACGCAAGCTGGGTGTGCCGGCTCCGGAACGAGTACCCGCTTTCTACCCCGTGAGCCCTTACCTGGTGCGCACGACCGAGGTCGTGCCAGTCGTGGGCGCCCACACCAGCGGAGAGGGCGAGGTCGTTCTGATCGTGACAGGCGATAACGTGCTGATTGGTGTCGGCAGTGATCATACCGACAGAGAAGTAGAGAAGCTGTCCGTTCCAAAATCGAAGCAGCTTTGCGCCAAGCCCGTTTCAGCCGAATTGTGGCCCCTTGATGAGGTCAGATCATACTGGGACGAACTCGAGTTGCGAAGCTGGGTTGGTGAAGGCGCTGAACGCTCTCTTTATCAGAGGGGGTTTCTGGCCGAGCTTCTCCAGCCGGACACCTTGCTGGGGTTGGTTGGTCGAGAATACCGCAGCAACCTGCAAAGCGCAGCCATCTTTGGCGGGACGTTGCCCCTGGTCGGCGGTGAGTTCCGTTATGGAAGCGAGTTTGCTGTCGAGCTGTGTGATCCTCGACGGCAGCGCAGCCTGTATTGCCGGTATGCCGTCCAGCCGCTCGGCTGAAGGCGATTCTGTGACCGTTCTCAGGCAGCAAGTTTCGACTGATTGGTACTAGGCCCTGCTTCTCATCCTGTCTCGTATTCCTTCCAGGTCATAGCTGTTCATACATTGCTCGACCTTGGCCTTGCACTGGTCGAAGTCGAAACTTCTGAAAGCATGTCCGTGCGTTACGTGAGGCGCACCTGAATAAAACATTTCGTACTGCAGATGACGGCTTCCAAACTCGGAGCCTAACGCGTCCCAGGCCAGCTTCATCAGTTTAACTCTTTCTACGGCTTCCGCTCCGCTGGCGCTGAGGTATTTGTCGATATCCTCCCTGATTGCAGGTTCGAAGAAGTCCTTGACGGAAGAGGGAAGCTGAATCAGGGCACCGCCACACAGACGCCTTAAGATCAAAACCAGCTTTGGATACAACTCTTGGGCAAACATCATATTTCCGTACATCAACTTCGGATCGGGAATGACGGCACCGCTTGGCAACACTCTAAAGTTGGCTTCCGAGCCGCGGATAATACCCTCAACCGCAGCCACCATCGCGGCTATTTCACCGAGATCCTGTAATACGGACGGCAGCTTGTGAGTGCCAAAGGTCTCCGTGATCTTCAAGGCAAGACCGGCCAGAAACTGGACTTTGGCCCAGAAGCGAATGTGAGCCTGAGTGTCGATATAGATGTGGGCGAATGTGGCGTGAAAGATCCTATTGTTGGCTTCAACGTTTCGGTAACAGAAAACCCGGTCCCAGGGAACGTGCACATTGTCGAAGACTACCAAAGCATCGTTCTCGTCAAACCGACTGGAGAGCGGGTAATCAAAGACGCTGGATGCCGACTCCTCATACGAACGGCGAGAGTAGACCTTGAGGCCCGATGCATTGACCGGCACGCAGCACGAGATGGCGTAGTCTTCCTCGCCGGGACTGAGAGGAGCGATGTTACCAACAAAAAGTTCATTTGAAATGACGGTCGCTGTTCCTAACATCTTGCATCCGCGTAGTACACACCCGTTCTCATCTTCACCAGCTATTCCCGCATAGAGCAGTGGTTCGGCTTGCTCACCCGGTCGTTTAGAGCGATCAATCATTGGGTTGATGATCACATAAGTCACGTAGAGGTCGTTGTCCCGCACATACTGGTAATGTGATTTCGCATTCTCAGCGAAATGTGGCCCGGACTCAGACAAAACGTCAGATCCTGCTGCCAATCCCATCAACAGGGACGCGACATGATCCGGCGAGCGACCCAGGAAGCCATAAGTGGCGTCCGCCCAGCGCTTGATGGCTTCTCGCCGGGCCACCAGATCCTCATATCCGAAGGGCATCAGAAAGCACTTGTTCACGGGCTCGCCTGTCGCGGGTGAGGGATACGTCATCAATCCCCGGTTTGCGGGGTCAGAAGCGATATCATAGAGCTCAGCCACGGTCTTGACGACATTCCGAAACGCGGGATGAGTGGTCACGTCGTCAACTTTGCTTCCGTTGATGTAGACCTGCCGGCCGTCTTTCAGACTCTCAACGTATTGGGCTCCGGTCCTGACCATAGAAATGTTAGGCGAAGTAATGAATTTCCAGAAGCAGGCAGCCGCCTTTTGACTTGAAAGGCCCGTGGTAGACACCTGGGGGCCGGCAGGCATAGGTATGCTGGGAAAAGGCAATTCCGCCCTCGCCATTGGCGTCATTGCCGACGATGAGGTCACCCGAGAGGAGATACACTTCCTCCCAGTAGTCGTGCACAAAAGGCGCGGTGGTATAGACGCCGGAGTGAAACCGAAGCAGGCGGGTGCGATTACCCACTTTTGTCTTCTCATCGAGATGGCCCGCCAGGATTTTCTGTTCGATGCCCGACGGATATCCCGGAGGAACTTCCCAACCGGTGCTTAGATCAATGTCATGGAATTCCTTGTGTTCCTTTATCATGATGATGTCTCTAATCTTCGCTGCCCGTGCTGATCTTACCCACGAGGGGAATTTCTGTACAGGGAAATGTGGTTCCGTCAGCAATGCCCTGATAGGGGAATCCGATCCCAAAGGGGAGAACTGCGGCTGATTGTTTTTCTGCTCTCAGCTAAGGAGATGCGGTTGCAAAAGGGTCGTGACTTTTGAAGGAAAATAGGTAGGGACGCCAAACAGCAGCAGTCGCGGAACCGGAGAAATACATCATTGCATCGAAGCGAGAACAAAATTTTCGTTCCATCGCGGTCAACGGCATCTCATGGCTAATGTCGCCGAGGACCGCCTGAAGGGGATGTTTAAATTAGCTCCTCGATTCGGCCTTGCGGCTTGAAATCGTCTGACGAAGCCTAGCACCGAGCATGAAGACAAATTAGTCTCTGCCTAGCCAGGTTCGATTGGGGTTGGGGTTGGGTGTGCTGCCTCAAGTTGCAAGCACGGTGCTGCGACACGCTGGCCGTTTTGCAATCCTCGTGCCTGGGTCAACCCAGATTGGGAGCGATTCACGTCCCCTCTAGCCTATTTCTTTGGCTCTGTTGGTGGGAAGAGACCTCGGTCGTAAACAAAACTGATGCTGGCTCCGGAACGAATCGGTTGGCCATCGAGCCGAGCCGGCTCGAACCGCCATTGCTTGGCGGCGTATACAGAAGGTTCATCCAGCGACTCGACGGATTTCAGAACCTTCGCTTTCGAAACTAGTCCATCCTTCTCTACCACCACAATGACAACGACGGTGCCTCTGGCAACAGAATTGACCGGGTAGACCGCCTCTTTGGTTTCAATCGGTATGGGAGGAGTGTAAGTCACCTCGGCGGCGTTCGTGTTGATGGCCACCAAGCTTACAAAAAGAGCCACGGCGAAGCAAAATTTGCTCCGGACCGATATTGGTATTACTAATCCCAGAACAGCCTTCAACGTGCAATGCGGTGTGATTGCCATCAAGTCCTCCTCCCTCATAGAAGCCGGATAATGTTCTGACTAAGTACTGCTGTTCATGAATACAACGTATTTTTCAACTTGCGTTGAACATCGGAAATGCTCTCGACGACGAGATAGTTTAAGTCCCGAAGGGACGGCGGAACGTAGCGCCGGGTGGAGCGTAGCGGAACCCGGGGAAAAATTGGGCCGACCCTCGATGAGCCCCCGCAGCGGGGCGACGGATACGGGTTCGAGTTTCCGTCACCCTCTTCAAGGGTTCCCACTCTTTTGGCTTGTTCACCCCGGGTTCCGCTACGCTCCACCCGGGGCTACCCTCAGGCACCCCTTTCAGGGGTTTGTTCGGATCCAGAAGATCCGTTCGAATACGTGATCGAATTTATGAAGCCAAGTACTAAGCCTACTGCCAGAATCCTATCTTGGTCAATCACAGACAACTAACCCGCGAGGCCCGTCAGCGAAATCAGTAGTCACTCCCCATTTCCCCACTCCCCCCAATTCCACGCAACTTACTTATGTCCGGTTTCCACTTTCCCATTCGTCGTACAGGTGGAGGCCGTAAATCAGGCCTGAAAAAAAGCCACCAGGCCGACTTGGCGCTAAAATTGAATGAAATAGGAAAGGAGAAAAATGGAAATGGGAAAAATGATAATGGATACGTTCCTTCCTCCCATCGAAAAACCGCAGGGGCTGATCATGAAGCTGGCATATTACTTTACACGCCGGCAATTTGGCAAAGTGCTTACACCGCTTAAAGTGCATTCGGCGCGATTGCCACCCGGATTCGGTCTGTTCTACTCGAAGATCAGCAAACTGGATAAAAAGCTGCTGCTACCGCCTGAAATGGTAATGCTTATCCGTGAACAGGTGGCGCGTATTAATGTCTGTCTTTTCTGCATCGATATCGGTCGATCGTTCACGATCAAAGCATCGATGAATGAGGCCAAATTCGATGCGCTAGACCGATACGGCATAAGCCCTCTTTTCACAGACGCAGAACGCGCAGCGCTGGACTACGTAACGGAGCTGACGAAGGACAAAAAGGTTAACCCAGACACTTTTGCTCGCATGTCCCGATATTATTCGGAACGCGCGATCTGCGAGATCGTCTGGCTTGTTGCCAGCGAACATCTTTACAATATGACCAATATCGGACTGAACATTCATTCGGATATGCTCTGTGACATCAGCAGGAGAAGAGATCACGTCGCATGACTAACCTCGTAAGCTTCGCCGCGTCCCCCCAAGGCGTGCCATCGCCAACGGGTTACCACCGTGCTCAGACACCAGACCCCATCCGTTGTTACGATGAGTTTCGAACACACGGCCGTGAACCTGCCACTGAGTGCGTGGCGGGAGGAACTTGGGGCATCCTGCAATTGGAAGCTGAGCGGGCGTGTTCTTTAAGTTCGAAAGTTACGTATGTCCGGTTTTAACTTTCCTGTTCGTCGTACAGGTAGAGGCCGTAGATCAGGCCTGAAAAAGAGGTGCCAAGCCCACTTGGTATCAAAATCGAATGAAATGAAATAGGAAAGGAGAGAAAAATGGCGAACTATATGTATTTATTCCGGAGAAACGAGACGGTCGTGCGGTCTATGTCCCCCGAACAGATGCAACAGACCATGAAGAAGTGGATGGACTGGATAGATACCCTGAAGGAGAACGGCCATCTCGAGCAGGTCGGTGAACGGCTGGATGGAACGGGCAAGGTTGTCCGGGGCAAGACCAAGGCCGTCACCGACGGCCCCTATGTCGAGGTCAAGGACACTGTAGGAGGCTTTATGCTCGTCGAGGCCGAGGACATAAACCGGGCGGTGGAATTGTCCAAGGGCTGTCCCATCCTTGATATCGACGGAACGGTGGAGGTCCGCCCCATCGTTTCCATGTAGGGATTTTTCGCCGAGAAGCTGCCGATGCGCTGCTGGGCGGCGCCACGGAGCATGAAAATGCCGCAATTCCCCCCTTTGAAAGGGGCGTAGGGGGATGTTCTTAGCGCCACCCGGCCGACACCTCTTCGACAGGACACCCCCCCGCAGCCCAAGGGTTGCTGCCCCTCAAGGGGGGATTTTCGGAGGGACTTTACGGAAAACGTAGCGGGATTAGTCGACCATCTTTTCCGCCGGGAGGCGGGGAAGGTGGTCTCTTATTTAACCAGGATTTTCGGGTTGGGCGGCCTCCAGCTGGCCGAAGACGTGGTTCAGGACACCCTTTGCCGGGCCCTGGAAACGTGGCCTGTTCATGGCGTTCCAGACAATCCCTCCGCCTGGCTCATGCGGGTTGCTCGCAATCGAGCAGTCGATCTCCTGAGGCGGGACGATCAGTTCCGCTACCTCGCCCCGGAACTGGCCCACCTTTTGAAGCTCCGGGAAGATCAGACCGCCGAAATGCCGGCCTTTGAAAAGGAGATTCACGACGACCAGCTCAGCATGATGTTTTCCTGCTGTCATCCGGAGCTTTCAACCGAAGCCCAGGTGACACTCATCCTTAAGACACTTTGCGGTTTCAGCGTTTCCGAGATCGCTCACGCCCTCCTGGCCAGCGAGGATTCCATCGAAAAAAGACTGGGCCGGGCGCGGAAACTGTTCCGGCTTTCAGGGAGTTTCGTGGAACTCGCCAACGCTTCGGAAATACCCGAACGCCTGGAGGCGGTCTACCAGGCCATCTACCTTCTTTTCAACGAGGGTTACCACGGCAGCCGATCCGAACGGACGGTGCGGGAGGATCTTTGTTTTGAGGCCATCCGTCTGGCACTTCTTTTAAGCGAGCACCCGGAAGGGGAGAAACCCAAGACTCATGCCCTGCTAGCTCTCCTTTGCTTTCACGGGGCCCGCCTTCCGGGCCGGGTCGGTGACGATGGCGGTCTGATCCAGCTGGAAATACAGGACCGTTCCAAATGGGATCGTGATTTGATGGGAAGGGGATTCTATTTTCTGGAAAGA
>Ga0075423_10007317_pt1 | contig 10417 bp, 9 predicted proteins | sample SoiMethybrSBSTD2_FD_80114 | JGI IMG/M metagenome (GOLD analysis project Ga0075423, IMG submission 80114) | Bulk soil microbial communities from a Populus tree surrounding site in Tennessee, USA - Soil MetaG P. TD hybrid SBSTD2 | ecosystem: Environmental > Terrestrial > Soil > Tree plantation...
CAGCGAGCTGCCGCCCGTCATCGTGATCCCTTGGTCGATGACGTCGGCCGCGATTTCCGGCTGGGTGTTCTCAAGAGCAGCGCGAACGACTTCGACGATCCGGCTGACCGGTTCGGCGAGCGCTTCGGCGACCTGCGCCTGGTTGAGCGAAATTTCGCTGGGGACGCCCTTGCTGACGTCGCGGCCGCGGACGAACGCGGTCAAGCCGACGCCGTCCCGGGGCGGGCGGGCGATCCCGATTTCCAACTTCACACGCTCGGCCGTGCCTTCACCGATCAGCAGGTTGAAGTTCCTCCGCACATAGGCGCTTATCGCTTCGTCCATGCGATCGCCGCCGACCCGCGCCGAGCGGCAGAAAGCGAGGCCCTGGAGCGAGATGACTCCAACCTCTGTCGTGCCTCCGCCGATATCGACGACCATCGATCCGATCGGCTCCGAGACCGGAAGACCGGCGCCGATCGCTGCAGCCATTGGTTCTTCAATCAGCGAGACCCTGTCGGCGCCGGCATTGCTGACGGCGTCGCGGATCGCGCGGCGCTCGACCGACGTCGCGCCCGAGGGAATGCAAATTACCACTTCCGGGCCGCGCGAGAAGCGGCTCGGCCCGCCGTGTGCCTTCTCGATGAAGTGCTTGATCATCTCCTCGGCGACCTCGAGATCGGCGATGACCCCGTTGCGCAGAGGACGGATGGTTTTGATGTTTTCGGGAGTCTTCCCCATCATCAGCTTCGCGTCATCGCCGACGGCGCGCACCTTGCGGACGCCATTCACGAATTCCATCGCAACGACCGAAGGTTCGCTGGCCACGATCCCGGATCCATGGACGTAGACGACGGTGTTGGCGGTGCCGAGGTCGATGGCAATGCCGTGGGACGAGAAATTGAACAAGCGGGGGAAGGGCACGTGGAATGGAACCCGGTGAGGTTGGTGAAGTCGCATCCCTACCGCCCGTTCTGGAAAACAGCATCACTTAGTTCCGCGGGGTCCGCAAATCGTTGGAATTACGGGATGAAGCGATCGCTACCGGGCGAACATCTGTTCGATCGCGCTCGCGATCTGCAGCAGCCGGCGGTCACCGCCGCGCCGTCCGAAGAGCATCAGGCCGGTCGGAAGGCCGCCTTCTCGCGGCAAGGGCAGCGAGATCGCGCAAAGGTCGAAGAAATTGGCGATCGCGGGGTTGCGCAGAAGCAGCCGGTTAGCCTTGACGAACCCTTCAACGGTCGAGATTTCCGCCATGGTCGGAGCGACAATCGGGGTCGTGGGCAGAACCAAAGCGTCAAGGCCGGAAAGACGCGTGTCCATCGCGCTCACGAGCGCAGTGCGGTCCCGAAGCATCGCCGCGAGTCCGTCGGCGGAGACCTTGCTTCCCATTTCGATCCGGACGCGGACGAACGGATCATATTCATTGCCATGCTCGGCGAGCATGGTCCTGTGCGCCGGATAGGCTTCGGCGGTCGGGATGGTGGAGACCGAATAGACCCGCGCCATATCTTCGAACAAGTCGATCGGCTCGTCCGACAGGAGGACGCCGGCCCGCCGCAAACGCTCGAGAGCGTCGGCGAAGCGGGCCCCGACGGTTGGATCCAGATCTTCGAGCGGCAGGCCTTGTGGAATGCCGAGCCGCAGGCCCGGAAGCTGCAAGGGCTCGATTGTCCACGGCTCTTCACCCGCCAGGATCGCGTCGGCCAGTGCGCAGTCGGCCACGGTCCGCGCGAGTGGCCCAACCGAATCCAAGGTCGGCGACAAGGGGTAAGCGCCCTCGGTCGGCACGCGCGACTTGGTCGGTTTGAAGCCTACGATCCCGCAAAGCGCGGCCGGAATCCGGCACGAGCCGCCGGTATCCGTGCCGATCGAGATTTCGCACATGCCGTCGGCGACGGCGACCGCGGCGCCGTAGCTCGACCCGCCCGGCACGCGCGCTCTATCCGCCGGATTGCCAGGGGTGCCGTAGTGCGGGTTCGCCCCGACACCGGTGAACGCGAATTCGGACATTCCGGTCTTGGCTACGATCACCGCGCCCGCCTGGCGGAGGCGGGTCACGACCAGGGCATCGGCGAGCGCGGGCGGAGCGTCGGCGAGGATCCGGGAGCCCGCTCGCGTCGGTTCCCCCGCCACATCGAACAGGTCCTTTATGCTGACGATGGTCCCGTCCAGCGGGCCGAGCGGCTGCCCGCGAGCCCGGCGCTCGTCTGCGGCATCGGCCGCGGCACGTGCGGCCTCCGGGTAGACCGTGAGGCAGGTGCGCGCGCCTTCTGCGCCCGGGTCCGAGATGCGCGCGAGGGCGTCTTCCAGCCTGTCGCAGGCCGGCCGTTGTCCTGGCAGTTGAGAAGCCTTGGTGGTCACGTGCGCTGCCATATGCGGGCGAGCTTCCGCGGCTATCAAGAACCAATGAGTCCGCCAACCTGGCGGCGGTGGCCTAGAGCGGCACGCCGAACAGGTCGTGTTCGTCGGAATCTTCGATCCGGACCTGGACGATGTCCCCCGGCTTGAGACCTCCGGAATCGCGCAGGTGGACTTCGCCGTCGATCTCGGGAGCGTCGGCCTTTGAGCGGCCGGTGGCGCCGATGCTGTGTTGGTGCTCTGAAGGGGGAGCGTCAAAATGCCCCCTCTCCCGGTGCTCCGCACCACCCTCTCCCTCAAGGGGAGAGGGACTTTCTGGCTCATCGACCCGGTCGATGAGGACCTCAATGGTCGAACCAACCTTCACCGCGAGCTTTTCCGCGCTGATGCGCGCGGAAAGGGCCATGACCGCCTCATAGCGTTCCTGCTTCACATCCTCGGGGACCTGGTCGTCCATCGTGGTGGCCGGGGCGCCCGCGACGGCTTCGAACTTGAAGGCTCCGACCCGGTCGAGCCGGGCTTCCTCGAGCCAGGCAAGGAGGTAGGAGAAGTCCTCCTCCGTCTCGCCGGGGAAGCCGACGACGAAACTCGAGCGGATGGCGAGGTCGGGAACCTGCTCGCGCCACTTGCGGATGCGCTCGAGCACTTTTGCGTCGTTCGCCGGCCGGCGCATGGCGCGCAGGATCTTCGGGCTCGCGTGCTGGAACGGGATGTCGAGATAGGGGAGTACCAGTCCCTCGGCCATCAGCGGGATGACGTTGTCCACGTGCGGATAGGGATAGACGTAGTGGAGCCTCACCCAGGCGCCGAGCTTTCCCAGCTCGCGCGCGAGATCGGTCATGTGCGCGCGGACGGGCTCACCCTTCCACGGCCATTCCTTGTGGCGGATGTCGACACCATAGGCCGACGTGTCCTGGCTGATGACCAGCAGTTCCTTCGTGCCCGCAGCGACGAGTTTCTCGGCCTCGCGCAGGATGGCGTCGGGACGTCTGCTGACGAGGTCGCCGCGGATGCTCGGGATGATGCAGAAGGCGCAGCGGTGGTTGCAGCCTTCCGAGATCTTCACATAGCTGTAGTGGCGCGGCGTGAGCTTCAAGCCCGCTTCCGGCACCAGGTCGATGAAGGGCGAAGGGATGGGCGGCGCGGCTTCGTGGACCGCGGCGACGACTTCCTCATATTGCTGCGGTCCGGTGACTGCGAGGACGTCAGGGAAACGCGCGCGGATCACATCCGCTTCCTTGCCCAGGCAGCCGGTGACGACGACCCGGCCGTTCTCGGCGATCGCTTCGCCGATCGCCTCCAGGCTCTCCTCCTTGGCGCTGTCGAGGAAGCCGCAGGTGTTGACCAACACCACGTCGGCGCCGGCGTAATCGGGCGACATGTCATAGCCGTCGGCGCGCAACTTGGTCATGATCCGCTCGCTGTCGACCAAAGCCTTGGGACAGCCGAGTGAGACCAGCCCGACGCGCGGGGGCTTGGGGAGAATGGTGACGTTCATCGGAAGGGGCGGGCCAATATAGGGATTTTGCGGCGAAATCGAGACCTCCTATAAACCCGGCAGGGATGAAGGGGGACGGGGATGAACGAACATACGGCCGGGGCCGTGCTGCTGGTGATCGGCGTGGTGGCGATCTTCGCCGCGATCGTTGGCGGCGGGGTCAAGATCGAGCGGATCGAAGTCGGCAACCTACCGTCGCGGTGGCGGCAAGGGATACTGGCGGCGTTTGGGCTGGTCGTCGGCTTGATCGGGTTGATCCTCATCCTACCCGATGAAACTTCGGCGAACGCCGCGGAAACCGATAATGCGGCAACGCTTGACGTGAATGCTGTCGACGAGAACGCGACGGTTGATGCGAACGTCACGGACGCGAACGCCCCAACCGACGAGAATGCAGCGGATGCGAATGCCGCGGAGGAAAATGCGGCCTCCGACAACGAGGCCACCGAGGCTCAGTAAGCGCTAGGCCGCGGCGCGCAAGCGGGTCAGCTCTGCCGTTGGGAGAGTGCGGCAAAACTCGACGGCAAGCGTGGCGACATGTGCGGCCTGAATGTCCTCCGCAGAAATCGTACCGCCCTTTCCGTCGGGCAGGTCGAAGCAGTCGCATGCGTCGGGCACCAGGATCATGTCCCAGCCCATATTCGCCCCGGTGCGAACCGTGGTCGAAACGCACATGTCGGTCGAAATGCCGAAGACGACGACATGCCTCGCGCCCAGCCGCTTCAGGCGGAGGTCAAGGTCGGTGCCGATGAAAGCCGAGTTGACGCTCTTGGTGATGAGCGGCTCATCGGCTTGCGGGCCGAACCCGGGACGGAAAGCGTTGCCCGGAGCCTCCGGTGCGAGGCTCGATCCCGGCTCGACCGAGTCATGGCGGACGTGGATGATCGGACGGCCGGTGTCGCGCCAGGCGGCGAGCAAGGCGAGGCCGTTTGCGTCTACGTCCGCGTTCCAGCGCCGCGGCCAGGGCGGCGCGTCGAACGCCTGCTGCAAATCGACGGGGAGGAGGACGGCGCGGTCGAGATCGAGGGTCATGACGGCCCGTTTAGCCCGGCCGCCACCGGCTGGCTCATAAAAAAAGGCTATCGCACCGATAAGTGGCGTTAGTGCTTCGGCACCGTGCGGAAGCGGAACGCGTCGGCCGATGGATCAATCAATTCGAAATGCAGGACCGTGCCGTGGTGCTCATCAACCACGACCAACCCCACGTTGGGACAGTAATATTTGTATTCGATCGAACCCTTCTCGAGGTCGGTGAACTCCTTGGTCTTGATGCAGTTGGTGAAGGTACCCGGGGGATAGGCATCCGCGCGGGTGAGATTGACGGTTATGCCCGTCGAACTGACCGTCGCCTGGTCCAGAGCATGGTCCGGAAAGAATTCCTGATAGTAAGTGTCGCCCGAGCGTGGGTTGGCCAGCATGATGACGCCCGGCTGGGCTCCATCGACGCCGGCCAGCCATGAGCCGCTGCTCGGAGTGCAATTGCCGGCACCGTCGCAGGTCGACGTGTCCTCGCCGAAATACCAAATGTTCCCGGCATTATCCTGGGCGTAATAGTCGAGCGTATCCTCTGCGAGTGCCGAGCGATCGGTGGTGCAGGTGTCAGCTTCGAACGCCTGGTCGTGGACGATGCGGGTCGTGACACCGTCGATCTTCCGCGTCCGGTTGGTCACGGTCGTGACGTCGACCTCGCAGCCGTCCGCGCCTTCCGCGACGGAGGTGAAGGTCGTTCCAGGGACGAGCGGGAAGTATCTGTTATCGATGGTGAGCGGGTCGGAGAAATTGGACGCGCTGAACGAGATGGAGACGGTTCGGGCGTAAGCGCCGCTCGCTAGCAGAGCAGCGGCAAGTATGATCGATGAGCCGGGCTTGGGGGCGCGCATGTTGCCCTCCTGGGTGATCGACCCCGCCCCGGCGCGCGCCAATACTCCTTTCGTGTGCGTAACGCCACTCGTGAACTCTATGTCATTTGACCCTGCCGGGCCGATCCACCAAGGCGCGGCGTTGCAGCAATCCAAGCAGTAAGTGGGTGCGGTGAATAGGCAAAATGGCGTTTCCAATGCCCTGACCAAGGTTCCGGCGGTCACTTTTGGGTTCTGGATCGCAAAGGTGCTTGCGACGACCCTCGGCGAGACCGGCGGCGACAGCGTCAGCATGACCTGGCTTGGGGAGACCACGGCCCAAGCGGGACGAACCGCGATTAACGGCTATCTCGCCGGCACTGCCTTGTTCGGCGTGGCGCTGGTCATTCTGGTTTGCGCCCAGATCCGGTCGGGGCGGTTCAACCCATGGCTCTACTGGGCGACCATCGTCGCCTCGACAACTTGCGGGACGACGCTTGCCGATTTTGCCGATCGCTCGCTCGGCATCGGCTATCCCGGCGGATCGCTGCTGCTGCTCGGCTGCGTGCTGGTATCGCTGTTCGCCTGGCACAAGTCGCTCGGCAGCGTGAACATCAACACCGTCGCCACGGCGCGCGCAGAGATATTCTATTGGGTGACAATCACGTTTTCCCAGACGCTGGGCACTGCGCTCGGCGATTGGATCGCGGATGCCGGCCTTGGATATTCAGGCGGCGCGCTCGTGTTTGGGTTCGCGCTGGCAATCTTGGCGGCCCTCTACTTCGCGACGAGGATCAGCCATGTGCTTCTGTTCTGGACGGCCTTCATCTTGACCCGGCCCCTGGGCGCGACCGTCGGCGATTATCTCGACAAGCCGTTCGGACAGGGCGGCCTCAGCCTCAGTCGCCCGCTTGCCTCCGCGGTCCTCGCCGCCGCCATCGTCATATTGATTCTGTCGGTGCCGCAACGTGCGGGAGAGGCGCGGAACGGACAGGCCGTGGCGTGATGCGCGGTTGAGCATTGCATGGTGTCGCGGCTAAAGGCCCGCCAACCCCCAACACGGAGCAGCTAACCACCCATGCGTATCGCAATGATCGGCACCGCCTACGTCGGGCTCGTGTCGGGCGCCTGCTTCGCCGATTTCGGGCACCACGTCGCCTGCGTCGACAAGGATGCCGGGAAGATCGACGGCCTCAACGCCGGGGTAATGCCGATCTGGGAGCCGGGACTTGAGGCTTTGGTCAAGGCGAACATGGAGCGCGGCCGGTTGACCTTCACCACCGACCTCGCGGCCGCGGTGGAAGGTGCCGAGGCGGTCTTCATCGCCGTTGGAACCCCGGCACGCCGCGGCGACGGCCATGCCGATTTGACCTACGTGTTCGATGCGGTTCGCGAACTGGCCAAGGCCGTTCCGCCGGGGACCGTCCTCGTCACCAAGTCCACGGTCCCCGTCGGGACGGGCGACAGGATCGCCGAAATCCTTGCCGAAGAGGGGGCGGAAGGCATTTCGGTAGCTTCCAATCCGGAATTCCTGCGTGAAGGCGCGGCGATCCGCGATTTCAAGATCCCCGACCGGATCGTCGTCGGCGCCGAGGATGGGCATGCCCGGGAAGTGCTGACGGAAATCTATCGGCCTCTATTCCTCAACCAGGCGCCGATCCTGTTCACCGGACGGCGCACGGCCGAACTCACGAAATATGCCGCGAACGCCTTCCTCGCGACCAAGATCAGCTTCATCAACGAGATCGCGAACCTGTGCGAGGCCGTGGACGCCGACGTCCAGGACGTCGCTCGTGGGATCGGCCTCGACAATCGGATCGGACCCAAGTTCCTTCACGCCGGGCCGGGCTATGGCGGAAGCTGCTTCCCAAAGGACACGCTCGCATTGCTTCGGACCGCGAACGAGGCGGGGGTTGAGCAGCAGATCGTCTCGACGGTCGTCAAGGTGAATGACGATCGCAAAGGCTCGATGGCTGAGCGGGTCGAACGGGCGCTGGGCGGCGTGGAGGGCAGGCTCATCGCGGTGCTCGGGCTCGCGTTCAAGCCGAACACCGACGACATGCGCGAAGCGCCGTCGATCCCCCTCATTCAGGGCCTGGTCGAGCGCGGCGCCGAGGTGAGGGGGTTCGATCCGGTCGCTCAACACCAGGCCGAAGGGGTGCTGAAGGGCATCACTTACGCGGCTGATGCTTATTCCGCCGCTGACGGGGCCGATGCGGTGGTGATCGTGACGGAGTGGGACGAGTTCCGGGCGCTCGACCTCGAGACGCTTGCGGCGCGGATGCGCGGGAAGACGCTGATCGACCTCAGGAACGTGTGGGACCCGCACGAGGCTGAACGCGCCGGACTGAAGTATGTCGGAGTCGGCCGCGGGCGCCTGCCCCTCTGACCAAATTCGATCCGATTTGGATTGAAGTTGATCCGAAACGGAAATCGGCGCCTATAAGCGCGTCGCATGAAGCACGAGCGCTTTCCCAAGGTCCGGAACGGCTCGATCCTGGTCCGCAAGCGCTTCCAGTTTGCCGGCGCGCTGGTGGTCGGGGTGTTGGTGCCATGGCTCGCGCGCGGGCCGCTTCTCCCAGGCACATTGTTCGAGCCGGCGACGGTCAACACCCTGATCGGCAACACGATCGCGATCGTCATCGCATTCTGGATGCGATTGTCGATCGAGACCTATCCGGGAATAAGGCGAAGCTACGTGATCTTCCCGTCCGCGCTTACGGGACACGGCCTAATCATCGTCTATTTCGTATTGACGCGCTTCCCCTACGACCGCGTGGCGCTCCTCACCGGCTTCCTGCTTCACGTTTTCTGGCTCTACCTGCTCTACGTCTATGCCGAGCGGAACCTCCGCCGGCGGATCGCGGTCGTTCCATCCGGAGCGACCGACGCGCTGACGGAGATCGAGGGGGTCGACTGGAAGCCGATGACCCGACCGCGCCTGCACGACACGCGCGGATGCGACGCGATCGTCGCCGATTTCACCGAGGACTTGCCCGACGAATGGGAAGCGTTCCTGGCCGACGCGGCGCTCGCCGGGAAGATCGTCTACCAGGTGAAGCAGCTCGCGGAATCGCTGACCGGCCGGGTCGAGCTCGAGCATCTATCGGAGAATAGCTTCGGCTCGCTGCTGCCCGCGCTCGGTTACTTTCATCTCAAAGGCCTGATCGACTTCCTGTTCGCCTTGCTGATCCTACCGGTTGCGCTGCCGATCATGGCCGTCTGCGCGCTCGCCATTAGGCTCGACAGCAAGGGCCCCGCGCTGTTTCGCCAGAAGCGGGTCGGCCATGCCGGCAAGCCGATCATCGTCTACAAATTCCGCACGATGCGAGAGGTCGTTGCCGAGGATGAGCGCAAGGCCGCGATGACGAGCGACGGCGACGACCGGATCACGCGCGTCGGACGAGTTCTGAGGTACCTCCGGCTCGACGAACTGCCGCAGGTCTTCAACATCCTGAAATGGCAGATGAGCTGGATTGGCCCGCGGCCGGAGGCCGAGGTGCTGTCGGTGTGGTATACCGACGAGCTGCCCTTTTATCGCTATCGCCATGTCGTGAAGCCGGGGATTTCGGGCTGGGCGCAGGTCAACCAGGGCCATGTCGCGGAAGTGCACGAGGTCCACCGCAAGCTGCAGTACGATTTCTACTACATCAAATATTTCTCGCCCTGGCTGGACCTTTTGATCCTGCTCCGGACCATCAAGACGATGCTGACCGGTTGGGGGGCAAGGTAAGGCTGCGTGAAGGGATTGATCTTCGCAGCTCTGGTAGTGGCGTTGAGCGGTGCGGCTACTGCCCAGGCTCCGCTTCCGTTCGTTCTGAATCAGGTCGGACCAGGGGTCTATGCGGCGATCGACGGACCCGAGCATAAAGCCGGGTCCAACGCCGGCTTTGTCATCGGCGATGACGGGGTGCTCGTCGTCGACGCCTTTTTCACGCAGGACGCGGCCCGGGCGCTCGTCGCCGAGATCCGCCGGCTGACCCCCAAGCCGATCCGCTATGTCGTCAATACACATTATCACGCCGACCACACCGGCGGGGACCAGGCGCTGCGCGACGCCGGAGCCATCATCATCGCGCACCGCAACGTCCGCGGCTGGGTCAGGACCAACAACATCACCCTCTTCGGCGACCGGATCACACCCGAGCTGAAGGCGCGGATCGAAGCCCTGCCGTTGCCCGACCTCGTTACCGACAAGGATCTGACCGTGTGGCTGGGCTCCCGGAGGGTGGTTTTGAGCACCGTTCTCGGCCACACCGGGGGCGACCTCACCATTTCCGTGCCGGACGCCAAGGTGCTGTTCGCCGGGGACATGCTGTGGCGCAGGATCGCGCCGAACTTGATCGACGGTTCGGTCAAGGAATGGACTGCGACCGATGCCGCCTTCATGCGCATCCCCGATGCCGCACTGACCCGCTACGTGCCGGGGCACGGCGACGTCGCCGACGTGAATGACGTGGCCGAGTTTCGCACCTATCTGCTCGATCTCAAGCGCCTGGTGGGCGAGGGGCGCAAAGCGGGGCTCAAGGATGACGCTTTGGCCCGGAACGTGGCGCCGAAGCTGAGGGCGCTTCACCCGGACTGGACGATCAGCGACCGGGCGATCGCCGCAGAGGTGCGCTACATGGACCAGGAGCTGGCGGGCACGAAGAAGCGGCCGATTCCGGCGGCGGATTGAGCATCACTTTCGCGCGGGCGCCGTCTCGCGCATCAAATAATAAACCGGCAGCACGCACAGGGC
>Ga0075423_10007321_pt1 | contig 10415 bp, 6 predicted proteins | sample SoiMethybrSBSTD2_FD_80114 | JGI IMG/M metagenome (GOLD analysis project Ga0075423, IMG submission 80114) | Bulk soil microbial communities from a Populus tree surrounding site in Tennessee, USA - Soil MetaG P. TD hybrid SBSTD2 | ecosystem: Environmental > Terrestrial > Soil > Tree plantation...
GCGCCACCACTCCGTCGCCTTCCAGCCCGCCGCCAAGGATCTGCCGCGCAGCCGGGACAAGCGCATGTGGCACTTCATGCTCGAGACCAACTCGCTGGACGACGTCGGCGCCGCCATGGACATCGCGGCCCGCTCGGGCGCGCCCATCGCCACCACGCTCGGCCGGCACTCCAACGATCAGATGGTGTCGTTCTACGTGATGACGCCGTCGGGCTTCGAGGTGGAGTACGGCTGGGGGGGCCGGCTCGTGGACGACAGCACGTGGATCGTGCAGCGCCACGATCGCGGCACCCTCTGGGGCCACAAGCCCCAGGTGGAGGCGGCGCTGCCCGTCAGCGCGCAGCCCGCGGCCCGGTAGCCGCGCGCCGTCTCGGTCCGATGGGCGAGTTCGGGATCGGTCAGTCCGTCAAGCGCTTCGAGGACGTCCGCCTCCTGACCGGCCGGGGCCGCTATCAAGGGGACGTCAACCTCCCCGGTCAGGTCCACATGGTGGTGCTGCGCTCGCCGCATCCCCACGCACGGATCCGCGGCATCGACGCACGCGCGGCGAGCGCCGCGCCCGGCGTGGTCGCCGTCCTCACCGGCGCCGACCTCGCGAAGGACAAGCTCGGCACGATGCGCATGAATCTCAAGCGCAAGCGGCCCGACGGCTCGCCGATGTTCACCTCGCCGCATCTCGGGCTCTCGCCGGAGCGCGTGCGCTATATCGGTGATCCCATCGCCCTCGTCATCGCCGAGACCCTCGCGCTGGCCAAGGACGCCGGCGAGCTGGTGGAGGTGGACTACGAGCCCTTGCCCGCGGTGACGGGGACGGCCGACGCGGTGAAGCCGGGGGCGGCTCCGGTGTGGGACGAGTGCCCCGACAACATCTCCAGCGTCTACGAGGCGGGCGACAAGGCGGCGGCAGACGCCGCGATGGCCAGCGCAGCCCGAGTCGTCCGCCGCCGCTTCGACATCACGCGGGTGCACGCGCAGTACATGGAGCCGCGCGGCGCGCTGGGCGTCTGGGATCCGGGCGAGGAGCGTTACACCCTCTACGCGGACGTGCAGTATCCGCACCGTGTGCGGACCGCGCTGGCCAGCAACATCTTGAAGGTCCCCGAGCACAGCGTCCGGGTCATCGCCGGTGACGTCGGCGGCGGCTTCGGCACGAAGGGCTGGCAGTATCCCGAGCACCGCCTGACGCTGTGGGCGGCGCGCAAGCTGGGCCGGCCGGTGAAGTGGGCGTGCGAGCGCAGCGAGGCCATCCTCGCCGACGAGCATGCGCGTGACAACGTGACCGAGGCCGAGCTGGGGCTGGACGCCGACGGCCGCTTCCTCGGTCTCCGCGTGCGCACCCTCGCCAATGTGGGCGCCTATGTGTCCTCGGACCGGAACCTCCTCGCCACCTTCAGCAACGTGGCCACGCTCGTGGGCGTCTACACCATCCCCGCCGCCCACGTGCACGTGTCGTGCGTGTTCTCCAACACCAACTCCACCGCGCCCTATCGGGGGGCGGGACGTCCCGAGGCGACCTACGTGATCGAGCGGCTGATCGACGAGGCGGCGCGCGAGCTGGGCGTGGACCGCGTCGCCCTCCGGCAGAAAAACGTCATCCCGTCCTCCGCCATGCCCTACAAGACGGCGCTGGGCATGACCTATGACTGCGGCGAGTTCGACAAGAGCATGGAGGAGGCCGTGAAGCTGGCGGACGTGGCGGGCTTCGAGGGCCGGCGCGCCGGGGCGCGGCGCCGCGGGAAGCTGCGCGGGCTCGCGGTGGTCAACGCGATCGAGCGCGCGGCCTCGCCCCAGCCCGAGTTCGCCGAGGTGCGCTTCAGCCCCAGCGGCACCGCCACCATCTTCATGGGCACCAAGAACCAGGGGCAGGGGCACGAGACCACGTTCAAGCAGATCCTCCACGAGCGCCTGGGCATCGCGCCCGAGGACGTGCGCTACATCGATGGTGACACTGACCGCGTGGCCTTTGGCATGGGCAGCATGGGCTCCCGCTCGACGGTGATCGGCGGCACCGCGCTCACCATGGCCGCCGACAAGGTGATCGCCAAGGGCCGGCGCATCGCGGCCAAGATGCTGGAGGCCGCCGAAGCGGACATCACCTTCGCCGACGCGCGCTTCGCGGTGAAGGGGACGGACAAGGCGGTGGCGCTCAAGGACGTGGCGCGCGCCGCCTTCACGCCCGCGTCGCTGCCGCCCGGCGTCGAGCCCGGCCTCTACGAGACGGGAACGTTCTCGCCGGCCGCCGACACCTGGCCCAACGGCTGCCACGTGTGCGAGGTGGAGATCGACGAGGACACCGGCGCGGTGGCGCTGGTGAGCTACACGGTCGTGGACGACGTGGGCACGGTGATCAACCCGCTCACCCTGAAGGGACAGATCCACGGCGGCGTGGCCCAGGGCGTCGGGCAGGCGTTGATGGAGCAGGTGGTCTACGACCGCGAGTCGGGACAGCTCCTCACCGCCTCGTTCATGGAGTACGGCATCCCGCGCGCCGACGACTTCCCCGACATGCACATCGAGAGCCACCCCGTCCCCACCAAGCTGAATCCGCTCGGCGCCAAGGGCGCCGGCGAGGCGGGGACCGTCGGGGCCCTCCCCGCGGTGATGAACGCGGTGCTGGACGCCCTGGCGCCCCTGGGCGTCCGCGAGCTCGACATGCCGGCGACGAGCGAGCGGGTGTGGGGCGCGATCCAGGCCGCGCGCGCGGCGCGGTGAGCCGTGGCCCCCTCAGCCCTTGAGGCGCGGCAGGAGCTCTCGGGTGGCGCGCTCGAGCTGCTCGGCCTGATCGCCGCCGCCGAAGCGCAGCACGATGTGCCGCACGCCCGCGGCCACGAAGCGCTGGAGCCGTTCCAGGCAGGAGGCGACGTCGCCGCCGTGGAAGCCCTGGATGCGGGCGATGGTCTCGTAGGGCGCCGCGTAGTAGGACTCCACGAAACGCCGCAGCTCCGTCTCCGCGCTCTTGGTGTCTCGCCCGATGTGGAGCGTGGTGTAGAGCGCGGGGACGAGATGGTCGGTGCGGCCGTGCTCGGCCTTCGCGGCCGACTGCACGCGCGCCCAGCCCTCGGCCCACGACTCTGGCGTGACGCTGTTGGGGAGCCACGCCTGAGCGAGTCGGCCGGCGCGGCGCGTGGCCGCCTCCACCTCGCCGCCCATCCAGATCGGCGGGCCGCCGGGGCGATGCGGCGTGGGGAGCAGGCGCGCGTCGGCGAGATTCCAGTAGCGGCCCTGATAGGTCACCCCGCGGCCGTCGGCGTCCGTCCACAAGGCGCGGCAGATCGCCAGCGACTCCTCCAGGCGGCCCACGCGCTGCGCGAACGGCATGCCACAGGCCTCGAACTCCTTCCGCACCGCGGGCGAGTCGGGGGCGATGCCCACGCCGAGGAGCAGCCGGCCCTCGGCGACGCGATCCACCGTGGCCACCAGATGCGCGAGCACGAGGGGATGGCGGAGCGCGGGGAGCAGCACCGCGGTGCCGAGCCGCGCGCGGCGGGTACGCGCGGCCACCGCCGCGAGCAGCGTGAGCGGCTCGAAGCGCGGCCGCGCCAGGATGGAGTCGCCGGCCCAGAGGGAATCATAGCCCGCGGCCTCGATGCGCTCGGCCAGCGCCAGCATCGGGCCCGTCTCGAAGCGCGACGACATGACGGCCTCGCGCGTCGGCAGCAGGATGCCGATCTCGACGGGCGGCAGGCTCACGAGGCGCGATCTTAGCATGGCGCGGGCGATGGAGCGGCGGCGGCTCGGGCGCACCGACATGGACGCGAGCGTGCTGGGCTTCGGCGGCTCCGAGATCGGCTATCAGAAGGCGAGCCTCAAGACGGTCGAGCGCCTGCTGGGGAGTGCGCTCGACGCCGGCCTCAACGTGATCGATACCGCGGAGTGCTACGAGGACAGCGAGGAGCTGATCGGGCGCGCGGTGGGACCGCGCCGTGACGAGTTCCACCTCTTCACCAAGTGCGGGCACGCCCGCGGGGAGTGGCGCTCGGACTGGCGGCCCGGGGCGCTGCTGCGGAGCATCGAGCGGAGCCTCAAGCGGCTGCGCGCCGATCGCGTGGACCTGGTGCAGCTGCACTCGTGCTCGCTGGACGTCCTGAAGCGTGGGGACGCCATCGCCGCCCTGGAGACCGCGCGGAGCCGCGGCTGGACGCGCTACATCGGCTACAGCGGCGACGGCGCCGCCGCGCGCTGGGCGGTGGAGTCCGGGCGCTTCGACACTCTCCAGACCTCGGTGAGCATCGCGGATCAGGAGGCGATCGAGCTGACGCTGCCGCTGGCGCGCGAGCGCGGGCTGGGCGTGATCGCGAAGCGGCCCATCGCCAACGTCGCGTGGCGCTACGCGCGCAAGCCGGCCGAGCCCTACTACCAGGACTACTGGGAGCGGCTGCGCGTGCTCGACTATCCGTTCCTGCGGGGCGCGGCCCGGGACGGCGTGAAGACGGCGCTGCGCTTCACGCTGGGCGTGCCCGGTGTGCACACCGCCATCGTGGGCACCACCAAGCCCGAGCGCTGGCGGGAGAACGCGGCGCTGCTCGGGGAGGGGCGCCTCCCCGACGCCCAGCGCGACGCCATCCGCGCCCGGTGGAAGGCGGTGGCCGCGCCGGACTGGGTGGGCCAGATCTGAGCGGCCTCTTCTGATATGATCGCCACGAGATCTCAGACCCTCTCGTCCCTCGTCCCGCAAAGGAGCGCGTCATGACCGACCGGCTCATCTCGGGCGACAACCACATCGACCTGACCTACTGTCCGCCCGACCTCTGGTCATCGCAGGCCCCCGCCAAGTGGAAGCTGCTGGTCCCGCGGGTGGAAGAGCTGGAAGACGGCTGCCACTGGTTCGTGGATGCGATCGATCGCGGCATGTGGAACGGCGTGGGCCCCGGCTTCCTCCCGTACACCAAGGGGGTCTTCGCCCACATCGACGAGATGAAGGACGTGGGCTTCGAGTGGAACTATCAGCGCGGCGCCAGGCCACGTCCGACCACCCCCGAGCTGCGCCTGGCCGACCTCGATCGCGACGGCTTGGAGAAGGAGATCATCTACGGCTGCCTGATGATCAATGACCTCATCGCCGACGGCGCGCAGCGGGCGTGGGCGAATTCGATCTACAACACCTGGGCGGCGGACTTCGCGAAGCAGAGTGATCCCAACCGCGTGTTCCCGCTCGCCATCATCCCCAACAACGACCCCAAGGACGCGGCCGCCGAGGTGCGGCGCTGTGCCACGCTCGGGCTACGCGGCGGCGATCTCGCCTTCAAGCGCATGAGCCTGCCCATCTATCACAAGGACTGGTATGCCCTGTGGGAAGCAGCGGCGGAGTGCGACTTCCCCATCTCCTTCCACTCCACCGGCTTCAAGGGCCTGCGCACGCCCGACACGCCCGCGATGGAGAAGGAGTACATGGTGCAGTGGCGGCTGGTGCGCTCGGCCCTGTTCCAGCTCGACACCATGGAGGTGCTGGTGTCGCTGATCGCCTCCGGGGCCTGCGAGCAGTATCCGAACTTCAAGTTCGTGCTCGGCGAGTCCGGCGTGACGTGGCTGCCCTACGTCTTCGACCGGCTCGACACGGAGTACGAGGACCGCGCCCGCGCGCTCGGCTTCAAGCTCAAGCCGAGCGACTACTTCCGCCGCCAGGGCTTCGTGACCTATCAGCAGGACCAGTACCTCGAGCCCATCGTGCCGTTGATCGGCGAGGACAACATCATCTGGGGTGCCGACTACCCGCACCCCGACTGCCTCTGGCCCAACTCCCACACCATCCTCGGCAAGAATCTCGCCGGGTTTTCCGACCGTGTGCGCCGCAAGATCACCCACGACAACGTGGCCAGGCTCTACAACCTGAGCTAGAGAGAGGACCCGTCCCATGCCGGTTACCACGCTCCCGTTTCCGTCGCTCAAGGGCAAGGTGTCTCCCGAGGAATGGGCGGTGCGGGTCGACCTCGCCGCCGCCTATCGTCTGGTCTCCCGCTACGGCTGGGAGGATCTCGTCTTCACCCACATCTCGGCGCGGGTGCCCGGCACCGAGGATCAGTTCTTGATCAATCCCTATGGCGTGTTCTTCGACGAGATCACCGCGTCGAGCCTGGTGAAGATCGACCAGGAGGGGAACAAGCTGGACGGCTCCGCCTACAACGTGAACCAGGCGGGCTTCGTGATCCACAGCGCCATCCACGCCGTGCGCCACGACGCCAAGTGCGTGCTCCACACCCACACGCTCAACGGCGTGGCGGTGTCCGCGCAGCGCGCCGGGCTCCTGCCCATCTCCCAGCACTCGATGTTCGTGCTGAAGAGCCTCGGCTATCACGACTTCGAGGGTCCGGCGCTGAACGACGACGAGAAGCCGCGGCTGGCCAAGGACCTCGGCGACAATTCCTCGCTGATCCTGAGGAACCACGGCCTCCTCACGGTGGGCGAGACGGTGGCCGACGCCTTCATCGCCATGTACTACCTCGAGGCCTCCTGCGCCATCCAGGTGCGGGCGCAGTCGGGCGGCGGCGAGCTGATCCCCGTGCCCAAGGAAGTGATGGACGAGGGCTACGCGCGCGCGGCGGCGTCCCAGCGGCAGCGGGGCGGGCAGGGCGCGCTGGTCTGGCCGGGGCTGCTGCGGCGGCTCGACCGCACCGACACGTCGTACCGCGACTAACATCGCGTGATCTGCGCGGGCTGCGCTCGGGACAACCCGGCCGCGGCCCGGTTCTGCGGCGGGTGTGGCGCGCCCCTCGAGGCGCGCTGCCCCGCCTGTCAGTCGCCCAACCCGCCGGGTAACCGCTTCTGCCACCAGTGCGGCGCCGCCCTCGACGGCGGCGCCGCGTCCGCCGCGCCGGCGCCCTCCTTCGCCTCGCCCCGCGCCTACACGCCCCGGCATCTCGCGGAGAAGATCCTCACCAGCGCGAGCGCGCTCGAGGGCGAGCGCAAGCAGGTCACGGTGCTGTTCGTGGACGTGTCCGGCTTCACCTCGCTCTCCGAGCGGCTGGACCCGGAGGACGTGCACCGCCTCATGAGCCGCGCCTTCGAGCTGATGCTCGCCGAGGTGCACGCCGGCGAGGGCACGGTCAACCAGTTCCTGGGAGACGGGATCATGGCGCTCTTCGGCGCGCCCATCGCCCACGAGGACCACGCGCGCCGTGCCGTGCGCGCCGCGCTCGGCATCGCGCGGGCGCTCGCCGCCTATCAGGCCGAGCTGGCGCCCCGCGGCATCACCTTCCGCGCGCGCCAGGGGCTCAACACCGGGCTCGTCGTCGTGGGCAGCATCGGCGGCGATCTCCGCATGGACTACACCGCGGTGGGCGATACGACCAACGTGGCGGCGCGCCTTCAGCAGGTGAGCGAGCCGGGACAGGTGACGGTCTCCGAGGCGACCCACCGACTGGTCGGCGGCTACTTCGAGACGCGGAAGATCGGGGACATTCTTCTCAAGGGCAAGGCGGAGCCGGTGGCGGCCTGGGAGGTGCTGCGCGCGCACGAGACGCGCACGCGCCTCGAGGTCCAGTCCGAGCGAGGGCTCACGCCCTTCGTAGGGCGCGAGCGCGAGCTGTCGCTTCTGCTCGACGCCTTCGAGCGGGCCCGCGCCGGCGAGGGCCGGGCGGTGTTCCTGGTCGGCGACGCGGGAATCGGGAAGTCTCGCCTGCTGCTGGAGCTGCGCCGGCGCGTCGAGAGCGTCGCGACATGGCAGGAAGGCCATTGCCTGTCCTTCGGCGGCGCGATGGCCTTTCATCCCCTCATCGATCTCGTGCGCCGGCGTTTCGGCATCGACGAGCGCGATGACGAGAGCGCCATCGGCGGGAAAGTGGAGCGGGGGATCGCCGAGATCGGGGGGGACCCCGCGACCATCGCGCCGTACCTGCGCGGGCTCCTGTCGGTGGATCCGGGGAACGAGGAGGCGCGGGCCATGAGCCCGGCCCAGCGTCGCGGCGAGACGTTCGAAGCGCTGCGGCGGCTGCTCGTCCGCGCCGCCGAGCGGCGGCCCCAGGTGCTGGTCATCGAGGACCTCCACTGGATCGACAGCGCGAGCGAGCAGTTCCTGGCGACGCTCGTCGACAGCATCCCGGCTCTTCGCGTGCTGCTCGTCTTCACGTACCGGCCGGGCTACGCGAATATCTTCGGCGAGCGGAGCTACTTCACCCGGGTGGTCCCCGCCGCCCTGACCGCGGAGGACAGTGCGCGGATGGCCACCGCCGTCCTCGCCGCCGACGCTCTTCCTGAGGGGCTGCGGTCGGTGATCGGCGCCAAGGCCGAGGGCAATCCCTTCTACGTCGAGGAGCTGGTGAAGTCGCTCGAAGAGAGCGGCGCGCTGCGGCGGGAAGGCCAGCGTCTGACTCTCACGCGGCCGCTCACCGCGGTGGCCGTCCCCGAGTCGATACACGACATCATCGCCGCGCGGATCGACCGTCTCGCCGAGGCCCCCAAGCGAACGCTCCAGCTCGCCGCGGTGATCGGCCGCGAGTTCACCGGCCGCCTGGTGGACCGCCTCGCCGAGGTCCGCGAGCGCAGCGGCGAGCAGCTCCGCGAGCTCACCGCGCTGGAGCTGATCCTCGAGCGACGCGTCGATCCCGAGCTGGCGTACATGTTCAAGCACGCGCTCACGCAGGACGTCGCGTACGATTCCCTGCTCGTGCAGCGCCGGCGGGAGCTGCACGCGCTCGTGGGCCTCGCCATCGAGGAGCTGTATGCGGACCGGCTCGCCGAGCACTACGAGATGCTGGCGCACCACTTCTCGAAGGCCGAGGACTGGTCGCGGGCGCTCGACTACCTGCTCAAGGCGGCGGAGAAGGCCACGTGGGTGTCCGGCCTGCGTCAGGCTCTCGTCCTCTACGGCCAGGCGCTGGAGGCGACGAGCCGTCTGGGCGATCGGGTGCCCGCGGACACGCTCATCGCCATTCATCGCGCGCGCGCGGATCTCTACCTGGGGCTCGGGGAGTTCGCGCGCTCCCGCGAGGAGGGCGAGATCCTGGTGGGGCTCACGCGGCGTTTACAGGATCGAGCCGCGGAGGCGAACGCGCTGGTGCAGGTGGCCTCGGCGCTGCAGTGGAGCGAGGACTTTCCCACGGCGCACGCCCGCCTGCGCGAGGCCATCGAGATCGCGGAAGAGGAGGAGAGGCCCGGGCCGCTGGCCGGCGCGCTCTACATCCGAGGCTACATGAACGCGCTCAATGGTCGGTTCGAGACCGCCGAGACGGACCTCCACCGCGCTCTGGAGATCGGGCGAGCCATGGGCGATGCCAACCGGCAGGCGCACGTCCTGCATCTGCTCTCGCTCCAGCGCGGCTGGCACGGCCAGTACCGGGAGAGCCTGGCGCTTGGCGACGAGGGCCTGCGCCTCGCCCGCGAGCATCGGCTCGGCATCCCCTTCCTGCGCTGCCTCTGGAACCACGCGCTGTGCCGGCACGAGGTGGGCGACCACGATCGCGCGCTGGCCGCTCTCGGCGAAGGGCTCGCCCTCGCCGAGAAGCTCGGCGACGACGCGTTCATCCCGCGCTATCTCAACACCCTCGGCTTCGTCCGCATCGACTGCGGTGACTTCGAGGCGGGCATCGCGCTCTCCGAGCGCTCGTACGAGGTGACCAGCCGCTCGTCGCGCGCCGGCCACGGCACGGGGGCGGAGCGGCGGGCCTTCATCCGCAACAACGAGGCGGACGCCTTCATGGCCAGGGGCGATCTCGCCGCGGCCGCTCAGGCCCTCGATGAGTCATTTCACACCGTGCAGCATCCGCCCCCCTCCCGTTGGATGACGTGGCGCTACGCCACGCATTGCCACGCGAGCCTGGGCCAGCTCGCCCTGCTGCGCGGAGACGCCGACGGCGCCCGGCGCCACGCGGAGGAATGCTTGGAAATGGCGACGGCGATGCACTCGCGGAAATACGAGGGCTGGGGCTGGCGGATCAAGGGCGAGAGCGCCGCCGCGCGGCGCGCCTGGCCGGAGGCGGAGGACGCCCTGCGCCGGGCGCTGTCCATCGCGCAGGCCATCGAGCACCCGCGCCAGACCTGGCTTGGCCATCTCGCGCTGGGGCGCCTGCACGACACGTGCGGCCGGAAGGACGACGCGCGCGCGGCGTACGGCGCCGCCTGGCACATCGTGAAGGGGCTGCTCGACCAGAGTGAGGACGCGGGCATCCGGCGCGGGCTCGAGTCCCAGCCCGTGGTGCGCGAGATGCTGGAGTGGCTGCGGCGCTAGCCGCGATGCGCGGCGAGGTGCTCGAGCAGCAGCCGCGTCACCGCGGCGGGCGCCTGGTCGGTGGAGAAGTGCCCGACGCCCGGTAGTATCTCGAAACGGTACTGCCTTTTGACGTGCTCCGCCGTCCAGCGCGCCGCGCTCGGCCCGACGGTGGCGTCGGCGTCGCCCCAGATGTAGAGCGTCGGCACGGTGATCGTGCCCACCTCCGTGCCGGTGAGCGCGCCCGCCGCGCGATACCAGGCCAGCGCGGATTCGA
>Ga0075423_10007323_pt1 | contig 10414 bp, 7 predicted proteins | sample SoiMethybrSBSTD2_FD_80114 | JGI IMG/M metagenome (GOLD analysis project Ga0075423, IMG submission 80114) | Bulk soil microbial communities from a Populus tree surrounding site in Tennessee, USA - Soil MetaG P. TD hybrid SBSTD2 | ecosystem: Environmental > Terrestrial > Soil > Tree plantation...
AGCTGCCGGCGGCGCTCAAGTCGTCGCGGAGCGGCCGGTCGGTGGTCTCCGGTCCCCGCCGCGAATACTCGCCCCGGAGGATACGATCGTACTCGCCGCTGGTCACCCAGCGCTGCAGCTCGGCGGCGCGCACGGTGTGCATCGGATGCGTGAGCGCCAGGGTGCTGAGCAGCTTGTAGACCACATCGAGTCCTTCACCGCTCGCGGCGTACTCGTGTGCCTGCTGCATGAAGGCGTCGACGTTGAGCTGCCCGGCGAATCCCTCGCCGCGCCCGCCACCGGCCATCTTCATGTCCACCCGCTGCGCGGCCACGATGTCCTGTGCGCCGAGCAGTCCGGCCCGGTCCGCGGAGAGCTCCGACTTCCGGGACCACTCGAGGAACGCGAGCCGGATCGGCAGCACGGCCAGGCCCGCGAGCGTCGGCAGCGCACCGAGGCTGATGAGTGCGAGGATGGCGGCGATCGTGCGGTACAGCGCGTGGCCGCTCATCACGTGACCAAGCTCGTGGGAGAGGAGGACACGGAGCTCGTCATCGTCCAGCAGCTCGACGGCCGCCGTGTGAATGACGATGAACGGCTTGTCGATGCCGTAGGCCCCGGCGTTGAAGAAGGGCGTCTGCGACACGTAGAGCTCCGGGACCGCAGGCCAATCGAAGGTGGTGACCACTTCGTTGTGCAGGTGCCAGAGCTTGGGGAACTGCGTGGGGCCGATGCGGACCGCGTTGCCCTGGAACAGGAGGCGCACCCCGCGCTCACCGCCGAGGAGCGCGAGCGTCTTCCGGATGACTTCGTCCACCCCTGGAATGGATCGCAGGGTCTGCAAGGCTGCGCGGTCGGCCGGGTGCTCCCAGGAGACCGCGGAGATCTCCGGGAACGTGCGGCGCGGACGCTGGGCGGGCAGGGTTGTGCTCATGGCCGGCTCGGGTTGGGGACGGGGTGCCTTACGGCCATTGGGCTATAAGGTTTCATCTTGAGACGCGCGTACAGGCCCTACGACTTGTTCGCCACAGAGGCACAGAGGGCACAGAGAACAGCAGCGGCTTTGTGGGTGTCCAGTTTACCATCGTGCTGTCTTCTGTGTCCTCTGTGCCTCTGTGGTGAACCAAACCAAGCCCGCGGACTTCCGGCCCAATCCGCTATCGGGAGCTCGCAGCGAACGCCTGATCGAGGTCCTCGATCAAGTCGTCCGCATCCTCGACCCCGCAGCTCAGCCGCACCAGGCTGTCCGTCAGCCCCATCTCCTGGCGCATGGCCGGCGGAACCGAGGCGTGGGTCATGGTCGCCGGGTGCCCGATCAGGCTCTCGACCCCACCCAGCGACTCGGCCAGTGCGAAGATCCGGGTGGCCTCGACGAAGCGGCGCGCCCTGGCCGGATCGCCGAGGTCGAGGGCGATCATCCCGCCGAAGCCGGTCATCTGTCGGCAGGCGAGCTCGTGCTGGGGATGCGAGGGAAGGCCTGGATAGTAGAGCCGGGTCACGTCCCGCCGGCGTCCGAGCCAATCCGCCACCCGCCGCCCGTTGGCGTCGTGCTGCCGCATCCGGAGCGGCAGCGTCTTGATGCCGCGCAGGGCCAGCCAGCAGTCCATCGGCCCCGGGACGCCGCCCGCTGCGTTCTGGATGAAGCCGATGCGTTCGGCCAGATCATCCCGCGAGGTGACTAGCAGGCCGCCGACCATATCACTGTGGCCGTTCAGGTACTTGGTCGTGGAGTGGAGCACGACGTCGGCGCCGAGCTCGAGCGGGCGCTGGAAGAACGGCGTCGCGAAGGTGTTGTCCACGACGCCCAGGAGGCCGCGCGACTGGGTCAGGTCGCCCACGGCGGCGAGGTCCACCAGGTTCATCATGGGGTTGGTGGGCGTCTCGCAGTATACCATCCGGGTCTTGGAGGTCACTGCCCGCTCGACGTTGGCCACGTCGCGCATGTCCACGAACGTGAATGACAGGCCGAGCTGGGCGTAGACGCGTTCCATCAGGCGATGGGTTCCGCCGTAGACGTTTTCGCCGCAGACGACGTGGTCGCCGCTGCGGAGCAGCTTGAGCAGCGCATCGAGCGCCGCGAGGCCCGAGCCGAACGCGAACCCATGACTGGCGCCTTCGAGCGCGGCCACGTTACGCTCGAGGGCTTCGCGCGTGGGGTTCTGCGTCCGAGCGTACTCGTAGCCTTTGTGACGGCCCAGGCCCTCCTGGACATAGGTGGAGGTCTGGTAAATGGGGGTCATCACGGCCCCGGCAAGCGGATCCGGCGTCTGGCCCGCGTGGACCGAACGGGTGGCGAACCGGTGATCGTGGTCGTGGGGGAGGATGCGGGTCATCGCGGGGCCGGAGGAGGTGAGGGTGGCAGAAGCGTAATGGCGAGGCGCGCGCGGTTGTAGAGGGGGCCGCACCGCGGTTACCTTCGTGGCGTGCACTCCCCGTCTCCCGAGTCCGCCGCCGCACGCTGCCTGGTGGTGGACGACGACGCTCAGGTGCGGCACTCGCTCGCGAGAGTCATCGAGGCCCACGGCCTGGCCACCATCGAAGCCTCGTCCGGCGCCGAGGCGCTGGCCATCCTCGAGCGGGACGGCGAGGTGCCGCTGGTCATCTCGGACATCTACATGCCCGAGATGGACGGGGTCACCTTCCTCCGCGAGGCGCTCCGGCGCTTTCCCGACATGGCGATCGTCATGCTCACGGGCGTGGCGGAGGTGGCGACCGCCGTCGAATGCCTCAAGCTCGGAGCCCTCGACTACATCTCCAAGCCGGTCCTGATCGAGGAGGTCCGGGCCCGCGTGGACAAGGTGCTGGAGAAGCGCGACCTGGTCCTGCAGAACCGCTTCTACCAGCAGCACCTCGAGAGCCGCGTACGCGAGCTCGACCGGCGCAACAAGGAGTCGCTCATCAATGGCGTGCAGACGCTGGTGCACGCCCTCGAGGCCAAGGACGCCTACACCAGCGGCCATTCCGCCCGGGTGTCGCGCTACGCCGTGAAGACTGCCGTGCAGCTCGGCTACATCGGTGACCGGCTCGAGCAGGTCCGGCTCGGCGGCGAGCTGCACGACATCGGGAAGATCGGCACCCGTGAGGACATCCTCAACAAACCCGGCCCGCTCACCCCCGACGAGTTCCAGCACATCAAGGGGCACGCCGCGCTCGGCGAGCGGATCCTGGCGCCCTTCATGGCGGAGTCACCGAGCGTGCTCCGGATCGTCCGCTCGCATCACGAGCGGATCGACGGCACCGGCTTCCCGGATGGGATGGCCGCTGACGCCATCCCGCAAGAAGCCCGCATCGTCGCGGTGGTGGACGCCTTCGACGCGATGACCACCAACCGTGCCTACCGTCCCTCCCGCATACCCGCCGACGCGGTGGTGGAGCTCCGGCGCTGCGCCGGTTCGCACTTCGATCCCGACGTCGTCGAGGCGTTCCTGCGGGCCTTTCCCGACCCCGCCGCCCTGCTCATCACCGCCTGACGGACCCGGACCTCCGCCCGATGTCCGACACGCTCATGGTCAGCGTTTCCGGGATCCGCGGCCACGTCGGCACGGACCTCACGCCGGAGCTGGTGGCGCGCTATGCAGCGGCGCTCGGCGCGTGGGTGCGGACGTCTCCCCCCGGCCAGGGCGGCGGCGCGGCAGGGGAGCGGGGCCGTCCCGCGGTGGTGCTCGGCCGGGACGCCCGCACCAGCGGCCCCATGTTCGCGCACGCGGCCGCCGCCGGCCTGATGTCGGTAGGCGTGGACGTGATCGACGTCGGTATGGTCCCGACCCCTACGGTGCAGCTGGCGGTCGAGCACCATGGCGCCGGCGCGGGGCTCATCCTCACGGCGAGCCACAACCCGATCGAATGGAACGCGCTCAAGTTCGTCGGGCCCGACGGGATATTCCTGGATGCGGAGGCGGGTGCCCGGGTGCGCGCCCTCGCGGAGGCCGGGCCGCCGCGGCTGGGCTGGGAGGGACTCGGCGTGGTCCGCGAGGACCGGGACGCCGTGGGGCGTCACCTCGACGCGGTGCTGGCCCTGCCCATGATCGACGTCACCGCGATCCGCGCCAGGGCTTTCCATATTGCCGTGGATTGCGTGCGCGGCGCGGGGGCGTCCGCCATCCCGCCGCTGCTCGAGTTGCTCGGCTGCCGCACCAGCGGCATCAATCTCGAACCCGACGGGCGATTCCCCCGACCGCCCGAGCCGGTCCCGGAAAACCTGGGGGAGCTCGGCGAGCTGGTGCGCCAGTCTGGCGCCGACCTCGGGTTCGCGGTGGACCCGGATGTCGATCGACTCGCGCTGGTGGATGAGCATGGGCACCCGATTGGAGAGGACTATACCCTGGCATTCGCGGTCCGGGCTGTGTTGGATCGACGCAGCACTGACGCGCAAATCCCGACGGTCGTCGTGAATCTCTCCACCAGCCTGGTCGTGGAGGATGCCGCCCGGGCGGCGCGCGCCCGCGTGGTCCGCGCCCCGGTGGGAGAGGCCAACGTCGCTCGTACCATTCGAGACGAGCGGGCGGTGATCGGCGGGGAGGGGAACGGCGGCGTGATGCTGCCGGCCCTTCACATCGGGCGCGACGCACCGCTGGGCGTGGCCTTGATCTTGCATCTCCTTGCAACGAATAGGGTAACGGTGTCAGAGCTGGTAGCGTCTTCACCCCGGTACACCATCGTCAAGGCGAAGGGTCCGCGCGGGTCGGAGCTCGGGCCCATGTACGACCGCCTGCGCTCGCGCTTCCCCGAAGCCGAGGCCGACGACCGAGACGGACTGCGGCTGTCGTGGCGGGATCGCTGGCTGCACGTCCGCCCGTCGGGTACCGAGCCCATCGTCCGGCTCATCGCCGAAGCGCCGACGGCCGCGGACGCCCACGCACTGATCGCGGCGGCTCGCGAACTCTTGCACTGAGGATCATGGCCTGATGTGTGGCATCGTGGGCTACATCGGACCCAGGCAGGCGGCCGGGCTGCTGCTGGAAGGGCTGCGCCGCCTCGAATATCGCGGCTACGATTCGTCGGGCATCGCAATCGTCAACGGGAACGGCCTCAACATCATGAAGGCCGCCGGCAAGCTGAGCGTCCTGGAGCAGGAGCTGGAGACGCGGATGCCCAACGGCACTCTCGGCATCGGGCACACCCGCTGGGCCACGCACGGCGCCCCCACCACGCCCAACGCCCACCCGCACACCGACCAGAGCGGCCGCATCGCGGTGATTCACAACGGCATCATCGAGAACTCGAACGCCATCCGGAAGGCGCTCGAGGCGCGCGGGCACAGCTTCAAGAGCGAGACCGACACCGAGGTCCTGGCGCACCTGGTGGGCGAGTTCTATCAGGGCAACCTAGAAGAGGCGGTGGCCGAAGCCCTCCGCGACGTGGATGGGGCGTACGGGCTGGCCTTCATCTCGGCCGACGAGCCCGGGGTGCTCGTGGCCGCGCGGAAGGGCTCGCCTCTGCTGGTGGGCGTCGGGGAGAACGAGTGGTTCGTGGCCTCCGACGCCTCACCGCTGTTGCAGCACACCCGCTCGGTGGTCTACCTCGACGACGGCGAGTTGGTCGTGCTGACCCGCGACGGCTACCGGGTGCGGAACCTCCAGGCCACCCGGATCAGCAAGCCGGTCAACCAGATCGACTGGGACCTGACGATGGTCGAGCGGAACGGCTACCCGCACTTCATGCTCAAGGAGATCTGCGAGCAGCCGGAGAGCCTCTGCAACACCCTCCGCGGGCACCTGCTCGACGACGAGGGGACCTCGCGGGTCACGGGCCTCAACCTGAGCGACGAGGAGCTCAAGCAGGTCGAGCGCATCGTCATCACCGCGTGCGGCACGTCCTGGCACTCGGCCCTGATCGGCGAGTACATGCTGGAGGAGATGGCGCGGATCCCGGTCGAGGTCGAGTACGCCTCCGAGTTCCGCTACCGGAATCCGGTCGTCGACAACCGCACCCTCGTCATCGGCATCTCGCAGAGCGGCGAGACCGCGGACACGCTGGCGGCCATCCGCGAAGCGAAGCGCCGCGGCGCCCGGACGGTGGGGCTGGTGAACGTGGTCGGCTCGACGATCGCGCGCGAGGTGGACGGCGGCATCTACCTGCATGCCGGGCCCGAGGTGGGCGTGGCGAGCACCAAGGCGTTCACCAGCCAGGTGGCCGCGCTCGCGCTGGTGACGCTGCGGCTCGCCCGGCTCCGGAACCTGAGCATCCTCCAGGGGCGGCAGTTCATCGAGGCGCTCCGCCGGCTGCCCGACCAGATCGCCAACATCCTCGAGCAGTCCGGCGAGATCGAGTCACTGGCCGACCGGTTCCTCAAGACCACCTCGAACGCGCTCTACCTGGGTCGCGGGGTGAATTTCCCCGTCGCGCTCGAAGGCGCGCTCAAGCTCAAGGAGATCTCGTACATCCACGCTGAGGGCTATCCGGCGGCGGAGATGAAGCACGGGCCGATCGCCCTGATCGACGAGAACATGCCGGTGGTCTTCATTGCGCCGCGTGACGCGGTGCACTCGAAGATCGTGTCGAACATCGAAGAGGTGAAGGCACGCGGCGGGAAGGTCATCGCGCTGATCAACGCGGGCGACACCGAGATCGAGCGGCTGGCGGACGCGACGTTCGCCATTCCCGACACGCTCGACATGCTCACGCCGATTCTCACCAGCATTCCGCTGCAGCTGCTGTCGTATTACGTCGCGGTGGCGCGGGGGTGCAACGTGGACCAGCCGAGGAACCTGGCCAAGTCAGTTACCGTCGAATAGACGTGGTCAGTCGTCGGTCGGCAGGGACCAGGTCTGGCCGACTTCCGAGATCACCACCCGCCAGCGCTCCGCCCCTGCCACGGCTAGCAGGCGGCGCATCGGCTCATCCACGGGCTCGCGGCTCAGCCGGAAGGTGGAGTGGTGGATCGGGAGGAGGTACTCCGCGCCGATCGCCTGGAACATTCGCCAGGCCTCCTCGGGCGACGCATGGCTGCTGACCCAGGGGTCGTAAGCTCCGATCGGCAGGATGGCGAGATCCATCGGTCCGCGGTCGCGCAGGCGGTCGAACAGGTCGGTGTAGGCGGTGTCGCCACCGAACAGCACGGTCCGCCCCGCCTTCCGCAGCAGGTAGCCGCCCCACCCGCGATGCCGGTCGGTGACCATCCGGGCGCCCCAGTGGCGGGTCTCCACCGATTCGACTTCCAGGCCGGCGATCTGCGTGCGCTCCCCCCAGGCCAGCTCGTCCACCGCGTGAAAACGCCGCACCAGGTCGCGATTGCCGGACTGGACGACGACCCGCGTGCGCGAGGGGATCCCGCGCAGGGTGCCCAGGTCGGTGTGATCCATGTGCGCGTGCGAGAGCAGGACCGCATCGAGGCGGGGCAGCTCGCGCTTGCGGAGCGCCGGCTGGATCAACCGCCGGGGACCCAACTTGACCAGCCCACGCCCCAGGCCGATGCGGCGCTCGAGCACCGGATCCGTGAGGACCGTAATGCCGAAGAAGTTCAACAGCACCGTCGCGTGGCCCAGCCAGGACACGGTGAGACGGTCGTCGGTCCACCCGGCCGGGTCCGGCCGGTGCGGCGCGGGGGTGATGCAGCTTCCGCGGTCCGGCCCGCGGCTGACGACCGGTTCCCGCATGGTATCCGTCACTGGTGCGCTCTCTCCAAGCTCAAACGGGGTCTATCTTTGGGTCGGCCTGCAGGCCGCCCGATGGGGTGGCCACCATCCAGAACAATAATCGCCCACGCGGCGGTTCCTCGGCGGAGCTCATGCGCGTCGTGCTGCAGCGGGTCTCCCGGGCGTCGGTGACGATCGAGCATCGGGTGGCGGGCTCCATCGGCCGCGGCTTCTGCCTGCTGGTCGGGTTCACTCACGACGATACGGGCGAGCGGGTAGATTGGATGGCCGAAAAGGTGGCCGGCCTCCGGCTGTTCCCGGACGCCGACGGCAAGATGAATCTCGGCCTCGCCGACGTGCAGGGCGCGCTGCTGGTGATCAGCCAGTTCACGCTCTATGGCGACGCGACGAAAGGGAGAAGGCCCTCGTTCATCACGGCGGCCAGGCCGGACACCGCGATCCCACTCTACGAGCGATTCCTCACCGCACTCCGTGCCCGCGGCCTCGAGGTGGCGAGCGGCGAGTTCGGCGCCGACATGCAGGTCGAGATCCTCAACGACGGACCCGTGACCCTCATCCTGGACCGCGCATGACCGTCGAGACCCTGACGCTGACCCTCGCCTCCTCTTCGCCGCGCCGGCGCCAGCTCCTCCAAATGCTCGGCATTCCGGTCCAGGTGGTGCCGCCGAACATCTCCGAGGTGCGGCGGCCGGTGGAAACGCCGGTGGACTACGTGGAGCGGCTGGCGCGGGAGAAGGCGCTGGGGGTGCCGGGACGGCTGGTGCTCGGCGCGGACACCACGGTCGTGGTGAGGGACGAGGTGCTCGAAAAGCCAGTGGACGCGGCGGACGCGCTCCGCATGCTCAAGAAGCTGCAGGGGCGAACCCACCAGGTGGTGACCTCGGTCGCCCTGGTGGCGGACGAGACGGTCCGCCAGGCCACCGACGTCACCAACGTGATCTTCCGCCGGCTGGACGAATCGTTCCTGGAGGCCTACGTGGCAACGGGCGAGCCGATGGATAAGGCAGGCGCCTACGGCATCCAGGGTTACGGCGCGGCGCTGGTGGAGCGGGTGGACGGCGATTTCTTCAGCGTCATGGGCCTGCCGCTCCGGCTCGTGCTCGACCTGCTCGAGCAGGCCGGCCATCCCTACCGGTTCGACGGCCGGAGCGGCACCGCCGCCGTGACCGAAGTGCGCTGAGGCTGGAGCTCGCGCACCCGATAGACCTGCACCACCTGGGCCTTTCCCTTCAGCGCCATCTCCGGCAGATAGTCGCAGGACACCTGATCGCGGAGCACCCCCAGGAGCTGCTCGCTCACGAGCACCTCGCCCGGGCCCGCCTCGGCGCAGAGGCGCGCGGCGACGTTGACCGCGTCGCCGATCACGGTGTACTCCAGCCGGCGGTGGCTGCCGATGTTTCCGGCGAACACCTCGCCGTGGTTGATTCCGATGCCGACGCCGATCTCCGGCCGGCCCTGGCTGGTCCAACGCTCGTTGAGACGGCCAATGGCCCGCTGCATGGCCAGGGCGGCGCGGAGCGCGCGGTCCGGATCGTCGCTGTGGGCGATGGGGGCCCCCCAGAGCGCCATGATCGCGTCGCCGATGAACTTGTCGAGCGTGCCGCCATGCTCGAAGATCACCTCCACCATCTCGGTGAAGTATTCGCTCAGGAACTGGGCGATGGCGTCGGGCCCCATGGATTCGGCGATGGCGGTGAACCCGCGGATGTCGCTGAAGAGCACGGTAGTGGGGCGCCGCTCGCCGCCCTGGCGGATGGCCTCGCCCTGCTGGGCGATGTCGGCCGCGACGTTGGGCGCGAAGTAGCGCTCGAAGTTGGAGCGGACGGTGGCCTCGCGCCGGATCTGGTCGGCATAGCGGGAGTTCTTGATGCCGATGGCGGCGAGCCCGCTGAAGGCCACGAGAAACTGCAGGTCCTCGTCGGTGAAGGTGTTGGTGGCGGTGACGTTGTCCACGTAGAGCAGACCCAGCACGCGGTCGGCGGAGGCCATGAGCGGGGAGCACATCGCGCTCCGGACGCTCTGCAGCACAACGGACTGGCCGCGGAAGCGGGTGTCGGCGGACGCGTTCTGCGAGACGACGGCGACCCGCTCCTGCAGCACCTTTTCCGCGATCGAGCGCGGAATCTGCACCGACTGCGCCTCGCCGAGGCGGCTCCGCGAGATCGTGGGCACGAGCTCGCCGGTCTCCTCGTTCATGAGCACGATGGTGACGCGATCCACGCTCATGATGTCGAACGTGGTGTCCACGACGGTGCGGAGGAGGCGGTCGAGGTCGAGCTCGGCGGACAGCTTCTGCGAGACTTCGAGGAGCATCTGGAGCTTGAGGGCCTGCCGGGCTTCGCCGGTGGTGGCCTCCACCCGCAACTGGCCGGGCGGCGGGCCGTCGCGGCTGGTGATGCCCGGGGGCACACCGCCGCTCACCACCAGCTGCCGGACGATCTTCCCGCCCGCCGCGCCTGCCTCTGCGGCGATGGCCGGCCGCTGAATGGCGTGCGCCGCCGACCCCCGCGCCGTCAGCCTGAAGGCCACCTTGCCGAAGGTGACCGAGTCCTCGAGCGCGAGGCGCCCGGAGGTGATCCGAGTGCCGTTGATGCAGGTACCGTTGGAGCTGCCCAGGTCCTTCACCTCGACGCCGTCGGCGGCGACCGTCAGCTCGGCGTGCCGGCGCGAGATGGTCGGATCGTAGATGGCGATGTCGCTGGCGACGCCGCGGCCCACGACGAGCGTCTTCCCCTCGGGCAGCTCGAACGTCTGGTCGCCGGAGGTGCTGATGAGGCGGAGCGGGGGCATGGGCTTAATATAGGACGGAAACGACGGAGAGGACGGAGAGGACGGAGAGG
>Ga0075423_10007324_pt1 | contig 10414 bp, 8 predicted proteins | sample SoiMethybrSBSTD2_FD_80114 | JGI IMG/M metagenome (GOLD analysis project Ga0075423, IMG submission 80114) | Bulk soil microbial communities from a Populus tree surrounding site in Tennessee, USA - Soil MetaG P. TD hybrid SBSTD2 | ecosystem: Environmental > Terrestrial > Soil > Tree plantation...
ACGAGCACGAATCGCAGCCGCCCTCTGGGGCGGCTTTCTTTTTGTCCTCACGTCCTGGCCCAACCCGCCGTCGATCGCCACCGGAGGTTTTCCGCTCGACAAGGTGACGCATTTCTTCCTCTACGGTGTCGAGGCCTTCCTGCTGTACCGGGCGATCGGGTGGACCGGACGGTCGGATTTCGCGCTCTCGCGCATCGTCGCGATCACCGGGACGATGGCGCTCTGGGGAATGCTCGACGAAACGCACCAGGCGTGGATCCCGGGGCGGACGATGGATTCGGGAGACCTCTACGCGGACATCGCCGGCGCGGTTGCGGGTGCGACGTTAGCGGCATCGTTGTCACGGCAGCCGCGCGGGATCTGATTGCGGAATCCGACCCCGGACGGTTACCGGCGGGCGGTCATCCGACCGCCGCCCTCGGCGATCAGGACGCGCTGGTTCAGCTCCTTGATCCGCTCGTTCAGCTGCGCGATCTTCTGCTGCCCTTCCTTCGCGATGCGTTCGTTCTCGGTCTTCAGCTTCGCCACCTCCGCCTCGAGGTCGGCGACGGCCCTGTGGCGGTCGTCCGCGGCGCGGCGCAGGGCGTCGCCCTCCGCTCTCTGTCGCTCGATCTCTTCGTCTTTCTCGGTCAGGCGCATGCGCCAGTTGTGCTCCTGCTGCTCGTAGAGATTCTTCGTCTCCATGAGCCGGGAGATGTGCGAGAAGTCGTTGACTGACGGCATTTCGCCTCCTTGCCCGCGCTCCTCGATCGACGGAAAGAGCTTGCGGAGCTTCAGTGAAAGGTCTTCCGGGTCCGTGGAAAGCTCCATCGCGCGCTCGTAGGTGATCTGCTCGTTGACGAGCAGCGCGATGAGCGACTGGTTCATCGTCTGCATGCGGTAGTAGGCGACCGAGGTCTCCATTTCCTCCTGGATTTCCTTGGTCTCTCCGTTCTCGATGTGTTTGCTGACCTTCGGCGAGTTGATCAGGATTTCGACGACCGGGAGGAGCCCGCTTCCGTCCGACCTTTCGATCAGCTTCATCGACACGATCGCGCGGAGCACGAGCCCGAGCTGCGACCGGATCTGCCTCTGGAGGTTCGACGGGCACGAGTCGATGATCCGGTCGATCGACTGTCCGGCGCTGTTCGTGTGGAGAGTCGAGAACACGAGGTGGCCGGTTTCGGCCGCCGTGAGCGTCGTCTGCATCGTCTGCCAGTCGCGCATCTCGCCGACCATGATCACGTCCGGGTCCTCGCGGAACATGTTTTTCAGGGCCTCGGAGAAGCTCGGCGTGTCCGTCTCGAGCTCGCGCTGGGACACCGCCGCCTTGCCGTCGGCGAAGAGGTACTCGATCGGGTCCTCGATGGTGACGATGTGGACCTGCCGCTGCTCGATGACCGATTTCAGGATCCCGGCGAGCGTCGTCGACTTGCCCGAGCCGGTCGGACCGGTGATCAAGACGAGGCCGGCCGGGAGGTGGACGAACGACTCGAGGACCTCCGGAAGGTTCAGCTCGTCGATCGACGGGAGCTTGAAGGGGATCCTCCGGAAAACGGCGGCGAGCGATCCCCGCTGCACGTAGACGTTCGCTCGGAACCGGGCGACGCCGGTCAAACCGTAGCCGATGTCGACCGATTGGTGCTGTTCGAGCTTCTGGCGTTGGGCGGGCGTCAGGATCTCGAGAAGCATCTCCTCGAGCTCCTTCGGCTGCAGGGCCTCGGATTTCAGGGGGACGAGCTTCCCCTTGATCCGCAAGAGTGGCGGCCGCATGGGCTTCAGGTGGAGGTCGGACGCCTCCTTCCCGGCCATGAATCGAAGAAATTCGGCGAGTTTCAGAGAGGAGATTATATCGGAAACGTTCAGGAATTCGGCATCTCGAGAGTCTGCGCCCGGAGCCACTTGCGAGCGTCCCTGCGCGTGCGGACGCGTCCGGCGAGCGCTTCGACACGGACGGAGTCGAGCAGACGGCCGACCTGCGGCCCCGGCGCGATATCGAGCCAGTCGAGGACGTCCGCCCCCCGCACGTCGGGCAAAGGCCGCCGGCGCGCCACCCGCGCCCGCAGTCGGGCCGCCGCTGTCCGGGAGCGCGGCGAGAGGAAGCCGAGGAGCCGCAGAGCGTCGTCGGCAAGATCCCCGGCATCGAGCATCCACCGCCACATGGCGTCCCCTCCACGCGCGGCCCGGGACGCCGCCATCGCGAGCTCGAGAAGACGCGAAACCGCGAAAGCGTCGTCGGATCCGAACCGTCTGCGACGGAGCCGGGACGCCGCTTCCCGCGGCGAGAGGCCCGCCCGCCCGAGGAGGTAGCCGAGGCGGAGCCGGCGCCGGCGTCCGGGCGCCAGTCTCTGGACGTCGCGGGAATCGAGCGCCGCGGCGGCCCGCGAGATCCGGAGCCATCGGGAGTCGCCGATCGGAAGGTGAAAAGCCGGCGCGAGAAGGCCGACCGACGCGGACCAGGACAGCGCGGGCGCCGGGCGCGGCGCCTCCAGGAGCCGGGCGAGCTCGGCCTGGACCCGCTCGGCCGCGACGCGCTCGAGGGCGGGGGCAGCGAGCCGGCTCGCCCGGGAGGTCTCGCGGTCCGGGCGAAGACCGTGGGACGCGAAGAGCCGCGCGGCCCGCAGGGGTCGAAGGGGATCGTCCCGGAGGTTTCGCTCGGAAACCATTCGGAGCCGGCGACGGGAAAGATCGCCGATCCCGCCGTAGGGATCGAGAAGCGACCGGTTGCGCATCTCCACCGCCATCGCGTTGGCGGTGAAGTCGCGGCGGGCGAGATCCGCTTCGATCGAACCGCCCTCGATCTCGGCCACGTCGATCGTCCGTCCCCGTCCCGCGACGCGGAACACGCGCGGCTTGCGCTCCCCCGAGAGAAGCACGGCTCGGCCGCGTCCCGCAGCCTCCATTTCGCGCGCGATCGCACCCGCGTCGCCCTCCACGGCGACGTCCACCTCGGCAACCGGGCGGACGAGAGCGAGGTCCCGCAACGCTCCTCCGACGATCCAGACGCGCGAACCGAGACCTTCCGCAATCCGATCGAGGGCGGCGAGGTCCGGCTCCGACGCGAGTTTTCGGGCGCGCCGCCGCAGGTTTCCGGCGGATCCGGAATCGGCAAAATTGGTCTTCCGGCTTACAATCTTCGAATGTCCTCCCGTCCTTCCACGGTCACTCCGGATGTCGTGCGCCGGATCGCCGCCCTCGCCCGCCTGAGACTGCCCGAAAGCGAGCTTTCGGTCTGGAGCCGACAGCTCGACCGGATTGTCTCGTACATCGACCAGCTGAAAGAGCTGCCGGAGGACGCGCTCCCGCCGGGCGAGCCGCTTCCTCCGACTCCGTTGCGCGCCGACCGGCCGAGGCCGGGTCACGGGGAGGAGGCTCTGGCCGAGAACGCGCCGGTTCTCGCGCACGGATTCGGCGCCGTTCCGCGGGTCGTCGGGACGGGGGAGTGACCGTCACTGCCGGCGTCGTCGAGACCGCGGCGGACGTGCGCTCCGGGCGTCGATCGGCGGTGGAGTCGCTGACCGAGGCGCTCCGCCGCGTCGAGACGCTCGACGGGCGCGTGGGAGCGTTTCTGGAGGTCACCCCGGACGAGGCGCTCGCCGAGGCGCGCGCGGCCGACGCCCGGGTCGCCGCCGGCGAGACCCTGCCGCTCGCCGGGGTTCCCTTCGCGATCAAGGACAACATGTGGGTTGCCGGGCGCCAGGCCACCTGCGGGTCCCGGATCCTCCAGGGTTTCCGGCCGCCCGGCGACTCGACGGCGGTCGCGCGGCTGCGCGAGGCCGGCGCGGTCTTCGTGGGCCGATCCAACATGGACGAGTTCGCGATGGGCTCCTCGACGGAGAACAGCGCGATCCAGATCACCCGCAACCCGTGGGACCTCTCGCGCATCCCCGGCGGGTCGTCGGGAGGAAGCGCCGCCGCGGTCGCCTCGGGGATGGTTCCGGGCGCGCTCGGCTCGGACACGGGCGGGTCGATCCGGCAGCCCGCGGCGTGCTGCGGGGTCGTCGGGTTCAAACCCACGTACGGGCGCGTCTCGCGGTACGGTCTCGTCGCGTTCGCTTCGTCGCTCGATCAGATCGGGCCTCTGGCCCGAAGCGTCGGGGACGCCGCGCGCATCTACCGCGTGCTCGCCGGTCCGGATCCTCTCGACTCGACGAGCGCACCCGAGCCCCCCGGCGATCCGGAGACGGCCGTGACGCGCGGCGTGGCGGGGATGCGCGTCGGATTCCTCGCCGAGGCGGAGGCGGAAGGCCTTCACGACGACGTGGCGAAGAACGTCGAGGAGGCGCGCCGCGCTTTCTCGGCGGCGGGCGCGCGCGTCACGACGGTGTCGGTCCCCCGCGCGCGCTACGCGATTGCGATCTACTACGTCGTCGCGAGCGCGGAGGCTTCCTCGAACCTCGCGCGGTACGACTCGATCCGCTACGGCCCGCGAGTCGGCGACGGAGATCTCACGTCTCTCTACGTGGAAGCCCGGACGCGAGGCTTCGGGCCGGAGGTCAAACGCCGCATCCTGCTCGGAACGTTCGCCCTCGCGGCCGGATACTACGATGCGTATTACGGCCGCTCGATGCGCGCGCGCGCCGTCCTCTCCGAAGATTTTCGGCGCGCATTCGAAGAGGTGGACGTGATCGTCTGCCCGTCGATTCCGACGCCCGCCTTCGCGATCGGCGAGAAGACCGAGGACCCGTTGACGATGTACCTCTCGGACATCTTCACGGTGCCGGCCTCGCTCGCCGGTCTCCCCGCGATCTCCGTTCCGTCCGGCTTCTCGAGCGAGGGGCTTCCCCTGGGTCTCCAGGTCCTCGGCCCGCGGTTGCGTGAAGAGAACGTGTTCGCCGCGGCCGGCGGCTTCGAGCGCGAGATTGCGCTGCCGGAGGAGGTCCCGCGGGGACTCCGATAGTGGTTCGAAGCTCCCGGTTCCCGGTTCCAAGAATTCCGGTGGCGCTCTTGGGACTCCTGCTCGCCGTTCCTCCTCTTCGAGGCGACTTTCGGGGGGACAAGACCGTCTTCGTCTCGCGAGAGCTGCACGTCTCCATCGGCGAAGGCGACGAGATCACGCTCTCCGCGCGCCCGCTCCCCGGGGAGGGCCTGGACGCGTTCATCAAGCGCTTCACCGAAGATCCCGGGACGAAGAAGGAGATCCTGTCGCAGAACGAGGGCGTGAAGCTTCTTCGAAACGACGTCTTCGTCCGCGTGCCCTACCGGCTCCTCTCCGAGAACTACCGGCGAATCGCGATCGAGGCGCTCTTTCCTCAGGACACGAGCGACGGCAAGGGCTGGAATCACGGCGTCCGCGCTCTGACCGGCAAGCCCGAGAGCCTCTGGCGGATCGCGGAGTGGTTCACGGGGGACGGCGCCAACTACCGGGAGATCCGCGCCGCCAACGGGCTCCAGTCTCTGCAGACCGACCGGGGACAGCAGGTCCGGATTCCGTTGAAGCTCCTGCTCCCGACCTTCCGGGACGCGGCCGAGGCCGCCGCGGGACCGCTCGTTCCGCTCGAGTTCGGCCGCGACGAGAAAGGACGTTATGCGCTCTATCGGCTCCAGCGGGGCGAGGCACTCTACTCGGCGGTCGTCGTTCGGTTGACCGGACGCGTGCACGCGGAGGACGTCAACGCGAAGGCCGCCGAGATCGCGGAGAGGAGCGGGATTTCCGACGTGCGAACGATCCCGGTGGGCTACGCCGTCAAGATCCCGGTCGACGACCTCTCGCCGGAGTTCCGTCCGCCGGATGACCCCGAGCGGATCGAGGAAGAAAAGGGCCGCCTGGAAGCGACGCAGTTCGTGAACCGCGTCCGGGCGGTGAACCTGGCCGGGGTCACCTTCGTGCTCGACGCGGGACACGGCGGCCGCGACACCGGAGCGCTCGTGGAGGGCGTCGAGGAGGCTCGGTACGTCTACGACCTCGCCTGCCGGGTCGAGCGGTTACTCAAGAAGCACACGCGCGCGAGCGTGGTCGCGACCGTGCGCAGCCGGGCGCCGTGCGGCGACGGACGATCGGAAATGGTGAGCGACTATCGGACGGCGCGCGTGATGACGACTCCGCCGTACGACCTGGACGACCCGGTGGCCGGGGTCAACTTCCGCTGGTATCTCGCCAACTCCGTTCTGCGGCAGGTCGAGGACCGAGGCGGCTCGGAGGACCGCACCGTCTTCGTCTCTCTCCACGCGGACTCCCTCCACCCGGCGGTCCGGGGCCTCATGGTCTACATCCCGGGGGAGAAGTACCTGAAGAGCTCCTTCGGCAAGAGCGGCGGGCTCTATGCGACGCGTCGCGAGGTCCGCGAAGCGCCGCGCGTCCGGTTCTCGCACCGGGACGGAATCAAGGCGGAGGGCGTCTCGCGCCAGCTCGCGGAGAAGATCGTTTCGGCTTTCCGCTCGGCGAGCCTGCCGCTCCACGCCTTCCAGCCGATCCGGCGCAACGTGATCCGGGGCGGCCGGCAGTGGGTCCCGGCGATCCTGCGTTACAACCGGATTCCGGCGCGCGTGCTCGTCGAGGTCTGCAACCTGAACAACCCCGACGACCGGCGGCTGCTCGTTTCGCGCTCCTACCGCGAAAAGGTCGCGCAGGCGATCGTGTCCGCGCTCGTGGAGTTCTACGGCGGCGAGGGCGGACGGACGGTGACGGCGGAGAAGAGGAGGGATCCCTCCTCCGCTCCCGATTCTCCGAGCGCCGAGAATCCCTAGGGCGAAGTCGGCGGCGACTTCTTCGGCGTCGGTGTCTCGGCGAGGAAACCGATCCACGCCGAGTCCGTCGCGATCGGCAGGTACGCGGGGTCCGACCGGAGTCTCTCGCGGTCGAGCGCCCCGTCGACTTCCAGCGCCCGGAGCGCGGCAATCGTCTTCGTCGCGTCACCGGCCCGCGCATAGACCTCCGACTGCAGCCGCAGCCCCCGCCAGCGGTCGGCGAGGAGCATCCGGGCCTGCTCGACGGATGCGACTGCCTTCCCCTTCTCCCCGAGATTCGCTTCGGCGACGGCGAGCGCGCTGAACGCGTCCGGATCAGGGCCTGCCTCGGCGAGATATTGCCGGAGCCGGTCGCGGGCCTCCGCGGGGTTCCCCTCCGACAGCGCGATCAGGCCGAGCTCTTTCGAGGCACCCGGTGCGGAAGGGGAGTGCCGGCTCGCCCGGGCGAAGGCCGCTTTGGCGTCGGCGACGCGCCCCGCGGCTTTGAGCGCGAGGCCGAGCTGGTAGTCGGATGCAGCCGCCGGCGCGCCGGCGGCGACGGCTCTCTCCCAGTATCGGCGCGCTTCGTCGAGCCGCCCGCGGCGTTCCTCCGCGAGCGCTTCCCCTTCGAGGGTCTTCCACGCCGGAGGTGTGAGGACTTCGGGCACGATCCACGGCTCGGAAAGGACGCGACGGACGGAAAGGACGCCGTCCACGGCGAAGAGAATCGCCGGGGCGATGGCGGTCACGACGAGGATCCGGCGTCCCGACGGCGCGAGCCGCCGGCCCAGGAAGAAAACGATCGCGGCGATCGCCGCGATTCCGAGCACGCGGGGAACGGCCACCGCGCGCGCTTCGTGGGCGCGGTCCCGCTGGTGTATGGCAGTCGCGCCGAGCGCGGTCGCCACCTCTCTCGTGAGCGAGATCCCCGGATCGGAGAGCACCACCTCCTGGACCCTCCAGCCCTCGTTTCGCCGCGCGAGAAGCCACTGCGTCTTCAGAACGCCCGCGCGGTAACGGAGTCCGAGGAAGAGAAGCACGGCGTCGCCCTGCGGGCGCGCCGCCGACCAGGCGATCTCCCCGGTCGCGCCGTGGGGAGCGGAGAGCGAGTCGACGAACCGGTCGCGGACCGCCCGGAGGATTCGCTCGCGCTGCCGCTCGGAGAGCTCCTTCCAGGTGTTTTCGCCGACGACCCGCATCGCGATCGAGCCGGCATCGAGCGCCTCTTCGAAGACGCGCCGTTCGCCGCGCAGGAGAGCGGTGGCGGCACGCCGCCCGATCTCGGACGCCTCTTCCACCTCGGCGGCGGAGACCTCGGCGCGCGCCGAGGAGACGCCCGCGAGAAACGCGAGCGCGCAGGCGAGCGCCGAAAGCTTCGACCGGATCAGACGGCGATCGGCTCGAGGCGGTCGACACGGGGCGACAGCGACTCCGCGCCCCCCTCCGTACAGACGACGTCGTCCTCGATGCGGACTCCGAAGCGGCCCGGAAGGTAGATGCCGGGCTCGGACGTGAACGTCATCCCCGGCTCGAGCAACGTTCTTTCGTGCGCGACCATGTAGGGCGGCTCGTGAACGTCGATCCCGAGCCCGTGCCCGAGCCGGTGCGTGAAGTACTCACCGTACCCCGCCTTCTCGATCACCCGCCGCGCGGCGGCGTCGACTTCGGCGCACGGCACGCCGGGGGCAGCGCGCTCGATCGCCGCGCCTTGCGCTTCGAGAACGATCGACCACACCTTGCGGTATTCGTCGGATGGTTTCCCGAAGAAGGTCGAACGCGTGATGTCGTAGTAGTAGCCCTCGGGCTTGTCCCAGGCGTCGATCAACACGGCTTCGCCTCGAGCGAGTGCTCGGTCGGTCGAGGCGCCGTGGGGCAGCGCCGAGGAGGGTCCGAACTGGACGACGTTGTCCCCGCCGAAGGCCGAGGAGATTTGCGCTTCGGTCGCGCCCGGCGAGAGCGACTCGAAGGCGCGGCGGAAGCGCGGAAGCGCGACCGCGATCGCGCGGCGCATGGCCTCGATCTCCTCCGGCGTCTTCACCATTCGCACGGAGGCGAAAACGGGGCCCGCCGAAACCGGTTTCCAGGCGGATCGGTGCGAAAGAAGCCTCTCGACGTCGTCGTACGCGGTAGACGGCTCGATCGCGAGAGTCCCGGAGGCTGCGGGGAAGAGCGACGCGGCCTTGGCGAACGGTTCCTCGGTCTCCTGCCAGGTGACGACCTGGGAGACTGCCGACATGCCTCGCAGGCGGCTCTCCTCGAACGCCGGGCAGATCACGATCGGGTCTCGGTCGGCAAAGAGAAGGAGGGCAGTCAGGCGCTCGCTGCGCCAGAAGTCGATCCCGGTCAGATAGAACAGGTTGGAAGACGGAGTCGCGAACAGGCCGTCGGCGGGAATTCCCTTGAGCCGCTGCCGCATCGAGTCGAGTCGGCGTCGATAGACGTTTCGTTCCAGCACCATGCGGGGATGCTAGCAGACGCCCGCGGAAGGTCGCGCCCGGACGTAAGATCTGGCCGGCGGGAATGCGTCCCGCCGGGCCTCTTGTTTTCGGAGGGCTTTGGAGGAGGTTCACGTGAAAGTTGGATCATTCGTTTCCCGGGTTGCAGTCGTGGCCGCAGTCGTACTCCTGTCGGCGTCCGCCGGCGTCGCGCAGGACTGGCGCGGCGCGGCCCGCGTCGACGGCCGCGTTCTGGACGAGAAGGGCGAGGGGATTTCCGGGGCGAAACTGACGTTGCGCCGCGGCGGCGCGGGGCCCGAGGCCGTCACGACCGACAAGAAGGGGCGCTGGGCCTACCTCGGTCTCGCCAACGGAAGCTGGGACATCGACGTCGAGGCTGCCGGCTATCTGCCTTACAAGACGAGCGTCCAGCTCTCCGAGATCACCCGCATTCCGCCGATGACGATCAAGCTGCAGGCCGCGCCCAAGGCGGAGCCGAAGCCGGCGGAAGGAACTGCGAAGAACGCCGCACCGGACGTGATTCCCATTCTCGAGCACGGCAACCAGCTGCTGCAGCAGAAGGACTACGCCGGCGCTCGCGCGGAGTACGAGAAAGCGCTCGCCGCGGTCCCGAACAACGCCATCATTCTGCGCGCGATCGCTCAGACCTACTACGGGGAGAAGAAGGTGGACGAGGCCATCGCGACCCTGAAAAAGGTCGTCGAGCTCGACCCGAACGACGCGACGGCGATCGTGCTCCTCGCCAACCTTCAGCTCGAAAAGGGGAACGTCGACGAGGGGAAGGCGACGCTCGCGAAGTTGCCGCCGGACTCGGTCAAGGACCCCGCCGTCTTCCAGAACCTCGGAATCGTTCTACTGAACAAGAAGAAGCCCGAAGACGCCTGGTCGTTCCTCGACCAGGCCGTGAAGATCGCCCCCGCCGATGCGGACGGTTACTACTACCGCGGCCTGGCGGCCTACCAGCAGAAGAACAAGAAAGCCGAGGCGCGAGCGGACTTCCAGAAGTATCTCGAGCTCGCGCCGACCGGCGAGAACGCGGCGGACGTGAAGGAGTATCTGAAATCGCTCAAGTAGGGTGACCCGGAAGGCGGAGGTCGCGCCCGGTCATCTCCTTCGGGACCGGGATCCCCTGAAGGGCGAGCAGGGTCGGCGCCACGTCCCGCAGGGCGCCCCCGGAGGCGAGCGGCAGGCCTTCGCGGCCGATGACGAACGGCACGGGATTCGTCGTGTGAGCGGTATGCGGCTGTCCGGTAGCCGGGTCGACCATCTGCTCGGCATTGCCGTGGTCGGCGGTCAGCACCAGGAGCCAGCCG
>Ga0075423_10007325_pt1 | contig 10414 bp, 7 predicted proteins | sample SoiMethybrSBSTD2_FD_80114 | JGI IMG/M metagenome (GOLD analysis project Ga0075423, IMG submission 80114) | Bulk soil microbial communities from a Populus tree surrounding site in Tennessee, USA - Soil MetaG P. TD hybrid SBSTD2 | ecosystem: Environmental > Terrestrial > Soil > Tree plantation...
ACAAACATCTGTTACGCGGATTGCAAGTTCTGTGGGTTCTTTCGGACTCCGAGAGAAGCCGATGCCTACACGCACAACATCGAAGATAGCCTGCGTATTGCCGGCCAGGCAGTTTCTGAAGGCGCTACCGAATTGCACATTACCGGTGGCTTGAACACAAAGTTGCCGTTTAGCTATTTCACTGATCTGCTTTCGTCGCTCAAGAAACAGTATCCACAGTTGCATTTGAAAGCGTTCACCATGGTCGAGTTTGACCACTTTGCCCACTTCTACAAGATGAGTGACGAAGAAGTACTTAAGAAATTAATCGACGCTGGACTGGACTCCTGTCCGGGAGGAGGGGCTGAGATATTTCGCGAGCCGACGCGTTCGATGATTTGTGCGCACAAGTGTGACGCAGATCGCTGGCTGGAATTACAGGGCAAAGTTCACGCAGCAGGATTAAAGACTAATGCCACGATGTTGTACGGACATATCGAATCGATTGAAGATCGGGTAGATCACCTTGTTCGTCTTCGTGAACAGCAAGAGAAATCGCACGGTTTCCAATGCTTCATTCCCCTGGCGTTCTATCCGCCCGAGACTCAACTTGCCCATCTCCCCGGTCCTTCGGGAGTGGACTCGTTAAAAACGATGGCCGTGTCGCGCTTGGTGTTGGACAACTTCGACCACATCAAAGCGTACTGGGTAATGCTTGGTAAACGATTGGCTCAAGTGGCGCTTCAGTTCGGAGCGAATGATATAGACGGGACGATCACCGACGGAGGGGAGTTGACTACGAGTTATTCAGTCGAAGCAAACAATGAAGTGAAAATGACAAAAACTGAACTCGTCAACTTGATCGAAGAGGCAGGATACGAGGCTGTTGAACGCGACACTGTTTACAATCGTATTGAAAGAAGTGACGTCAGTTTGGTTTGAATATCAAATCTCCAAAAACTTAAAATGTCAGCACAGAAAGCACCACGAACAATTACGCTTGCGCATTCGCCAGATTCCGATGACGCTTTTATGTTCTATGGCCTGGCGACAAACAAACTCGATACTGGAGACCTTCACTTTCAGCACTTGCTAAAAGACATCCAGACCCTCAATGAGGAAGCCACTCGCGGCACGTATGACGTAACAGCAATTAGTTTTCATGCGTATGCCTACGTCGCAGATAAATATGCGTTGCTGCCTCACGGCGCCTCAATCGGTGACAAGTATGGTCCCGTAGTAGTGTCTCGGGAGCCGGCAAAACCGGAAGACATACCGAGATTGAAGATTGCAATTCCGGGTAAGCTCACAAGTGCTTTTCTGGCGCTCCGAATCTTCAATTCTGACTTTCAGTACGTCGTGGTTCCGTTCGACAAGATAATTGACGCCGTCAAAGACGGGACTTGTGATGCGGGATTATTAATTCACGAGGGTCAGCTCTTCTACGAGTCAATGGGCCTCCATAAGGTTCTCGATCTCGGCGAGTGGTGGCACGAACGCCATGGCTTGCCTTTACCTATGGGCGGTAACGTTATTCGACGCGATCTTGGTCCGGAATTGATTCAAGAGGTTTCTGACTTACTTCGCAAGAGCATCAGTTATTCTCTGACAAACCGCGAGGATGCCCTGCAATATGCCATGCAGTTTGCACGCGACATGGAGCCCGAACTTGCCGATCGCTTCGTTGCCCTTTGGGTCAACGATTTGACGCTTGATTACACCGAGCGAGGCCGCGAGGCCGTACGGATGCTTCTTAGTGAGGGTTACGAGAAGGGAATCATTGCCAACCGCGTATCCGTCGAGTTTGTCGGGGAATGAAATACGTTGCAAAGCTGGGGTGTGCGCGGTGATTTTAAAAGCCACCCCGCCCAGAAGGAGTAGCTCATCACCGCGCACATCATCGACATCAGATATTATGAATCAAGCTCCTCCCAAAGCTTGACCATTGCCTAACCGTGTGAGCAACGCCGCCGCTCGGCGTTACGTCTGCGCTCCCGCGCCGTTAAGCTCAACGGAATTAGGGCTAGTACCTGTTGCCGACATGAGGACCCTGAGAATCTTGCGTTTTCAAATGCGGATGGGCCACGTTGCTTGACTCTGTTGCGTTTCACTATGTTTTGTAGCCGCCTGTGACCCGTCTAACTTGTTCTAATGAGGGCACCTTACACTAGATGCAGGAAATTTTGCAATAGGAAAATCGGAATTATGGATTCGGTAATGGGCTTGGCAACAAGGCTTTTTCCTTCAGCATCTGAAGAAATGCTCTCGCTGGAGAAATGAACCAACCCAGGCATTGGTAACCAATGAAGATTCCTATGTTTTTGAAAGCCTTTTCAACGTCTGTCTTGATTCTCTTGCTATCACTCGTCTCCGCGGCCAATCTCGCGGCCCAGACCGATGGGGGCGCACTAAGTCCAGCTGAAAGTGACAGAATCATTCGCCGCTTCACGGCCAAGGAAGCGGAGTTTCGCCGTGCGCTAAATTCTTATTCATTCAAACGCGATGCACTAATCCAAAGTATTGGAATGGGTGGACAGGTTATAGGCGAATACCATCGCGTTTCCCAGTTCACGTTTGACGACCAGGGAAATCGTTACGAAAAGATCAGCTTCTTCCCAATGTCATCCATGCCAGAGGTAACGGCTGAGGATGTCGAAGACCTCGGAGGCATAGAACCGTTTGCGCTCGAACCTTCGAAAATCGATAGATACAACATTCGCTATGCAGGTAAAGAGAAAATCGATGAACTCAACCTGTTTATCTTCGATGTGCAGCCGAAGGTGATGCCAGATCCGAAGAAGACTAAGGAGCAATTATTCTCCGGCAGAATTTGGGTAGACGATCAAGACCTTCAAATCGTAAAGACCAAGGGCAAAGGTGTTCCGGAAACGAAAAAGAACAAGTTTCCTACCGTGGAGACGTATCGTGAACATATTGACGGGCGTTTCTGGTTTCCGACGTATTCGTATGCTGACGAAGAACTCATTTTTGAAGACGGAGCGTCTCTTCACGTCCGCATGAAAGTCAGGTACATGGACTTCACTCCTACTTCAGCCACCTTGAAGGTGACCGAAATTGGTGAGAATGAAGTGCCCAACGGTCGAGATAGTGGCATCACCAAGCCAGTTGAGCTTGGTGATCTCAACGCAAAAGCGATCAATTTGCCGCAACCTGTAATGTCTGAAGAAGCTCGACGAGTTAAGGCCACCGGACGTGTCAATGTTCGCGTAATCGTCGACGAAGAAGGCAAAGTGGTTTCCGCGATTGCATTGAACAACGTCGCGGTGTTGCGAGAGCCAGCCCAAGAGGCAGCACGTCAAGCGCTCTTCAAGCCATTAGTGATGGACGGCATCACTGTGAGGTTTACTGGCGTGCTGACGTATGACTTTCGGTTCTGACTGTTGCGATGTTCCTAACTGGTTCGCAATCAAGTTCCGGACGCGTGTTATGAACTCGTTCATATCGTCGTCTGTTTTGACCGCGTCGGTTCTTAACGCTGGGAGAATAGATACCTCGAGAATCCCCGAGCTCGCCTCTCCTGTTCCCTTACCCATTAAGACATCGGAGTTCTTTATCGCCACTGGAACAACGGCCACGCCTGCCTGCCTGGCCATGTAAAAGGCTCCCTTCTTAAAAGGTAACAACTCACCGGGTCTTGCTCGAGTTCCTTCAACGAACACGGCAAACGATCGGCCCGACTGAATACGTTTTGCTGCCGCATCGGTCGTTTGAATTGCACTCTCGCGATTTGTGCGATCAATAGCCATAACATTAACGAAGCCCATTCCCACACCGAGTACAGGCACCTTCAGGAGCTCCTTCTTGGCTAACAAACCAATCCTTCTGCCGGTGTAACAAAACAGCGTTGCCGTATCCAGATACGATCGGTGGTTTGACACGAAGACGTAAGTCTCATCCGGATCCAGGAAGTGCAATCCCCGAACAGACACCTTCACCCCACTCAAACGCAACCAGGCACGTCCCCCGAACATCGCCACTGGATAGACAAGGTCGTGTTTCCCAAGCACCCAGGCAACTAACAACACCGGTGGCCCAAGTATTCCCAGGAGCGCACCGGCGACGAATAACGACCACCAGTAATGTAGCCGCCGAACAAAGCCAGGCCTGCGTGTGCTAGACTCACCAGCCGCAGTTTTGTCGATCGCAGCAGTCTCTTCCATCATCTCCAGGCAAAGGAACAAACGTTAAATGGTTCGTTATCGGCTGTTACTAATCGGTTTGTATACGTTCCTTACTTTCGTAGGTCATCCCTCTGCGTTCTTTGGTCAGAAGCCTGTCGAACGTGTCACTCGTATCTCAGTAGTCCCCTCGCCAAAATCGGTCCTTGGATTTGAGCCAGGCGACGATCGGACGATTGCAGATTGGAGTCAAATAACGAACTACTTTAGCGTGCTCGACAAGGCCTCGGATCGAGTACTCGTACAAGAGCTCGGTCGGTCTACGTTAAAAAGACCGTTGATTGTCGCGTTTATCAGCGCAAGAGAGAATATACTCGCCCTCGACAAATATAAAGACATTCAGCAGCAACTCGCCGATCCTCGTAGGGTCTCCACCGCGCTTCAACGTGACCGCCTTATTGCGACTGGAAAAACCGTCGTAGCAATCTCGTGCTCGATTCACTCAACTGAAATTGTCGCCTCGCAGATGTCAATGCGGTTGGCCTATGAATTGGCCACGGCCCAGGATACGGAGACAACGGAGATTCTTCGGAACACAATCCTTCTCCTTATACCGTCGCCTAACCCGGACGGTATTGACATTGTTGCCGATTGGTATCGCAAGAGTCTTGGAACACCTTACGAAGGACGAGAGCCTCCTGAGCTTTATCACCATTATGCGGGTCATGATGATAATCGCGACTGGTTCATGCTGAACTTAAGAGAGACTAAGGCGATTACCAAACTTCTCTGGCGGGAATGGTTTCCTGAAATCGTTTACGACGTTCATCAACAGGGCTCGAATGGATCACGCTTTTTTATTCCTCCTTTCTTTGATCCACCAAATCCAAACATCGATCCCGTTTTACTTCGGCAAGTCGGTCTGATTGGGCACAAAGTAGCCGCAGATCTTCAGAGTGCGGGATTCAAGGGAGTGCTGACGAATGCTTTGTATGACACGTGGTGGCACGGTGGGTTTCGCACAGCTCCTTATTTCCACAACTCCATAGGGATTCTGTCAGAAGCTGCCAGTGCTCAGCTGATGACTCCGGCCACAGTGACCTCAGAACAACTTGTTCGCTCGAATACTCGCGGAATGCGAAGCGCGGCAGAAGCAACAACCAACTTTCCAGATCCCTGGTCACCTGGTACATGGCGTCCAAGCACCATTCGCGACATGGAGTTGATTGCCTCTCGTGGAATTCTTTCGTTAGCAGCAAAGTACCGTTCGACGTATTTGCGAAACTTTTACGAGCTCGGACGCAGGAACATCGAAGAAACGATACCGTCGGGTCAACCCATTGCTTACCTGATTCCCGCAGGACTCTCGCGCGATGAGGCAGTCGCAAAACTTGTAGGTAGTTTGATTGAACAAGGCGTGGAAGTCTTTCGACTCGACAATGAACTGCACGTCTCTTATGGTCCGCAGATTCTGCAAAGAACGAATTCAACTTCAGAAAAGCTCGGCACGTACCGGTCGATCATTGCAAGCACGACGTCAGTGCAGGAGGTACCTGCTGGAAGTTACATTGTTTTTCTCGCTCAACCTCAACGGAAGAATGTCTTAGCGCTGTTTGAACCACAGATCTATCCCAACCGTCTGACCGGCACGGGTGAAGCTGAACGCCCTTATGATGTCGCTGGATGGACGTTGCCCTTGCAACTTGGCGTCGAAGCACCTGCAATTCTCTCGATCCGAGAGTCCGGAACCGAACGCAAATTGACGCTGCTCAAAGAAGAGAACGAGGTACGAGCAGATCTAGCGTTACCTCTTCGCACATCGGAAGCTTCGCCCATCAAGAACCCGATCCGACAGAGCGTGCGAATCGGAATTTACAAAGGATGGATCGGAAACATGGATGAGGGTTGGACCAGGTATGTTTTCGATAGTTTCAATGTTCCTTATTCGTCCTTACGCGATAGCGAAGTCAAACAGGCTAATCTCAATTCAAAATACGATGTCATCATTCTTCCTTCGCAACGTAGCCGGGAAATTATTGAGGGAAATCCAAACAGCAATCTGCCGGAGCAATATCGAGGGGGAATAGGCGAAGCAGGTGTTTCGAATCTGAAAGACTTTGCTACCACCGGCGGCACGATTGTCTGTTTCGACGCAGCCTGCGAACTCTTGATCAAGCAATTCAAACTTCCCATAACGAATGTACTCGATGGTCTAAAGTCCTCAGACTTTTATTGTCCAGGTTCGATTGTCTCGATCAGCCTTGATAGTAAGAGCCCTATTGCCGCAACTTTGCCCTCAACGCTTCCTGCATACTTCATCAACAGTTCTGCATTTAGTACAACTGACCCGGCCGTCCGAGTCATTGCCCGCTACGCCAAAGACAATGTCCTACGATCGGGTTGGTTGCTCGGTGAAGATAAGCTCCGCAACCAAATCGCCCTGGCGGAAATGCCATTTGGAAAGGGAAGACTGGTTCTGTTCGGCTTCCGGCCTCAGCACCGAGGCCAGACGTGGGCGACCCTGCCTCTAATCTGGAATTCGATATCGATCACGGCGAAGTAACCAGCATTTACCCTTGCCTGCACCAACGAGGAGGGTTATCTTAACGTTGCCAAGGTTTTCTCTTCCCTGAATCTATCAAAAACCCCAAGCATCCATTTCAAGTAGTCCGCATCCAAGCGAGGTCGACGCGTGTCCCGTGCGACGTGTACCAAATGGAGCAAACCATGAAGAAGAATAACCTTTTGTTGACGCTCCTTGCCCTATTGGCTTTCACAGTAATAAGTCAGGCACAAACATCCCGTCCGAGACGTGTTGGTGAGAATGGCGTCCGGCAAACACCGGCAACCGCCCCAGCGCGGCCTCCCGTGCTCGGCGGCGCCAACTATCCCAACAATCGTCAGCCTGCTCCGGCTCCGACGACACAGCAGCAAACAGGTCCCGAGGAAGTTGATGCTGGCGACATTATTAAGGTCAATACCACTCTGGTAACGATTCCCGTCAGCGTGATGGACCGAGATGGACGTTATGTTCCAAACCTTCGTAAAGAGGACTTCCGGCTTTGGGAAGATGGCGTTGAGCAACAGGTCGCGTTCTTCTCGTCAGTAGATAAACCGTTTTCTGTTGTCCTGATGCTCGACACTAGTCCGTCAACGCAATTCCGCCTTGAAGACATTCAAGATGCTGCGATCAGCTTCGTCAATCAACTTCGTCCAGACGATAAAGTAATGGTCGTGTCATTCAATGACGACCTCAATGTCCTATGCGACCTGACCACTGACCGATCGAAGCTCGAACGCGCCATCCGACGCTCGCATACGGGTGATGGCACTCGTCTGTACGACGCAGTAGACATGGTGATAAATCGACAACTCAGCCGTATTCAGGGGCGAAAAGCGATCGTGCTCTTTACCGACGGCGTTGATACAACCAGCCGCCACGCCTCTTACCAAAGTACGGTGATGGATGCGCAGGAACTTGATGCGCTTATTTACCCTGTTCAGTACGACACATCTGGCGACGTTGCAATGCAGGGTCCGATACCGAATACGCCCGACGACATTTTCGGGCAGATACTCGGTGGTATTTTCGGCGGGGGCCGCCGAGGCGGAAGACGAGGAGGTGGCGGAGGCGGTGGTTATCCACGTGGTGGCGGCGGCTACCCAGGTGGACGGGGAAATGGCAGGAATGATTATGAACTAGCGGATCAATACCTGCGCGAGTTGGCCGACAACACGGGTGGTCGACAATACCACGCGGAGTCGCTCCAAAACATGTCTGTGGCATTCTCCAACGTTGCGGAAGAACTTCGTCGCCAGTACAGCATCGGGTACTACCCGAAGAACCCGGGGCAGCCTGGACAGCGTCGGCAAATAACAGTTCGAGCAAACCAGCCGAATCTCGCTGTCCGTGCACGGGATAGCTATATCTTTAACCCTTCAGGGCCAGCCGTGGCCAATGACAACCGCCAGAATCCACCAGTCTTAAAGAAACTCGGAGGCGGGCAGCGCGGCTCAACGCAGTTCTAACTCTTCAGGAAAAACTTGAAGGTGGGTACAAAAAAGCGCGGCGGTTTTTGCCGTCCGCCGCGCCAACTATACCCACAGGAGGAAAGGGGTATTCAACGCTGGGATAATACCACGTGAGGGTCACTATAGCCCAGCCGGAATCGACATTTCGGCACGCTCTTCGGGCGGCTGTGTCTTCTGTTCAATCAACCAGACCAGCGTCTCTTTCTGCACCACAGTGGTATGGTTCGCAATCGTACAGACGATGCATTTATCAGAGTCTAGAGTTCTGCCAAACAACAAGCAGGGTGGCCGCGGCCGTCGTGTCCTTCCCGACTGACCTTGAGAACAACGCGACGGCTCGGCCCTTTCTCCAAAATATACCCCGATATTCATTGAGGAGTTGCTGGGATCTTCCAGGTTGAATTCCCCTCGTAGCGAGGTTTGCTATGCAACTGAGTAATCTCCGTATTCTCTACATCGAGGACCATGACGACACTAGAGAACTCGTCACCATCATCCTTCGGCAGAACGACTACGACGTAATAACCGGTACAACAATCGAGGATGGTATTCACCTGGCAAGATCAGGTGCGTTTGATCTCTATCTGCTGGATTCGTGGCTTCCCGACGGCTCAGGTTTGGATCTGTGTAAGAGAATTCGAGAATTCGATCCCTTAACACCGATTCTCTTTTACTCCGCTGCTGCCTATGAAGCGGATCGTGCGGAAGCTTTGGAGTCGGGCGCTCAAGGATATCTCGTCAAACCGAGTCAGACATCGGACCTTTGCTCGCTCGTCTCTCAACTAATTGAAACACGTCCTTCAGCGCTCGCTGCTACGCGGTGTTAACTTCTCTGCGGGCTATCCTCACGGGCCATAACCAGCGGAACAAGTGTTCCACGGCCCATAAGATCCCGCCAGTACCGATCGTCAGCACAAGCCAGAATTGCCAATACGATCCAAATCGCTGATCCCAACCAGGTTGGATTCTGTGCGCGAGATTGACGTTAAGGTCTGTCGACGTAAACAACCGGGAAGCAAGTTGAACAAATAGGTACCAGACAAATGCGTACAACCAGGATCGACGATCCATGCCGATTCGGCGCAGTATGAACAAACCCACAACCAGCCCCCCCACATGCGCCAAGGTTGAAGTGAAAAATACTCCCCACTCGAACACGACATAGATCAACCAGATAATGAGACCGGGAATCGTCCAGATGATTGCAACGCGCATCAGCCGGCGATTATCGACAAACAAACCAACAGCGAACAACAAGTTTCCGATATTGCACATCCAGAGCATGTGACCGAGCTCGTGAATGCGCCAGTAATGGATTCCCTGTCCAACAAAGAACAAGAGCGGAAGAATTCCAAGAAGTCGGGATTTGTTGTCGAGTGATCGCGGTTCGGTAGTCATCTTTCCGTCGACCTAAGCATAGCACTCTCTATCACTCGTCTCTGGAAAAAACCAATGCATGTCTTGACATTGTCTCTTCATGAAAAGAGACTAATCGCGTTAGCAGAACTACGCGGGATTGAAACGATTTACTGATGCCTTCTCTGGAAGATCTCCTCCGAAAATCAATTCCTGAATTGAGTGACCGTTTTCTGGGACGCCAACGACCCGTACCTAAAGGTTTACTTGAAGCCCTCGACGTCGATCCGCGGCAGGGTGCACAACAACTCGCTAAACGAATTCGGGGACGCTATCGCAGCAATCGCGCCGAAGGCCAACGCCTCCACACGTTACTGCGATTTGAAATTGAGTTGTGGGCACAGGGCTACGCGACGATCGCTGGAGTGGACGAGGCTGGAATGGCCCCGCTTGCCGGACCAGTGGTCGCAGGCGCAGTCATCCTTCCACAAAACTACAAGCTCCGCGGACTCAATGATTCAAAGAAGATTCTTGATCCTGAGAAGCGTGACGAACTAGCCGCACAGATCAAAGAAGATGCACTTTGCTGGTCCGTCGGGTTCGCCGAAGTTGAAGAGATCGACAAGATTAATATCTATCACGCAGGGCTCCTGGCGATGCAGCGGGCTGTGGAAGGTCTTATATCAAAACCTGACTTCATCCTGGTTGACGCCAGAAAGATTCCCAATTGCCTGACTCCGCAACGTGGAATCATAAAAGGCGATGCTCTCTCCGCGAGTATTGCGGCCGCGTCGATCATCGCTAAGACAACTCGCGATGCTCATATGTTAGAACTTGACGTAGTCTACAGCGGCTATGGACTCGCCTCGCATAAGGGTTATCCAACTCCCGAGCATTGTCGCGCTCTC
>Ga0075423_10007327_pt1 | contig 10414 bp, 11 predicted proteins | sample SoiMethybrSBSTD2_FD_80114 | JGI IMG/M metagenome (GOLD analysis project Ga0075423, IMG submission 80114) | Bulk soil microbial communities from a Populus tree surrounding site in Tennessee, USA - Soil MetaG P. TD hybrid SBSTD2 | ecosystem: Environmental > Terrestrial > Soil > Tree plantation...
TGGGAGCGCTGGGATGGCCGGAAGCCGGACAGCACGTTTCAGGACCCGGGAATGAACTCGTTCAACCACTACGCGTACGGCGCGATCGGTGACTGGATGTACCGCGTGGTGGCGGGGCTGAACGATGACGCTCTGGAGCCGGGCTACAAGCATATCGTCGTCCGGCCGCGGCCGGGCGGCGGCCTCACGTACGCGAAGGCCACGCTGGTGACGCCGTACGGTGACGCGGCTGCTGGATGGAGGCTCGATGACGACCGCCTCACGGTGACGGTGGTCGTTCCACCTAACGCCCGTGCGACGGTGCGCCTCCCTGGCGCGCGGCTCGAGAAAGTGCGCGAGGGTAATGCCGCGCTCCCCGCCGCACCAGGTGTGACGCGGCCGACTCAGGACGGCGATGACGTGGCGGTGGAGGTGGGATCCGGGAGCTACGTGTTCACCTACGATGCGGCGGCGCTCGCGGCGAAGCTGAGAGCTCCCGTCAGCCGCTGACGTGCGGCTCACGACTGGTCGGAAGCGCAGCCGTGTGCGAGATTCGCATTGGCATCCCAACCCCTTTAATCCAACGTCCGATGCGGAAAACACTCCTCGCGGTTGCCGTCCTCCCCCTCATAGTCTCGACCGCTGCCGCGCAGGCTCCTTCGCTCTCGGCGGCGGGCGATGCCCGTACGCTCTGGAAGGGCATCATCGCGAACCTGAACCAGGCCGCGGACGAGCTCTCCGACTCGATCTATGCGTATCGCCCCACGGCCGACGTGCGCAGCGTCGGCGAACTGTTCGCGCACATCGCGGGCTCGCAGAAGATGTATTGCGCGATGGCGTTAGGCGACAAGGTCCCGGGGGAAGGCGATGTCGAGGAGACCGCCAAGACGAAAGCAGCAATCGTCGCCGCGCTCAAGGAGTCGAACACGTACTGCGAGCGCGCCTACGCACAGCCCGACGCCAACCTGAAAGCGATGGTCGACATCTTTGGCCAGCAGCGCTCGAGGTACTACGCGCTCATCGCGAACGCGTCGCACGACGGTGAGCACTACGGCAACATCGTCACCTACATGCGGCTGAACAAGCTGGTGCCGCCCTCGAGCCGCCCTCGCTCCGGTCGGTGAGAGGGCCGACGTAGCGGATCGCTTCGCTCGCGGCGCGCCGGCTTGATGATGACGACCGTGCTCGAGCGCCCGAGCTCGTCGGGCTCGGTGAGCGCCGCGCGAAGCGTGTACCAACTGCCCGAGCGTCCCTGAACGCTCAGGAGGCTCACGCCCGCGGCCGAACGCTGCCGCGCGACGAAGTCGACGATGGCCGATGTGGGTGCGGACGTCGCAGCGGTGGAGTCGGCCAGATCGGCGAGTTGCGCCTCGGCGGCAGCGGTCCACTGCGTCACGCGCCAGTGGTCGTCGATCACGACCACGCCGGGCATGAGATCGCCCGCTTCGCCCTCGCCGCTCTCGAGGTCCTCGAGTCGTGCGACCCGCGCCGCGTCCACCAGTGCCGCTCTCCGCAGCGCCCGGGCGACGTACGGGGCGATGCGCCGCACGAATGCGACGTCATGTTCGCCGAACGCCCGGGAGCTTCGCTCGCGGAGGGCGAGGAACATCCCCGTCGGCATGTCGCCGAGCGCGAAGGCGACGCGAAGCTCACGACCGAAGCCGGCGTTGTGCATCGCGTCCGCCATCGCACCGGATGAGGTGGTCGTCGCCACCCGTCCCGATCGCGCGAGATCGACGGTGCGCTCGGCGTCGGCGCGCGGATACACGTCGTCGAAGAATTGTCGCTCGAATGCTTCGCTTCCGGTCTCGCCGACGAGCGTTTCGAGCAATCCGGTCCGGGCGTCCACCGCACCGAAGTAGCGCGCCTCGGCCGGAATCAGGCCCGTGATGCGCCGCGTCACCTCGACGCGGAGGGTCGTGGAATCGAGTCCGGCGTCGCATGCTCGCCTAACGCCGCGATACGCCTCGCGCTCCGCGGCGGCGTATCCTGAGCTCATCGTTTCCGGCATACTGCCTACCCGCCTCCCAGAAACGTCACGTCGCTTTTTTGTCGCCCCGTCGCGGGGCGGATCTCCAGTCACGAATTAAGGGATTTCCGGACAGCCATGCAAGCTGATCGACGATTCTGGACGTGGCGCGCATCCATTGCCATGTTCTCGACCTGACGATACAGCTTCGCCCGGTCGTATCACCCGAGCCCACCGCGCCCGCTCATGCCAGAGCCAATCGCGTCAGCTGGATCGCCCGTAGGTCGCGTCGCGGCCGCTCCGGCGACTGCCGTACGCCATGGCTGGAAATCGTGGCACACCGTCGTCCTTCTCTGCTGTGCCGCCGTATTCATCTCGTACATCGACCGCACCAACATTTCGGTCGCGGCGATTCCGATGAAGGACCAGTTCGGCTGGACGGAGACCACGAAAGGGTTCGTCCTGTCGTCGTTCTTCGTCGGCTATCTGTTGCTCCAGGTGGTGAGCGGCACCCTCGCCAACCGGTACGGCGGCAAGATCGTCCTCGGCGTCGCCGTCCTCTGGTGGTCGCTCTTCACGATCCTCACGCCGCCGGCCGCCGAGCTCTCGCTGAGCGCGCTCATCGGAGCGCGCATCGCGTTAGGCCTCGGCGAAGCGGCGGTTTTTCCCGCGTCCATCAACATGGTGGCGCGGTGGGTACCGGTCGCAAGCCGGTCACGCGCCGTTGCGCTCTTCGTCAGCGGACTCTCGCTCGGCACTGTCGTATCGCTCCCGGTCACGGGCTGGCTCGTGCGCGAGTACAGCTGGCCGATGCCGTTCTATGTCTTCGGCCTCGTCGGGTTCGTGTGGGTTGCCGTGTGGGCAGTGGGAGTCGGTAATGGTCGGGGCGTGGAGGCCGAACCAGTTTCGGCCGAACGACCTCCCGTTCCGTGGCGCAGGATTGCGCAGACCCCTGCAGTGTGGGCGATAATCGTCAACCACTTCTGCCACAACTGGACGCTGTACATGCTGCTCGCGTGGCTGCCGAGCTACTTCAAGACGACATTCGGAGTGAGCCTGACGAATGCAGGTCTCCTGTCGGCCGCTCCGTGGCTCACCAGCTTCGCGATGGCGAACGTCGCCGGGCACGTGGCCGACTGGATGATCAATCACGGTCGCTCTGCGACCTTTGCGCGCAAGCTCATGCAGGTGACGGGCCTTCTCGGCGCCGCTCTGTTTCTCCTCCTCGTGCAGACCGCGAGTTCGCCGATGGGTGGTCTGCTGCTCATGTGTGCTGCGTCGGGGATGCTGGCCCTGTGCGTTGGGGGGTACGCGTCGAACGGTTTCGACATCGCGCCGCGGTACGCCGACGTCATTTTCGGAATCAGCAACACATTCGCGACGGTGCCTGGCATCATCGGCGTAGCCGTCACAGGATGGCTTATCGATCGCACCGGCGCGTACTCCGCTCCATTCGTCGTCGCGGCGGCAGTTGCCGTCGCCGGAGCGCTCGTGTTTCTGAAATTCGGATCGGGGCGCCGGCAGATCGACTGATACGCGCGACGGGTTACGAGGATCGGCAGAATCGGCCTCGCCCGCGTGCGGTCAGTCTTGTGCGAGCCGAGCCGCGCGTGCGGCGAGCGCGTGACGTGCCGACGCCTCGTCGAGCTCCGGCCAAAACAAGGCGAGGAGTCGGTCCCGCGTGCGCGGTGCGGGCGGACTGGCGGCGAGGTAGGCGAGCAGCGCGAGGCGTTTGGCCTGACCGAGGATCGCCTCGGCCTGGTCATCGGTGCTCGACCGAATGACGCAGTGACCGAGGAGGTGGAGCTCCGCGCGATAATCGGGGCCGGCGGGCGGGGGCGGATGCACGAGTGAGGCCTCGGGACGTTGCCGTGACGCTGCTCAAATATTGTGGCGTTGTCGAGGGGTGGGGCGGGCACGGGAACGTGGCCGGAACGACCACTGACGGGATCATCCGCCCCGGGCGAGATCTCTCACGACACCGGCCCAACCAACGGACGCGCGCGGCGTCGCTCGCGCCGGACGCGTCGCTGTCGAGCTGCGTCGCGAGCTGGGTGAGCGCCGTGCGCCGCGCATTGCCCGAAGCACGCTCGGCCTTGCCTAACGCATCGCGAGTCGCGGCGATGCGGTCCGCCGCGAGCCCGTTGCCGCGCGACAGCTGGTCGAGGTACGCCCGCGCCACGACGGGGCGGTGTGGGCGTGCGGACCTGTCATCTCCCGGATGGAGCGGGCCGGCCGGAGAATGCGTCCTTTGCCGTCTTCCCGCGAAGTACATCACTCGGCAGATGGCGGCGTTTCGGTCCGGCGCTCGCGGTAGACCGACGGGGGGCCGATGAGCGGCGGGGTTGCCTCTGGCGGTCCCACCGATGAACGGTGCAGGTTCGACATACGACCCGCCGAGGGGCCGTTCTCCACCCACGCTGTCTGCATCGCAACAGTCGGAGGCTCCATGGAGCAGCGCATTGCCGTCCTCGTGTCGGCTGTCATCGGCACGCTCCTGATCGCCCTGTTCGCCACCGTCGCGCGATCGGCGCGCAACACGGGTAGCGCCAACGACATCGCCCAATCCGCCGCGCGCTGGCGCCGCACGACGTTCTGGGGACTCGTCGTGCTCTTCGTGCCCACGATCGCGTACTCGCTCACCAAGACGCCATACGGGCACGACCTCAGAGAAGCCGGCGCGGTCGTCCAGGCGACTGGCCATCAGTGGGCTTGGGAAATCACCCCATCTACGGTTCGCGCCGGGCAGCTCGTCGAGATCCGCGTCACCGGCTCCGATGTGAACCACGGATTCGGCGTGTACGACACGACCGACCGTCTCGTGACACAGACGCAGGGGATGCCCGGGTTCACCAACGTCATTCGCCACACGTTCACGACGCCGGGAACATATCGGATCCGCTGTCTCGAGTACTGCGGGCTCGGCCATCACACGATGGTGTCGCAGCTCGTGGTCACCGCGGCGCAAGCCGTCCAGTAGGAGGACCGACACATGACAGGCTCGGCATCGTCCGTTCAGGCGGTCGCGGAGAAGACATCGTTTACCGGAGCCCCGCCAATTCCCGGTCGCGGACTCGTCGCGACGTACATGGCGATCACGGCCATCGTCCTTGCGTTGCTCATGGTGTTTGGCCTCATCATGCGCGCGTCGCAGGCGGGCTTCATCACCGTTCCGCCGAACCGCTTCTATCAGCTGCTCACCGCGCACGGCATCGGCATGGTGGCGATCGTCGGACTCGGCGGAGCCGGCGTGATGTGGTATTTCCTCTCGCGCTATGTGAGCCTGAGCCGCGGCATCCTGCTCGCGAACCTCGTGTGTTTCCTGCTCGGCGTCGTGCTCGTGCTCGGCGCGATCTTCCTGGGTGGGTTCGCCGCGGCGTGGACGTTTCTGTTCCCGCTGCCGGCAAAACCGTTAGGTGTGTGGGGCGTTGAAGCCACGGCGTGCTATCTCATTGGCGTCCTGCTGGTCGGCGTGGGCTTCCTCCTGCTCTACCTCGACACCGCACGCGCCATCCTGAGCAAGTATGGCAGCCTTGGCAAGGCGTTAGGCTGGCCACAGGCGTTCGGAAAGAGCACCGCGGATGCACCGCCTCCAACTGTCGTGGCGTCCACCGTCGTCACGATCATCAATATCCCGGCCATCGCCGTTGGCGCCGTGATCCTCACGATGTCCCTGGTGAACGCGCTCGCGCCGAGCTTCAGGGTGAACGCGCTGCTGGCGAAGAACCTGATCTATTTCTTCGGCCACGTCTTCATCAACTCGACGATCTACATGGCGGTGATCGGCGTCTACGAGATCCTCCCGGCATTTACCGGGCGGCCGTGGAAGTCGAGCAGGCCGTTCCTGCTCGCGTGGACTGCAACGATGCTCATGGTGCTCGCGGTTTATCCGCACCACCTGTTCATGGATTACGCCAACCCCACGTGGGCAAATGTGCTGGGGCAGATCCTCTCGTACACGAGCAGTCTGCCGGTCCTGGCTGTCACCGCGATGGCGACGCTCGCGAATGTCTATCGTTCGGGAATGAAATGGAATGTCACGACGTCGCTGCTCTTCGTGTCGATCATGGGGTGGAGCGTGGGGGTGGTGCCCGCCGTACTCGACGGGACCATTGCGATCAACCGCGTGATGCACAACACGCTCTGGGTGCCCGGGCATTTCCACATCTACCTGTTGTTAGGCGTCGTCGCGATGCTGTTCGGATTCATGTACTTCCTCGGGATGTCGACGGGCGCGTCAGACAGCGCGGTCGATCGCGCCGCCGTGTGGCTGTACATCGCTGGAGGCCTCGGGTTCGCCATTTCATTCCTGGCGGCCGGCGCGGTGAGTGTTCCACGCCGATGGGCGGTTCATGACGCGCCGTGGATGGCATACGACCGCGTGGGTGCACTCTTCGCGCTGGCCGTCGTCGTCGGTGCGGTCGCTTTCGTTGCCGCTTTCCTCCGTCGAGCGCGGGCGATTGGTGCATAACGACGGCTGGGTGCGAACGGGGATTGCGTCGCTCGCGATCTGCGTCGCCGGTGGCGCGCTCCTCTGGCGCGGGACAGACGGTTTCCGTGCCCTGACCAGCGAGGAGGCACGGCGTCGCGCCATAGCAGCGTCGCCGAGGGCGGTTCCGGTCGTAGCGCTGGAGGATCAGGACGGGCGTACGTTCACACTCGCGCACTATCGCGGGCGACCTGTCGTGGTCGATTTCATCTACACCGGGTGCGGCTCCGTCTGTCCGCTCCTCAGCGACGGTTTTCGACGACTGTATCGTGCGCCGGTGGTGGTGGGCGACGACGCGCGGCCGCTGCAGCTCGTGAGCGTCACGTTCGACTCGCTCGACACTCCGGCGCGGCTTCGGGAGTACGCGTCGCACTACGAGGCGGACGGTGATTCGTGGCGCTTCGCGCGCGTGCGCAGTGCGCGTGATCTCGCGCCGCTGCTGGAGTCGTTCGGCGTAGTCGTGATCAGCGACGGGCGCGGTGGTTTCCAGCATAACGCGGCCATACACGTGGTCGACGAGCGCGGGCGGTTGACGCGCCTGCTCGACGTCGGGGCGTCTCCTGACGACGTGGTCCGCGCGGTTGCCGGACCGAGCCGATGATCCTCGCCGGCATCGCGGGGCTGCTGCTCGTCGTGCTCGCCGCTCCGGCGGCGCGTGACGCCCTCGAGCAGGTCATGGTCGCGCACATGCTGGTGCAGATTCCGCTGCTCGCGATCGTCGGGGCGTTAGGCGCGACGGCACTTCCTCAGCGCATCAGGGCGCGCGTCGCCGAATGGAACGCCGGTGGTGTGTCGGGGACGTTGCTGGCGCTCATCGCGAGTAGCTGGTGGATGGTGCCGAGGGCGCTCGATTGGTCGCTCGCGTCACCGTTCATGGAGGCGGCGAAGTTCGTGACGCTGCCACTCTTTGTCGGAGCGCCACTCGCGCTGAGCTGGACCAGCCTTGGTACTATGGGGCGAGGCTTCGTGATCGCGAACGTGCTTCCGATGTGGGCGGTGGTGGGCTGGGCCTACATCGCGGCGCCGGTGCGTGTGTGCAACTTTTACCTGGTCGATCAGCAAGTGGTTGCCGGGGTTGGGCTGGTAGGCGTGTCGGTCGCAGTCGGTATCGCGATGGGGTTGGTGTCATTTGCCGGGGGACATCGTCGATGAAGGTCGGGCTGGCGGCGATCATCACACCGGCCGCTTGCCACGTCGCGCCAACATCCCTGATCGCGCAGGACTTCCACGTCGAAGCGCTCAAGACCGAGTACCAGCGAAGCCCGATTGGCATGGACGCTCGCACGCCACGACTGAGCTGGCGCATCCACGCCGTCCGACGCGCCACAATGCAAACGGCCTATGAGCTCCGCGTCGCGACCGACTCGGCCTCGCTGCGGCAGCGATCGCTTTGGTCGTCCGGCAGGGTCACATCGCCCGCCTCGGTACTGCGGCCGTACGGCGGCCCCGCTCTTCGCTCGGGCACGCGCTACTACTGGCAAGTCCGCGTCTGGGACGACGCCGGGCGAGCGTCGCCCTGGAGCACGCCGGCGTTCTGGGAGATGGGACTTCTCGAACCCGGCGACTGGACCGCGGGCTGGATCTGACCGCTTCTCCGCTCGATACCGCGTTTCCGGTTCGCGAGGTTGCGTCGTGCGGCCTCGATCCGATCAAACGACTCTGACCCCTTTGGTCCATGCGCACCTCGCTGTGGCTGTTCGCCCTGACGGCGGTCGCGACGGAAACCGCCTGCGTCAAACCGGTCAACACCGTGCCGGCGCCGGTCGCCCCAACCGCCCAGTGCAGTACTACGATCTCGAGCTGCCTGCGGACCTGGAGATCAAGGCGGTCGATTTCTCCGCCACCACCTATGCCGATGTGTCGGGACCGCCTGAGGGCGCGGTTGGAAGCACTGTCAGCGGGCGCGCGTTCGTGAACGTGTACGCCGTGCATCGCACCACTGGCGAACAGTTTCTCGTTTTGTACGAGGACGTAGGCCGTCGCAGTCGTCCGGTCCAGATCATTCGATTCGTTCCTGGCACCGACCCCGCGCGACCGTGAAGATCAATCAAAGGGGTCAGAGTCGTTTGATCGGTTTCAAACGACTCTGACCCGTCGCTCTCGACGCGACTCGCGTCGATTCGCGGCATCGAGGCCGTTGTGCTCGGAGGGCCGCGCCTCGACTACGCGCTCTTCCTCGACCACGCGCTGACCATGGCGACGTAGCCGATCGGTGTGTTCGCCGCGCGAAGCTCCGCCTGAACGCGATCGGGAAGGGTGTCGAGGTCGCCGAGCTCCGCCAGCGATATACCGTGTTGCTCCGCCGACGAAACAACCGCCTCGAGCAGCTCGGTCTGCAGCACCGCGATCGTCGTGTCGTGGCCCAGCGCCATTTCGAGATGCATTGTCGGAGCGGGCAGCCCGGCGTCCTGAAACAATCGATAGAGGTTGAGGCCTATCTCCGTGTCTATGCCGAGCCGCGTGAAGACCTCATGAGTCAGAACCAGGAGCCGCGAGAACAAGGGCACGCTCGCGCTCAGTGTGATCGTCGCACTCCAGCAGGGTTCGATGATCGCGACCACTCCGCGCGGAAGCAGCAATCGCGACAGCGAGTGAAGCACCGAAACCGGATCGGGGAAGAAGGTCAGAATCAGGCGCCCGACCGCCGCGTCGAACGGCTCGGCAGCGTCGATATCGTTCAGGTCGGCTTGGATGAACGTCACGTTGCGGAATCCGACTGCGGCGACGCGTTCTCTCGCTCGCGCGATGTAGTCGGCGTTGCGTTCAATGCCGACGACTCCGCCCGACGGGCCGACGAGTCTCGCTGCCAGCATCGAGACGTCTCCAACACCCGAGCCGATGTCGAGCACGCGCTGGCCCGCGGCTATCCCGGCCTCGTTGAAGAGCCGCTCGGTCATCGGCGCGAGGAGCGTTGCCTGTCGGATCAGGCGGTCCTGTTCTGTGTTGCTCCAGCCGAGGATGTAGTTGGAGTTCGCACTACTCGCGCGAGTTTGCATCGACATCTCCGTCAACCCGCAAATCACCTGGCTGATGCCAGCTCTTTCACGATGGCGGCCAACGAACGCACGCGCGCGGTGTCGGCCGCGCCGGACGCGTCGCTGTCGAGCTGTGTCGCGAGCTGCGTCAGTGCCGTGCGCCGCGCATCGCCCGAAGCACGCTCGGCCTTGCCTAACGCATCGCGGGTCGCGGCGATGCGGTCCGCCGCGAGCCCGTTGCCGCGCGACAGCTGGTCGAGGTACGCTCGCGCCACGACGAACGCTGCCGGCCACTCGAGCTTGGGCTGGTCCTGGACGTTGAGCTCGTTGAAATGCACCAGCCTTGCCGCGTCCAGCTCGTTCTGCGTGAGCCAAGCGCTTGGCTTGAGCTCGAGGATGTCCAGCCCGCGCGTGATCTCCGAGCTGTAGATCAACCCGTTGTACCAGTACGCCGACCACGATCCCGCCACGTACATCTTGTTCGCGTCCATCGGCCCGCGGTCGAAGTACGCGATCTCCTTCACGCTCTTCGGGTCGGTGTAGTCCAGCACCGACACGCCGCCCTGATACCACCCCTGGACCATGATATCCCGGCCGGGCACCGGGATAAGCGACCCGTTATGCGCGACGCAATTCTCCTGCGGTGTCTGCGCGACCGGGATCTTATAGTAGCTGCCGAACGTCATCTGGTTGTTCCGAAGCGTGAAGATCGCGTTGGCACCCCACTCCATCTTGTCCGTCGAGCGGCAGCGCGGCGATGTACCACCGCCCCACTCGTCGGTGAACAGGATCTTCGACCCGTCATTGTTGAACGTGGCCGAGTGCCACGCGACGAAGTTGGTATCAGCGGCGAGGCCCACGCGCCGCGGATTCTTCGGATCGCTGATGTCGAGCAGCACGCCATAGCCTCGGCACGCACCGGCGCCAAGGCCGATCGCCGGGTACAGGGTGATGTCGTGACACTGTACCGGGCCCGTGTTAGGCGCCTGACGCCCGCTACCA
>Ga0075423_10007328_pt1 | contig 10413 bp, 8 predicted proteins | sample SoiMethybrSBSTD2_FD_80114 | JGI IMG/M metagenome (GOLD analysis project Ga0075423, IMG submission 80114) | Bulk soil microbial communities from a Populus tree surrounding site in Tennessee, USA - Soil MetaG P. TD hybrid SBSTD2 | ecosystem: Environmental > Terrestrial > Soil > Tree plantation...
CGGCCGGCTCCATGATCGGGCCGATGCTGATGGACCCGGCGCTGCGCGTGGGGGCCGCGCTCGGCATCGCGTCCACGGCGAGCGCCTTCCTGGTGAGTGTGGCGGGGTACAGTGTCGCCGCGCTGCTGAACGCCGCGCTGCTGCGGCCGGATCCCCTCACCATCGCACGCGAGCTCGAGGAGCAGCCGAGCGCCGCACGCGAGGTCGCGTCGCACCCGGCGGACCGGGCGCGGAAGTTCGGCGAGCTGCTGGGCGACCTCCGCGTGCAGATCGCGCTCACCACGCTGATGGTGAGCCAGTTCGTCATGATCGCGACCACGTCCACGTCGCCGGTGTATCTCCACGACCAGGGGCACCGGGTCGGCGTCATCGGCATCGCGGTGGCCCTGCACCTCGCCGGCATGTACGTGTCCTCGCCGCTCTCCGGCTGGCTCAGCGATCGCTTCGGGCGGCTGCCCATGATCGGGCTCGGCGCGCTCGTCCTGATCGCGGCGGTGATGCTGGCCGGTCTGGCGCCGGGGACCAATGGCCCGCTGGTGATCCTCGGCCTCTTCGCGAACGGAATCGGCTGGAATCTTGCCTTCGTCGCGGCGAGCGCGCTGCTGACCGACGCGCTCGCGCCCGCGGAGCGCGCGTCCATCCAGGGCCTCGCCGATCTCTTCATGGGGCTCATGGGCGCCCTCGGCTCCGCGGCGGGCGGGATGATCCTCGGGCTCTGGGGGTTCGCTATCCTGAACGCGGTGGGGGCGATCCTCACGTTCGGTCCGCTCGTCGTCACGCTGCTACGGCGCCCGGCGCTGGCGACCGTCTCGGCGCGCACGCCTCTGCTATAGTCGGGTAAGCCCCATGGCCTCGTCGCCCCGCGTCTTCTACGGCTGGTGGATCACGGTGTCGTTCGCGGCGATGGTCTTCATGTCCGCCGGCATCCGTCACGCGGTGGGCCCGTTCCTCAAGCCGATGGTGGCCGACCTCGGCGTCGACCGCGCGGCGTTCTCCCTCGTGATCGCGCTGGGGCTGTTTCTCTACGGCGCGTTCATGCCGTGGGTGGGGAGCCTCGCCGATCGCCTCGGTCCGCGCATGGTGACCTCCGCAGGTGCCCTGCTGCTCGCGATCTCGCTCGCGCTGGTCGGATTCTGTCAGAACCTCTGGCAGCTCGCGCTGATCTACGGTGTCGTCGCGTCCATCGGGCTCGCCGCCACCGGGCCCGTCGTCGCCAACGCGGTGGTATCGCGCTGGTTCAACCGGCGGCGCGGGATGGCGGTGTCGCTGCTCGGCAGCGCCTCGATGACGGGTATGAGCCTGCTCGTGCCGGTGGTGGCCTGGCTCATCGAGACCTACGGTTGGCGCGCCACCTACGGCATCATCGGCGGCGCGGTGCTCCTCGGCATGCTGCCGCTCTGTCTGCTCGTCGTGCGCGACACTCCGGAGTCCATAGGTCTCGGCGCCGACGGCGACGCGCTCGCCCCGGAGGCGACGCGCGTCGCGCCCGTGCGCACGCCCGCGAGCGCGGCGCTCCGCACCGTGGCGTTCTGGCAGCTCGCGGGGTCGTTCTTCACCTGCGGCTTCTCCATGAGCCTCATCTCGTCGCACGGCGTCCCGATGCTCACCGACCACGGCTACACGCCGATCTTCGCCTCGTGGATCATCGGCGTGCTCGGCGTGTCCAGCATCGTGTTCACGATGGGGCTCGGCGCGGTCGCCGACCGCTACGGTGCGCGGCCGGTGCTGGGCAGCATCTACGCGGGGCGCGCGCTCGTCTTCGCGGGCCTCTACTTGATCCGCGACAATCCCTACGCCATCCTCGCCGTCGCCGCGGTCGGCGGCGCCACCATCGCCGGGTCCATGTCGATGACGTCCATGCTCACCGCGAGCATCTACGGGCGCTACTCGGTGGGCTCGATCCTCGGCGTGATCTTCCTCTGCCATCAGACCGGCGCCGCGCTCGGCTCGTCGATCGCGGGCGCCCTCTTCGAATCGACCGGCGGCTACGGCATGATGTACACGGTCGCCTGCCTGTTCCTGCTCGCCGCGGCGCTGGTCAGCCTGCGCGTGGACAGCGGGACGCGGGTGGTGCGCTGGGTGCCGCGCCGCGCCGGCGCCTGAACGAAAGGAGACGCGATATGCCGGACGTGCTGACCGTCGTGGCGAAGATTCGGGCGGCCAAGGGCAAGGGCGACGCGCTCGCCGCGCTCTTGAAGGAGCAGGTCGCCGCGGTGAAGAAGGCCGAGCCAGGCTGCCTGGTCTACCGCCCGCACCGCTCGACCAAGGACCCCGACCTCTTCATCTTCTACGAGCAGTACAAGGACGACGCCGCCTTCGACGTGCACCGGAAGGCCCCGCACCTCGCCGCCTATCGCGAGCGGCGCGAGAAGGAAGGGCTCACCGAGGGCCCAGCGGAAGTCGAGATCTACCGCTCGATCACCGACTAGGCGGCCCTCAGCGCTCGGCGGTCGTCACCGCCCGGTGAAATGCGGCATGACCTCCTTGCCGAGCCAGGAGAGCTGCTCGACCATCACCGCCTTGGGCGTGCCCATGCTATTGGAGAGGTGCACGTACTCGAGGCCGGGGAAGCGCGACTCGAGCTCGCGCAGGTAGGCCACCAGCTCCTCGGGCGGGCCCGCGAACCACGCGCCGACCTTCATGTAGTCCTCGACGGTCGGCACGCCCGCCGCGCCCCAGCCGCCCCGCTTGGTCGAGGCGGCGAGCTGGGTTGGCGTGATGCCGGGCACGAAGCCGAGTGGGCCGAACATCTTCACGTGCTCCTCGTAGAAGGGTGTGATCTCGCGGATGCCGCGCTCGCGCGAGTCGGCGAGGTAGTAGAAGATGCCGAGGCTCAGCCCCTCGCCGAGCTTCCAGTTCTTGCCCGCGCGATGGGCGGACTCCCGGAACGCGTAGATGGACTTCTCCGCCAAGGTGGCGGCGCCACCGCCGATCAGCCCCTTGATCCCGTGCTTGTGCATGAAGTCGAGGCCGCGCGCGCTCGCGCTCACCACCGGCTGCCACGTCTCCACCGGCAGATGGAGGGGCCGCGGCACCAGCGTCAGCTCCTTGAGCTCGTAGCCGCGATAGGGCACCGCCGGCGGCAGCGTGTAGTGCGTGCCCTGGTGCAAGAAGGACTCCGAGTTGAAGGCCTTCATGATGATCTCGACCTGCTCCTCGAAGAGCGCGCGATTGGCCTCTTGATCGAGCATGGGCGCACCGAAGGTCTCGACCTCTCGCGTGTGGTAGCCACGGCCCACGCCGAACACCGTGCGCCCCTTGGTGAGGATGTCGGCGGTGGCGAAGTCCTCGGCGAGCCGCAGGGGATGCCACATGGGGGTGATGTTGAACCCGCAGCCGATGCGGAGGCGGGAGGTGAGGTGGGCGAGGTGCACGGCAGCCATCAGGATGTTCGGGATGACCTCGTAGCCCTCGTGCTGGAAGTGATGCTCGGCGAGCCACAGGGTGTGGAACCCGTGATCGTCCATCACCCGCGCGATGGCCTCGGTCTTCTCGAACACCGACGCCAGGTGCGCGTTCGGGTAGCGGCGCTCGTTGGCCGGCGTCGCATCCTGCCCCATGTCGCCCAGATCCACGTGGCCGGCGTACACATTGGAGAACTTGGTGATCATGTGGGCTCCTCCCTGGAGGCCTATCCTACCCCAGCGTCTAGGACCAAGGTCCCACGCGACCCCCGGGCCCGAGCGGAGTAGACAGGAGGGAGCCATGGCCGCCCGGATCCGCATGGCGCTGCTCGCCGCGTCGACCGCGCTTCTGACCGCGTGCGGCTCACCGCTCTACCTGTGGGACACGCACACGACCTCCACGCCCCGCACGCGCGGGCTCGAGCTCGCCGAGGTGGGGCGCCAGCCCGTCGCCGTGCTGCCCGTCGTCGCGCCGGGCGCGCTCCAGGGGTTCAGCGCCTCGGTGTCCCACGCCCTCGTGCGGACGCTGCCGGAGCTCACGCCCCCGCTGAGCGCCCTCGCCACACCCGACGTGGTCAACGTGGTCAACACCCGCGGCCTCACCGCCGACTACGCGGATCTCCTGGGCGGGTTCGGCCGCAGCGGCATCCTGGAGCGCGAGCGGCTGGGGCGCCTCGGCACGGCCCTCGACTGCCGCTACGCGCTGCTGCCCGGTATTACTGCCTTCGATCATTCCCTTCTGGACCGCTTCGAGATGTTCGGGGTCAAGATCGTGAGGACCCGGGTGCTCGTGCTGCGGCTCTGGCTGCAGCTGTGGGACACGCGAACGGGCGAGCTCGTCTGGGAGTCGGCGGGGGAAGGGGCGGTGGTGACCGAGCTTGCCAACAGCAGCCGGGTCATCGCGGTGGACGAAGTGGCGCAGAAGATCTGGAAGCGCATGCTCGAGGACGGGCTGGTTGCGGGCAAGCTCTCCTCGCGTGCGCCTATTCCGTCGAGATCTGTTGATCTTTGGCCGACTTCCGTTCAAGACTGATCGCATGACCCGCACCGATCGCTACGGCCTGCCGCTGACCACGTCCTCGTCCGTCGCCACCGAGCAGCTCCAGCTCGGCATGGATCGCCTCCTCGCCTACGGCCGCGGCGCCGACACCGCATTCACGGCCGCGCTCGCCGCCGACGACGGCTTTGCGATGGCCCACGCGGGGCAGGCTCTCCACCATTTCTTCATGGCCGACGGCGCGGCCGCGCGGGCCGCCGTCGCTCGCGCGCGCGAGCGCGTCGGGGGCGTCAGCCGCCGTGAGCAGCAGCACGTGGAGGCCCTCGGCGCGATCGTGGGCGGGGAGACGGCGCGCGGCCTCGCGCTGATCGAGGCGCACACGCGGGACTTCCCGCGCGACGCCCTGCTCGTGAAGCAGGCCAGCAGCAGCATCGGCTTCAGCGGGCGCGCCGACCGCGAGGCGTATCGCACCGCGTACCTCGAAGCCCTCGCGCCCGCCTTCGGCGACGACTGGTGGTTCCAGTCGGAGCTGGCCTTCGTCTATCACGAGACGGGGCGCTTCGCGGAGTCGCAGGCGCTGTCCGAGCGCTCGCTCGCCCAGTTCCCGGCCAACGCGAACGCCAGCCACAACATCGCTCACGTCTTCTTCGAGACGCTCGATCACGACGGCGGGGTCGCCTTCCTCGAGCGGTGGCTCGCGGGCTACGACCGCGACGCTCCCTATCACTGCCACCTCGCCTGGCACCTCGGGCTCTTCGAGCTGCACCGCGGCCGCATCGACCGCGTGCTCGAGATCTTCGACCGCGACATCCAGCCCGCCTCCAACCCCCGGCTCGCGGTGATGGATGGGCCCGCCGCCCTCTGGCGGCTCCGGCTCTACGGCCACGACGAGGGCCGCGCGCGCTGGACGCCGCTCGCCGCGCTGGCGGCGAAGGTGGCGCGGCCCGGCTTCGTGTTCGGCGACGTGCACGCCGCGCTCGCCTATGCAGCAAGCGGCGACACGCAGGCGATGACGGCGCTGCTCGACAGCCTGCGCACGCTCGCCGGGAAAGGCCACCCCGTGGCGCAGGTGGGCTATCCGCTCGCCCAGGGCATCGCCGCCTTCGCGACGGGCGATCATGCCGGCGCACTTCGTCACTTCGAGCCCATCGAGGCCGAGATCCACCGCATGGGCGGCAGCCACGCCCAGTGGGAGATCATCGAGGAGACGATGGTGGTCGCGTACCTGCGCCTCGGCCGCGCCGAGGACGCCGCGCGGCTCCTCCGCAGGCGCCTGGCTCGACGGCCCACCCCGCAGGACGCGCGCTGGCTCGAGGCCGCAGAGGCGCGCGCCGCGCGCTAGCGCGATGCCGGTCGCCTTCCGGGGCGAGGGCCAGGTGCTGGACGCCGACGGCGTCGCCGCGGCCTGCGACATGCTGGGGGTGCGCGCCGCCGAGCTGTGGGCGGTACTCACCGTGGAGACCCGCGGCTGCGGTTATCTCGGCGACCGCCGTCCCCTCATCCTCTTCGAGCGCCACTACTTCAGCCGTCTTACCAAACGGCGCTTTGACGCAAAATATCCAGACATCAGCAATCCCCAGTGGGGCGGCTACGTGGGTGGCGCCCGCGAGTATGACCGCCTCGCCCGCGCGATCAAGCTCGACCGCGCGGCGGCGCTGCGCAGCGCGTCCTGGGGACTCGGCCAGGTCATGGGGGACAACTTCAAGGCCGCCGGATTCGTGGACGTGGAGCCGCTGGTCAGCGCGTTCGTAGCCTCGGAGAACGCCCAGCTCGCCGGCATGGCGTGCTTCATCGGGGCCATCGGCGCCGCCGCCCACCTGCGCGCCCACAACTGGCCGGCCTTCGCCGCCGCGTACAATGGGCCCGCCTACGCGCAGAACTCCTACGACGAGCGGCTACGCGCGGCGCACCAGAAGTACGTGACGGGCGCGCTGCCCGATCTCGCCGTGCGGGGCATCCAGGCCTATCTCGTGTACCTCGGCTACAACCCCGGCCCCGTGGACGGCGTGGTGGGGCGCTTCACGCGCTCGGCCCTGCGCATGTTCCAGGAGAAGGAAGGGCTGCCGATCCGCGAGGCGTTCGACGCGGACATGCTGAAGGCGGTGCAAGAGCGAGCAGTGCGCGGAGCCTGAGCGCGCGCCCGACGCGCGGGAGGAGGGACGCATGCGGCTGATCGTCTGGATCCTGCTGACGCTGTCGGCGATGGGGTGCGCGCGCGCGGTGAGTGACCGCGAGCTGCAGCGCGTGGCGCGCGACTGGTCCATGGTGATCCGGGCCAGCCAGGTCCTACCCGTCTACCCGCTCACCGAGGATCTCCAGCCAGGCGACATCTTCCTCGTCCAGACCACGGTGGAGGACCAGGCCAAGACGTACCGCGAGCGCGGCTTCATGCCGTTCGACAATCTCATCTATCGGCTGGACCCGAAGGGCTACGAGACGTTCTATCGACAGTCGTTCGAGGCGGGCGACGCCCAGCATCCGCTGCCGAAGTTCTGGCTGGAGCCGGGCAAGCCGGCGTCGTGGACACTCGCCCCGAACGCCTCCTTCCCCACCTACTCCTTCTCGGCGCGGCGCGGCGGCGGCTTCAACGTGGCGCTGCCGGTGCAGGGGATTCCCGTGGGGCTCTCGCTCCTCGGAGGCGACGCCACCCAGGGCACGATCACGATCGCCGAGGCGCGCACCTACGGCGTCGACACCATCTCGCTCTACGAGGACGTCCGGCGGTGGGCCGAGGCGAACCGCCCGTTCCTCCAGTTCTTCGGTGGCGAGCCGCAGAAGACCAACTACATCCGCGTGGTCTCGCGGGTCTACATCACGGGCCGCATCAACGTATCGCTCCAGGGGTCGAAGAGCTCGGGGCTCACCGCCTCCGGCGGGGCATCCAAGCCCGTGGACCTGGTGGTGCCGAACGCCGGCACGGATCCCTCCAAGAACACGCTCGAGGCGTACACGAGCAATATCGAGAAGCTCAACGCCATGATCGCGGCGGCGCTGGAGCGCGCGGGCGGGAGCAATCTGATCCCCGGCGGCACCGTGAAGGTGGTCTCGGCCTCATCCAGCAGCATTTCCCTCGCCGAGGACTTCGCCCGTCCGCTCGTCATCGGCTATCTCGGCTTCGACATGGCCATCGGGCCGGGCGGCGTGCTCGGCCCGCCCATTCCCACCCATGCCGTGCTCGAGCGGGGCGTGAGCCCGGCGCTACGCGGCGATCTCGGTGTGCGCCTGTCCTCCACCGCCGCCATGGCCTCCGACTACCAGACGCTCAAGACGCTCTCCGCGCGGGGCGACACGGGGGCCCGCGGCCTCGTCACCGAGCTGGACGCGCTGGCGCCGCTGGTGCCGGCCGCCTATCCCTGCAATCTGCTCGGCCAGCGGAACCCCGGGGGGCCGCTCGAGGTCATCGCCGCGGCCGGCCGCCCGGCGGAGATGGGCACGGGCTTCGAGCGCGTCACCACCTACCGCGGCCGGCTTTTCGCGTCGATGAATGCCATCAAACGGACACAGGCCGACCCGGCGGCGCCGGTCGCGGGCTTCGCCACGCGCGGGCCGGACGCCGACGCCTATCTGCGGGAGCAGCTCGCGGCGAACGAGGCGGCGTTGAAGGCGCTCGACGACCAGATGCAACAGCACGGCACGCTCTTGACCCGCGCCAAGGTGTACCTGGCCGGGGTGGAGGGCTAGGCGATGGGCAAGCCGAAGAAGAAGAAGACGGCGCCGGCGGCCGCGGCGGCCGCCGCCGACGGAGGCGGCGGGCTGGTCGAGACCACGCTGTTCGAACCCGACGCGGAGACGACGGACCCGGGCAAGAACGCGGCGCTCGCCACCTTGCTCAACACGGCGTGGCGAGCCCTCGCCCTCGTGCGCGTCGAGCGCATCGAGATCGGCGACCGCGGGTGGCGCGCCGTCTTCCGCGAGAGCGTCTAGTCCCAGTCGAGCCCGGGCGCCTCAGTCGAGCCCGGGCGGTCGCGCGGGCGCCGGCAGCGGGGGCGGCGGCACCTCGATAAGAGGCGGCGCCGTCCGCGGCGCCCGGCGGATGGATTCCTCCAGGTCGGGCGTGGCGCGCCGCATCTCGTCGGTGATGCGAGCCGCCTCCAGCGCGGTGCCGACGACTCGAGGCGTGATCACCAGCACCAGCTCCGTCTTCTCGATCCTCTCCTCCTTGAAGCCGAAGAGGAAGCCGATGACCGGGATGCGGTGGAGGAACGGCACACCGTTCTGAGTCGACGTGCGCCGGTTCTGGATCAGGCCGCCGAGCACGAGGGTCTGGTTGTTCATGAGCACCACCGAGGTCTCCGCCTCGCGTTTCGTGAACCGGGGCGAGTTGATCGGGGGCGGCTCGTTCTGCCCGACCTCGTTGACCTCCTGCTTGACTTCGAGGGCCACCGTGCCCTGCTCGCCGATGCGCGGGGTGACGGTGAGGACGACGCCGGCATCGCGGTATTCCACGGTCTGGGTTATCGCATTGCCCGTGATGCCGCCGGTGGCCACCGGCACCTGCTGCGACGTCACGATCGGCACCGAGGTGGACACGTTGATGACCGCCTTCTTGTTCTCGGTGGTCATGACCGCCGGGTTCGACAGCACGTTCACGAGATTGTGGGTGGCGAGGGCGTTGAGCGCCGCGAGGAAGCGATCGGTGGCGAAGGCAAACATGCTAAGGCCCGCCGGGACCGGGCCGCCGAGCGGGATGAGGCTCTGCGCTGGGATGCCGGGCAGGAGCCCCGAGGGCGAGGAGGTGGCGGTGAACTTTCCGCTGCGCACCGCCCAATCCATGCCGAGCTTGGTGTCGTCGGTGAGGGTGACTTCGACGGCGAGCACCTGGATCAGCACCTGGCGCGGCATCTTGTCGAGCTGCTTGATCGTCTCCTGGATATCCTGCCAAAGCCGCGGATAGGTCGTCACGATCACCGCGTTGGTGACCTCGTCCGCGATGAAGCGGATCTCGGGCCGGGCCATCAGGGCGTCCGGGGTGACGCTTACCGGCACCGCGCCGGGGGAGACGGGGGGGATCGGGGGCGGCGACAGCGGGGGAATGGGGCCGCCCGCGATGTCGCGCGCGATCCCGCTGCCGCCGCGTGGCGTCTGGGTGCCGGTGATGGCCACGCCACGGTCGCCTCGGCCGTAGATGGCGTCCAGCGTGGTCGCCAGATCTCGCGACTTCGTGTTCTCGGCGAAGTAGACGAACACCTGCTGTCCGCCGCGCATGTTCACATCGAGTCGCTCGACGAGGCGGCGTATCGCCTCCAGATCCTGCTTGCGTGCGTGGACGACGAGGGAGTTCGAGCGGCGCTCGGCGATGATGAGGGGCGGGCGCTCGGACCCGGCACCCACAGACCCGCCGCCCACCTCGCCCCCGACGCTGGGTGGTCGGGGCGGCACGCCCGGCGCGGCCGGCGCCGAGGGAACACCGGGCGCGACGACGGCGCCGCCGCCGCCGCGGGCGCGGCCGCTGACGAACATCTGGTTGAGAAGCTGGGCCAGATCCTGCGCGTCGGCGTGCTGCAGCGGGATGATCTGCGGCTCTTCGAGCGCCACCGGCACGTCCATGACCTTCACGATGTCGAGGAGGCGGCGGATGTTGGAGGCGGTGTCGGTGAGGATCAGGAGATTGGTCTCGCGATGGGCGCTCACCGATCCTTCCGCGGCCACGAAGGGACGCAGGATCGCCACCGCGTCCGCGGCGTTGAGGTAGCTCAGCGGCACGACCTGGGTCACGATTTCGCCGCCCGCCGAACCCGGCGCGGGATCGCGCCCCACCACCGTTCGCACGGCGTTCTGGGGTGCACCGTCGCGCGTGATGATGCGGTAGACGTTGTCCGTCTTCACCGCCGCGAGACCATTGGCGTCCAGGACCGTCAGGAGGAAGGCCAGCAAGTCTTCTCGGGGAATCTTGCCGACGGTCTGAAGCGTTACCTTGCGGCCCCGCACGTTCGGCCCGAACACGTAGTTGAAGCCGACGATCTCGGCCGCGGCCTGGACCACCACCTCGATGTCGGCGTTGTCGAAGTTCAG
>Ga0075423_10007330_pt1 | contig 10412 bp, 8 predicted proteins | sample SoiMethybrSBSTD2_FD_80114 | JGI IMG/M metagenome (GOLD analysis project Ga0075423, IMG submission 80114) | Bulk soil microbial communities from a Populus tree surrounding site in Tennessee, USA - Soil MetaG P. TD hybrid SBSTD2 | ecosystem: Environmental > Terrestrial > Soil > Tree plantation...
AATCACGCAACGCTTCATGGCGGTGTCTGACACCAGTTCGAAGCGCAGCAGGCGACCCGGGGAGGTGTCAGACACCGCGCCCGACGCGGCGAGTCACGCAACGCTTCCGGGCGGTGTCTGACACCAGTTCGAAGCGCAGCAGGCGACCCGGGGAGGTGTCAGACACCGCGCCCGACGCGGCGAATCACGCAACGCTTCCGGGCGGTGTCTGACACCAGTTCGAGGCGCCGCGGCAAGGTGTCAGACACCGCGCCCGACGCGGCGAATCACGCGACGCTTCCGGGCGGTGTCTGACACCAGTTCGAGGCGCCGCGGCACGGTGTCAGACACCAGACACCAGCCTTATGCAGCAAGCGGCTGGGGCTCGTCGAGGCGGACGAGGAACGCCGGCCGCCTGGAGCGCAGGTACGCCAGCACCGCGGCCTCCTCCTTCGCGCACGGGAGGAGCGTCTTCCAGGTCGACAGGTGCTCCGGCCGGTGGAAGTCGCCCGAAGCGACCGCAGGCAGGCCGGCCGTGGACACCCAGCCGAAGAGCGTGTTGCGGTTGAAGAGCTCGAAGCGGTCGACGAGCGGCACGAGCTCCGGCCGCGCGGCGAACGCGGCCGTGCAGCGCGTCGCCGTGCCGAGCTCGTCGACCGAATACGGGTGGGCGGCGACGAGCGCCGCCCCGTGCGCGCGCGCAGCGGCGAGCGCAGACTCGAGGCCCTGGCCGAGGTCGACGTACTCGCGCAGGCCGACCGCGACGACGTGCGCCGCCTGCAGCGGATCGGCGTCGTCGAAGGTCAGCTCCAGGCCGGGCAGCACGAGCAGGTCGTACAGCTCGCGCGCGTGGCGTGCTTCCTCGTCGACGCTCTCGAGGTACGCCGTGAAGGTCTCGGCGTCCACGTACCCGCCGCCGCGAAGCGCGTGGTCGGTGACGGCGAGGACGTCGAAGCCGCGGCGACCGTAGAGATCGCAAAGCTCCCGGATTGACAGCGAGCCGTCGCTCCACGTCGTGTGGGCGTGGAGCTCGCAGAGAAGCGGTGAGGACTTCGTGGCCACTGTCCGCAGTATTCCCTGCAAAGGGCCGGTTTCGGGGCGGCTTTTCCGGATCGTCGCCAACCGTTCACCGATTCATTCACGGCGAACGCGGTACGAGAGGCGCGTGCGCAAGCTGCCGGCGTTGATGCTCGTCTGCCTGCTCGCCGCCTGCGGCGGCTCGACCAAGAGCACGACCTCGGCGACCGTGCCGTCCGCCGGCGGAAGCGCCAAGGTGCTCGTGGGCGCAGGCTCCACGTTCGTGTACCCGCTCGTCTCCCAGTGGATCGCCGACTACGCGCAGCGGACGGGCGTCACCGTGACCTACGGCGCCGTCGGCTCGGGCGGGGGGATCGCCGCGGTCAGCGACCGAACCGTCGACTTCGGAGCGAGCGACGCACCGCTCACGCCGGACCAGCTCGGAGCGTGCAACGGCTGCGCGCAGATCCCCTGGGCGCTCGGCGGGACCGCGATCGCCTACAACCTCGACGGCGCGCCGCAGCACCTGCGGCTGAGCGGCCCGGTGCTCGCCGAGATCTATCTCGGCAAGATCACGGCGTGGAACGACCCGGCGATCGCGCGGCTGAACACAGGCGCGACGCTGCCGGCCACGCACATCAGCCCCGTGTTCCGGAGCGATGCCAGTGGGACGTCCTACAACTTCAGCGACTACCTCTCGCACGTGAGCCCGGCGTGGAGAAGGAAGATCGGGGCGGCGTCCACGCAGCCCGCGTTCCCCGCCGGCCAGGGCGCCAAGGGCTCGTCGGGCGTGGCCGGTCTCGTCTCGCACGCGGACGGCGCGCTCACGTACGTCGACGTCGCCTACGCCACGACCAGCCACCTGCCGTACGCGGCGATCGAGAACGCCGCCGAGAAGCCGACGCTGCCCGACGTCCAGAGCTGTGCCGCGGCCGCCGCCTCGGCGCCGCACCCGAAGCCGAACCGGGGGATCTCGATCGTCGACCCGCCTGCGTCCGCGGCGACGGCCTATCCGATCTGCACCTTCACCTACGTCATCGTCCCCCGCTCGTCGCCCAAGGGCGCCGCATTGAGGAGCTTCCTGGACTACGCGTTGACGACGGGACAGCGGTTCGGCCCGAAGCTCCTCTTCTCCCCACTTCCCCAGGCAGTCGTCGCCTCCGGCAAGCAGGCCGTCCGAACGATCAGTTGACCGTCAGGGCCGCCCCACTAGGATGCGTCGGCGGTGGCGACGGAAGAATTGACGCAGCTCGAGCGCGACGCCGTTGCCGACCGGCGCCGTTCGCTCACGACGCGCACCCGTGGGGTCGTCTACGGGGTCGCGCTCGGCCTTTTCGTGGTGGCGGTCGTGCTGGCCGCGTTCCGGGTCGGCGAGAAGGCCGGCCGCCTCTCCGACTGGCAGGCGCTCGCCCTGGGGGTGACCCAGGGCGTCAGCGAGCTCCTGCCGATCTCCTCGTCCGGCCACCTGATCCTCGTCCCGTGGCTCGCCGACTGGCGCTACCTCGCCGACCACCCGGACTACAACAAGACGTTCGACGTCGCCCTCCACCTCGGGACGCTGGTCGCCGTCGTCGCCTACTTTTGGTCGGACGTCGTGCGGTACGTGTCGGCGTTCTTCGCCTTCGCCAAGCGCCGCGCCATCAGGACCAACGACGAGCGCCTCGCGGTCGCGATCGCGATCGCGACGATCCCGGCCGCGATCGTGGGCGCGGTCGGCGAGAGCGCGATCGAGGACCGCCTGGGCCAGCCGTGGCAGATCGCGATCTTCCTCTCGTTCTTCGCGGTGCTGCTCTGGGTCGCCGATCGGCGGCCGCAGCAGGAGACGGTGAACGAGCTCGGCCTTAAGCGCGCCGTCGCGATCGGCGTGTCGCAGATCCTTGCGCTGATGCCCGGGGTCTCCCGCTCGGGGATCACGATCACGACAGGCCGCTTCTCGAACCTCACCCGCGACGCCGCCGCGCGCTTCTCGTTCCTGCTCTTGATCCCGATCGTCTTCGGTGCCGTGGTGTACAAGGGCCTGAAGCACGTCGTCCTGAACCCGCTGCCCGCCGGCTCGACGGGCCCGTTCGTCGTCGGCACCATCGCGGCGGCCGCGGTGGGTCTCGTGGCGATCGACGCGCTGCTCGGCTACGTCAGGCGGCACGACTACACGCCGTTCGTGGTCTACCGGCTCGTGGTGGCGGCGTTTATCGTGGTCGTGATCCTTTCCGGCTGGCGTGGCGCAAGCTTCTAGCGAGCGCACGTCACCAAACCGCAACCCATCGTTCACCAGCATTTCGGGATCCTGGGAGGCCCCCTTGTCGACGATTCCACGGCTTTCGGAAGTACCGGCAGCAGTACTCCTGAACAGGGAGCTGTCGGCGCTCGAGCTGAACGCACGGGTCCTCGGGCTGGCCGCCGACGAGAACGAGCCGCTCCTCGAGCGGGTGAAGTTCTGCGGGATCGTCTCCTCGGTCCTCGACGAGTTCTTCATGGTCCGAGTGGCCGGACTGCTCCACCAGGTGCTGTCCGGGATCGCGGTGCGCTCGCCGGACGGGCGCGCGCCGCAGCAGACGCTCGAAGAGATCCGGGCCCGCGCCCTCGAGATCACCGCGGAGCAGTCGTACCTCTGGCGGGAGCGCCTCTGCCCGGCGCTCGCCGCGGAGGGCATCGTCCTCGGAACGGTGGCCGACGCAACGCCGGCCGAGCGCGACGAGCTCGAGTCCCTGTTCCGGCGGCAGATCTACCCGGTCCTGACTCCGCTCGCCGTCGGCCCCGGCCAGCCGTTCCCGTACATCTCCGGACTCTCGCTCAGCCTCGGCGTCGTCGTCCGCGACCCCGAGTCGGGCGAGGAGCGGTTCGCGCGCGTGAAGGTCCCGGAGGTGCTCGACCGGTTCGTGCAGATCGGCTCGCGCGGTCTCCTCGTCCCACTCGAGGACGTCATCGCGCACTTCCTGCCCTGGCTCTTCCCGGAGATGGAGATCGTCGAGCGCACCGCGTTCCGCGTGACGCGCGACGGCGACACCGAGATCTCGGACGACGCCGACGACCTGCTCGAGGCGGTCGAGTCCGAGCTCCAGAAGCGCCGTTTCGGCGCGATCGTGCGGCTCGAGGTCGCGGACTCGATCTCGCACGCGATGCGCGCGCGTCTCCAGGAGCGCCTCGCCGTCGGGGCCGAGAGCGTCTACCCGATCAAGGGGATGCTCGACCTCGCCGACGTCGGACAGCTGCACTCGCTCGACCGTCCCGACCTCAAGTACGAGACGTGGCTGCCGTACACGCAGCGTCGCCTTGCGGCGCCCGTCGAGGACATCTTCACCGATATCGCGGAGCGCGACATCATCGTGCAGCACCCGTACGATTCGTTTACCTCGAGCGTGGAGGCATTCGTACGCGCGGCGTCGGTCGACGAGCGCGTCGTCACGTTGAAGACGACCGTCTACCGCACGAGCCACGACTCTGCGCTCGCGCCGGCGCTGATGGTGGCGGCCGAGAACGGCAAGCAGAGCGTGTGCGTCGTCGAGCTGAAGGCGCGTTTCGACGAGCGGCGCAACATCGAATGGGCGCGTTCGCTCGAGCAGGCCGGCGTGCACGTCGTCTACGGGTTCCCCGACATGAAGATCCACGCGAAGACGACGCTGGTCGTTCGCCGCGAGGGCGACGAGCTGAAGCGCTACGTCCACGTCGGGACGGGCAACTACCACGCGACGACGGCGCGCATCTACGAGGACGTCGGCCTCTTCACCGCCGATCCCGACATCGCCGCGGACGTCGCCGATCTCTTCAACTTCGTCACCGGGTTCGGACGCCCGCAGCGCTTCCGCAAGATCCTCGTCGCGCCGTTCAACCTCAAGAAGGGGCTGATCGAGCGCATCCGGGAGGTTGCCTCCGCCGCGGAAGCGGGCAAGAGCGCGAACATCAAGATCAAGGTCAACAACCTCACCGACCCGGACATCGTCGACGAGCTGTACCGCGCCTCGCAGGCCGGCGCCCAGATCGACCTCGTCGTGCGCGCGATCTGCACCCTCGTCCCCGGCATCGAGGGGCTGAGCGACAACATCCGCGTCCGCTCGGTCCTCGGGCGATTCCTCGAGCACAGCCGCCTCTTCCGCTTCGAGATCGAGGACGAGCGCACGTACCTGCTCGGCAGCGCCGACCTCATGCCGCGCAACCTCGCTCACCGGATCGAGGTCCTCGTCCCCGTCGAGGACCTCCATGTGCGGAACGAGCTCGAGTCGATCTTCAAGGCCCTGCTCGCCGACAACGCGCAGGCGTGGATCCTGCAGCGCGACGGCAGCTGGGAGCGGCTGCGGCCCAAGAAGGGCGAGCGCCGTCGCACTGCGCAGACCCTGTTCATGCGCCGCCGCGAGCGCGCCCGACGGCTGGCCCGCACCCACTAGAGCGACGTCATGTGGTGGCGGCACCATGAGGGCGTGACCGCGGCGGTCGTCGATGTCGGGTCGAACACCGTGCGCGTCGTCGTCGTCCGCGACGGCCACGAGCTGGTCTCCCAGCGCGAGATGCTGCGGCTCGGAGCGTCGATCGAGCGCACCGGCTCGATCCCGCCCGAGAAGCTCGACGAGGCGGCCGCGGTCGTCGCCCGGTTCGCCGACCAGGCGCGGGCCGCCGGCGCGGACCACCTGCAGATCCTCATCACGAGCCCTGGTCGCCAAGCCGCGAACGGCGACGAGCTCGCCGAGGTGCTCGAACACGCCGGTCGGTGCGAGACGAGGATTCTGACCGCGCTCGAGGAGGGCCTGCTCGCGTTCAAGGGGGCGCTCGACACCGCCTCGCCTCCGTCGCGCCGGTTGGTCGCGGTCGTCGACGTTGGCGGAGGCTCGGCGCAGGTGGTTGTCGGGACGCGGCGCAGCGGCCCGCTCTGGGCACGGTCGGTCGATATCGGGTCGCAGCGGCTGACGAGCCGCCTGCTCGAGGCCGACCCGCCGGGGCCGGGCGCCGTCGCCGCCGCCAAGGCCGAGGTGGAGCGTTGCCTCGAGGGCTTCGAGCCGCCGGTGCCGATGCTCGCCTTCGCGGTCGGCGGCAGTGCCCGCGCGCTGCGGCGCCTCGCCGGGCGCAGGCTCGAGGAGCAGAACCTCGAGGAGCTCGTCGTCCTCCTGAGCACGACGAAGACCCAGCGTCTGATCGACCGGCACGGCGTCGATCCCGAGCGCGTGCGGACGATGACGGCGGGCGCAATCATCCTCGCCGCGCTCCAGCGGCGGCTCGACACGCCGCTCAAGGTCGTGCGCTCCGGCCTGCGCGAAGGCGCGCTGGCCGAGCTCGCAGCAGCCCGCGCCGCCGCGTAGCTGTCAGACACATCGTCGCGAGACGGACGCGCCGGTGTCAGACACCGTCACCGCGAGACGCCCGCCGCGGCCGTCCGCAGAGGTGTCTGACACCTTTGCGCAGCGCGCGACGACGCCGAGAGACGAACCGGTGTCAGACACCGTCACCGCGAGATGCGCCGCCGCGGCAGTCCGCAGAGGTGTCTGACACCTTTGCGCAGCGCGCGACGACGCCGCCGGACGAACCGGTGTCAGACACCGTCGCTGCGCGACGAGCAGCCGTGGCAGTCCGCGACGGTGTCTGACACCTTGCGAGGCGCCGCTACGGCGCGGGCACCGCCGTGCGATTCGCGGGCACGATCTGGGGCTGGTAGGCGAACACGTCGCGGCTGCGCGGGTCGACCAGCACCTTCAGCCAGTGCACGTCGTTGTCGCCGTTCCCTTGGTTATCGCCGAACGTCTCGACGCGGGTGAAGTTCTCGAGGCGGCGGCCCTGCGCATCGAGGAACGGCTTGTCGATCCGCAGGTAGTGCGAGTCGCCGTTGACGTACGCGACGGGCCGACGGAACGCGATCACCTCGTCGCGCACAGCGCTGAGGAAGTCGTGGAAGCCGTCGGGCTGGCCGTCGGTCTCGACGAGCGTCTTCGGGTCGCGGAGCGGTGCGCGCGTGCCGTCCGACAGGTCCCAGCCCGGGTCGGCCTGGGTGACGAGCATCACCGCGGCCGAGCCTTGGGCCTTCGCGGCCGCGAACGTCTGCTGCACCCAGGCGATGTCCGCGGAATTCCGCGCGGCGAACTCCGCCGGGTCGGGCGCGGTGTCGCAGAGGTTGTTGCACGACCCCTGGACGTTCACCGTTGCGAACATCACGCCGCGGAACGACCAGCGGCGGTTCTCGACGCACTGCGTCGGCCCGTTCACGCCGAGGCAGAGCGGCGTCGTCTGCACCTCCTGCCGGATCGGGTCGCGGCCGAGCGAGAACGGCGTGGAGAAGAACACCTGGCGCTCGTGGTCGAGGCGCTCGAGCGAGTTGAAGCCGCCGTTCGAGGGGCGGTCGCAGTCGGTCCAGTCGTTGTCGCCCGGCGTGATCATCGCGGCGCCGTCGAGCGAGTTGAAGTACCGGAGGCCCTGCTCGTAGAGCGCGTCGCTGCAGATCGTCGGCGTCACGGATCCCGGCGTCCCGTTCCCCGCCTTCAGGTCACCGTCGTGGACGGTGAACTCGAGCTTCGCGTCGTTCATGTCCGCGATCAGGTCGGGCACTCCGGTCGTCGCCTGCAGGTCGCTGTACGGCAGGTCGCCCCACAAGCCGATCGCGTAGTCGAAGTTCTTCTTGTTCGCCTCCTCACCGTGACCCCCGAGCGCGAGCCCCGCGCCGAGCGCCGCCGCGAGCAGCGCGGCGACGATCGGCAAGAACAGCTTCCTTCGCGTCATCCCGGTCTCCCCTTGTTCGATTGCGGCGACCGTATGGGCGGCGCGTCGTCACATGGGAGGACGGCCGGTGGCTAAGGGGTGACGAAACGGTTGACCACGACGAGCGCCGCATCGAGCACCAGTACGTCGCCCTTGTCGAAGCTGGGCCGTCCCGGCACACCGACCTCGAGGCCGCCGTGCCCGCAGACGAGGACGTCGCGGCCGGCGACAGAACGCAGGAAGGCCGGACCGTCCGTCTCCTGCTGTTCCTCGGTCAGCTCGTCTCGCAGCTCGGGCTCGAGCCCGCGCGCGGCCGCGAGCGGCTCGACCGTCGCGACGCACCGCACGTACGGGCTCGTCATGATCGCCTCGATCGGATACGGCTCGAGACGATCGACCAGGGCGGCGGCCTGCTCGCGCCCGAGTCGATCGAGTGGGCGCTCGCGATCGTCGCCGTCCCAGTCGTCGCGGTGCCCGGCCCAGGCATGGCGCATGAGCAGCATCAGGAGGGCTCGCCGGCTCCCGGGCGCGGGCTCCATTCGGGCTCCCAGAGCCGGAAGCCGCCGGTGAACGCCGCGTCGTTGCCGCCGCGCCGCGCGTTCGGCGGCAGCTCGTCGAGCTCTGTCACGCCGCCGCCGCCGATCACGACGTAGTCCGCCTCGAGCGCCGACTCGAGGCGCGCGACGACGTCGAAGACGTCCTTCAGCCATCTCTTCTTCCCCCGCCGCTTGCGCGCGGGCTCGCTGACGTAGTCCTCGAACGTCTTCTTCTTGTACGGCAAGTGGCCGAGCTCGAGCGGCTCGACGATGCCGTCCACGATGAGCGCCGACCCGAGCCCCGTGCCCAGGCCGAGAAAGAGCATGCGGCCGCCGGTGTAGCTGCCGATCGCCTGCATCGCGGCGTCGTTGACGATCTTCGTCGGCACTCCGAGCGCCTGCTCGAAGTCGAAGCCGACCCAGCCGGTCCCGAGGTTGACCGGCTCGGCGATCGTCTTCCCGCCGCGCACGGGTGTCGGGATGCCCACGCTCGCGACGTCCCACGACCAGCCTGCCGTGGCTTTGCGGACGCCCGCGACTGCCTGCTCCGGCGTCATCTCGGGACCTGAGTTGAACCGGCGCGGCTCGTCGGCATCGGATGTGAGGAGCTTGACGTGCGTGCCGCCGACGTCGACCACGAGCACTGTGCGCGCGCCGGACACGTGCGCGTCTGTGTCAGCCGACGACGGTGCGGCGTGCGCGCAGGGTGCTGCGAATGACGTTCGCGCTGCGGACGCGGGCCCGGCGGCGTCTCCGCTCGAGCACGCCGATCCGCAGGTCCACGTGACGGTGGGTCCTGGTGGGTGTCATGCGCGCGATCAAATCAGATCTGCCTTCTTCCCCGAAACGATGACCGCCGCGAGCGCGTCCGGGTACGCCCGGCGCCGCTCGCTCTTCCGCTCGCGCTCCCGTTCGATCAGCCGGCCCGCCGCGAGCCCCGTCTTCGCTCGAGCGACCCGGCGCAGCTCGGCTTCGGCGACGACGGCGTCCTGATGCTCGCCGACGACGTCCTGCAGGTTCTTCAGCGCGTCGATGTACCGCGCCAGCGGCTTGCCGCTGTCGGCGACGGCGGCGAGCTCGGCGGCGTAGCGCGCACGCTTGGCGCGGATTCGGATCGCGTGCAGCTCCTCGTCGGAAGGGTCCTCGTCGAGACGGCGCGTAGCCTTGCGCAGCTTGCGCAGCTGCTTGGCGGCGAGCGGCCGCAGGTCGGTCGCATCGAGCTTCGGCAAAGACTCGATCGCCTCCGCATACGAGTCGAGCAGACGGAAGTAGCGCTCGTCGTCGAGGGCGGCCAGCATCGCGTCGTTCCGCCGCTCACGTTCCTCTTCGAGCGCCGCGACGATGAGGCTCCCGCCTGCGGCATCCGGCTCGAGGTCCCGCACCCCCTCGCGCAGGCGAAGCAGGAGAACGTCGAAGTCGCGGACGGGGCCGAGGATGCCGCCGAGCCATTTGAGCTCGGCGGTGAGCGGAGCCAGGGTCTCGCCGAGCAGCGGCTTCGTGGCCCGGATCATCGCCCGCGAGCGCCGCGTCGCGACGCGGAAGCGGTGCAAGTCCTCCGGGTCGTCGCCGAGCCGCACGCCGGGGTCGTGACGCTCGAGCTCGCGCAGCTGGAGCGAGAGGACGTGGCTCAGCTGCTCGACCGTCGTCGCTCCTTCGGCGGGCGCCTCGACGTCGGGGATGTTCAGCACCCGCAAAACCTTCGCGCGCCCGATCGAGCGTCGCGCGCCGGCCTTGCGCAGGATCCGGCCGAGCTTCTGGAGGTCCGAGCTCTCGCCCTCGACGAGCTCCACTTCCACCTCGACGAAGCCGCCGACCGGCTTCATGCCGTCGAGGACGTCGACCGCGTCGACCGTGACGTCGGCAACGGGATGTCCGACGCCGCCGACGCGCACGCCGGACCGGCGCGTGCGCAGGGTCGCGACCGGCTCGAGCTCGCCGTGACGCAGATGGGCGACGAGCAGAGCCCGCAGCTCCGGGGGCGGGCCCGACGGGCTGCCGGGCGCCGCGATCTCCGCCCGGCCGCCGTCACGCGGCAGCTTCAGCTGCCACGTCGACAGGCCGTTCTCCACCCGACGCCGGAGGGTGATTCCCGCACGCGCGAGCGACCGCATCGGCGTGTCGTGGTAGGTGGAGGTGAAGACCCGCGTGTCGAGGGCGTCGCCGTCGAGCGCGGGCAGCACGAAGTCGTCGGGCGGGTCCAGCTTCAAC
>Ga0075423_10007335_pt1 | contig 10410 bp, 11 predicted proteins | sample SoiMethybrSBSTD2_FD_80114 | JGI IMG/M metagenome (GOLD analysis project Ga0075423, IMG submission 80114) | Bulk soil microbial communities from a Populus tree surrounding site in Tennessee, USA - Soil MetaG P. TD hybrid SBSTD2 | ecosystem: Environmental > Terrestrial > Soil > Tree plantation...
ACGTCGCCGATGCGGCGAAGAAGGTCGGCATCGCGCCCTTCGACGCGTCGGTCGCGATGCGCTTCCTCGATGCTGGGCACCGACGGTCCTGGGCGAAACAGCTTGAGGCCGCACTCGGACACGAACGCGATGCGCACGGTGCGCTGGCAGCGGCGCGAGCGGGCATGCGATGAACGATCTCGCCGCGGCCGCGCTGCTCGGCATCGTGCAGGGCCTAACGGAATTCCTCCCGGTGAGCTCGACGGCGCACCTCGTGCTCATCAGTGAAGCGCTCGGGCTCGACCCGCAGCGCTTCGGCCTCAGCTTCGACGTCGCACTCCATCTCGGGACCGCGCTCGCCGTGCTGCTCTACTTCGCCCGCACATGGATCGAGCTTGCGCGCGACGTGCTCCACTTGCGCCTGCGCATGCCGCTCCTCGTGGTAGTCGGCACGCTGCCCGCGGCGCTCGCCGGTGTCGCGCTCCAGTCCCAGATCGAGAGCGGATTCCGCGCTCCGGCCTGGATCGCCGCGTTCCTCATCATCGGATCGCTCATCTTCGTGCTCGCCGAGCGCTTCACGCTCGCGCGCCGTCCGCTCGAGTCGCTTGGCTTCATCGACGCGATCGTGATGGGCGTGGCGCAGGCGATCGCGCTTCTCCCTGGCATCAGCCGTTCGGGCATCACGATCTCGGCCGGGCTGTACCAAGGCATCCGCCGCGCGGACGCGACGCGCTTCAGCTTCCTTCTCGCGACGCCGGTGATCGTGGGCGCCGGCGCGAAGACGTTGCTCGATGCGCGCAAGGCAGAGGCGCTGTTCGCGGCTCCTGACGTGCTCGCCGTCGGCTTCATCCTGTCGTTCCTGTTCGGCCTGCTGGCGGTGGCGTTCATGGTCCGCTTCCTGCGCTCGCACTCGCTCGTCTGGTTCGTGCCCTACCGCCTTATCGTCGCCGCGCTCGCCGTCGCCCTTGCGCTGTCGGGCAAATAGCCAGCGTCATACGCTCTGCACATGAACCGGCGGACTTTCCTAAAAGGAACGGCGGCCTCCGTCGTCGTCCTGGCGACGGCCGGCGTGTCGGACGTACTGGCTCAGGCCGGTCGCGCGGCCAGGGAGCATCGCCTGCTGACCGATCCGCAGCGCGAGCTCGCGCAGCTCGTGCGCGAGGGGAACGCGATGCGACCGTGGTTCGCGCCTCTCACACCCCGTCAGGCACACGTCAGCGAGCTCGTGGCCGTAGGCATGACCAACACCGAGATCGCGAGGCACCTTGGCATCTCGGTCCGCACGACCGATGCGCACGTCATGAGCATCTTCAACAAGCTCGAGCTGCACAGACGGAAGCAGCTGGCCGAGTGGGTGTTGCGATCGCGTTCCTCGTAACGGGCCCTTAGGAGCCGGTCGTAGGCTGAGCGCCCGTGAACCGAGCGTTCAATAGACCGCAACTTTTGGCTGCGCGCGGCACGACGCTGCTCTTCGGCGTCGCGCTGCTGGTCGGGCTCTTCATCGTTGGCCCGGGTTGCGTTCACCTCGCGGTCGCAGCGTCGTTCGAGAAGTCGGATCTGCTCGGCCGCATCGCGTCCGATTACAACGCGACGCGCCCGAGCGTCGATACGCGATGCGTACGCATCGACGTGTTCCGCAAGGCGTCAGGCGAAGCGGAACGCGCGCTGGCGGCGGGCTGGCATTCCTCCGATGGCCCGTATCCCCACGTGTGGTCACCGGCGGCAACGACGTGGGTCACGCTCCTCGAACGCCATCGGTCCGAAAAGGCGCTGTCAAGCATCGTGTCGCCCGCAAGGCCGACGATCCTCAACTCCCCACTCGTCATCGCGATGCCCAAGCCGATGGCGGAGGCACTCGGATGGCCGGCGCAGAACGTCAGCTGGGCGGAGATCTTCTCGCTCGCTCAGGATCCTCGCGGCTGGGGCCGGTACAGGCACGCCGAATGGGGCCCATTCCGGCTCGCCAAGACGAATCCATTCGTTTCGACCTCGGGCCTCCACACGCTGCTCGCCACGTATGAGGCGGCGTTCCAGGCGATCGGGACGCGCGATCCGAATGACCCGCGCGTGCGCGACTTCGTGCGCGGCGTCGAATCATCGGTGGTGCATTACGGCGATACGGTCTCCACCTTCCTGAAGAACCTCGCCGACGCCGACGATCGCGACGAGGTGCTCGGCTACGTCTCGGCGATCGCGATGGAAGAGAAGCAAATCTGGGATTACAACAACGGCAATCCCGAGTTCCGCCTGACGCGGACGCGGCTCGAGCCCAAGATCAAGCTCGTCGCCATCAATCCGGTCGAGGGCACGTTCCTCGCCGACCATCCGTTCATCGTGCTGAATGAAGCCTGGGTCGGCGACGGTGAGCGCCGAGCCGCAGCATCGTTCCTGGAGTACCTGCGCTCGCCCGCGGTCCAGCTGCGCCTCCAGCAGGACGGCTTCCGCGGCTACGACGGGCAGCCGGGTCAGGTGATCACCGGCAACCCCGAGTTCAACGCGAACCGGCCGAGCCCGCAGTTTCCGATGACCCTCCCGTCCGTTCTGGAACAGGTCCAAGGCTCGTGGACGGACCTTCGCAAACGGGCGCGCGTGGTGATCATCATCGACAGCTCGAGCTCGATGGGCGCGCGCGCCGTCGGCACAGCGAGCAAGCTTCAACTCGCGCAGCAGGCCGCACTCGGTGCGCTCCCTTCTTTCGCCGGCGACGATGAAGTCGCGCTGTGGTCATTCGCAGCGGCACCAGCGCAGGAGCTCGTGCCGCTCGGACCGTTCCGCGATCAAGAGTCGACGATCCGTCAGGAGATCGAGCGCCTCGAGGCGCAAGGGTCTCGCAAGGCCCTGTACGCGACGATCACGAAGGCGGTGGAGCGCCTCAGCAGAGGCTTCGATCCGGTGCGCATCAATGCGGTGCTGGTGCTCACGGACGGAAAGAACGACGACCCGGAGAACAGCGACCTGAGCGCGCTCATACGACTTCTGCGCACGCAGCCCAAGAACGAGGTGGTGCGCGTGTTCACGCTCGGCTACGGGAGTGGTGCGGATACGAGCACGCTCGAGCGCATCGCGATCGCGTCCCACGGCGGCGCGTACGAGGCCACGGATCCCCGTGTCATCGATCGCGTGTTCCAGCTGATCGTGTCGAACTTCTGATGGTCGTGCTGCGGGAACTCAGAGATCCGGTCGGCATCGCGCTCGCGGTCCTCGGCGCCGCGGTCGTGCTCGTGCTTCAACAAGGTCCCGAGACCACGGTGCTCGTCGGCCTGGCCATCCTCGCGTTCCGCGTCGCGGCAGGTCTCGCGATCGAGCGGATCTGGCCAACGCCGCCGGTCGTCCCTCCGGGATCGCCCTGGTACTTCCCATTGACGAAGCGAGAAAGCGAGGTCGCCGAGCTGATCGCGGAAGGGCACACCAACCAGCAGATCGCCGACGAGCTTCACTCCGATCGGACGGTCGACGGCCGAATGGCGCCGCGCGGTGTCGCCGCGCACGTGCAGAACATCATGAACAAGCTCGGGTACAACCGACGAGCGCAGATCGCGGCCTGGGTGATCCAAAACCGTCCACCCAAGCCTGAGAAGACCGCGCTGGAGCGGCCAGTCTCGCGGTAGACGGTCACTAAGTAGCGCTCTAGGTACCGCACCGGCCGTTCTCCGGATGTCCTACGAGTGCCCTCGACCGCAACCTCCGCGTCGGAGGTGGCAGTCATGGAGAACCAAAGGACCACGAAGAGCACCCGGATCGTCCTGATCGTCGGCGCAGTGCTGGTCGCGGCGTACGCCATCGGCGGCCCGAAGACCGCCGGTAACCCGATCGCGCTGCCGTGCACGACGCCGCCGCTCATCGTCACGGCCTCGAACGAGAAGTCCACGCTGCTGTCAGACCTTGCGGCGGACTTCCTCCGGACCCGGCCAGAAGTCGACGGCACGTGCATCAACGTGAAGGTGGTCCGCAAGGCATCCGGCGAGGCCGAAGAGGCCCTCGCCCGCGGCTGGAACACACGGACCGACGGACCGCAGCCCGACGTCTGGTCGCCCGCGGCAAGAACATGGGTCGAGATCCTCCGCGTCCATCGTGTCGGCGGCGATCGCTCCGATCTCATCCCGACCTCGCTCCCCAGCCTCATGCAGTCGCCGCTCATCATCGCGATGCCGCGACCGATGGCGGAGGCGCTCGGCTGGCCCGACCGTCCCATCGGGTGGCACGACGTACTGGGCCTCGCTCGCGACGATCGCGGATGGGCAACGGTCGGTCACCCCGAGTGGGGCCGGTTCCGGCTGGGCAAGACGAACCCAACGGTGTCGACCTCCGGCCTGCACGCGCTCATCGGCAGCTACTACGCGGCGACGGGCCTCACGTCCGATCTGACTGCGGCCGATGTTCGCCGAGGCGATGCGGTGCAGTTCGTGAAGGACATCGAATCGTCGGTCGAGCACTACGGCAATACGGCCGCGACCTTCATGTCGAACCTCGCGCTCGCCGACGAGCAGGGCGGCGCGATGGCGTACATGTCGGCCATCGCGGTCGAGGAGAAGCAGCTCTGGGACTACAACCGCAACGCGCGCCGGCAAGTCCCGCTCGCGGCGATCTATCCGTCCGAGGGGACGCTCGTGGCGGATCACCCGTACGTCGTGCTCCGCGCTCCGTGGGTCGACGATGCGAAACGACGCGCGGCCGCCGCCTTCCTCGCCTACCTGCAAGCTCCCGAGCGTCAGGCGCGATTCCGCGCCGAGGGATACCGCGACGACGAAGGGCGCGGTGGCCCCGAGCTGACGACGGCCTGGGGCACGCTTCCGGCGGGCCCGAGCATCATCCTGCCCGCGCCGTCACCGGAGGCCCTCGCAGAGGTCGAGGGCTCATGGAAGGACGTGCGCAAGCGCGCCCGAGTGCTGATGGTCCTCGATGTCTCGGGGTCGATGTCCGGCACGAAGATCGACCTCATGCGACGAGGCGCGTCGGCTGGCCTGCGTCTGTTCCTGGATGACGACGAGCTCGGGATCTGGACGTTCTCGTCGCAGCGCACGGAGATCGCACCGATCGGCGCGGTCGGACCGCGGCGTGACGCACTCGATGGTGCGGTCGGCCGCCTGATCGCGACCGGCGGCACGCGTCTCTACGACAGCACGTACGAGGCCACTCGCGAGCTCACCACGCGTCTCGACCCGCACCGCATCACGGCCGTGGTCGTCCTGACCGACGGCGTCAACACCGACGGCAACAACGACGTCGAGCGTCTGATCCGCGACCTGCGGGCCGCGACCGATGAGTCGCACGTCCGCGTGTTCACGATCGCCTACGGCACCGATGCCGACAAGAAGGTCCTCCAGCGCATCGCCGACGCGACGCGTGGCGCCGCCTACGACGCATCCGACCCAGCGTCGATCGAGACCGTGTTCAAGGAGGTCATTTCGAACTTCTGATGAGAACTCCGCTCCGCATCGATGGATCCGGTCTCGTGCTCGGTCTCGCGGTCGCCGTGGCGTACTTCTTCCTCGGTGCCGCATGGCCGCTCGCGGTCGGCGCCGGCGTCCTCGTGTATCTGCTCAAGCTCACGCTGGATCTGCCGTGGCGTACGTACCGCCGCGCACTGCCCGCGCCCGAGTTCGGGTCGCCAGAAGCGCTCTGGCTCGAGCGCGCCGGGCGCGCGCTCACATCCATCAGGGAGCTGCGCCGCTCCGCGCGATCGGCGTCGATCGCCCAGCGCTGCGCGGCGATCGGGACGCAAGCGGAGGCGAGCGTCGCGACGCTGCGGCGCCTCGCCTATCAGGCCAGCGTCGTGTCGGGCCTGGCGCGATCCGGTGCCCGAACGGATCGCCTCGAGAACACGCGACTGGAGCTACACGCCCGGATCGAGGGGTCCGTGCTCGGTCTCGAGGGCCTTGTGGCCAGGCTCGCGGAGATCGTCGCGCTCAGCGAAGCCAGCCCCGATGTCGCATCGGTCGACGACCTCGCATTCGAGCTGGACAGCCTACGCGCCGCCATGGTCGAGACCGAGGAGATCGGTCGCACCTCCGTTCACTCGCTCACAGCACCCAATGAAAAAGGAGGGCAGTGACATGTTCCGGTTGATCTTTCGCACCTGGCACTACTCGGTCGCGTTCCTTTCCCAGCTGTTCGACGCGCACGCCGATCCGCGCGTGCAGATCGAGCAAGCCATCGAAGAGGCGAAGCGGCAGCACGGATTGCTGGCGGAGCAGGCGGCCGCTGTCATCGGGAATCAGCGGGAGCTCCAGCTGAAGATCGCACGTGGCAACGCGGAGCTCGAGCGTCTCGACGCCTCGACAGCACAGGCGCTGCGTCTCGCCGATGGGGCGCGTTCGAAGGGCGACCAGCAGGGAGCCGCGCGTTATGAGCGCACGGCGCAGCTGCTTGCGACCCAGCTTGCAGCCGCGCAGTCATCGCTGAGCGATCTCAGCGAGCTGCACGAGCGCGCCGCGGGCGGCGCCGCGGCGGCCCGCCGGGCCGTCGAGCAGAACAAGTTCACGCTTCAGCGCCAGATGGCCGAGCGGTCGAAGCTCCTCACCGAGATCGAAGCCGCTCGCATGCAGGAGCGCATGGCCGAAGCGATCAACAGGATCGGAGAGCTCGCTCCGGCGACGAACGTGCCGACTCTGCCGCGTATCCAGGAACGGATCGATCGCCGCATCGGTCGCGGCGCCGGCCGGCTGGAGATCGCCAGCAACGGTGTGGAGTCGCAGCTCCTCGAGATCGAACGAGCGGTCGTCGACGCGCGAGGCGAGGAGCTTCTCGACGAGATCCGCCGCCGCGAAGGCCTCGCGCCGGCGAAGGAGGAGTGAGATGCCAATTCGTGCCGCCGCGAGGACAATCGCATGGCGAGCCGCGGTGTCCGCGATCGCCGGGCTGCTCGTGTCGACCTTCGCAGCCGCTGCGCTGACACTCGGCCCAACCTCCTCCGACCATCTCGCGGTCGGTCGCACGATCTCGGACGCTCTCGCGCCGCTCTTCTCAGCAGTGGCGGGAGCCGGCCTGATCGCGAGCATCGTTGTGTTCGCGTGCCTCGTGACGAACGACGTCCTTCGCGCCACAGGACGGTGGCTCGTCGCTCAGCGTCGCTGGCTCATCCTTCTGGTCCGAGCGGTCGCGAGGCTCGCCGCAACGGTCGGGGTCGCCATCGTCCAGGCGATCCGGTCGGCCGCTCGATCGACTGTGGTCGTTGAGGCCATCTGGCTCGCACTCACCATCGGCAGAGTGCTGGCGTTCGCGCTGGTCTCTGCGTCCGTCTTGGCCGGATGCGTACTCCTTTACTTCGGCGCGATAACGCTCGGACTTGTCGCGATCGGCGAGAGCACACGCGTGGTCGTCGCGATGCTTGACGATCCACCGCGTCTGCCGACGATGGCGCTCGGCCTTGGCGGCGCGACGGTGCTGATGTACATCGGTATCTCAGCGTTTGCTCTCTGCGCCTGGGTCACCTATCGAGCAGCTCGCGCTGGCCTACAGCTTGCCGGCCGCCGGGCGGACGCCGCCGCATGTGAGGCGACCGGCGTGGCACTCTATGGCCGATGGACCTCGGACTAAGCGGGAAGGTCGCTCTTGTCGCGGCCGCATCGAAGGGTCTCGGCCGCGCTATCGCGGAGGAGTTCGCGCGCGAGGGCGCCAAGGTGGCGATGTGCAGCCGTGAGGAGTCCGCGATCACCTCGGCTGCCGAGGACATCCAGCGCAAGACCGGGAACAAGAACATCCTGCCGATCGCGGCAGACCTCTCGACGAGCGAGGGCTGCGAAACGTTCATCCAGACCGCGATCGGCGCCTTCCACGCGATCGACGTTCTCGTCGTCAATGCCGGCGGCCCGCCTCCGGGACGATTCGACGACCTCGACGATGCCGCATGGCAGAAGGCAGTCGACCTCACGCTCTTCTCCGCGGTGCGCTTGACCCGCCTCGCGTTGCCGCAGATGAGAAAGCAGAAGGGCGGCTCGATCGTCTACTCGACGTCGACATCGGTGCGACAGCCGACGCAGTACCTCAACCTCATCCTGTCGAATGCGGTCCGCGCGGCGGTGCACGGCATGCTGAAGACGCTCTCGGCCGATCTCGCGAAGGACGGCATCCGCGTGAACGCGGTCCAGCCCGGACGGATCGCGACCGATCGGCTCGTTCAGCTCGACACCGACACCGCGAAGCGACAGAACACGACACCTGAGGCGGTGCGGAAGAGCTACGAGGAGTCGGTCATTCCGCTCGGCCGCTACGGCGAACCGGCCGAGTACGCGGCCGCGGTCGTCTTCATGGCGTCGCCCAAGGCCTCGTACATCACCGGCGTCTCGCTCCAGGTCGACGGCGGCATGCTCAAGAGCATGTTCTAGGCATTGATCGTCAGAGGCCGGCTTCGGCCGGCGGTCTTCCGGCTTCCGATCGAGAAGATCCGAGCCGGCTACAAGAGCGATATCTACTTCGCCCGCACCAAGCTCATCCTCGAGCGCGACAAGCGACACGACCGCGTCACGATGCAGATCTTCCAGAAGCACCCCGACGCTGTGATCGTTGGCACCGACCAGGTGCTCGCGCTGCTTCATGTCGGGACGGGCCGCTACCGCGAGCGCGTGCGCGCCGAGCGTCTCTTCGCGCGCTACCTCGAAGCGGAGGGCCGTCTCTACGCGCGCTGGCTCTCACTACCGCGGCAGACCTGGAAGGACTACGAGCCCATCGCGCGCGAGGTCTTCGAGATCTCGCACGAGCTCGCGACGTTATGGCAGCCGGGCTGGCAAGACCTCAGCGTTCGATCGCTGTACGACGGCGAGATCGCGCAGCCGACCGAGCCGGTGATGCACATCGAGGGCGAATACGCGTCGTTCGCGCATCTGGAGACGCTCTATCTCGGGGCGCTGGCCGAGGGCTCCCGCGTGGCGACGAACACGCGCGAGGTGGTCACGGCGGCGAACGGCAAGCCGGTGATCATGTTCGGCGCCCGCCACGAGGGTCATGAGGCGCAGGCCGGCTCCGGATATGCGGCTTACATCGGCGGGGCCGTCGCGGTATCGACGGACGAGCAGGGCGAGTGGTGGGGATCGAAGGGACTCGGCACGGTCCCGCACGCGCTCATCGCGGCCTACGACGGTGACACGACGGTCGCGACGCTCAAATTCGACGAGTACATCAACCGTGCGACAGACGGCGTTGGCCACCTCACGGCGCAGGGCACGCCCGAGGGGCACGTCAACGTGACGGCGCTCGTGGACTTCCGCAACGACGTCGTGAATACGTCGCTCGGCGTTGCGCACGCGCTCGGACAGCGCCTCTGGGGGGTCCGCGTCGACACGAGCGAGTCGCTCGTGGACCTTTCGATCGTCCGCGAGCTGCAGGAGAAGGAAGGGGTCGCAGGCGGCAGTGACGTCCGCGGAGTCACGCCGCGCCTCGTCGAGCTGCTGCGCGCTGCCCTCGACGACGCGGGGTACCGACACGTGCGGATCGTCGCCTCCGGCGGCTTCGACGCCGAGAAGATCAGGCGCTTCGAGGCGCTCGGCGTTCCGGTCGATGTGTACGGCGTGGGCTCGGCCCTCGTTCACGGCAGCGGCTTCGATCACACCGCGGACATCGTTCGTCTCAACGGGAAAGAGCTCGCGAAGACCGGTCGGCGATACATCGAGTCAGATCGGCTTCATCCGGTGGACTGGAAAGCGCTGGTGGAAGAAGCCGATTGGGTCTCTCAGAGCTCCTGATCCTGTTCGTTGGCCTGGCCGTCGCCGGCCTGGCCAAGGGACTCGCGGGAATGGGGCTGCCTCTCATCGCGACACCGATCCTCGCCGGCGTGTTCGGCCCACGGCTCGCCGTCGCCATCGTGACCATCCCGATCCTCGTGTCCAACTCGCTGTTGCTCATCCAGGGCTTCCGCAAACGCGACCTGCTTCGCGGGATCGCGCCGCTCTTCGTCGCGTCGATCATCGGGACAGCGATAGGAACGCTGCTCCTCGCGAGCCTCGATCAGCGGACATTCGCGATCCTCATCACGATCATCGTCGTCGTGTTCCTCGCGCGCGGCGAGCGCCTTCTCGGCGATGACCCCGCCGCGCTCCGCGCTCGACTGCTCGGACCGCTCATCTGTTTCGTCGGCGGCGTGCTGCAGGGAACGACGTCGATCGCGAGCCCGCTCGTCGGCTCGTACTTCCACAGCCGGCGCCTGAGCGCCGCCGACTTCGTCTTCACCCTCGCCGCGATCTTCGAGGTCAACGCGATCGTCCAGGTGATCGGCTACTCGGCGCAGGGCCTCTTCACCCCGGAGGTCGTCGCGCTCGGGCTGCTCGGTCTCGTGCCGACACTGCTCGCGCTCGCGCTTGGCATCGCGCTCCGCGGCCGCCTCGATCCACAGCGTTTCCGCCAGTTCATCGTCGTGCTCATCGTCGTGTCGGTCGTGAATCTGCTCTGGCGGACGTTCATCGCGTGAGTCCCGCGCGAGCGCGACGTACTAGTCAGCGC
>Ga0075423_10007337_pt1 | contig 10409 bp, 7 predicted proteins | sample SoiMethybrSBSTD2_FD_80114 | JGI IMG/M metagenome (GOLD analysis project Ga0075423, IMG submission 80114) | Bulk soil microbial communities from a Populus tree surrounding site in Tennessee, USA - Soil MetaG P. TD hybrid SBSTD2 | ecosystem: Environmental > Terrestrial > Soil > Tree plantation...
GCCGCTCTTGATAGAACGCGGCGGGCGCCGTGGGATTGAGGTCCCAGTGGGCCCAGAGCAGGCCGCCCACCGCCAGCGTGGCCACCGCGGTCGCCGTGAGTCGGCCCAGACGCGTCCACGCCGCGGCGACGACCAGCACCAGGGCCGCCGCCGAAATACTCGCGGCGACGACGACCTTGCGGACCGCGGGGGCGAGGGCCTTTCCCAGGTCGAGACCTCCGGCCGGCGGCTCGAGCACGCCGCGACTCCACGCCGCCGGATGGAGCGCGAGGTAGAGGGCCGACCACGTGATCGCGCATCCGATGAGGGTGGGCAGCGCCACGACCAGCAGCCATCGCCTGCGCCGCCCGCCCTCGGCCTGGCTCCACGCCTCGAATCCCCACGCAGACAGCAGGGCGAAGGCCAGGGCCGCAGGCACCATGGCCTTGGACGGATAGCGCAGGATGCGCAGCGGCGGCAGCAGCTGCGCGGCCACCGCGTAGACCCAGGTGTGCCGTCCGAGGGCGACGAGCGTGGCCGCCAGCGCGATGAAGCCGAGGGTCCATGGAGGCCGCGGTCCCGCGAAGGCCGCCGCGGCCAGCGCCAGGACCGGGAGGCCGAGGTGGAACGAGTTCACGAAAGGGACGGGCACGTCGAACAGGGCCGTGCGGGCGGACATGCTCAGCGGAAGGTCGGCCGGGAGGAGCGGCACGAGGACCTGGAGCAGGCTCGCCGGGTGCATCGACCATATCGTGCGCGCGGACTCCGCCATGTCCCAACGGCCCGTGTGGCGGGCGTTCTCGACCGCCGGCATCCAGAGGACCGCCGCCAGTCCCAGGGCGAAAGCCAGGGCCAGGAGGCTGCACGCCAGCGTACGGAAGGGGGCTCCGCGCGCCCGCCCGCGCGCGAAGGACACCAGGACCTGGACGCCGACGACGGCGCCCGTCATCACGCACATGTCGGGCGAACCCGCGAGCATTTGCGCCCCGAAGGCGCCGCCCCACAGCAGGGCCCGGCCCGCGCTGGGAGTGCGCAGGGCGTCCTGGGCCGCCAGGACGACCCACGGCATCCAGGCCGCGCCGGCCAGGTGGTGCCACACGCTGACCATGGAGAGGAGCGGGCCCGAGAGGATCCATATCGCGGCGCCCACGAACGCCGCGGACCGAGAAAGCTCCCATCGGCGCGCCAGCAGGAAGGCGCCGATGCCGGCCAGGATCAGGTGGGCCACCACGTAGGCGGTATAGACCGGCGCCGGCGGCGCGACCAGGTTCAGCCAGGTCCAGGGGTAGGCGGCTTGCGTCGCGGGGTTGGCGAGGAGGGGCCGCCCGAACGACAGGTAGGGGTCCCAGACCGGCCAGGAGCCGGAGGCGATGCAGCGGACGAAGCTCTCCACCTGCGCGTGCCAGACGAGATGGATGTCACGCTCGTACAGGACACGTCCCCGGAACAGGATGCCGTTGAAGAGCACCGTGACCAGGGCGGCCAGCCCGCCCACCGCCCAGGCATCGGCCGGGCCGGGGATGCGCATCTCGCGCCGCCACGCCGGCAGGGCGGCGCTCACTGATAGAACCAGTAATAGAACGTCGCGTAGCGGCCGGAAAGGGTCAGCGGCGTGCTCCCGTCGGAGAGGAACCGGCCAGGAACGCGGAAGGACCGCTCGTCCCAGCCCGGGCGCGGCCGGAAGGCCACGCGCGCCGACACCTGGCCTCCGGTATCGACGATGATGCCCGCCTCCGCGATATCGATCCCGAACTGGCCGCTGCCCGAGGCGCGCATGACGTTGGCGTTGACGGACGACGACGTGCGCATCACCACCACGAGGTCCGCGTCCTTGCGGGTCCGGACGCGGAAGGTCTCGCTGCCCAGGATGGCGCGGCCGCCGTCGGCCAGGAGCTCTCCCTCGCCGGAGTCGCTCGCGTAGCGGTCCACCCGGGCCGTGCCGTTCAGGGAGAGGTTCCCCAGGCGCGACAGGAACCGGTAGCCGTGCGCGGCCTCGTCGGCGGAATCGCAGACGTTCAGCCGGTCCACCTCGTGCAGCCCGCTCACGGCCTCGAAGGACTGGGGCAGGAACATCCGGGAGTTCTTCCCCACGAGGTCGTACTTGATCCGGTAGATGAGGATCTCATCGAGGAAGCTGTTGGTCTGGAAGAGCGGGGGCCCAAGCGCGATCTCCCGCATGGTGGGGAACGACTCCTGGGTGGCCACCGTGGTGAGGAGATGCGTCGGCCGCTCCGCCACGGGCAATCGGCCGAGCGATTCCCAGACCCCGGCCTCGCGCTCCGCGGTCCGGTTCCCGAAGAAGTAGGGGCTCGTCACGCCGTGCAGGTTCAGGTTGCGGTGCCCGGTCAGGTACTCGACGCTCGTGGCCAGGTTCGCCATGGCCACGCCGCGCGGCAGGTTGCGGACGATCCAGTCCGCCGCGCCCACATCGCGCCGGTACACGTCGCCCGCCATGGCTCCGTACGTCACCGCGAAGCGCGTGGTGGCGAGCAGGCCCATCAGGACGGCCACGCCCGCCGTGGCGCGGAACAGCGACCGCTGCAGCGCGGCGTCGCCGCGGGCGACGAGGCGGACGAGGATGCCGAGTCCCACCGCGGCCAGCACGTGCACGGTGGGGAAGGTCCACATCAGGTAACGATTGAAATGGACGCCCATGAACGTGTTGGCGGCGGTGGCCCCGGCCACCAGAACGAGCGCCGCGGTCCAGAGCCGCAGCGGCGCGCGGAACGGCTCGCGGCAGCGGACGAGGGCCAGCACGGCCAGCGGCAGGGCCAGCGGCATGAAGTAGTAGGGCGCCCAGCCCCGCGAGAGCCCGACGGGTGTCTGCGACGGGTAGAAGCCGAAGAGCAGCCCGCGCAGGACGTCGATGCCGTAGTCGCTCACGAGCGCCAGGCCCTCGGCCATCCCATAGTTCGCGAAGAGCGACTTGTCGGCCAGGGACGTGCCGAGCCAGAAGCCGGTGACCGCCCGGTAGAGGACGAGCACCAGCCCCGCCGCGATCGCGGGCAGCCAGGCCAGCGCGCGCGCCACGCCCGGCGCCCGCCGACGCGGCCCGAGCGTCCAGGCCGCGCCCAGCACGATCGCCAGCGGCAGGCCTTCCGGGCGCGCGACGGCGCAGAGCACGGCCGCCGCCACCGCTCCGCCGAAGGGCCCGCCGTTCCAGGTGGCCAGCACCCGCTCCAGCAGCCACAGGCAGAGCAGCATGAAGAGCGCCATGTCGGACCCGTAGAGGAAGCCCCAGACGATCGGGCCGCCCAGGGCGACGAGCGCTCCCGCCAGCAGGCCCTCGGGTGCGCCCGCCAGGAGCGCCGCGATGCGCCGGGCCAGGAGCACCGTCGCGACGTAGAAGGCGGCGCCCGAGGCCACCGCAAACGCCACCAGGCCCTCGCCCCTCGCTCCCAGCGCATGCGCCGCCGCGAGCACGACGGTGTGCAGCAGGCTGGTGGCCCCGGTGGAAGCCGGCTCGCCGGGGTTGTACTGGAAGGGATGCCCCTCCGCGAAGGAGCGGGCATACTGGCATACCACGTAGAGGTCGACCACCTGGGGCACGAAGTGGCCGTTGGTAGCGGTGAGCATGGACCCGACGAACGCCATGGCCACGCCCACGGCCAGGACCGACAGGACGGAGCGCGCCCGGCTGGCAGCGAGGGCCGTCTCGGTCGGGCCGCGCGCGGCTCCCGGCTCGGGAGGGCCGTCCATGCGGGGGGGATGATACTACGCGCCCCGCCCGACCTTGACTCGACCCGGCACGGGCGGGAAGATCCACCAGCGATGCCGCGCCCGCCCCTCGTGGTGAATGCCCGATAGCGGGTTGCTCGACCCATTGCCGGCCCTGTGGCCGTGGCTGGCGCTCGCCGTCGGGCTCGTCGTCGGCAGCTTCTCCAACGTCTGCATCCACCGTCTCCCCGAGCGCCAGTCGGTGGTGAGGCCGCGCTCGCGCTGCCCGCGCTGCGGCGCGCCGATCGGCGCGGCCGACAACGTCCCCATCTTGAGCTACCTGGTCCTCCGCGGCCGCTGCCGCGCGTGCCGCGCGACCATCTCACCGCGCTATCCGCTGGTCGAGGCCGCCAACGGTGCGATGTACTTCGCGCTGGCGCGCCTCATGGGTCCGACGCCGGCGGCGGCGGTGGCCATGGCCTTCGTGACCGCGCTCCTCATCCTGACCCTCATCGACTACGACCACCAGCTGCTGCCCGACGCGATCACGCTGCCGGGGATCGCGGTGGGCTTGGCCGCGAGCTTCCTGCCCGGGCCTCCCACGCCGCTGTCGTCCGCGGTGGCCGCGGCGGGCGGCTACCTCGCGTTCTGGGCGGTGGCCAAGGCCTACGAGCGCACGCGCGGAATGGAAGGCCTGGGACAGGGCGACTGGAAGATGACGGCGATGCTCGGGGCCTTCCTGGGCTGGGAGAAGCTCCTCCTGACGGTGTTCGTGGCCACGCTCGCGGGCACGGTGGTCGGTCTCGCCCTCATGGCCTTCGGGGGCCGGAGCGGCCGCCACGCGCTGCCCCTCGGCACCTTCCTGGGGATCGCGGCCATCGCGGTGGTGTTCTCCGGGCAGCCGGTCCTCGACTGGTACCGCGGGCTGCTGCGTGGCTGACCTCCATCGTCCCTCTCTGCGATTGGGCGTCGGGCTCGCCATCGTCGTGCTGGGCCTGGTCGAGATCCTGACCCTCGTGCAGACCGTGCGCTCGCACGCCCGCGAACGGGCGCGCGTCGTCCGCTCGGCGGGCGACGCGCTTCTGGCCGCGCGCCCGGCGCTGGAGGCGGCGCTGCGGCCGGGGGGACGGCAGGCCTGGCAGGTGGCGGCCGAGGAGGCCCTGCGCGCGACCCAGGCCGCCGAAGCGGAGGTCTTCGACGGCACGGGCAAGCGGCTCCTGGCCCATCCCGCCGCGGCGCCCGTGGCCCACTGGCCGACGGAGATGGAATCGCTCCGGCTGCGGGCGGGCGAGGTGGTGGCCCTCGGCCCGGTGGCGGGCGACGCGGCGCGGGTCCTGAGCTATGCGGCGTTCATCTCCGGCGGCGAGCAGGTCGTCGTGCGGGCCTCGACCGCCGTGCCCGACCTGGTCGAGGAGATGCGCGAGCATCGGCAGCTCCTCATCGGCCACGCCCTGGCCCTCCTCGTGGTCGTGATCGCGGGGGCCATGGCGCTCATGCCGGGCCACGGTGGCGCGGTGTCGGCGCCCAGCCGCGCCCTCGATGCCTACGAGGCGGCGATGGGCCGGTTGCGCGACGAGGGAGAAGCGGCGACGCGCCGCCACGACGCCGAGCGCCGGCGCCTGGAGGAGCTGTTCAAGGACCGCGAGGCGATGGCGCGAGCGGGCGAGCTGACGGCCGGGATCGTCCACGAGGTGCGCAACGGCCTCGGCACGATCGTCGGCTACGCACGGCTCGTCGAGCAGGCCTCTTCGGTGGCGGACGCCCGCGAGGCCGGGGCCGGGATCCGGTCGGAGTGCGAGACGCTCGAAACGGTGATCCGCCGCTTCATGGAGTTCATGAAGCAGGAGACGCTCAACGTGGAGACGTTCGACCTCGGTCGAATGCTCTCGCGCGTGGTGGCCCGCGAGTCGCGCGGCGGCCCCGGAGGTGATGTCGCGCTGGCGCGGGGCGACCCCGGAAGCCTGGCCGGCGACGAAGCCCTGCTCGAGCGGGCCTTCGAGAACCTCGTCCGGAACGCGCGCGAGGCCGCGGGCTCCGGCGGCCACGTCTGGGTGGAGGTGGCGCGCGATGCGGCGGACGCGGTCGTCACCATCACCGATGACGGCCCCGGCCTGAGCGCCGAGGCCCGGACCAAGCTGCGCCCGTTCTTCACGACCAAGGCCGGGGGCCTCGGCCTCGGCCTGCCCCTGGCGCTCAAGATCGTCCGGCTCCACGACGGGGAGGTCGTGTTCTCCGACCGCTCTCCACGGGGCTTGCGGGTGGCCGTCCGGCTGCCTGGGAAGGGTCCGGCGCGATGAACGGGGTGTTACGATCCGTAGCGCCATACGGTGTCTCGCCAAGTCCCGCACACGGGCTGGACGTTGATAAATGCCGTTGATGCAATAGGTTGGCGAGGAGTTTGAACGGCGGTATATCCCTTGCTTTATAGGGAGGTTCGATGCGCCAGAAAGAGTGCCGTACGTGCCACAGCCGCCCGCAGTCGGGCTTCAGCCTGCTGGAGCTCCTCGTGGTGGTGGGCATCATCGCCGTGATGGCGGCGGTGGCCCTGCCGGCGATCGGCCGCTACTTCCGCAACTATCAGATCCGGAACGCGGCCCGCGAGGTGGCGTCGGAGATCCAGACCGCGCGAACCAAGGCCATCATGAAGAACGTCAACTGGGGCGTCCTCTTCGTCACGCTGAGCCCGACGACGTACCGGGTGGTGATCGAGGACGATCCCGCCAATCCGGCCATGCGCACGCTGAACCTCATGGACCCGGTCCGGAACCTGCCCGGGGACGTGAGATTCAGCAATGTCGGGGCCACCGACGCCTCGTTGCGGTACGACCGCATGGGTGTCGCCTGCGATCCCGGGTCCAACACCACGCTCTGCCCGGACGTGGCCATCGGCGCCAACTACATGAAGTACGTGACCGGCGCTGATGCCGTCGCCGGCTCTGGATGGTTCATCGAGCTGACGCAGCCCAGCACCGGTTTGACGCAGACCGTGCGCATACTGACCGGCGGCCGCGTCCAGGTCCCGCGATGAAGGGAGGGAAGATGGTTGTCTCGTCGCAGACGGGTGCGTTGGCGGCGCCACGGACCGGGGAGAGCGGCTTCACGCTCGTCGAGGCCCTCATCGCCATCGTGGTCCTGGTCGTGGGCATCGTGGCCATCGTCAATCTCTTCGTGGTCGCGTCCACGTCGAACGCGGTGGCCAACCACAGTACCGCCTCCAGCGGGCAGGGCACGGAGACCATGGAGCGGCTGAAGTCGATCCCGTTCCTCACTCTCACCGGTGGCATGCTCGGGTCCACCAGCGGCAACCTCGACACCGACGTGGGCAGCATCCCGAACTGCGTGGAGCCCCCGCCCCCCGCCACCCCGGTGAACTGCATCATCCCGGGGAACTACAACCTGGCGCGGGACATCCCCGGAGTGGGCCGGATCAAGACCCGCTGGCAGATCGTGAGGCCCGGAGCGGGCGGTCCTGACACGCTCTTCATCGTGGTGCGGTCGCAGAGCACCGCGACGCTGGCCGGGATCCGCTCCCGGTCGGAGTACACGACGTTCCGCACCTGCACCGTCGCAGGTTGCCCGTTCTGAGGTCGAGCATGAAGCCCCGCAGCTTCGAGAGGAGACACATGAAGCCCGAGTCGAGACCCACCCAATCGGGGTTCAGCCTGGTGGAGCTGATGATCGCGATGCTGGTCACCATGATCATCAGCGGCGCCATCTTCGGCTTGCTGTCCGGTGGGAACACCGCGTTCCGTCGAGAGCCGGAGCTCAGCGACCGGCAGCAGAACATCCGCGTGGCCATGGACCTGATCCAGAAGGACATCGGGACCGCGGGCATGGAGATGGCCGATTTCGTCCAGGCCTTCACGCAGGGCGACGGCCCCAGCGGTTCGCCCGCCCCGCCTCTCAACGGCCTGGGTCCGATGGGGCCGAACGGCGAGAACAGCGACTTCCTCCAGATCTTCGGGAACACGGGCGAGTGCCCGTCGGCCAAGGCCGATCCCGACGGCACGGGCGGCGTCGTCATCCGCATGCTCGAGGTGTTTCCCAACTGCTACCGCCTGCCGGCGCTGGTCATGCTGGTGGGCGAGCCCGGCGCCGTTCCGCCCTACTCGATCGGTTTCGCCTGCCCCCGCGGCGGCGGCGGCGGTAACTGCGGCGCCGAGGCCTGCGCCAACTTCCCTCCCGGCCAGGCCCCCAACTACAACCTGCCCGGCGGCGACCAGATCCCCGATCCGCTCGACACCGTGCTGCCCGTGCAGGTCGTGCGTTACGAGATCCGCGTCGACGCCCAGGGCGTGCCCAACCTGTGGCGCAGCCCGGCCGGCAACGCGATCGACATGGTGGGCGGCCGGGCCTGTGGCGCCGGCGGCGACATGTTGAATGATCCGTGGCAGCTGGTGGCCAAGGGCGTCGAGGACATGCAGATCAAGTACACGATGGCCGACGGCTCCGTGTCGGACATCCCCGCGACCGTGACCGACGGCAACTACGGCACCCTGGTGAAAGAGGTGCGCGTCACCCTCACGGCCCGCTCGGAGGCCGCCAACCTGACGGGCGGAAAGAACGGCACCAACAACCCGGATCCCAAGGTCCGCGGCAGCATGACCAGCGTCTCCAGCCCGCGGGCCGCGCTCTTCGTCCTGAGCAAGGCCGCCCCTCCGGAGTGGCGGTAGAGCGTTTCCTCCGGCATCGGGCCGGAGGCCATTGAGGAGATGCGGAACGTCATGGCGCAAGTGAAGACGGCAGAAACGGCGCGCGGCGAGTCGGGCTTCGCCCTGGTCCTGGCCATCCTGAGCCTGATGCTCCTGACGTTCCTGGGGCTCACCCTGGCCACCACCACGTCCACGGAGCTGCAGATTGCCACCAACTACCGTTGGAGCCTGCAGGCGCTCTATAACGCCGAGGCCGGCATCGAGCTGGGCAAGCGCTATCTGCGCCAGATCGAATGGCAGACGGTCCTGCCGCAAGCCCGAACCGGAGGCTTCGACGCCTGGCCGGGTTATGCGAGCGGCAATTGCGGGCAGGGCGGGGAGCCGGGGCACTGCCCCACGCCCGCCCTCACCCGCGCCACGCGCAGCTTCGAGAACTACGCGTGCGACCAGCAGGCTTCGGTGGCCGCTGCAGCCGGGTATCAGGGCTACGGCATGGTGCTGGACGACGTCAACTTCGCGGTGCCGTTCGAGAACGTCACCACCTTCCTCGGGCAGACCCTGAACGGGAACTTCACCCTGTGGATTCGGAGGCCCTACACCCTGAGCGCCAGCAGCCCGCCGTTCCTCGAGGACGACACGCGCAACGACCGTCTCATCCTGACGTCGGAGGGGGTCGCCCCCTACACCGGCGCCTCGGCGGCGACGACGTTCGGCCAGGCGCACCGGGCCATGAGGATCCTGGAGGTCTCGCTCCAGCGCATCGCCCCCGGCGACTGCGAGAACCGCACCTCGCAGGTGGGCAGCGGCCCCCTCGGCGCTGGCTTCGATCAGTGCGACCCCATCCGTGAGCAGGGCGTCCTCGGCGGCGCCACCGCGATCAGCGTGCAATGAGCGTCGGCGAGCGGACGGAAGCCGTGGACGGACCCTTGGAAGGAGGCGCGGTAGCCATGACGGAGCGGAGACGGTCTTGGTGGGCCAGGACGGCGGGGCTGGGCCTGGCCGCGGGGTTGGCCCTCATCCTGAGCGGCGACCAGGGCGCGCAGACCGCCACCCTGATCGGCATCGACCCCCTGGAGGTGATGAACTCCAGGATCAAGTCGAACATCCTCTTCCTGGTCGACACCTCGGGCTCCATGAAGTGGTCCGTGCACCAGGACCTGATGAGCGTCGGGTCCGACGACGAGCTGGGCCGGCTCGGCATCGTCAAGAAGGCGCTCTCCAACGCCCTGACCGTGTACCAGGGGCAGGCCAACTTCGGCCTGGCCACCTTCCAGGCGACCGACGCCCAGAAGACGCTCTCGGGGCCGAACTCGCCCGCGAACGACTTCGACGGCGACGGCCGCTTCGACGGGCCGCTCATCTACGCCACCACCGACCCCAACGGGGCCTACTGGGCCGGCCGCTTCAACGGCGTGACCGACGGCAGCGTCGGCTCCGGCGGGTATCCCTCGGATGCCTTCGCGAGCTTCATGAACACCACGCCCTACAACGCCGGCCATCCCGCCGGCTGCGTGGCCGGCGTGAACTGCGCCTACTACATCCAGTCGCGCCTGCTGCGCTCCACCGGGTCGCTGTTCATCTGGGACACCCTGACGACGCCGCCGACGCTCGTTTCCGAGGTGCCCGGCGTCTTCCCGACCAACTGCTTCGCCTTCGAGGACGGCGGCGGCAACAACGCCGTCTACTGCTATCGCTCGGGGCTCTTCCGGCTCGCCTCGGGCGGCGGCAACCCCGACGGCTGCGGCCAGCCGTCGGCGGCCACCACCGCGGTGGCCGCGTGCAGCGCGGACAGCGTGCCCGCCATCAAGACGCACCTCACGCCCGAGCTGCCGCTCGACGCCAGTGGTAACCCGGCCAACGTGGCCGCTGCGCCCAACGTGATCGCGGATACGAACCCGCCGGTGGCCGGCCTGCGGGCCGACCAGCCGACGTCGCTGGCCCAGGCCCTGGCGGGCGCCTCCGCCCTCCTGCCCGCGCCGCTGCCCGCGCAGAAGGACTACATCATCCTCATCACCGACAACTTCAGCAACGCTTCGCTGAACGAGAAGGCCGCCGACTCCAACGACTGCGGCGGCACCGCCCAGGACCAGGTGACCGCGGCGGCCACCATGGCCAAGAACC
>Ga0075423_10007339_pt1 | contig 10408 bp, 5 predicted proteins | sample SoiMethybrSBSTD2_FD_80114 | JGI IMG/M metagenome (GOLD analysis project Ga0075423, IMG submission 80114) | Bulk soil microbial communities from a Populus tree surrounding site in Tennessee, USA - Soil MetaG P. TD hybrid SBSTD2 | ecosystem: Environmental > Terrestrial > Soil > Tree plantation...
AGCCGCGCAATTAATCGGCAAATTGCCTTAAACCTGATTCGCGCGCATCAGCCGATTTCACGCGCCGACCTTGCACGACTAATGAATGTCAGACGCGGTGTTGCCAGCCTGCTGGTTAGTGAACTTCTCGAGGAAGGCTTGATCTTTGAAGGCGCTCTTGGCGAAGCGGTCGGTCGTGGCCGCCGGCCCACTTTCCTTTACATTGATACCCGGCAGCGTTGCGTAGTTGGGGTTGATGTCCGCGCGTCGCGAACCTACATCATGATTACCGATTTGATGGGTCACCAAATCGGGGCCGTCAGTAGCTTCCAAACAAATCGGGATTATGACGTTCTCATTCAGGATCTCGCTCGTCGTATCAAGCAACTACTTGCTGACTATAAAGAAATCGGTTCATGCGCCGGCGTTGGCGTTGTGGTTCCGGGAATGGTGGACCTTGCCGCAGGCCGTGTGCTCCATGCGCCGACTCTCGCCTGGCGCGATGTCAATCTTCGCGATCCTCTGGCTGCAGCCATCGGCTTTCCAGTTCACATCGAAAACTCCGGTAAAGCATGTGCGCTCGCGCAACTATGGGCAACGCGCAGCGATGTAGTGACCGCCGGCCATTCAGTGTTTGTCAGTGTCTCTGACGGTGTCGGCACCGGCATTGTTGTCAATGGAGAATTGATGCGCGGCCGTCACAATACGGCCGGTGAATTTGGTCACGTCCCTTTAAGTATTGACGGTCCTCGGTGCTCGTGCGGCGCGACTGGTTGTTGGGAAGCTTACGTGTCGAACATTGCCACGTTGTCGCGATACTTTGGCCGTGATTTAGCAGAGCCTGGACCACGCGACGTCGACGCCTCAACGTTCACCGTAGAAGACCTGATCGCGCGCGCCCGCGCTGGTGATGCTAAAGCTTTAGCGGCAATCAATTCGACAGCGAGATATCTTGGCCTTGGTCTCGCTTCCATAATCAATGCGATAGATCCTGCGCGTGTCTATGTGGGTGGTGAAATCACGACTGCGTGGAGTCTGATAGAACCAATCGTGCGCAGTGCCCTGCGCGAAAGAACACTTACAGAGTTTGGAGGTATGACTGAGGTCCACGTCGTACCGGCTGAAGAACATCCGCGATTACGAGGTGCGGTAGCGCTCGTCGCAGCGCCTGCTTTTGCTGCACCCATGGTCGCATAGAAGTTAGTTCCAGTTTCCTGCCGTTCTAATCAACTGGGTATTAGGTAACGCGACCTGATACTCACTTAACAAAATTTGGAGGTGTCACTTCAATGCAAGAACCAAGATCTCTTCCCCAATTCTTTTCGCCACTCATGCAGATCTGTGGCGCTCTCCTTATCGCAGTGTGCGTTTGTTTCAGTGTCAGCGGACAGACTGTGAACGGCAGGATCAACGGTACCGTTTCGGACTCTTCCGGCGCCGTCGTTCCTAATGCAGCAGTCACCATTACAAATACTGCGACGAATGCAACCCGTACCGCTGTGACCGACGAAGGTGGGTTCTACACAGTGACCAGTCTTCCAGTCGGTACCTACACAGTGACCGTGGAACGAAATGGGTTTAAGAAAGCTAACCAGGCAGGTAATGTCTTAACAGCTGATCAACGACTCACCGTCAACATCACCTTGGAAGCAGGCAACGTCACTGAGACTGTCGAGGTGACAACGGCAGCGGGTGAAACTGTCAACACGACGTCGGGCGAGGTTGCACGCGTCGTTGACAGTCGCCAGGTACAAAACCTTGCTCTTAATGGACGGAATTACATGCAGTTGGTCACGCTGATTCCAGGCGCCGTGATTCTCGACGAAGATCAACTGGGATTAACTACCAGCTTGAGCATTAGTCAGGCCGCTATCAATGGAAACCGGCCGAACTACAACAATTTGACCGTCGATGGCGGCTCCAACATGGACTCTGGCAGCAACAACAGCCAGATAAACAACGTCGGCGTCGATTTCATCCAGGAAGTTAAGATTCAAACCTCCAACTTCTCTGCTGAGTACGGTCGCAACTCAGGCGCCGCAATCAACGTGGTCACGCGCGGCGGTACAAACGATTATCACGGCGCAGCTTATGAGTTCTTGCGCAACGATAAACTTGACGCGCGAAACGCCAAGTCTCCAAAGAGGGGAAAACTTCGTTTCAATAATTTTGGTTGGAACTTCAACGGGCCGATCGTCAAAGACAAACTATTCTTCTTTGGTGGTCAGGAATACAAATACATCCGTCAGGATGCAGCGCCTGTGCAACGAAATATGCCAACTCGCGCTGAACGCCTCGGTGACTTTAGTCTGCGCAGTGGGGCTTTGAACGTTCCAGTCGGATACACGGCAATCAATCCGGCAAACAATACTGTTGTTCCAGCTGGTCAACCCATTCCTGGTCGGAATCTGGCGAACTTGAGACTCAACGGTCAACCGGTCGGTGTAACTCCGAACGGTGCGGCAATCGCAGCGGTGTACACAGCAATGGAAGGTCTCGCAGTCGCTTACTCAGACACACCCACCACCAACAACGCGACGTTCCAACAGCCAAACCCGTTTGATTATCGTGAAGACAACATCCGAATTGATTATCGGATCAACTCCAAACACAGTCTCTATGGGCGCTACTTGAAAGACAAATACGATCTGATCGATCCCTTTGGCACATTCATCAATTCACAGTTGCCAACAATTCCAACCAATCGGTTGCGCCCCGGGAGCAGCTATCAGGTCTCGTACACTTATTTGATATCTCCAACGCTAATCAATGAGGTAAAAGCAAACGCCGCGTGGAACGGTCAACGGATTCCACCAGTCGGCGAGTTCTGGAAACGAGAAACATTCCACTTCACGTACCCACAGCTATTCAGTGGTGGCCGCTTCGACAACGGTATTCCGAACGTTACATTCTCCGGCAATGGCTCCATGGCCAACTTCAACGGACCAAATGCTTCTTTGCTCTCGCCCACCACCGATATTTCTTTAAGTGATAACGTTACCTGGATTTTTGGCAAACACACTTTGAAGACCGGTGCATTGATCGTTCGAAATCGAAAGGATCAAAATGGTCGCTCCATTTATACCGGCAACGTTTCGTTTAATTCCGGCGCCGCCAGTGGCGCCGTAACTACAGGCAATGCTTTTGCTGATGCGCTTCTGGGTAATTTTCGCACTTACAGCGAAGCGAATGATGATCCGGTTGGCTTCTTCCGATTCAATCAAATCGAAGGATTCGTCAACGATAGTTGGAAAGCCCGAAAGAACCTGAGCTTCGAACTCGGCGCCCGGTACTACCACTTCGGTCCAACTTTTACGCAGGCGAATAACATGGCGAACTTCAACCCTCATCTTTACAATCCGGCAAATGCTGTGACCGTGCTCCCCAATGGAACAATCGATCTAACAAAGGGAGGCAATCGCTTTAATGGATTAGTTAGAGCCGGTGATGGAATTCCAGCTGATGAACGTGGACGCGTCGCAGCGTCTGATGCATCTCTGGCGCTTGTTCCGACGGGAGCACCTCTGGGCTTCTACCAACCTGCTGACCGACTCGCGCCGCGTTTTGGATTCTCCTTCGCTCCGCTCAGCGACGATAAGACTGTAATCCGCGGCGGTTTCGGTATGTACTACGACAAGGTAGAAGGGAATTTGATTTTCTCGCAGGTCAACGTACCGCCATTTGTAAGCACGCCAAGCTTCAGCAATGGCAATCTGGCTAATCCGTCAGGCGGAACGCCGGCGAACGCCGCTCTGCTGGGTTCAATTAACTCGATCGATCCTGATCTGAATATCGCTTATTCAATGAACTTCAGTGTTGGTCTGCAACGAGAGTTACCGCGCGGCTTCTTTATTGAAACCAATTACGTAGGGAATCTCGGGCGACACTTGATCAGGCAACCGGATTTGAATCAGCCAGTGCTTTCAACGATCCTTGCAAATCCCGGTATTACAACCGATGCGCTTCGTCCGTATAAAGGATTTACACAGATCCTGTTCCGGCTTTCAGACGCCAATTCTAACTACCACGGTCTGCAGTTATATGCCGCAAAGCGCAAAGGCAACCTTGAACTCACCGCAAGTTACACATTCTCGAAAGCACTAACAGATACAAGCGGCAACGGCGATAACATAGACGCCGGAGAAGATCCGTTCAATCGTCACACAAACTATGGCCTTGCGACGTTTGATCGACGCCATATCTTTGTCACGACGTATGACTATCGTGTTCCGTTCTTCAGCAAGATGACGGGTGTTGGCGGCGCTGTGCTCGCAGGGTGGGAAATTAGTGGCATCACTCGTTATCAAAGTGGCCCATATTTCACAATCCTGGCGAACACCGCAATCGGCACCCGCCGAGCTGACTATCTTGGTGGACCAGTATTGCTTCCTAACCATGGCGGCAACGGATGGATTAACCCCGATGCATTTGCAGCCGCGCCGGCAAATCGACGCGGTACCAGCGGTGTAGGGAACGTTCCGGGACCTAGTCTGCAAACCTGGGATTTCTCAATGCGGAAGCAGTTCAGCCTCTCAGAGAGATTTAAACTTCGCTTCCAGGCAGACATGTTCAATGCGTTCAATCGCGCGAACTACAGAGTAGGGGCTTTGACGCGAACGACTGCCGGCTTCGGAATCCCGACTGCGGGACCGGCTCGCAATATTCAGTTTGGTTTGAAGTTAACGTTCTAGTAGATGAAGTCAGAACCGTCGCGCTTTAGCATCGGGTCCGTCAAAATTCTTGACGCTCGAATTTGGCAGAACCCGACGCTACCGCGTTACGGTTCTGACTGTTTGTATCGAACTTGGGAGCGTTTGCGGGTTGAAGTCCATCCTTTACAAAAGCTGGGACGCGGTGCTCATGAGTCTCCTCGTGGGGCTGTTGATAAGTCACACTGTGTTTGCGCAGAGAGTATTAACAGCCCCCGAAGACTCAATACAGGTCGATAGTTTTCGTTCTGAAGTAGAAAGCTTTCTGGGCAACGAACTGTCAGCACACCTGGGAGCAATCGCGACCGTCAACCCCCCTCCCGATCGTGTTCTCGGCGTTCCCACCACCGGCGAGTTTTCGTGGGGAACCTTCATGCGTTCTCTTGCAGCATATTCAGACATCAGCGGCAAGCATGAACTGGCCGGACGTGACATCGCGAAATGGGTCGGTCAGATTGGACTCATTGAGGCACACGCCGGAAGCAAAGCCTTTTCTCAGTTGTATGCGGCGCTCGCTCTTCGTCACTTCGGCCGCGATCTCAAAACCAACCCACTATGGTTGAGTTTGTCATCAGACGAACAGAAGGAGTGGCGCTCGCTTCTCAATCCGGAGCGTTTCTACGATCCGAAGACAAACCACGTCATAAATCTTCCTGATAACTACCTCGGAGTCGCTGCTCGAATCGCAAGCATCAGCTACGAGCTTGGTATTTCAACTGATCGAGCTTTCATTGATCGATTATTGGATCGAGCGGCGATTCAATTCACTACCGGCCACATCTACGCTGACGATTCGCCGCCAACCGGGCGCTACGATCGTTATTCGAACGAATACGCGAGGTACATCTGGGAAGCCGCTGAGCTTGCAGGTCGAAAAGACATTCTTGAAAAGCTGCGTCCTTCATTGAAAGCTCAGATGCGACTCTGGTGGGACGTCGTGTCTGAAGATGGTTACGGTTACAACTGGGGGCGCAGCCAGGGAGTTGTCAGTTATCTCGATACTCCTGAGATCGCCGGCTTCCTGGCTGAATATGCGGAGTTCCGACCAGCGCCGCTAACTGAGATCGCGGCGCTCTACCACCAGGCTTGGAATTATCTGCGCCACGACTATCGAGACGATACTCATCTGTTATCGATCTTCGATTTTGGTAAAGGCAACTACTCGTACATCACCCGCGAGCGAGAGTGGCAACAAACCACTGGCTTCTTTGGAAAACTGGCGAACTCCCACACAAAAGTGATTCAAGCGCTAAATAGAGAAGGCATTACGAAGTTTCCAGCGGTCCCCACTCTTGGTCTCGTTAATCGTTTCGAATACTTTCGAAGAGCACCTGATCGAGAAGCGGGAGTTTGGTTGGTGAGACAAGGTGACATACGGTTCGCTTTGCCAATTACAACTGGTCCCAAGCCAGGTTTGTCAGACTATCTTCCCATTCCACATGGACTGCCGGGATTTGCTGCTCCAGTCGAGCAAACGTTTCCAATATTGGTTCCATTTGTGGAGCTGTCAGATGGTCGCAAGGTTGTTGCGACGGATGGAGCCGATAGTATTCAGCCATCTTTAGATGGCAAATCATTGCGTGCGCACTGGACTCATTGGGCGCTCGTGGGTGGCAAGTCGGGTGATTGGATCGATGTTGGTTTGACAAGCGACGTCGTGTGGCGAATCGATAACAACACCTTTAGCCGTGAAGAAATCTTGAGTTCAGATCGACCGGTTAATATTCGTCGCTGGCAAATGGCTGTGCCGAGTAGTTATGGTCAGCTCGAAACTGAGTTAAAGGGTCAAACGAGAATCGATCGGTTTAGTTCAGGAGCCGGCACACTTTCAGCGCAACTTTCCGATGCTACGTTTAGTTTCACTACGTCAGTGCTGGCTTCAGGGAACGCGCCGCTCGGACGTGGAGTGCACGGCGCGATACCGATGTACTTGATGTTTGAAGCAAAAGACGTGACTGTAGAAAAGGGAAGCCCGCTTCGATATCGTGTGGCGCTTCAGATCTCAGATCACAAATCTCAGATGTCAAATCGATGATCGAAGATTTTTCTGAGATCTGAGGTCTGAAATTTGAGATCTGAAAAGGGAGAGCAAATGAGTCAGGAAATGAGTAAGGACATAACCCAAAACCCAATTACGCAAGAAACCTGTTTTGTGCCGCACACTCACATCGGTAAGGGTCGGCGCACCGCCGTAGCGCCAGGCTCAACTGCCGCGCGCTATCTGCACTACGGCAGAATCACATTGTCGGCGGAAGACCCGACGGAAAACTTCAACAGTAAGGATCACGAGATCGGATTGATTTGTTTGAACGGAACTGCATCAGTCACAACAGAAGGCGAAACGTTTCAACTCGAGCAATACGACGCTGTTTATGTTCCGCGGGACTCAGACATTGAAGTGAAGCCGGGCGCGCAAGGGTGTGATTTGGCAGAGGTGTCTGCGCCTGTTGGAAAGCGATATCCGATCAAGTTTGTGTCTTACAAGGAAGTGCGGCAGAACCCGCGCCTCCATTTGATCGCAGGCCAACCACCGGCAGAGCGGGATCTAAATGTATTGATTGGAGCGAATGTTGAAGCAGGAAGAATCATGGCAGGGGTGACTTTCTCGACGCCAGGTAACTGGACGTCGTGGCCTCCGCATGAACATTCCAAACTGCTGGAAGAAGCTTATCTCTTCATTGATATGCCGGCGCCTTCGTTTGGTGTGCAGTTTGTTTACACAAATCCAAACAAGCCGGAGCTCGTGCAGGTTGTACGCGAAGGCGATTGCGTCTTGATGCCGCAAGGCTATCACCCGAACGTCGCAGCGCCCGGAGGTCAAATTAATTTTCTCTGGATGATGGCTGCAATTAAAGAAGGCGAAGACCGTCTTTATGGCGTCGTGAATGTGCAACCCGAATACGCTGCGAGTGGTTCGGGATTGGAAGCAGTCAGTGACAAAAAATAAAGGAACTTGAGATGTCTACAGGGTTACCAGAGGATCAAGCGAACGGCAATGGCCATGGCAAGCTGCCGCAACATCTGAACTGGTCGACGATTCCGGTGGAGCGCGTTGCAGATGGAATCCAACGTCAGATGTTTGTGGGCAATAGGATGATGATCTGCCGCTTTCGTTTCAGTCCATTTCTGGTAACCCCCGAACACGATCATCCGCACGAGCAGATGACTATCGTCGAGCGCGGACGAGTGCGCTTTTTCATTGAAGGCAAGGAGCAAATCGCAAAAGCGGGTGACGTACTTCACTTTCCATCAAACTGCTGGCATGGAGCGACTATGATGGACGAAGAGGTCGTGCTTATCGACATCTTCTCTCCGTTGCGTGAAGACTTTCTGTGATCTGTATTTTGGAGTGCGACGGCCTGCCGTCGCTATGTTGCAGCGTGCCGCGATGGTCCGATACGCCGTAACAAAGCGACGGCAGGCCGTCGCACTCCAAAGAGTAATCGACAATGACGTCCGTTCTCAATAAATTCAAACTGAACGATCGCAATGCTCTCGTAACCGGCGCCGCAACCGGACTCGGCGCCGCGATCGCAGTTGCTCTGGCAGAAGCTGGAGCTCGAGTCGCATGTCATGGCAATACGCGGTCGCCGGATGAGACCTGCGGTCATATAAGAACTGCAGGTGGTGAGGCGTACTCGGTAACCGGCGATCTTTCAAAATCAGAAACCGCACGCCATCTTGTCGAACAAACTCTCGATCACTTTGGACGCATCGACATTCTCGTCAACAACGCCGGAACAATTCGGCGCGCGCCCGCAGTTGAATATTCAGAAGAAGATTGGACGGCAGTCCTGGAAGTAAACCTCAGCAGTGTCTTTCGGCTTTGTCAACTAGCAGGCAAGCACATGGTCGAAGGAGAGCGCGGTGGCAAAATCGTAAACATTGCATCGCTGCTCTCCTTTCAGGGTGGCATCACGGTTCCTGCGTATGCAGCCTCAAAAGGAGGCGTTGCCCAACTCACGAAAGCACTCGCCAACGAGTGGGCTAAATATCGAATCAATGTCAACGCAATTGCCCCGGGCTACATGCGGACCACCAACACCGCCGCGCTGCAAGCCGATGAAATCCGCAATCGCCAAATCCTCGAACGGATTCCCGCCGGACGCTGGGGTGCGCCCGAAGATGTTGCGGGCGCTGTAGTATTCCTGAGTTCCTCCGCCAGCGATTATGTAAACGGCCACATCCTTGTTGTCGATGGTGGTTGGATGGGTCGGTAAGACCACTTAGGATGACCTATAGGACCTATTCGACCACTCAACCACTTGGTCTGACCTGATTCTCCCACCCACCCCAAATTGGTCAGCAATTGCAGTTGACACTCAACTGTCGGTGCGGCAGAATCTCGACGCTCAAGCAATCACAAATTCTGTACAGTAAATGTTTTAGTTCTTGCCGGGGAACCAATATCTCATTTGTTCATTTTGTAAACGTGGTATGACCAACTCTCGCTAATCAGTTGCTATGACCACACGGCGCGATTTCATCAAACATCTAATAACCGGCGGAGTTTCTATCGCTTTTGCGCCGCGCCTATTCAGTTCACGCGCGCTATTTGAAGACGATCCCTGGCAATCGGTCATGCCGGGCATACTCGCTCGCATCAAGGCGCCACTCTTTCCGAAAAGAGACTTCGTCATAACGAAATTCGGAGCCAAAGGCGATGGCCTCACCAACTGCACAGCCGCGTTTCAAAAAGCGATCGCAGCGTGTAGCAAAGCCGGGGGTGGTCGTGTCGTTGTTCCGCAAGGAACATTCTTGAGTGGCGCTATTCATCTGAAGAACAATGTGAATCTTGTTGTCTCGAGAGGTGCGACGATCAAGTTTAGTAAGGACCCCAACGCTTATCTTCCTGTCGTCTTCTCTCGCTGGGAAGGTACTGAGTTGATGAACTATTCGCCATTCATCTATGCGTTTGAACAACGTAACATCGCGATCACGGGCGAAGGCACACTCGACGGTCAGAGTGGCACGGATTCTTGGTGGCCCTGGATAGGTCGCGTGAATTATGGTTGGAAAGAAGGAACTCCTAATCAACGATCCGACAGAGCCGCGTTGCAGCAAATGGCTGAACAAGGTGTGCATGTAAAAGAACGAATGTTCGGTGCGGGTCATTACCTCCGGCCGCAGTTCATTCAACCGTATCGTTGTCAGAACGTTCTGATTGAGGGTGTGCAAATAGTAAACTCACCGATGTGGGAGATTCATCCGGTCCTTAGCACTAACGTAACAGTGCGCGGTGTGAAAATCAGCAGTCATGGTCCCAATAACGATGGCTGCGACCCGGAGTCGTGTACAGATGTGCTGATCGAGGATTGTGATTTTAATACCGGCGACGATTGTATTGCCATCAAGTCAGGACGCAACGCTGATGGTCGCAGACTAAATACGCCTACTCAAAATATTATCGTGCGCAACTGCCGGATGAGAGACGGGCATGGCGGCATCACTGTCGGTAGCGAGATCACGGGAGGAGTGCGCAACCTGTTTGCCGAGAATTGTCGTCTGGATAGTCCTAACCTGGATCATGCGTTGCGAGTAAAGAACAATGCGATGCGTGGAGGCTTACTTGAGAACCTTCATTTTCGAAAACTCGAAGTGGGCGAGGTTGCACATGCGGTCATCACGATCGATTTCAATTACGAGGAAGGCGCGAAAGGAAACTTCACGCCGGTAGTTCGCAATTACACGGTAGAACGTTTAGTGAGTAAGAAAAGCAA
>Ga0075423_10007340_pt1 | contig 10408 bp, 10 predicted proteins | sample SoiMethybrSBSTD2_FD_80114 | JGI IMG/M metagenome (GOLD analysis project Ga0075423, IMG submission 80114) | Bulk soil microbial communities from a Populus tree surrounding site in Tennessee, USA - Soil MetaG P. TD hybrid SBSTD2 | ecosystem: Environmental > Terrestrial > Soil > Tree plantation...
AAGTATGCCGCCGCCAGCCCCAGCGCCAACCCGAGCGCGAGCGCGACGACCGTGCTCACGACGCCGACCGTGAGGCTTATGCGCAAGCCGTAGAAGATCGCCGAGAGCATGTCGCGGCCCTGATCGTCGGTGCCGAGCCAAAACGTAGCGCCGTCGGTCTTAGCGCCGGGAGGGAGCCTCCCGTCCATCACATCGAGCTGGGCGAGGTCGTAGGGATTCTGCGGAGAAATGAACGGCGCCGCGATTGCCACGATCAGGATCGCGGCGAGGAGCAGCAGGCCGAATACCGCGGTCGGACTGGCCAGGAAATCTGACAGGATCCGTCTGAACGGCGTCTCTTCGCGCGCCATGCTAGCCTGCTCTAACCCTTCGCGTCGCTCAGACGCACGCGCGGGTCGAGCGCCGAATAAAGGATATCGACGAGCAGATTGATCACGATGAACATGAACACGATGACCAGCAGGTACGCGACGATGATCGGCCGGTCGAGCAGGTTGATCGAGTCGATGAGGAGCTTGCCCATGCCCGGCCAGGCGAAAACCGTCTCGGTAACAATGGCGAAGGCGATGACCGAGCCGAATTCGAGGCCGATCACGGTCACGATCGGGATCAGGATGTTGCGCAGCACGTGGACGCCGATCACGCGCGCGTTGGTGAGCCCCTTGGCGCGCGCGAACTTGACGTAGTCCTGCAGCAACGCCTCGCGCGTTCCAGCGCGGGTCAGGCGAATGAGCAGCGCGAGCTTGAACAGCGCGAGATTCGTCGCCGGCAGGATCAGGTGCCGCCAGCCTTCGAGCGACAGGAAGCTCACCGGGACACCGAAAAGCAGCGTCGTCGGCCCGCGGCCGTTCGACGGGAGCCATCCCAGCATCACCGAGAACACCATGATCAGCATCAGCCCGACCCAGAAGGTGGGCAGCGAGAACCCGAGGATCGAGCCGGCCATGATCGTCCGTCCTGCCGCCGTATTGGGCTTCAAGCCGGCCCACAGCCCGAGCGGGATGCCGAGTACGATGGCGATCAGCATCGCCGCGATGGCGAGCTCGAGCGTCGCCGGCATCCGCTCGAGGATCAGCCGCAGCGCCGACGTGTTGTGGACGAAGGAATTACCGAGGTCGCCGCGCAGTGCGCCCGCAAGAAACGCCAGGTACTGCGTCCACATCGGCCGGTCGAGGCCGAGCGCGGCGATCGCATGCTCGCGTTCCTGCTGATCCGCCTGCGGATTGATGAGGATGTCGATCGGATTGCCGATCGCGTAGACGCCGATGAATACCAGCACCGACATCACAAACAGCACCAGCACAGCCTGCAGGCTGCGGCGGACGATGAAGACCGACATGATGGCGACTATTGTACCTGCCGCCGATGGTTGCATTCCGCGCCGGCGCGCACCTGCGGCGGTCGGCGCGGCGGCTTGTTTCGATTAAACTATGCTCGTCAAGGCGCCGCCTAAGCGCCGGCAACTGACGGAGAAAAGGTCATGCGCGCTGAGGAACCCAAGCTCCTGCACCCACTGCTCGATTTCTTCTGCAACGCGCCGCCATCCCGGGGCCGGTGACATGCCGATCGTGGACGATATCGCGGGCCTGCGTCGCATCCTGACGCGATCGCGAACGATCGCCGTAGTGGGATTGTCCGCGAACTGGTATCGGCCCAGCTACTTCGCCGCCAAATACATGCGCGATCACGGCTATCGCATCATCCCCGTCAACCCGACCTACGACGAGGTGATGGGTGAGCGTTGCTATCCCGATCTCCAATCTGCGAACCAAGGCGCCGCAATCCCGATCGACATCGTCGACTGCTTCCGCAAGCCAGCCGAGATCCCGCCGCTCGCGCGCGATGCGATCGCGATCGGAGCAAAGGTATTGTGGATGCAGCTCGGCATCCGCAACGACGAAGCCGCCAAGCTCGCCAGCGATGCCGGGCTCGACGTCGTGATGAACCGCTGCGTCAAGATCGAGCACGCGCGGCTGATGGGCGGCCTTAACTGGGCCGGGGTCAACACCGGCGTCATCTCGGCGCGGCGGCCCGTGTGATCGGGTCCCATGTCTGACCGCAAGTTCGGTTTCGACACGCTCTGCCTGCACGCGGGCCAGATTCCGGATGCCGCGACGGGCGCGCGTGCGCTGCCGATCTACCAGACGACTTCGTTCGTGTTCGACAGCGTCGACCATGCGGCGAGCCTGTTCAACCTGCAGACCTTCGGCAACGTCTACTCGCGCATCTCCAATCCGACGGTCTGCGCGCTCGAGGAGCGCGTCGCCGCGCTCGAAGGCGGCCGTGCGGCGCTGGCCGCCGCGACGGGCATGGCGGCGCAGACCGCGGCGCTGCTTACGCTCGCCAAGAACGGGGACCACATCGTCGCGGCGCGCACGCTCTACGGGGGGACCTACACCCAGTTCGCGGTGACGTTCGCTGAATTGGGGATCGACACCACCTTCGTCGACCCGGACGACCCCAACGACTTTCGCCGCGCCGTGAAGCCCAACACCAAGGTGCTCTACGCCGAGACGATCGGCAATCCGCAGTTGAATGTCGTCGATCTTGCCGCGCTTGCCGATATCGCGCATGCGGCCGGCGTGCCGCTCGTGATCGACAATACGCTGGCCTCGCCGTATCTCTGCCGGCCGATCGAGCACGGTGCCGACATCGTGATCCATTCCGCCACCAAGTATCTGGGCGGCCACGGCACGACGATGGGCGGCGTGGTGGTCGAATCGGGCAAGTTCGACTGGGGCAACGGCAAGTTTCCGCAGATGACGACACCGTCGCGCGGCTACCACGGCGTCATCTTCCACGAGACCTTCGGCGATTTCGGATTCACGATGAAAGCGCGCATGGAGGTCATGCGCACGCTGGGGCCGACGCTGTCGCCGTTCAACGCGTTCCTGCTGCTGCAAGGCATCGAGACGCTGCACCTGCGCATGCCGCGCCATTGCGAATCGGCGCTGGCGATCGCGCGGCACCTCGCGGAGGACCCGCGGGTCGCGTGGGTGAACTACCCGCTGCTGGCCGGCAACCGCTACGAGGCACTGGCGCAGCGTTACCTGTCCCGCGGCGCGGGCGGCATCCTGACGTTTGGCCTCAAGGCCGGCGCCGAAGCCGGGGTACGCTTCATCGAGGCGGTGCAGTTTCTGTCCCACCTCGCCAATGTCGGCGACGCGAAGACGCTCGTCATCCACCCGGCATCGACGACGCACCGCCAGCTCGACGAGGAAGAACAGCGCGCGGCCGGCGTGCTGCCGGAGATGATCCGGCTGTCGGTGGGGCTCGAGACGCTCGATGATATTCTCTGGGACATCGATCAGGCGCTCGCGACCGCATCCCGTTGAACAACCGACGTTATCCCTCGCTGACCTGGCCCTGGGTCGGGCTGCTGCTCTGCCTGGCGCTGCTGGGACAGGAATACTTGCTGCAGGCCACCGGCCCGAATGCGCCGCTTACCGCCTATCGGATCACGCTGATGGCTGTCGGCGTCACGTCGCTGGCGCTGATCTCTTTGCCGCCGCGGCGCATCGGTTATCTGCTCGGTTTCTTCGTTTGCGCGGGACTGATGGGCTACGCGTTGTACCTGCAATACGTGATGGATCTCGAGCCTTGCCCGCTGTGCATATTGCAGCGCGTCGCCGCGATCGCAATGGGGCTCGTGTTTCTGATCGCGGCCTTCCATAACCCGGGGCGAACCGGCGCGGGCGTGTATGCGCTGCTCCAGTTGGTGATCGGCGGTGCCGGCGCGGCAATCGCTGCGCGCCAGGTGTGGCTGCAGTCGCTACCCAAAGATCAGGTGCCCGCGTGCGGCATGGGGCTCGATTACATGCTCGAGACGCTGCCTTTCACAGACGTGTTGCAGAAGGTCCTCGAGGGCAGCGGCGAATGCGCCGAGAAAGGCTGGGAGTTTCTGCACCTGTCGATTGCCGGCTGGACGCTTGTATTCTTCGTCGCGATGATCGCGGCGAGCTTCGCGCTGATCCGCCGCGATTGACACCGCCGCGTGATCCGGCGAGGTTCGGCAAATACTGTCGCTCCCGGTTGGCTTTTCCGCTAGACTACTTTACGTTTTGGCGAATTGCAGGCGCGACAGTTGGCACGTTTTCGGTAGCAGCCTGGAAAAGGAGCGTTCCTGCCCGTACCGCTGCCTCCGGTCCCTCGCACAGGCAGCATTCGGCCTATCCCGCAGGTTCCATTGGTGAGTTTGCCGTGACCGAAACCGAGCCGCATCTGCCGAGCCGCGCGCTGGTCGCGAGCTTCCTCTTCACCGACCTCGTCGGATACTCGAAGGGAACGGCGGCCGAGCAGTACGCTGCCAAAGCTACGTTGTCGGCGATTCTCCGCAGCAATCTTGCAGCCCTCCGAGATCTCGACTACCGGATCAAGGATACCGGCGATGGAGCATTGATCGCGTTTACGTCCAGTCCCGAGCACGCGCTCTACATGGCGCTGGCGATTGCAGAGGATTTCGGCCGAGCCGCAGGCGAGGCGGGCTTCCCTTCGAATAGCCTGCGCACGGGCCTCCATGTCGGATCGGTCAAAGAGTCAATCGACCTCGAAGCGCGGCCTAATTTCGTAGGCGATGGTATCAACGCCACCAAGCGGATCATGGACTTTGCGGCCCCTGGACAAATCACGGCCTCGCGAGCCTTCTTCGACGCCGTCGCCAGCCTGGATTCCGCGTACGCCGAGCTGTTCAGGCACGTGGGCGCCCCCGACGACAAGCATGGGCGGGCGCACGAGTTGTACGCCGTTTCCCCGAGTCCCACGGTCCTGGAAAGGCTCAAGCTTGATCTCTCGGGCGGCGCAGCTGAGTCCGTGGAAGTCGCCCCGAAGAGCCCCGCGTCGATCAAGGCGAGGCGGGAGTCGGCGACGACGGAGGTCGACACCGATTCTCAAGCCAAATCGAACCGCGCAATCGAGGTCGTTCGCAAGTCGTTCCTCCCCGTCATCGCGGTGATCGCGCTCGGCATCGCGTCGGTATTCGTGGTCACGAAATTGAACGAGTCCAACGGTTCGAAGAGTTCGCAAGCAACGAGCGAAGCCATTGTGTTCCCCGCCACGCCACAACCGGCTGCCACGCCACCGACGTCGACCGCAGAAACCGCTGTCGATTCTCAGACTTCGCCGGTCATCGCGCCCAAGCCCGAGGCGGCGCCGCCGGTCCGCGCCGCGCCAGTTGCGGAAGGCGCACCCGCGCCCGGCTTGACGCAGCAGGCGGGCGTCCCGCCTGCTGCGGCGGCAAAAACAAACGCCAAGATCAAGCCGCGGACTGATGCAGCTCCGCCCGTACCCGTCACGGCAACTGCGGCGCCCGATCGGAGCAGCCCGCGTTGCAGTCGCATCATGGAAAAGGCAACGCTCGGCGAAACGTTATCGACGGAAGAAAAGAGGGAGCTCGCAAATTCATGTCGCTAAATCTTTCGCGGAGCATGACGAGCGGGCTGACCGCCAGCGTTCTGATTGCTCTGGCCCTGCTTACGTCGTGCGCTGCGCCCCCGCCTCCCGAGCGTCCACCCGCGCCGTCGTCCGAGTTGACATTCGACGCGGGCGTCGATTACGCGATCGACGACCTGCTGGTTCAAGCGCGGAGGCTGCCGGCATTCAGCGCCCCACCGGGCTTGTTCAAGAAAGAGTCGGACGTACCACGCGGTGTCATCGCGGTCGACCCGGCCATCGACGGGAATACCGGGCAGCAGACGCTCGCATCGAAAGCCCTCGATTTGCGCCTGCTGCAGCGCGCTTCGGACAAGTTCGCGCAATTCGACGTGGCCGCAGTCAACTCGACCATCCTCGGCAAGGCGCAATATCTTCTGGCCGCGACGTTGACTCCGATCGATGCAGCGAAGGGGACCGCGGGAACATTCCGGATAAGCCTTTCGCTGACCGATATCAAGACCGGCTTCGTGGTAGCCCAGTCCGCAACAAGGGTCCGCAGCGAAGGCGTCGATACCACGCCTACACCGTTTTATCGCGATAGTCCCTCATTGACCAAGGATCGGGTCGTCGAAGGTCAGATCCGCACGGCACAGACGCCCACCGGCGGCGCCGCCGACGAAATCTACATGTCGCGGCTCCCGATCAACGCCTTGATCAGCGAAGGCTCCAACCGCTATGAGGCGGGTAACTACGCGGAGGCGCTGCGCTACTACGAGACGGCCGCGGGTCGTCCCGAGGGACAGCAATTGCGCGTCCTCAATGGTCTCTACCTTGCCAACACCCAGCTCGGGCGTACCGACGAGGCGGAAAAGGCATTCGCGAAAATCGTCGCCCTCGGTCTTGCGACCAACAGTCTTTCGGTCAAATTCCTGTTCAAACCCGGCTCCCTGGATTTCCTGGCGGACCCGAAAGTCAGCGGCCCGTACAACACATGGTTGCGCCTCGTTGCGCGCGAAGTCGCGGCGTCCAAAACCTGCCTCACCATAGTCGGTCACACAAGCCACACGGGAACGGAGCAGTTCAACGACAGGCTCTCATTGCAAAGAGCGGTCGCAATCCAGCGCCGGATCGAGGCCCAGGCACCCGAGACTGCAGGCCGCCTCTTATCGGTTGGCGTGGGCTTCCGCGAGAACCTTGTGGGATCCGGCACCGATGATCTGCGTGACGCGCTGGATCGGCGTGTCGAATTCAAGGTTCGAAACTGCTAGACGGCTGTTGGTGCCTAGTTGCATCGCATGTCGTCGCGGTGGAAAGCAGCAAGCCCGTGGCGCGCAGCAGTAGTGATCGACGCTGCTCTGCGCGGATTGCTGCAGCCGGATTACTCGTCCGTGCCTTTGTCTTCTTCGTCTTCCCAGGCGTAACGATGCCGCGGTGGTATATCCAGACGGCGCAGCGCAATCGCCAGCACCAGGCCGATTAGCGCGGCTGCCAGATGGGTTTCCCAGGATACCCCACGCTCGATTGGTAGTACGCCCCAGACCAGCGCGCCATACATGAACGAAACCAGCAGGGACGCGGCGATGGCGCGCCTGTCCCTTCGAATCAGCCCGGCTACGAAGATATAGGTGACCAAGCCGTAGATCAGTCCGCTCGCACCGACATGGACCGATCCTCTGGCAAATAGCCAGACCGCGACGCCGGATCCGAGGTAGACCGCCGGCAACACTCTCAAAGCCGATTTCGGATAGAGGTACAACATTGCCGTACCCAGCACCAGCAACGGCGGGGAGTTGGCGATGAGGTGGGCGAAGCCGCCGTGTACCAGAGGGGCGAAAAGAATGCCGGGCAACCCGGCCAGCTGGCGCGGCCGGACTCCGAAATCCTCGGGTCCCAGGTCCAGCGCCCAGTCCAGCAGCTGGATGAACCAGATCAGGGCGACGAAGCCTAGCGCGATCTTTACCGCCAGCCTGAAGTTCGCCCGGGCCCGCTCCGAGTCGGTGTGGGCCGGGTCGAGTCTATGAATCTGCATTGCGGCACAGAATACCAGTGAGCGCCTTGTGCCCAACACACGAAGTCGGCATCAGATCCGCTATCGGCGCAACAGCCCGTCATGCAATTTCATCCTCCGCGGTGGACTGGATAATTCCGGCCTCCTCGCGCGCACGCCTGGCCTCCGCCTTTCCTTCGTCGAATTCAGCGCGTCGGCGAGTGATCTCCTCGGGCGCGAGACGCTCGATGTTGCAGTAATCGAGCTTCCAGTCGGGGCTCGCAGTCCAGACCAGCGGCGATTGCACGGTAGTCCGCGGCGCAGGTGCGGTCTCGAGAACGCTCAGAGCAAGATCGAGTGTGAAGGCCTGCGACACGGGATCGTTTGGCCGCCCCGCCGCGTTGCCGAGCGGGAAATCGGAGAACAGAAACCGCGGTACACCGACATACTCGACGATATCCTTCGCACAACCCATGACAATGGTGGAGATGCCGTTCTCCTCCAGCATTCGCGCGGCCAGGCTGACGGTCTGGTGGCAGATGGGGCGATTGGGAACCAGGATCGCTGCATCGACTTCGTCCGCCCTACAACGCGCGACGATCTCCGGACAGTCGACCTGGAGCGTCGCACGATGGCTGCGATTGGTCGGAGCACCATGAAAGCGCGCTGCAACAGACCCGATGCGGCCCGAAGCCGCCCTCTGACGCAACTCGGTCAGCGGAAAATAGGCAGCGGAGTCCTCGGCCGTCGTGTGCTTGCGATCGATGGCGATGTGCGAGATGCGCAGGTCGTGGTCCTTCGCGGTGTTGCCCGAATAGACAGTGTAGAACTTGGCCGCTGCATTGTAGGGCGCTCGCGGGCCCTGATCGCCCTTATCCGGCTGATAGGGAGCCGCGGTGGTGATGATAGTGATCCGGCTCCTGGAGAGCGGCTTATGCAATGGCCGGAACGGCACTTCGGAATAGTGTGCCCACTCGTAGGGCGCGCCATAGCCCAGCGCCTGGTAATAATCGCGGATCCGTTGCAGGTAGGGAATCGGCGCATCGTGGGCTACGGCGAAGTCGAATTGCCTCCCGCGTTCGCTGGTCATGGCTGCACCTCCATCAGCCGGGCCCGATCCAGTGAAACCTCTTATTGCCGGGCGCTAATATTTCTTCGGGATTTCCGGTTCGCTCGCGCTCCCACCCGGAATCGCGAATGCGGGCGATCCCACGGGACTGGCGTAACGGACAGCGAGCTTCCAGTCGGTCCCCTGCCCCCGCCACACGTCCACGACAAACACCGGGCCCCCGGCAGCGCCCTGCGTGAAGCTCGCAATGGCGATAGCGCCGAAATCATGGACGGCCATGCGGCTGATGTCGCCGCCCGGATCGCGTGTTCGCAGCACCTCGCGCATCCAATCGGCGCGCGGAATCGGGCTTGCCGCCCGCGCGCCGGTGCGCAACTCGAAATCGTCGGTCAGCAGAGATCCGAGTGCGGTCGCATCAGCGTTACGGACCGCGGCGCCGAGCGATGCCTCTTTCTCGAGAAAGAGCTTGACGAGCCGGGTGACGGTGGGCACGCGGCCGCCGGTCGGCTGCTCGTCGGCGGCAAGCGACGGCAACGACACCGCGAACAAGGCAGGCAATGTCAGCAGGCCGGCGAGCAGGCGGAACGCCCGCGTCAAGCGCATGGCCCAGCGGTCCGACCTGATGCGATCAGGGGTACGACTTGGAGCAATACCCGCCCGATGCATTCACCCAGTTCCGCTGGATCAGATAATCGCGGGTCCCCAGCTTCATGTTGGCCTGCGCCCCGTTGGCCGTGTACGTCGTGCCGAACGTCCACGCGCACTTGTCGGCGTTCTCTTGGCCGCGGCGGTCGTACCATGCGTTCAGGTCGGGATCGGTGACGGCTTCCTCGAGCTCATGCGCGATGATGCTCGCCATGCCATCGGCGCCGGCATTGCCGTTGGGGCCCGTCGTTTGTGCTTCGCAGGCGCTGGGGCAGCGATCTGGATTGCCGATGAATGCATACTTGATGTCGGAGCCCGAGATCGTTCCATGTGTGTGCCAGCCGCAGTATTGGGTGCAGAAGCCCGATGTCTCATTGACGTCCGCTGACGTCAGTACGAAATACACCCCGTGCGTATCTTCGGGCAGCTTGCCGGAGGTGATTGCGCTCGAGACGACCGCCTGGACCCCTGCGTCGGAGAGCGCCGCGGTTTGCGAGTAGTTGTCAGTCGTCGACCCTGCATAGTGCACGGAATTGGACACCTGGGTAGTCGAACCGTCGTAATACGTCGTGTTGATGTTGAAGTACGGCGAACCACCGATGTTGCTCGCGAGATCGGTGAGGATCGTCGTGGCCGAATTTCCCGACCAATTGCCGTACCAGATGTAGTAGGCATTGGTGGTGCCGAGCATCAAAGGCCCACCGTGATAGGAGATGCCGTTACTCGAGGGCTTGGCGTGCCCAGCCGCGTTGGCGTTTTCGTTCACGCGCGGCGGCGCCGGATACGCGCGCTCGCCCCAGCCCTTGCCTGTCGGAACGAGATCCGACTCGTCGGAGTTGGGCCCGAGTACCTGTGCGGCGAATGCGGTGGACGTAACGAGGCAGAGCAGGCCTGAAGCACGTAAAAGCGATTGGATCAGCTTCTGCATGAAAAATCTCCGAGATGTCGTGCGTTTTGCACGGATGTCCGATTGAGCCGCCTGCATCGTCGCAGGTTGCCCGACGCCCGCAAATTTGCCACAAATGGCCGGCGCTTCACAATAAACTGCTGACGAACGGCGGATCGAGAGAGCCCGTGCGACAGTTGTAGTCCGCAAGTCCTCGACAACCCACTGGAGCACACGTGACGCAGGACATCGATATCAAGGCGCTGATCCGGACTGTCCCCGATTTTCCCAAGCCGGGCGTTCTGTTTCGCGACATCACGACACTGCTCAAACACGCGGATGGCTTTCACGCGGTCGTCGAGAAGCTCGGTGCAGCGTATCGCGGCCGCCCGATCGACAAGATCGCGGCGATCGAATCGCGCGGCTTTATTATCGGCGCCGCGCTCGCGTA
>Ga0075423_10007343_pt1 | contig 10407 bp, 6 predicted proteins | sample SoiMethybrSBSTD2_FD_80114 | JGI IMG/M metagenome (GOLD analysis project Ga0075423, IMG submission 80114) | Bulk soil microbial communities from a Populus tree surrounding site in Tennessee, USA - Soil MetaG P. TD hybrid SBSTD2 | ecosystem: Environmental > Terrestrial > Soil > Tree plantation...
GCCAGAGCGGACCGATCCATCCGAAATGCTGATCCAGCCGGCGTCGGTGCCTTCGACATGACGATAGTCGGGCGTCACGACCCACGTGCAGGTCGGATACGTTGGCGACACGTATATGGTCCAGGATCCGCCATCCGCATTGGCCTGGATTCGATCGATGGGAAAGGCATGCGTCGGATCGGTGTAAAGGCCGTACTGACACTCGCCGACGTCCAACCCGGCCTGCACGATCGTGACGGCCTTGCCGGCGACGATGGCATAGCCGACGCGCGGATTGTGTTCGTTGTCGCTCCGATCCGCGATGTTGAACTGCGCGCTGCTGGGTCCCCGTTTGGGGAAATTGGGGTAATAATCACCGATCAGGCCTATCCACCCCGAGCGGGAGCTGGCGGTCCACTGACAATCGGCCGGGATCGACACGTCCACTTGCACCGTGTTGTTCCCGCTACGCGGAACCGACGCAACCAATCGACTGAGACTGGCCTCACATGTGGTGTTCCATGGGAGAAGCTGCGGCCCGAAGTCGGATGTCACGGTGAAGTTGTCGAACGCGGTCGTCGTGTCGGCTGATGTCGTCCACAGCAGCCCGTGCCAAGTGCCCCACGAGTTGTTGTTCGCGGTCGTTTCGAACAGGGCTCTGCCATCGAGCAGGCCGGTGACCGATCCGTTGACGATGCGCGCAGCGAGCGTGTGAGGGCCGTCGAGCGGGCCGACCGACGCGCCCTTGAGGCTCGTGAACACACCATGCACGCGCTGCAGCAACTCGACGCGTCCCGAACTCCAGTTGCCCGTGTACTGCAGCACCAGGAAGTTCTGAACGTCTGCCATGCGCAGGATCACGCCGGCGCGCCGATTCGCAGCGGTCGATCGAAAGTCGACCGACACCATGCCGTCCGCAGTCCCCGAGTCGATGACCGCCACCACGTATCCGGACGAAGTCGTGCCAACACCCGCGACCTCGCCTGCGTCGACCCAAGGCGATGGTCCATCGAGCACGAACCATGGGGCATGCTGCCAGCTCCCCGCCGGGATGCGGGCGTTCAAGGGCGTAGCGCTTCCGTTGCCGGTAAACGTGTCGAAGACCCTGGCATTCGGCGGTGCTGCCGGAGGATGTGGGAGCGCCGTCCATTTCAGGGTCCGGTATCCGACGAAGGTACCGTTCGACGCGCTGAGCGTCACCGTGTAAGCGCCCGCTGCCGCGGTGATCGCTCCGCTGATGACGCCGGTGCTGGCATTGACGGAGAGTCCGGATGGAAGTCCGGTGGCCCCGTATGTCAGCGGCAAGCCTCCGAGATCGATCGCAGCGATCTGCACGGGCACGATCGTCGTTGCGATTTCGTTCGTCTGATTCGGCGGCCCCGAGATGATCGGCGCGCCGCTGACCTCGAACGAGTCGAGCTTCGTGTTGGCGTCAAGCGACGGAGACCACACCAGCCCGTGGCGCGTGACGTTCTGCTGAAACGAGGTCGTGTAGGCAAACCTGAAGTAGCCGTCCCAGTACGCCTCGATCCGATTGACCTCGAGGCGCACGTCGATCCGATGCCGCTCTCCGACACTTGCCAACGCCGGTCCGGTGGCGAGATCGGTCATCGCTCCGTTCTGCACTTGAGAGAGGACCAGCTCATTGCTCGAGCCGCGGTACGCGACGAACAGGAAGTTGTTGGCATCGGTCAGACGGAGCGCGACCCCGCCCCACCCTGTGGCGTTCCCGGGAATCACGTCAGCGCCGACGACGGCATTGGCCAACCCGCTGTTGACGGTGGCCAGCACCCAGCCGCTTCCCGACGTGATGGAAGCCTGGTAGGACTGCACGCTCGGTGTCGGGCTCCCCGCCACGAGCCACGACGTTCCGGCAGGCGAGAGCTCCGGCTTACGGCCCGACAGCGTCGTTCCATTCGGCATGGTGAAGCTGTCGTAGATGAATGCATCCGCCGGAGGCACGGGAGCCACTGGGACGACGAGGCCTGTTTGCGCTTCGCCCTCGCCGGCCGGGTCTCCACCGTCGCTCATCACCCACACGGAGAAGGTCCAGACTCCAATGGATTGAGGCGTGTAGGTGAGCTGAGGACTCGTCGACCAGTCGCTGTACGCGACATAGCTGCCGTCGCGCCACATCTGCCAGTAGTAATAGAGCGGCGGTGATCCGCCGGTCGGGTGCGCTGTCAACGTGATCGGGTTGCCGACGAACCCGGGCGAAGCACTCGAGGTCACCGTCACATACGTGACCTCGGGAGAGGCGACGGTCACGAAGTTGGCGACTGCGTTTGCTTCTCCAGTGCTGCTCGTGCTGCCGGCGCTCCGCGCGGCCGCCTTGATGCGCCATGTGTTCCTGACTTCGAGCGGCCTCCACGCGTACATCGATGCATTCGCGGTCCAGTCCTGCAGCACCGACCATGTCGCGCCGCTGTCAGTCGAGAGCGACCACTGGTAACTGATAGGCGCGGTTCCCCAGCTGGGCGTCGCGGTCCACCAGATCAACTCGCCGGCCGCACGCGGCGATGAGAGATTCGGCGTGAGCGACACCGAAGTGACCGTCGGAGAATTGTTGATGACGAAGTCCGCGGAGCAGGTGGAGGCTTCCGGGTACTCAGGATCGCCGTCGGCGCCGATCGCGTACACGCAGAACTTGTAGGTGCCGGACTGTTGCGGCGTCCATATGTAGTGAACGTCGGGATACCAATCGCGCTGCGCGAAATTGACGCCGTTTCTCACGATCTGCCAGAAGTAGTAGACCGGCGGCGTTCCGTAGGTCGGCGTCGCGGTCCACGTGATCGTGGTAGCAGTGTTCTGCGGCGATGTGCGATCGGCTGCCAGTGAAACAGCAGTCACCCACGGAGTGGGGCTGCTGGCGTACGTCATGGAGTTATTCGCTTCGCCGTTCGCGTTGGTGCTCCCGGTGCTGCGCACCGCAGCTTTGATACGCCAGGAACTGCTCACCGTTTGCGGCGTCCAGACGTACTGATTGGCGTTGGCCGTCCAGTCCTGCAGCGTTGACCACGTGGCGCCGTTGTCGGACGAGAGCGACCACTTGTAGCTGAACGGCGCGAGACCAGTGCCGGCTGTAGGCGTGGCGACGAACGTGATCGCGGTGCCGACGATTTGCGGTGACGTTTTGTTGGCCCAGATGCTGACCCCAGTCACCGTCATCGACGTCACGACGACGTAGTTCGTGCTGCAGGCACTGGCTTCAGAATAGTAGTCGCCGATTCCTTCGTCCCATCCCACGAGTTCGACGCACACGCGATACGTGCCCGGCTGCTGGAACGTGTATGACCACTGATTGTTGTTGGTGTAGCCGGAGGAATAGTACCAAGTGTTCCCGTCGGTCCACGTGAAGTAGTACACGTACGGCGCGATCGGATTCGTCGGCGTCGCCGTCCATGTCGTCGCCGTACCGACCTGCTGCGGCGACGTGTGGTTGGCGCTGATACCGACGGATTGCGCCTGCGCCACCGCACTCACCAGCAGAAGCGCGGCGGTCATCAGCGCTCGCGCCCAATGCGTCGGGAGATGCGCGCGCGTCAGCGTGCGTGATTGAACGAAGCGCTTCGCAGGAACGTGGTGGGACGCAGGTGCGCGCATAAGCAAGCGCGCAAAATAAAACGCGAAGCACACGTCCTCTGCAAGACAGTGGGTACCCACTTTCTTGCGCGCGGGTCATTTCTTGTGCAAGCGAGACGAATTCGTTACACGGACGCTATTCGCGCGAATCAGATTCGTGTAGCTTGCGTCGATTCTCAGTAAGCAATCTTCTTACGATTGCAGAAACCGTTTCGCCCTTCTGGGCCGCCGCGTCTTTGAGCCGCGCGTATTCGTGCGGTGAAAGCCAGATGTGCATCTGGTGACCGCGCCGCTTGCGGAGCGCCGAGCGCTCGACATTCGAACGTTGCGTCATATTGAGTCTGCAGGGGTGACGACCGTGGAGACCAAGCACGCTCACGTTCGCGGCCAAGAAGAGCGCCACGAGCGTCGCTACGACCGCCTGATCTCACAGCAAAGTCGAATCGACTGTCAATACAGCAACAACCGGGCCGCTTCAAATTCGCAACGTTTCTCCACATCGGTCCCGAGATGTTGCAGTTCTTGCGATCTCGATCGCCAGAAGAAGTGGCAAAAACTGCAACCTTAGCGCTGTGGACGATGGAGTGCGATGGCGGTGGCGATGCGGTCGCCACCCTCCTCGCGGTATCGGACGGAGACGGGAGAGCCAACGACGATCGCGCCCTCTTGCCGCGTCGATCGCGTGATGTTGAAGGCGATCGTCCCTCGACCTCTCGGCCGCGCGATCACCATCATGTGCGCATCGATGGCCTGCACGACTCCTCTCGTCGCGTAAGTGCCCGACCGCCAGGAGTCATCGGCGATCCAGCGCTGCGGGCTCGGCTCCGCGAATGCCTCAGGAACCACGACGACACCGGCCAGGAAGAGCACGCCGATGACGGCCCGGTAAACGCGTGTGGCTGCCCGGCCTGTCATGGCACACCGACTTCCAACTCCTCGACGACGACGCTCCCGTCGACCGGGGTGGCGAACGACCGCCGATCGTCAACCATGACACGACCTGCCTTCGACTCCATCGCGTCGCGCATGGTCGCCAGACTATCGAACCAGATCTCCTCGACCGCATCGCAAACGGGAAGCGTCCACGATGCGCCTGGCATGACGGCATTGATCACGTAGCGGCGCGCCCCTGGCAGCCGTCCGACCAGCGGCGCATGGATGTGCATCAGATACGTGAAGAACTCGTCATACGTGAGCCACGGCTGCTTCTTCGCCAGAAACATCAGCTTGATCACATCGGCACCCTCCGTTCGCGACTTGTCGCTATTGGACTGCACGGAGATCAACGTTCGATGAGTCGCTCATTAATCCGCGTTCATCTGCGGGAGCGTGCGCACGCCGGATTAAGCGGAATTAATGACCGTCTCACGTCGCACCCAAGGCTTCTCACGTCAACTAGAGCGAGTGAGGCAAGCGATGAACGTGCGCATGAAGAGGCTGGTGATTACGGGAGCGGTCGCGTGTCTTCTGCTCGGTCCGATGGCGTGGTTGCTGTTCGCTCACCGCTCGAGCGTGCAATACCGCACGGCAACCGTCGATCGTGGCGACATCAGCGTCACCGTCTCGGCAACCGGTAATCCCAACGCCGTCGTGACGGTGCAGGTCGGATCACAAGTGTCGGGCAACGTGCTCGCGCTGTTCGCGGACTTCAACACCAAGGTGACGAAGGGCCAGCTGATCGCTCGCATCGATCCCGCGCCGTTCCAGACCAAGGTCAATCAGGCGCACGCCAGTCTCGATGCCGCTCGAGCCACATTGGCGAACAGCCAGGCGGTCGTGCAGCAGGCCATGGCGGGCATTCAGGCCGCGCGGTCAAGTCTTGCGGCCGCGCAGGCCAACCTCGTCAAGGCCAATGCGGTCGTCGACGATGCCAAGGTCAAAGTCGACCGGCGCGTTGTCATGGTGGGCCAAGGGGCAGATGCGAAAGAGGACCTCGAGACGGCGCAGACGACCTACGCCTCGGCAATCGCGGATCGCACGGCACTCCAAGCACAGGAGCATGCGGCTGAAGACAGCGTGAAGACAGCCGAGGCGCAGCTCGTCGTTGCCAAGTCGCAGGTCGCCGCGAATCAGGCGCAGGTCAAGCAGTTCGCGGCGGCCCTTCAGGCGACACAGATCGATCTCGATCACACGAACATCACCGCGCCCGTTGACGGCGTGGTCGTGTCGCGCAGCGTCGATGTCGGCCAGACGGTGGCCGCGAGCCTGGCCGCACCGACTCTGTTCCTGATCGCGCAAGACCTGACCAAGATGCAGGTCGATACCAACGTCTCCGAGGCCGACGTGGGGCGCGTGCGCGTCGATCAACCGGCGACGTTCACCGTCGATGCGTACCCGGGCCGCACGTTCACCGGCACGGTCACATCCATTCGCGAAGCGCCCATCAACGTGCAGAACGTCATCACCTATGACGCCGTGATTGGTGTGTCGAACCCCGACCTCGCGCTATTCCCTGGCATGACCGCGAACGTGAAGATCCTCGTCGCCGATCGGCCGAACGCGCTGCGGCTCCCCAACGCTGCGCTCCGCTATCACCCACCATCGGCGCAACCGGCGGCGGCGCGTGCATCAACCGCCGGCACCAAGGTCAACAGCCTCGAGCGAAACATCTGGATTCTCGATCACGACAACGCGCCCAGGCGCGTGGCCGTCACGATCGGCGAAACCGACGGCGCGTTCACAGAAGTGACGGGCGGATCGCTCCATACGGGAGATCGCGTGATCGTCGCCGCCGTGTCAAAGACTGCGCCGGCTACCGAAGGCCCCGGCGGCGGACCAGGCCGTCGTGGCCCTGGCTTCTGAGAGGCGGCCATGGCACCCGTAATCACGATTCAGGATCTGGTGAAGGACTTTCAGCTTGGCGAAGTGCCGGTCCATGTGCTGAAGGGCCTGTCGTTCGAGATCGATCGCGGCGAATTCGCCGCGATCATGGGGCCGTCGGGCTCGGGCAAGTCGACGTTGATGAACATCCTCGGGTGTCTCGACACGCCGACGTCGGGACGATATCGGCTCGACGGCATCAGCGTCGAAGAGCTCGACAGCGATGCCCTCGCGGAGATCCGAAGCAAGAAGATCGGCTTCGTCTTTCAGCAATTCAACCTCCTGGCTCGCACGAGCGCAGTGGAGAACGTGGAGCTGCCGCTGCTGTACACCGACGTTCCGGCGTACGAGCGTCGCCGCCGATCGCTCGAGGCACTGCAAGCGGTTGGCCTCGCGGGGCGCGAGCACCATCAACCCAGTCAACTCTCCGGAGGCCAGCAGCAGCGTGTCGCCATTGCGCGATCGCTGGTCAACGAGCCCAGCCTCATCCTGGCCGACGAACCGACTGGCGCGCTCGACTCGAGGATGGGCCTCGAGATCATGGCGATCTTCCAGCGGCTGAATCGAGAGCACGGGATCACCTTGATTGTCGTGACGCACGACCCCGACATCGCCGCCTACGCCAATCGCACGCTTCATGTGAAAGACGGGCGGCTGCAAGAAGACGAACGGAGCACGCATCCGCGCGATGCGCGCATCGATGTCGATCGATTCGAGGCCGAAGCACTCGAGGCAGAGCCGATCAAGGCCGGGAGCCGATGATGAAGACACTTCGCACGAGCGTGCGCATCGCCTTGCGCGCACTGCGAGTCAATCGCACCCGGTCGGCGCTCACGATGCTGGGCATCATCATCGGAGTGGCGGCGGTGATTGCGATGGTCGGCGTGGGCTCTGGCGCAACCGAACGGATTCAGGAAGAGATCCAGAGCATCGGCAGCAATCTCATCATCGTGCTGCCGGGAAGCATCAACAGCAACGGCGTACGCCTCGGCTCCGGCGGGGTCGCGACGCTGACCGAAGACGACGCCAAGGCGCTCGCGACCGAGTGCCCCTCGATCGCGCTGGCGGCGCCGGCCGTTCGTGGGGGCGTGCAGGTGGTCTACGGCAACAACAACTGGGCGACGACGGTGCAAGGCGTGACGCCCGACTACCTGACGCTGCGCGACTACACGATGTCGTCGGGTCAGTTCTTCACCACACAGGACGTCGATGCAGCCACGAAGAACGCCGTGCTCGGCGAGACCGTCGTCGAGAACCTCTTTGGCGACTCGAACCCAGTGGGTCAGGTGGTGATCATCAAGAACGTGCCGTTCACCGTCGCCGGCGTGTTGACGCCCAAAGGCCAGTCGCCGACCGGCCAGGATCAGGACGACGTCATCCTGCTGCCGATCTCGACGGCGATGCAGAAAGTGCTAGGCGCCAACAAGGCCAACGCCAAAGCGGTGGGTTCGGTCATGGTGCAGGCGATTAGCCCCGACGCGATGGACGACGCTATGGAGGAGACTGAGGCGCTGCTGCGCGAGCGCCATCGCATTCTCCCAGGCCTCGACGACGACTTCACGATTCGCAATCTCACCGAAGTGTTTGCGGCCCAGGAAACGTCGGCGCGCGTGATGGCCATCCTGCTCGGCGCCATCGCCTCGGTGTCGCTGATCGTCGGTGGCATCGGAATCATGAACATCATGCTCGTCTCGGTGACGGAGCGCACGCGCGAGATCGGGCTTCGCCTCGCCGTCGGAGCCAAGCGCAAGAACATCCTCTCGCAGTTCCTGGTGGAAGCGGTGACGCTGTCGCTCGTCGGCGGCGTGATCGGCATTCTCGTCGGCATTACGGCATCGGTGCTGATCTCTCGGTTCGCGGAATGGTCCACGAACATCAGCCTGATGTCGGTTGTGGCGTCGTTTCTGTTTTCCGGAATGGTGGGCGTGTTCTTTGGCTACTACCCCGCCCGCAAAGCTGCCTTCCTCAATCCGATCGAGGCACTCCGCTATGAGTGAACACGCATCACGCGCGCACGAGCGCATCCGTCGCTCTTCGATATGTCCGCCGACTGCGATCGTTACAGTGCTCGCGTTGATCTCGACCAGCGGTTGCGCGGTCGGCATGAAGTATCAGCGTCCAGACGTATCGACCCCGTCGGCATACCGCGAAGCACTACCGCCTGGCTGGACGGATGCTCAACCCAGCGACAGCGCGCCGCGGGGTCAGTGGTGGACTGTGTTCAACGACCCACGTCTCGCGGGGCTCGAAGCGAATGTCGACATCTCCAATCAGAACGTCCTGGCCGCGGAGGCACAGTTCCGCGCTGCGAAAGCGGCCGTCGGTGTCACACGCGCTGATGAATTCCCGTCCGTGAGCCTGTCCCCATCCGCAACGATCTCCAGCGCCAACTCGAGCGCATTTGGATCGAACGCCACGAATGGCCGGCATCAGTACTCGATTCCGCTCGACGCGAGCTACGAGGCCGATATCTGGGGCAGCATCCGGCGAAGCGTGAAAGCCAATACGGCGATCGCGCAGGCGTCGGCGGCAGACCTCGAGAACGCGCGGCTGCTCTATGAATCGGAGATCGCGTCAGACTACTTTCAGATTCAGGGACTCGACGCCGAGCAGCGCGTGCTCGAGTCGGCCGTTCAGTCCTACGAGCGATCGCTCGAGTTGACGCGCGACCGCTTCCAGGGCGGCGTGGCGTCGATGGGCGACGTGGCGCTGGCCGAGACGCAGTTGGAGACGGCACGCGGCCAGCTGACGGACCTGGGGATCGCACGCGCCCAGTTCGAGCACGCGATTGCCGTACTGACCGGTCGTGCCCCGTCGGAACTGTCGATACCTGCTTCGACGACCACAGAGACCACTCCTCCGACGTTGTCGGTTGGCCTTCCCTCGACACTGCTCGAACGGCGGCCGGATATCGCGGCGGCGGAACGTCGTGTGGCAGCCGCCAATCAACAGATCGGCGTCGCCAAGGCGGCCTTCTATCCAGCGTTGACCTTCGGTGGCAACGCGGGGTCTCAAGCCGCCGCGATCGCCGATCTGCTCACGACGCCAACGCACATCTGGTCGCTGGGTGCGCAGCTTGCAGAGACGCTCTTCGATGGAGGCAAGCGCCGCGCACAGGTCAAGCTCACGCAGGCGCAGTACGACACAGCGGTCGCCAACTACAAACAGACGGTGCTCACCGGATTTCAACAAGTCGATGATGCGCTGGTGGAGTTGAACCGGCTGGCCGAAGAGGCAGACATCGCCGCTCGCGCTGTTGCCGCGGCGCAGCAGTCGGTCGACATCGCGAACATCCAATACACGGGCGGACTGGTCAGCTACCTGCAGGTCGTCACCGCGCAAACGAGCCTGCTGCAGAACCAGCGCTCCGCGATCGACATCCTCACGAGACGATTGGTCGCCAGCGTGTCTCTGATTCAAGCGCTCGGCGGTGGATGGGATGCGTCTCGCCTGCCGTCTTCGACAGAGGTCCGACGTTAGGAAAGGGAAGCGTGCGTCCTCACGGACGAACGCGGATGATCGTCTTCCCCTTGATCCGCTTGGTCGGATTGAAGGCGGCGACGGCATCGTCGAGAGTCGAGACCTTGCCGATGTTGGTCCGCAGCCGTCCGTCGCGCACCCGCCGGACGATCTCATTCAGTTGGGCACGATCGGACTCGACAACGAAGTCGACCGCCAGGCCGTCGGCGGGCCGCGCCTCGGGCGGCCCGACGATGGACACCAGTGTTCCTCCGGTTCGAATCAGGCCTGCGGACCGCTTCCCGATGTCGCCGCCGATGACATCGAACACCAGATCGACTTCGCCGACATCTTCGAGGACGTCGTTCTCGAGGTCGACGAACGCCTGCGCGCCGAAGTCCAGCACCGTCTGACGGTCGGCGGCGCGTCCGGTGCCGATGACGTAGGCGCCGGCCTCTCGCGCAAGTTGCGTCCCCATCGACCCGACTGCGCCGGCGGCGCCGTGCACGAGGACGCTCTGCCCCGCCTGAAGGCGGCCATGCTCGAACAGTCCCTGCCACGCGGTCA
>Ga0075423_10007346_pt1 | contig 10404 bp, 9 predicted proteins | sample SoiMethybrSBSTD2_FD_80114 | JGI IMG/M metagenome (GOLD analysis project Ga0075423, IMG submission 80114) | Bulk soil microbial communities from a Populus tree surrounding site in Tennessee, USA - Soil MetaG P. TD hybrid SBSTD2 | ecosystem: Environmental > Terrestrial > Soil > Tree plantation...
ACCAGACGAAGGTCTCCTACTACGCACCGGCCGCATTGGCCGCCAGCCACCGGCTCCCCGACGACCTGGCCGCCAACCTGGCGGGCATCAACGCCCTCACCGACGCGCTCGTGGCTTCCTAGCTGCCAAGGCGCCCGACCTCCTCCAGGAGAGACGATGCACGCCTTCAGTGGTTCCGGGACCGGCGTCCGGTCGAGGGGCCTAGTTCTGACATCTTGGGCACGGTTCTGATCAACCAGTTCCGGTCCGCGATCACCTCCTCGCTCACCGCCCGCGGACTGCCGCACGCCGTGGCCTCCGCCCAGGCGTCAAAGATCGCCCAACTGCAAGGCGGTAACGGCAACGTGGCCGCTATCCCGGCCTTCATCCGCGCCGACTTCGCCGTCGCCACCCCTGGCCGGTTACTACCACCGCCAGGTGATCTGCCACCTGACCAGTGGATGGGTCCTGCTGCCAGCCGGGTACGGCATCAACCCCTCCGCGCAGCCCATCGCACTGGACCGTTGACCCTCAGGTAACCGGGTTGAAGTCAACAGAATCAAACACTGCCCGGCTGCTGTCGCTGAGCAGCAGAAACGGCATGAGCGGCAACCCTGCGTCAAGTACACGGCTAGCCCGAGTCAATTGAGGGCCGTCGGCACCTTGTGCGATCAGTCGGATCGTCTTAGTGTTCGTTTAGATCTGAATAACTTTGTTTGGTGTTGTTACGGGGGGAGTTCCGACCCGGAGGCGCCATGCGCACGAACCAGGGCTATAGCCGACCGAGCCGAGCGCGCAGCGGGAGGCGCCTGGTCCCCACGGCGCTGCTCGCTGTGACAGCACTCGTCATCACGCTCGCAGGGACGATCCAGCCGGCGGCCGCGCGCTCAACCGCCCCGGGCTCGCCCGCGCTGGCCGCCGCCACCCCGCACACCGTCAGCTTCGACGGCTACTCGTTCCTGATCGACGGCCAGCGGACCTACATCTGGTCCGGAGAGTTCCACTACTTCCGGCTGCCGAGCCCGGGTCTGTGGCTCGATATCTTCCAGAAAATGAAGGCGGCTGGCTTCAACGCGGCATCGATCTATTTCGACTGGGGTTACCACTCGTCGGCGCCGGGTGTCTACGACTTCACCGGTGTGCGCGACATCGACAAGCTGCTCGACATGGCGCAAGAGGCCGGCATCTACGTGATCGCCCGCCCGGCCCCCTACATCAACGCCGAGGTCGACGGCGGTGGCCTGCCCGGCTGGATGTCGACCGAGCCGGGTGCGAACCGCAGCAACGACCCGCAGTTCCTCAAGTACTCGGACGAGTGGATGACCCAGATCGACCGCATCCTCGCCCGGCACCAGCTGACCAACGGCACCGGGCCGGTGATCGCCTACCAGGTCGAGAACGAGTACTACAACGGCTCGGCAGCGGGCCGCGCGTACATGCAGCACCTCGAGGACAAGGCGCGTGCGGACGGCATCACCGTCCCCCTGACCGGCAACAACAACGGCACCTTCAATTCCGGGGTCGGCATGCTCGATGTCGACGGTCCCGACTCCTACCCGCAGGGCTTCAACTGCTCCAACCCCACGAGATGGAGCGGCGTCCCCGACATCAGCTATGACCACCCCGCGGGGCGGCCGCTGTACACGCCGGAGTTCCAGGGCGGCGCGTTCGACCCCTGGGGCGGGCCCGGTTATGACAAGTGCGCGCAGCTGATCAACGACCAGTTCGCCAACGTGTTCTACAAGCAGAACATCGCCGTTGGAGCAACCGCGCAGAGCTTCTACATGACCTACGGCGGCACCAACTGGGGCTGGCTTGGCGAGCCGGAGAACTACACCTCCTACGATTACGGCGCGGCGATACGTGAGACCCGCCAGCTCGACCCGAAGTACTACGAAGACAAGCTCATCGGCTACTTCACCCACGCGGTCGCGCCGTTGACCAAGACCGACCGGATCAACGTGACGCCACCGGACAACCCGGCGATCGTCGACACCGCGCGGATGAACCCGGACACCGGGACGCAGTTCCACGTCGTGCGGCACGCCAACTCGACGTCCACGTCGGTGGCCACCACGCACATCTCGATCGACTTCAACGCGCAGCCTGCCGGTAACGTGAGCTACACCTACGACGACACCGACCCGGCGCTGCAGTACTCGGGCAACTGGTCGCACGTGGCCAACCAGAGCTACACCGGCGGCGACTACAAGAACACCGAGTCGTTCTCCAACCAAGCCGGCGACTCACTCACCGTCCCGTTCACCGGAACCGCGATCCGCTGGATCGGCTCGCAGACCAACAACCACGGCCTCGCCGACGTCTACATCGATGGCACGAAGCAGGCCACCGTCGACACGTCCGGCAGCCAGAACCAGGCCGTGCTGTTCGCCAAGAACGGGCTCACCGACGGGCCGCACACCTTCAAGATCGTCGTCGATGGGACGCACAGTTCCGGCTCGACGGACAACTTCGTGTCAATCGATGCCATCGACGTGCCGACCGGATCGGCCGCGACGAATCCCACCTACCCGGTAGTGCCACAGCAGCCGGGCACCGCGATCACCCTGAACGGGCGCGACTCGCACATCATCGTCGCCAACTACAAGCTCGGCGATTCGCAGCTGCAGTACTCGACGTCGGAGATCATGACGAACGCGACGATCGGGGGCCGTGACATCGGCGTGCTCTACGGCGACCAGGGCAGCGACGGCGAGACGGTGCTGCGCTACGCGTCGCAGCCGACCGTGCAGGCGAGCGGCGGCAATGTGACCACGACGTGGGACCCCGCTACCGGAGACCTCCGGCTGAACTACACCCACAACGGCCTGATCCGGGTCATGATCTCCGGCGGCGGCTCACGCCCGCTACTGCTCCTGCTCGCCGATAAGGCGACCGCCGAGACGTTCTGGCGCCAGGACACCGCGGCCGGCCCGGTGCTGGTGCGCGGTAGCCACCTGCTGCGCACCGCGGTGAGCAGCGACGACGGCAGCACGGTCGCACTCACCGGCGACAACGGCACCGACCCGGACATCGAGGTCTTCACTTCTGCCTCGGCCATCACCTGGAACGGCAAGGCGGTGCACACCCAGTCCACCAGCTCGGGCAGCCTCACCGGTCAGATACCGGTGGCCGCCCCGATCTCGCTGCCCGACTTGACGAACTGGAAGCACCAGCAGGAGTCGCCGGAGGCGCAACCGGGCTTCGACGATTCCCGCTGGCAGGTGGCCGACAAGATGACTACCAACAGCGTCAGCGGGGTGAACACCCTGCCGGTGCTCTACGCGGACGACTACGGCTTCCACACCGGCAACACGTGGTACCGCGGGCGGTTCCGCGCCAGCGGCAACGAGACCGGCATCCACCTGGTCTCGAGCTCCGGCGGCAGAGCGCAGGCCTTCTCGGCCTGGCTCAACGGCATCTTCCTCGGCAGCTCTACCACCGGCAGCGGCAACTTCACCTTCCCGGCCGGTGCGCTGAAGCCCGACGGCGACAACATCGTCTCGGTGCTCACGGTGAACATGGGCCACGAGGAGGACTACAACTCCACCAACGGCAACAAGGCCGCCCGCGGTCTTATCAGCGCGTCGCTCACCGGCGCCCCGCTGACCTCGATCACCTGGAGGCTGCAGGGCGTGCGCGGCGGCGAGGACATGATCGACCCGGTACGCGGCCCCCTGTCGACCGGCGGCCTCTTCGGTGAACGGGCCGGCTGGTCCCTGCCCGGGTACCCGGACGGCGACTGGACGCCGGTCACGCTGCCGGCCACCGACACGACGCCGGGTGTGTCGTGGTACCGCACCGATGTCGCCCTCGACCTGCCGAAGGGGCAGGACACCTCGCTCGGGCTGACGATCAGCGACGACCCGTCCCGCCAGTACCGGGCGATGCTGTTCGTGAACGGCTGGCAGGTCGGCAACTACGTCAACTACCGGGGGCCGCAGCACAGCTTCCCGGTGCCCAACGGGATCCTCAACCCCAACGGCACGAACAGCATCGCGATCGCCGTGTGGAATCTCGATGGCTCGACCGGCGGGCTGGGCAAGGTCTCGCTCACGAACTACGGCAGTTACGCGTCCCCGCTGACGGTCACGCAAAACGACAGCCCGCGCTACGACCCGCAGAAGTACGCGATGCCCAAGCCACCTGGCACGGCCGTGGACCTCCAGGTGCCCGACACCGTCCAGGCCGGGCAGACGTTCACGGCGAAGGCGACGGTGACGGTGCCGGACGACGCGGCGAACGCGACCGGCCTCACCGCGTCGCTGAAACTCCCCGACGGGTGGACGGCCGGTCCCGCCAGCCCGGACTCGGTGAGCGCGGTGCACCCCGGTGGATCGGCCACGTTCACCTGGCAGATCCAGGCGGCCTCCGGCCAGCTGCCCGCGGCCTCGGCCGTCACGGCAGCGGTGAACTACACCCAAAGCGCCAGCTCGGCGAGCAACTCCGACGAGCGGATCATCCGATCGGTGCCACCGCCCCCGCCGCCAGGCACCGACGCGGTCAGCGACCTGCCGTTCCTGTCAGCCACGAACGGCTGGGGACCAATCGAGCGCGACACCAGCAACGGCGAGCAGGCGGCAGGTGACGGCCGCCCGATCACCATCAACGGCGTCACCTACGCCAAGGGCCTCGGCACCAACTCGATCAGCGACGTCGAGGTCTATCTCGGCGGGCGCTGCACCCGGTTCACCGCCATGGTCGGTGTCGACGACGAGAAGAACGGGGCGGGCACGGTCACCTTCAGCGTGGCCGCCGACGGCAAGACCCTGGTCACGACCCCGACCCTCCGCGGACACCAACCAGCGACGTCGATCGACGTCGACGTCACCGGCGCGCAGGTCCTGGACCTCATCGTCGGCGATGCAGGCGACGGCAACGGCAACGACCATGGCGACTGGGCAATACCGACCCTCACCTGCACGTGACCGATCCGCAAAAAACCGACCCGTCATGGATGTGAGTTCCGCGTTCAAAGAACAACAACGATTCCACATCCATGACGGGTGGAGGCGTGCGGGACCGGGCAGGCCTTGACCAGGCCGTCCTTGCAGAGCAGGTTGTCCGGAAGACGCAGCAACGGTGATACCGGAGTGGGCCGCGCCGCCGGGAGGGTGCGTCATGGGACCGATCGGGAGCGGAACTCTTGATGAGGCGTACCAGTGGCTGCATGCCACCAGGCCGGAATTCGACGGCTGGCTGCCCCAACCATGGGCCGCAGGGCCGGTCGTGCCGTGTGCCGAGCCTGACGGCCGGCCGCAGAACCGGCGGTTGACTCCTGCGCGCCTCTCCTGCTAATTTTTGTTAGCAGGTGCTAGGAAGGATGCTGTGAACCTCTCGGACATGACCGGTGACGACCTGCTGCGGGTGCTGGCGACCCTGGCCAACCCGCACCGGCTGCGGGTTGTCGCCGCCCTGGCAGCAGAGCGCAACTACGTGAGCCAGCTGGCCCGCGAGCTGAACATCAGCCGCGCCCTGCTGCAGGTTCACCTGCGGAAGCTCCAGGCTGCCGGGCTGGTGTCGGCTGACATCGAGGTATCGGAGGACGGGAAGGCAATGAAGTTCTACGAGGTAACGCCGTTCGCGCTGCAGCTGACGCCTGAGACGATCATGGTGTCTGTGCGGACGCTGTGCGCGGGCAACGATCTTGACGCGGAGGTACGGCGATGACGCAGATTTTCAACCTCATATTGGTCGTTTCACTGGCGTTCGCGTTCGTGATCTCGGTCTGGGCGGTGGCCCGGCACCTCAGCACCTCAAGGCAGGCCAAAGCTCAGCTGACCACCGGCCAGGATTACCGCGCTCTGGCCGACGAGTTCCGGCGGCTCAGCGACATGGCGATCACCGCGCAGGAACACGTTGACCTCAGACTCACCGACATCACCGTGCAGGTTGACTCGCTCAGAGACCAGCTGGCACAGATGCAGCACATCCTGGAGGAAGTCGAGTAACCCCGCGAATGATCGTCCACTTCATTTGCCGGGGCAACGCCTTTAGGAGCATCATTGCCGAGGCCTACCTCAACTCACTCAAGTTCAAGAACCTGAGGGCGATCTCCAGCGGAACCGCGGCCGCTGCCGACAGGGCCAGAAACCTGGCTGCCTACACGGAAACACTTGAGCTTCTTGCGAAGAATGGCATCCGGGAATTCGCCAAGACCGGTTATGGTGACCAGCTGACTCCGTCGCGCCTGGCCGGGGCCGGCGTGGTCATCTGCATGAATCAGCGGGTGTACGACGAATGTCAGCGGCTCGTCGGCCTTCCTGCGGGCACGCGCGTATGGCCCGTGGCTGATATAGGCGAAGTAGGCAGGGTCCCTCATACCGAGGACGGGAAGACCCGGTACCGGGAAGCGGCGTACCTCGAGATAGTTGTCGGCATCAGCCAGCTCATCACGGAGCTTTCCAGTCCGTGACCTTAGCGGTCTCCGTTCCAGCGGGGATGAGCTGCAGGCACATGACCGGAGTATCCGGCCGAGCCGGTCAGTAAATACTGCATAACGCAGATCCGTGACGTGGCCGTCGAGCGGGGTCCACTCCGCCGCGGTGCTGATCCCTCTCGTATACATCCGCCGGTGCCCAGGCCGGCCGGCTGCTCCTGAGGCCCGGAACCAGGCACGCCGCAGCGCCAGGGCGAATGTCCGAGGCTTGAGGCAAGCTGCACGGAGGTACCCGTGCGGCACGGAGGTCAGGCCAGTGGCTGTCAACTTCCAGCTAGTGATCGACTGCACCAACCCCGATCGGCTCGCCCGCTTTTGGGCCGCCGCCCTGGGGTATGAGCCGGAGCCGCCTCCGGCGGGCTTCGCCACCTGGAATGACTTCTACCGCGAGGTGGGGGTGCCCGACGAAGATCTGGTCGACGGGGTGGACAGGATCAGCGACCCGGAGGGCCACGGGCCGAGCATCTGGTTCCATGTCGTCCCGGACGCCAAGGTGGTCAAGAACCGACTGCACCTCGACATCCACGCCAGTGGCGGGCGGACGGACCCGATCGAGACCCGCGCGAAACGAGTCGACGCGGAGGCCAGCCGGCTGGCCGGCCTGGGCGCCACCATCACTGGCGCATTGTCGGAGGAAGGGCTCGACCACTACGCGGTCGGGATGAAGGATCCGGAAGGCAACGAGTTCGACATCAACTAGCTATCTAGCGCGTTCCGGCACGTCAGCGGGCTACACCCGGCTTGCGGTCCGTGCGGAGTCCGCAGCGCTCAGCGTCTCGGCCTTCATCGCCGACGCGGCGTTGCGGTCTTGCCGCACGCGGCCAGGAGCGGGAGGACGCACAGTGAACCGCAAGATAACTTGTGGCCATGCGGGCGGCAAGGTAACTTGGCGGCATGCGCCAGATATGTTGCGGCGAGCGCCCGCAAGCATGGCGTCAGCGACGATGACATGCGCCATGCCCTCCGCTACCCGCTCCGCGTCGCCGACTTGGACGACGGCCTGACCATGTTCGTCGGACTCGCACGTGACGGCACTCTCCTGGAGGTCGGCGTAGCCGACAGCGGCGTAGGCCCGATCATCGTCCACGCCATGCGGGCACGTCCTAAGTACCTGCGCAGCAGGGGAGATCACTGATGCCACGCTCTGCCGAAGAAATCCTCGCTCGCGCTGAGGAACTGGCCCGCCGGTTCGAGGACCACGAGCCCGCACCCGGCGACGTTCGAGACGCGGCGGCGCTCCGCGCTGTCGCTGACGCCTTCGCGGAGCGGGCCGCTAGCGAGCGCGCCCTTGCAGCCGCGGTCCATACTGCCCGCGCTGAAGGCCACTCCTGGTCGGCGATCGGCGCCATGCTCGGCACGTCCGGCGAGGCAGCGCGCCAGCGCTACGGGAGCGGTCATCGCGACCGGCGCCGTACCGCGTAAGGAGGGGCCGACCGGCGCTTTCGACCACCCGAACCGTCCCGTCAGCCGCCCGGATGGCCGCCGCACCCATGCAGGGCGATCAGCACCACCACTCCAACCACTGGTGGCCCTCCTGGGCCTTCGCAGTCTCAGGCGACACGGTGCAGGGCGCCGGGCGGGGCGGACGCCGCACTGCCGGGGTGCAGCGCAGCGGCGAGCGCTTCCACCCCGGCGACCAGCCGGGGGCCGGGGCGGACGACGATGCCGTCGGCGTCGATGGCCCACACCGGCACGCCGGGTAGTTCCCGGGCTGCGATGCCGGCCTGTTCGGCCGCGCCGGGCAAGTGGTAGCCGCACGGCGCCACGACGACCAACTCCGGCTCCGCGGCGGCGATATCGGCCCAGCTCGCCCGGGCGGATGGCTCTCCGGAGCGGCCCGTGACCGAGATCCCTCCGGCCGCGGTCACCAGGTCGGGCACCCAGTGCCCGGCGGTGAACGGCGGGTCCACCCACTCGATCACCGCCACCTTCGGCCGTCGCTGGCCGGCGACACGGGCCGCCACCTGGGCCAGCCGGGCGCGCAGCCCGGCAACCATGCGCTCGGCCCGCCCGGGCACGCCGGTGGCCTGGCCCACCACGTGGATCGAGTCCAGTACCTCTTCCAGCGAGCGCGGGTCCAAGGTGAGGACGCGAGCCCGGCAGCCAAGGTAATCCAAGGCAGCCTCGACCTGCCCCGATGGCAGGGCACAGACTCGGCACAAGTCCTGGGTCAAGATCAGGTCGGGCTGCAGCTCGGCCAGCGCCCGTTCATGCAGCGTGTACAGGTCCCCGCCCGCGGCGAGCCGGCTGCGGACGTAGTCGTCGATCTCCCGCGGCGTCATCCCCCGGGTGTCCAGGCCGCCGACCACAATGGTTTTTTCCGCACGGGCGGAGGCGGGCTCATCGCACTCGAAGGTCACGCCGGCCAGCTGGTCGCCCAGCTCCAGCGCGTAGACAATCTCCGTCGCCGACGGCAGCAGCGACACCAGGCGCATGACACGAGCGTAGGCGCCCGGCGGGTGTTGAGTAGGTTGGCCCCGATGGCCGGGGACAAGCTGCCCGCGGAAGGGAGGGGTCATGCCCGATGAGAGCTTCACCGAGCTGGCCGGGGACCGGGTGGTGTTGCGCCGGTTCCGCATGGACGATCTGCCGGCGTTCGTGGCGTACCGTTCCTGTGCTCGGGTGGCCCGGTTTCAAAGCTGGGACGCGCCGTATCCGCGGGAAGAGGGCGAACGATTCATCCGGCAGGGGATGCATGAGCATCCCGACACCGCCGGGGAATGGTTCCAGTTCGCGGCGGCGCTGCGCCCGGCAGGGCCGCTGATCGGTGACTGCGCGGCCAAACCGGACGCCGAGGATCCCCGCCAGTGCGAGATCGGCTTCACGATAGCGCCCGAGTATCAGGGACACGGTTACGCCACCGAAGCGGCGCGCCTGCTGGTGGGCTACCTGTTCACCGCGCGGGGGAAGCACCGGATCACCGCCAGCTGCGACGCCCGGAACGCGGCATCGGCCGGTGTGCTGGAAAAGCTGGGCATGCGCCGCGAGGGTCACCTGCGCAAGAGCACGTGGGCCAAGGGTGAGTGGACCGATGACCTGCTCTACGGCCTGCTGCGGGAGGAGTGGCAGCCCAGCTGACGGCCCAGAGCTAGTCGGGCAGCGGCGGCACGCCCAGGCAGCCGCGGAGCGCCTTCTCCACTTGGGTGGCCCGGGCATGGCTGCCCATCGTGCCGGTGAGGAACGCGAACGCGTAACCGCCGGCGACGCTGGCCCCCGCGTAACTGCCGCCGGATCCGCCCATGCCGTAACCGTCCTGGTCGACGCCGAAGCCCAGTCCCCAGGAGCTCTGCTCGCCGAAGACCGCATCCACGCCGGAGCATTGCGCCGTGGTGGCCTCGCGCAACAGGGCCGGTGAGAGCAGCCTGCCCTGCAGCAGTGCCGCGTAGAGCCCGGCGGCGCCGCGGGCGGTCCCGTGCCCGTTGACCGCGGGTACTTCGGCGGACCGCCACGCGCGGCCGTTGACTACCACCGGGTCAAACGCGCCAGGCGGATTGCTGACGGCGCGCCGGCCCAGACCGGGCCTGTCGGCGAGCTTCGGCCCGAAATACTCCGCAAGGCCGGTCAACTCAACAGCGCGGGCCTGCTCGGCCGCGGTGAGTCCGACGAAGTAATCCAGGCCCAGCGGGCCGCACACCTCTTCGCGGAGAAAACGCCCAAGCCCGCGCCCGTCGACCCGGCGGACCACCTCGCCCACCAGGTGGCCGTAGAACAACGCCGACTCGCCATGCGCGGTCCCCGGCTCCCAGGCCGGCTCCTGGGCCGCCAGCAGCGCGCACAGCCACTCCCAGTCGTAGAACGCCTCGGTTGGGGCCGGCTCGGCCAGCGCGACCACGCCCGCCTGATGCGACAGCACCTGCCGCACGTCCGCGGCGGCGCGGAACTGCGGCCAGTAGCGCTGCATCGGCGCGCCGAGGTCAACCTGGCCCCGGTCGGCCAGCAGCAACGCGCAGACGGCCACGAATGCCTTGACCACCGAGTAGGCCTGG
>Ga0075423_10007347_pt1 | contig 10404 bp, 13 predicted proteins | sample SoiMethybrSBSTD2_FD_80114 | JGI IMG/M metagenome (GOLD analysis project Ga0075423, IMG submission 80114) | Bulk soil microbial communities from a Populus tree surrounding site in Tennessee, USA - Soil MetaG P. TD hybrid SBSTD2 | ecosystem: Environmental > Terrestrial > Soil > Tree plantation...
CGCAGAGACCTAGGAGTTCAGCAATTGCATCCTTATGAACTTCGCATCCATAAAAAAGTCGCGGAGTGGCATAATTGAGCACCGCATCACTCTCGATACCCAGGGCCTCCAGTCCTTCGCGAGTTTGTCTCATTCTGGGGCTTGATCCCTCGCCAAATCGATTGTTGACCCTCCTGGCACCATGAACGGCTTCACTAACTTTTCGCAATGCATCTAATGTTATTGCTGACAGATGGTGGGTTCCGAATCCCATCGTGCGCGCGAGTCGTACCCAGTTGATATCTTGCGCCAAGTCAGGATGATCAGAACGCAACAGTCGTAATCTGTTGTACTGGCTGCTGCTATTCCCATAGAGGCTAGTGGTTGTGGCTACCTCCATCAATGCGAGCAAGGCCTCGCGAGCGGGCAGACGCTCATGCTCAATCGCATGAACAAACGCGTCGGGCGTCCAGCCAATCCACTCGTCTCTAGGTCGCGCCCGAACAACGGGACTGGCAAGCATCGCTATCCCAATGACCGGCCAGCCCGGCCGGGCGGCGTTGCGGATAAGCAGCGGCAGCTTGCGCCCCCTGGATTGAGCAATTTACAAGCCTTCTCAACAGCTCCGCGCCCACCAGGAGCGGGTGCTCGCCCACTGCTCAAAAAATCGTGGACGCAATACGAAGTGAAATTGGAGTGGCTGCACTCTGACATGGCCTTCCTCGACTTTTCTACGCGCGGACTACGGCGCGGAGGAACGCAGTCCTGCACCGGGGGTTTCCGCGCCTACCGTAGCGCGCGAAGCGGTCTGGCCCGGTACGATTATGTGTCCCGCCCGGATGGGTGCTATATGGGCTTCTCTACGATTGGGCTTTATTAGTCGTTTATTAGATCAACACCCGAAGCTTCAGGGTTTTCAAGGCTTTTTTTAGCGCAATCTGCGCCCAATCGACGGGGGGAAGGAGCGCGGTGAAAGATGCGCGTGGTTCGAGCGATGCTGGCGATCTTGGCTGCCGGGCTTGGCGCAAGCAGTTGTCAGGCGCCGAGGGCGACCTTCGAGCGCACCTTTTTCGATCCCGCCAAGCCCTATGTCGGCATGACCAAGGAGCAGGTCATCGCCTGCGCCGGCGCCCCGGCAGGGCGCTACAACACCAACACCGGCGAGACACTCGTCTACCACTACAGCGGCGCAGGGCCTGTGCCCACGGCGGCGCCGAAGAAGCAGGACGACGCCAAGGCAAATCCGTTCGGATCGAAGAAGTCGGATAAGAACTATGACTGCAACGCGAGCCTCGTGTTCGAAGGAGGTCGCCTCACGCGGGTAACCTTCGCGCCGCGCCTCGCCGTCAGTCCCTACGAGACGAAGAAGGATCCCAAGACCAGAGAGAAGTTGCCGGTCGAGCAGCCAAAGCCTTGCAGCTTCTCTCTGCCGAACTGCGCGGGCCACTGATCGGGCGCGTTCACCCCGGCAGGTGACACACCGCCTCGGCATTGTTGCCGTCGGGATCGAACACGAAGGCCCCGTAATAGTTGGCGTGATATTGGGGCCTGAGCCCGGGAGGGCCGTTGTCTTTGCCGCCTGCCTTCACCGCCGCCTGATAGAAGGCGTCGACCGCGGCGCGGGATGGCGCGACGAAAGCGACATGCATCGGGCCGCTTCTCGGCTCGCCCTCGGCGATCCAAAAGGACGGCTTGCCGCTTTGGAAGTCGGCCGGCTTGCCGGGAGGACCGAAGCCAATGGCGGGGCCATGGCCGCCTCTCTCCTCAGCCGACACCTGCACGACGATACCGTAGCCGAGCGGCGCGAGCGCCTTCAGATAGAATTCAGTGGCGCGGGCAATGTCGCGCACGTTCAAGCCAATATGATCGATCACTCGCCGCGCTCCACCATCTGCCGCTTCAGCGAGGCAATCGCCGCCGCCGGATTGAGTCCCTTTGGGCAGGCCTTGGTGCACTTGAGGATGGTGTGGCAGCGATAGAGCCTGAAGGGATCTTCGAGTTCGTCGAGCCTCTCGCCGGTCCGCTCATCGCGGCTGTCCTCGACCCAGCGGTCAGCCTGCAACAGGATGGCCGGGCCGAGATAGCGCTCGCCGTTCCACCAATATGACGGGCAAGCCGTTGAGCAGCAGGCGCACAGTATGCACTCATAAAGCCCGTCGAGCTTGGCACGATCCTCCCGGCTCTGCCGCCATTCTTTCTGCGGCGTCGGCGTATCGGTCTTGAGCCAAGGCTCGATGGACCGGTGCTGAGCGTAGAAATGGGTGAGGTCGGGGACGAGGTCCTTGATCACCGGAAGATGCGGCAAGGGATAGATCGAGATCCGCTCCGGCGCGTCGTCGGCATGGAGCGTGCAGGCGAGCGTATTGGTGCCGCCGATATTCATCGAACATGAGCCGCACACCCCCTCGCGGCAGGAGCGGCGGAAGGTGAGCGTGGGATCGATGTTGTTCTTGATCCAGATGAGCGCGTCGAGAACCATCGGCCCGCACTCCTTCATGTCCACCCAGTAGGTGTCGAGCCGCGGGTTCTCAGCATTGTCGGGATCGAAGCGGTAGATGCGGTATTCGCGCCAATGACCGGCTTCAGCGCCCTCCGGCGGCGGATTCCAGGCCTTGCCGGGCTGGACCTTGGAGTTCTTGGGAAGCGTGAATTGAACCATGTCTGCTTCTTTTATTTGTCATGGCCGGGTTTCTCCCGACCGTCCACGAACACATTAATCAGCAAGATTGTCGATCACCAATGATCTTTTCAACCTAGCTAGCCATGGGTTGCCGGCAACGACAATCACGATGCCGCCCGCGGCGTGTCTCCTTGAGCCGCATCGAGCAGCTCCCGGATTTTTCGCACGAGGTCCTGCTGGGTGAACGGCTTGTTCAACAGATGAACGTCGGCGTCTAGGCGTCCCCGGTGCACGATGGCATTTCGCGTGTAGCCGGTGGTGAACAATATGGGCAGGCCTGGACGCATCTTGCTCGCTTTGTCGGCGAGCGCCCGTCCGGTCATGGGACCTGGCAACACGACGTCAGTGAACAGGAGGTCGACGGAATTCGCAGCCAACAGGCGCAAGGCCTCGTTTGCGTCGCCGGCCTCGAGCACACGGTAGCCGAACTCGGAGAGCACGACCTTGGCGTAATCGCGCACGCCGCCATTGTCTTCGACCACGAGAATCGCCTCGCTTTGGCGCGCCCGCGGCACCGTGGTGTCCTCGATCGGCCTCGCCGCCGGGACCGCGCTCACCTCCTCGGCCTGAAGCAGGCGCGGCAGATAGATCTTAACCGTGGTCCCATGCCCCTCCTCGCTATAGATGCGCACATGGCCGCCGGACTGCTTGACGAAGCCATGCACCATGGCAAGTCCGAGCCCTGACCCCTCTCCGGGCGGCTTGGTGGTGAAGAACGGCTCGCCGGTCGAGGATGTCCTTTGCGATGCCGCTCCCCGTATCCGTGACGCACACGACCACATATTGCCCGGCCTTGACGTCGCCGAAACTGCGCACATAGGCGTCGTCGAGATAGGTGTTGGCCGTCTCGATGGTGAGGCAGCCGCCGTCGGGCATGGCAGCCTTGCCGTTCAGGGCAAGATTGAGAAGCACGTTCTCCAGCTGATGCGCGTCGGCAAGCGCGGGCCACAGCCCGGCGCCGAGCACCGTCTCGATGCTGATGTCAGACCCGAGTGTGCGGCGGAGCATCTCGAGCATGCCCGCGACCAGGCGATTCACGTCAAGTCGCGCCGGCTCGAGCGCCTGACGGCGGGAAAAGGCGAGCAGCCTGTGCGTGAGCTCTGCCGAGCTTTGCGCGCCGCGCAAAGCCGCATCGAGCGACTTGGAAAGCTTGCCGGAAATTCCCCGCCGGCTCGAGGTCGGCGAGCTTGGCAAGCTGGCGCTTCATCGTATCGAGATTGCCGATGATGATGGTCAGGAGATTGTTGAAGTCGTGGGCCACTCCGCCGCTGAGCAGTCCCACGGCTTCCATCTTGACCGCCTGCCTGAGCGTCGACTCTGCCTCGTGGCGGAGCTTCGATTCCTCTTCGAGCTCGTGGGTCCGGTCCAGCAATCCTGACACCACATGCCTTGTAGCGATCGCAAGTAGAGCGGCGAGCAGGGTGGCGGCAAACAGGGCCATACCGATGAGCAGCGAAAGCCACAGCCTGAGCTCTGCCGATCTGTTCTGGCGCGCCGCCAAGAGATCGCGCTCCGCCTTCACGAAGGCAGAGAGCTCGGCGACGATTTCGTCCATGAGGGCCTTGCCTTCCCCACCCTTGACGATGTCGATCGCTGCGTCCCAATCGTCCTCTTTGGCCAGATCGACCGTGCGCTGGATGCGGTCGATGCGGGCTTTGATCAGCGGCTCGAGCTTGTTCAAGCGGGCTTGCTGTTCCGGATTGTCGGGGGTCAGCCGGCGCAGTCTTGCCACGAGCTCAGGCACGCGAGCGCGGGCGCCGTCGAAGCGCTTGAGATAGTCGTTGTCCCCGGTGATGAGGAAGCCTCGCTGGCCGTTCTCCGCGGCCTGGATCTGGCTAAGGAGGGTTTGCGCCGTGCTCTGCACCTCAAAGGTGTGGTCGACGAGCACGTCGGCTTCCTGGCTGCGGACGAAAATCAAGCCAACTGCTATCGCCGCGACAACCACCAGGCCAAAGCCCACGGCCATGATGATCCAGGAATTTTGCACCAGGCGGCTAGCTTTGAGCACTCGCGTCGGCACGGCCGGTCATCCATCTGGAGGGGCTAAGGCAGCGGACTAGTGGAGGTGCCGCTTCCCGGCTAGACTGTCATGAGCCTCGACTTAGGCAAGCACTTTGTGGAGCTGTCGTGCCTCGCATCCTGGTCGTCGACGACGAACCCCTCATCTCAATGCTGGTTGAGAACTGGCTCGGAGAGCTCGGCTGCGAGGTCGTGGGTCCGGCCCGCACGGTCGCCGACGGACTTGCGCTCGCCGACGGCATACAGCTGGACGGCGCGATCCTCGACGTGAACCTTGGGGGCGATACCTGCTATCCGCTTGCCAACGCCCTCCGCTCGCGCGGGGTGCCTCTCGCTTTCGCCACCGGCGACGGCCGGCTGGATGAGGGACAAGGGTTCCAGGACGCGCTGATCCTGCCCAAGCCTTTCGATTTCGAGAACGTGAAGTCCGTGCTCGGAAAGATGCTGAGTTAGGCCGCTTTTAGCGCCTGTCCTTGCGACTGACGAGTTTCAGTCCCGACCAGACGCCGTCGATGGCAGCCACCTTGACATCGACGAGATCAAGCGCCAGAGCCTCGCCGCGAACAACATCTTCGGTGACATCGGTCAAGACTTTCGCCGCCTTTTCGGCCAGGACACCCAGATCATGCCGTCAGGCTTGAGCGCCCTTTGCAGCTTGATCAGGTTGGCAGCGAGTTCAGGGCGGCTTGTCGTGAACGCATGGATCGCGTCGAACGTCTTGGCGGGAAGCTTCGCATTCCAACTGTCCGCTCGGACGACTTTGGCGAAGGGCACGCATTCGGCGAGTGACCCAAGCTCTGCCGGAAGCGCGATGAAGGCCGCATTCATGCCGGCCTTGAATCCGAGCTTTTCGGCAAGCGATTTGCCGGAATAGCCAGCGGAGCGAAGCGCCGCGGCGGCCATTGTTAATACACCCGCTCTTTCGGCTCGATATAGGCGATCTCGTTGGAGAGCGTGTAGCTGTGCACCGGGCGGTAATCGAGGCGGACGCCGCGCGTCTCGCAATCGGCCCACGACAAAGTGTGCTTCATCCAGTTGGCATCGTCGCGCTTGGGGAAGTCCTCCCGCGCATGCGCCCCGCGGCTCTCCTGCCGCGCCAGCGCTCCCGCCACCGTCACCGCGGCCTGCGAGATCAGATTGTCGAATTCGAGCGTCTCGATCAGGTCGGTGTTCCAGATCAGCGAGCGGTCGGTGACGCGGATGTCGTCGCTCTCCTTCCACACGTCGTGGATCTTGCGCACCCCTTGCTGCATAACCTCGGCAGTGCGGAACACGGCGCAGTCCGTCTGCATGGTCTTCTGCATCTTCAAGCGCAGCGCCGCGGTCGGCATGCCGCCATTGGCATAGCGGAAGCGGTCAAGCCGGGCGATTGCCTCTTCGCCAGCGCCCTTGGGCAGCTCAGGCATAGCGCTGTCGCGCTTGATGGTCTCGGCCGAGCGGCGCGCCGCCGCCCGACCGAACACGACGAGATCGATCAGCGAGTTTGAGCCAAGCCGGTTCGCCCCATGCACCGAGGCGCAGGCAGCCTCGCCGACGGCGAACAGCCCCGGCACGGTCGCGTCGGGATCGCCCTTCCGCGGGCGCACCACCTCGCCATGCAGATTGGTGGGGATGCCGCCCATATTGTAGTGGGCCGTCGGGAGGATCGGTATCGGCTCGCGGGTGAGGTCAACGCCGGCGAAGATGCGCGCCGACTCGGTGATGCCGGGCAACCGCTCGGCGAGCAGCCCCTCGTCGAGATGGCTGAGATGCAGATGCATGTGGTCCTTGTCGGGACCGGTGCCGCGGCCCTCGCGGATCTCGATGGTGATGGCGCGGGAGACCACGTCGCGCGAGGCGAGATCCTTGGCGGTCGGCGCGTAGCGCTCCATGAAGCGTTCGCCTTCCGAGTTGGTGAGGAAACCGCCTTCGCCGCGCGCGCCTTCGGTGATCAGCACGCCGGCGCCATAGACGCCGGTCGGATGGAACTGCACGAATTCCATGTCCTGGAGCGGAAGCCCGGCGCGCAGCACCATGGCGTTGCCATCGCCGGTGCAGATATGCGCGCTCGTGCACGAGAAATAGGCGCGGCCATAGCCGCCGGTGGCGAGGATCACCTGATGGGCGCGGAAGCGATGCAGCGTGCCGTCCTGCATGGAAAGCGCGACCACGCCGCGGCAGCGTCCCTCATCGTCCATGATCAGATCGATGGCGAAATATTCGATGAAGAATTCGGCCGAGTGGCGCAGCGCCTGGCCGTACATGGTGTGCAGCATGGCGTGGCCGGTGCGGTCGGCGGCGGCGCAGGTGCGCAAGGCCTGGCCCTTGCCGAAATTGGTGGTCATGCCGCCGAAGGCGCGCTGCAGGATCTTGCCGTCATCGTTGCGCGAGAAGGGCACGCCCCAATGCTCGAGCTCGTAGATGGCTTCCGGCGCGCTCTTGCACAGATATTCGATGGCGTCCTGGTCGCCGAGCCAATCGGAGCCCTTCACCGTGTCGTACATGTGCCAGCGCCAATCGTCGGGGCCCATATTGCCGAGGGCCGCAGCGATGCCGCCCTGCGCCGCCACGGTATGAGAGCGAGTGGGGAACACCTTGGTGATGCACGCGGTGCGCAAGCCAGCCTCGCTCGCGCCGACCACTGCGCGAAGGCCCGCCCCACCGGCGCCGACCACCACCACGTCGTAAGTATGGTCGATGATTGGATAGGCGCGGCCGTTGATGTTCGGGGCGTGATCTGGCGTGGCGTCTTGCGGCATGAGCTTCTAGCTTCCGAGACTGATTTTCACGAGCGCGAACGTGCATGCAAGAGCGACGCCAACGGCGAAAAAGGTCGCGAGCAAGATCGCCGCGACCCTGGCCCCCTCGCCATGCACGTAATCCTCGATGATCTCTTTCATCCCGATGCGCATATGGATCGAGGCCGAGATCACGAGCGCAAGCATGGCAATCGCCACAACCGGGCGGGCGAGATACGCCCGAATTATCTCATAGTCGGCGCCGATATGGGTGATGACGGAGAGGATGAGGAAGATGACGAGGGGCACGTTGGCGACCGCCGTCATCCTCTGGCGCAAGAAGGTTTCGGTTCCGCGATGGGCGGCCCCTAGGCCGCGCGCTTTGGCAAGTGGCGTGGCCATGGCTATACCCCTCCCCTCAGCCAATAGCCGGCGATCCAGACGACAACGGTCAGCACCGTCGACCCGATGATCGTTCCCCAGGCGAAGATTTCGATGCTCACCTTGTCGAGGCCGCGCCCCGTATCCCAGATCAGATGACGGATGCCGCCGAGCATGTGATGGATCAGGCCCCAACTGAACATGAACAGCAGGAAGCGGCCGACGATGCTGCCGAAGAAATCGTTGACCGTGGCGTAGGCCTCAGGTCCTGAGCTGACGGCCACCAGCCACCAGGTGAGCAGGAGGAAGCCGATCGCATTGCCCACCCCTGAGATGCGATGGGCGATCGACATCATCATAGTGAGCATCGGCCGGTAAATCTGCAGATGCGGCGAAAGCGGCCGTTGCGCTTGCGTATTTGTGTTGCCCATGGGGACGCCTTGCCGGCCAGGAAGTCGAACTCTCAGCCGACTCATAACGCACCGCCCCCCAGGGGGCAATCAAACCGGATGTGGCCTTTTGTGCCGCTGCAGCGCGTCGCCCCATTCGGTCAAAAGGACGGCACCGGGTCGGGTGTGAGCTTAGGTATTTACTCCGTGACCACGCCGCAGGCGATGCGGTCCCCGGCATTGCCGGCAGGATCGGTCTGATAATCGTCAGCAACCGCATGAACCACGATGGCGGAGCCGTCCTGGTCGAGCAGAGCCGGCTCGGCATCTAGCGTCACCATCTCGTTCAGCACCTCGACCGTAAGCTTGCCGCTGTCGGGCACATGCAGGTTCGGCATGTCGCCGGCGTGAGGTCCTTCCGCATTCATCAGCCCGTGCTTGGCCTCGTCGGGATTGAAATGCGGCCCGGCGGATTTGAAATCGGGCGGCTCGCATTTGCCGACCGCGTGTACGTGGAAGGCGTGGTCGCATGGTGGGACGCCGTCCAGCGTGAGCCGCATCAGGACCCCGGTCGGCGTATCGGTAAGCTCGACCTTGCCGCCCTCCTTGCCGTCCTTGTCCTTGAGCACCGCCTGTGCCTTGTCGACGGCGAGCGCGGGCGAAGCAATGGCGAGCGCCATCGCAAGCAGCGCGACGAAGGTGAATTTACGGTCCATGGCGGTCCTCCTGACGTTCGGCAGGATAATCCTCGGCGAGCGGCCGGAGTTCCGTGCTCCTTTACCGCGGCAGAGCCACCCAGCAATCGAGATCGAGCACCACGCCGCCCTCGTAGCTTCCGTCGGCCTTCTGCCCGGGGAAGTCGGCGCAATTCCGGTCCTTCACCGCGAACAGGCGCAGGCGAAGCGCACCCATGTCGGTTCGCCCCGGAAGCTCGGCCTTGTCGGCGACCTCGCTCCAGGCATAGATGGTGTCGCCGGCAAACGAAGGCGCCACGTGGCGCCCGCCATTAATGGCGGCGAGATGGAAGGCGTTGGCGAGACCGTTGAAGCTCAAGGCCCTGGCGATGGAAATGACATGGCCGCCATAGACGATGCGGCGCTTGAAACGACCTTGCGCCTCGATGTGCTGATTGAAATGCACCCGTGCCGTGTTCTGGAACAGGCGGGTGGCGAGCTGGTGCTCCGCCTCCTCGATGGTCTGGCCGTCGACATGATCGATCTTGTCGCCGATCTGATAATCGCCCCAGCGCTTGGCCGAACCGGCGAGCGCATAATTGTAGGCGCCGAGCTTCAGCCTCGGCAGCGCATGACCGAGCCGCGAGGCTGAGACCTCTGCGATCAGCTCAGGGACATGCGGCTCAGGCGCCGGCGCCGACTCGTCGCGTTTGTTCACCATCACCCAGCGGGAGAAGGCGAGCACAGGCTCGCCGCGCTGGTTGCCGCCCGTGGAGCGCACATAGACCGTGCCGTTCTTTCGGTTTGAGTTTTCTTTCAGTCCGATGATCTCGGTCGTGGTTGAAAGCGTGTCCCCGGGATAGACGGGCTTGAGGAAGCGCATATCGGCGTAGCCGAGATTGGCGATGGCGTTCCGTGAGATGTCGGGCACGGTCTTGCCGAGCACGATGTGAAAGGTGAGCATGTCGTCGATCGGCGCCGTCGGATAACCGATCGCTTGTGCAAAGGCGTCTGACGACTGCACAGCGAAGCGCGAGCCGTAAAGTGCGGTGAACAGGCTCACATCGCCAACCGTCACGGTGCGCGGCGTGGCGTGCACGATCTCCTGCCCGAGCTTGAAGTCTTCGAAGAAATTGCCGGCGCTTTCCTTGGACATAGGGGGCGTCTTCGCGTCGTTCATGGTGCCGCAGCTTGGTTCCCGGTGATGATGGGGGAGCACCATAGAGTCGCTGGCAAACTCTGTCATCCCGCGCGCGCTCAGACAACGCAGACCGTCATGGCCGGGCTTGTCCCGGCCATCCACGTCTTTAAGTCCTGTCTCGGGAAGACTCGTGGATGCCCGGCACTCCGGCCGGGCATGACCATATCGGCGCAGGCGCAAAAACAGTGACGGCCCCCGCTTTCGCGGAGGCCGTCACTCAGCAAACTCTAATAGATCGACGCTTGGAATTAAGCGCGGTCCAGCTCGGCCGGGAGGTAGCTCGTCACTTCCATGCCAGCCTCGGACTCGGTGATCTCGGGTTTCAGCCACTCTTTCATGGTCGTCTCCTTCGGTGAACTTACGA
>Ga0075423_10007348_pt1 | contig 10403 bp, 5 predicted proteins | sample SoiMethybrSBSTD2_FD_80114 | JGI IMG/M metagenome (GOLD analysis project Ga0075423, IMG submission 80114) | Bulk soil microbial communities from a Populus tree surrounding site in Tennessee, USA - Soil MetaG P. TD hybrid SBSTD2 | ecosystem: Environmental > Terrestrial > Soil > Tree plantation...
AAGCTTCGCGCAGGCAGAACAGACCGTCGCTCACGTCGCCGGCGAGATCGATAGCGAGCTCGCGGCGATGCCAACCTTGAGCTCATCGACTGAGAAGCAGCAATTGAGCGCCCGCCTGGTGCAGCACGTCAACACGCTGAAAGAGCAATCGATCATGGTGTTCGGCGGCCGCAGGGAGCGGCTCGGCGAGAGATTGCAGCAGTTGGTCCGGTCGTGTGAAAAGTGGCAGTCAGGCTCCCCGGACGAAGCGCGGGCTTCAGCCGAGCGCGCGCACACGCTTTGGGCAGAGGCGAAGGCACTCTATCCCAGGGAAGCCCTGGAACTTCTGCCGCCGCTCTGGTCATGCCCGATGCATCAGGAGCTGATGGAGACGGCCGCCGGCAATTGCCCGGTCTGCGGTATGACACTGGAGCCGATCTATGTCACTCAGCCACAATTGACGGAAGGCCCGATTATCGGCGCCGAAGTAATTGCCGATGGCCCACTGGAAGTGGGTAAACGCGCTCACTTACGAATCCGGCTCTTCTTTCTGGATAACAACCAGCCCGTGGGCCTTTCTGATCTGGAGGAAACGCATACACGCAGGATTCATTTGCTGATCAGCGATATTTCTGAAACGGATTACCACCACGAGCACCCGGAACCCGCCGACGATGGTGAGTACGCGTTTGGCTTTACGCCCCAGCGGCCCGATACCTACCGCGTCTGGGCCGACTTGCTGCCGGTGCGGACCCATGTGCAGCAGTATTCGGTAGCCGACATTCCGTCGAGCACGCCGCGCCGGGCGCGACTGGATGAGAACGAGACGGAAAGCCGGCACGCAGAAATCGACGGCTACAAATTCGACCTTTCATTCGAGAAGGACGTCATCCACCAACGCGAGACTGTTGCCGGCAAGCTGCGCGTTACGGAGCCGGACGGCCAGCCGTGCAGGAGACTCGGGGTCGTCATGGGAGCCTTCGGCCACTTCGTGGGCTTTGGCGATGACTTCGCCACCGTCCTGCACCTGCATCCCACCGGGCCTCTCGTCACCGACGCGGAGGCGCGGAGCGGTCCTGAACTCCCGTTCTACTTTCGCTCCAACAAAGCCGGACGTGTTCGCCTCTTCGCGCAGGTAAAGATTGGGGGCAAAGATTTTTTCCCGCGCTTCGTGCTTGACGCGCGCCTTCGGCTCCCCGGCGATGCTCGGCCGCCGGAAAGGGCATATCGCTTGGCTTCAGGACCAAGTCCTCGCGGCAATTCCACGGCAAAGAGAGGGCGGCTATCCAGCAAGTGAACCGGGCTCTGTCCGTTCTGCTCGCCAGCGTTTCCCGCACGCATCAGCCCTACCTCTTGCTGCGCGAAAACGTGATCAACCGGTGGACTAGACCGACGTCGGTCGTCGTCGGAGGTCATCGCTCGCCCCCCACGCAGACGATGCGCTTCGACCCGGCTGACCTGGCCGCCTTCATCGAGGCACAGAAGACGGCGGCAAAATGACGGCGAGACTACTTCCTCGGCTTGACCAACCGGGGCCGGTAAGGAGAGAGCTCCTCCAGGACGTCCCGAACCTGTTGGTCGTCGAGATGGATGCATGCTGCGACCAAGCGCAGCAGCACGCCGTCCTCGAGCTTCTCGGTTGGGATGCCTTCGCAGGCTTTCAAGCAGGCAGCGATGCGGCGGGGGTCAGACTTCTCGATCGGTGCAGCACGTTCCATGATGGGCGCCCCCTTTCGACGAGCTTGGCGGCGGGACTGTACCGCCGAAAAGATGAACCGGAGATGAATTTAGGGATGGCTTTATCTCGACACGAACCGCCTCAGGGGCCCAGGGAATCCGGAGGACTTGCCGTGAGAGCAACCCATCTCCGGTTTCTGCGAAAATCCGTCGAAGTTGGATCCGCTCTCGAGGCTGCCCGACGACGAAAAGCGGCCACGGGACTAGACCCATGTGCCAGAAGTGGGTCACCTCGACCCAGGATGGCCCGGCGGCTGGCGTGGCGTTCTTCGTTAAGTAGTTGGGGGGGTCGAAAAAGATCGGGTGCAGCGACGTCTCGCAAGTCGCTGAGAGGATTGGTCGGGGCGAGAGGACTTGAACCTCCGACCACTCGGTTCCGAACCGTAAGCCGATGATCCCTGGAGATCGCTCCTGATTCCCAGGGACAACGCTGGCAAAAAGATTCTGAAGCCCGCGGCACGACGCGAAGCACCCTGGCGATGCGAGGGAGTACGGATTGAGCCAGAGGACCGTGCAGGAAGCGGACGACCGATCAGCCGAAATACAGCCGACTGCCGCCTCGATCATGATGACGGACCGCGCCAGGACGCGGCATGACTCGTCGGCTTCACGCCGCCCTCGCGACGATTTGACAGCACCTTTCATTTTCGATAACAGAATGAGAGCTCGACGTGGAGCATAACGGGTCTCGGGACCGGACCATTGTTTGTTGGTTACCAGGAGAACTCGACATGACCAGCTCTTTGAGTCGGACACGCCTCATCGTTTCCTTGTGCGCTCTCCTCGTTGCCGGGTCCCTGGGCTGGTCCGCGCTGGCGGCTGCGGAGCCAAAGCCCGGGCCGGCCGGTCCTCCCAACATCCTGTTCATCATTCTCGACGACGTCGGCAAGGACCAGCTGCGAACCTTCAACCCGCTCGACCCCACCGCGCCGCAGACACCCAACCTCGACGCCATTGCCGCGGCTGGCGTGAAGTTCACGAACGTCATGACCATGCCTGAGTGCTCGCCGAGCCGGGTGACGTTTTTCACCGGACGTTACCCGTTCCGGACCGGTGTCACCTCGGCCATCCTCAGCGAGGACCTGGCCGGGGCCCAGGTCTCACCCTACGAGATCGCGACGCCCAAGGTGCTCAAGACGGCCGGCTACACCAGCGCCATGTTCGGGAAGTATCACCTCGGCGGACCCGACAATAACCCGGACATGTTCCGCACCCCGAGCGTGTTGGGGTGGGATTACTACAACGGCAATCTCCAGGGCGGCCCGCCGTTTATCGACAACACGGTGGGCGGTCAGTTACCGACCGACAGCACCACGTACACGTGCGGCTTCCCGATGGGTGATCAGAAAGGCGGCTGCTGGTTCGTCAAGCAGGGGAATAAACCGCAGTTCGACAATAATCAGGGCCAGGGCTACACCGGCAAGCAGTGCGCCACTCTCGGTGGCATACCCTCCCTCAACGGACACGGCGACTTCACACTCACCTGCTCCCCGCAGGACGCCTGCACCGTGCCCGACTTCACCGTGCTGAACGGCTACTACACCTGGGCCCAGGTCATCAACAACACCAGTGGCCTGCACCGCTCGACCGTGCGCCAGTACATGTCGAGCTTCCAGACGAGCGCGGCCATCGACTGGATCGGCAAGCAGTCCGAGGGTGGACACGCCAAGTCACCCTGGATGGCGACCGTGAGCTACGACGCCATCCACACGCCCTACCAGCCGCCGCCCGACGAGCTGTACCCGCCGGGCTTCGTGTGGCCCCCCAGCGTGCCTCAAGACTGCAGAAACTCCGAGGCGGTACGAATCCTGAGCAACCTGATGGTCGAGGCCATGGATAAGGAGATCGGCCGGCTGCTGGTGAGTACGGGTCTCGCGCGGTATGGCGCGAGCGGAGAGCTGATCTACGACCCAGGGTCGACGAACACCATGGTCGTCGTCATTGGCGACAACGGCACCTATTTCTCGGGGGTCAAGTACCCGTACGACCCGTTCAGGGCCAAGGGGACACCGTACCAGACCGGGGTGTCGGCGCCGCTCATCGTGGCCGGTCCACAGGTCGTGGCTCCCGGGCGGAGCGTGGATGCGATGGTGAACAGCGTCGACCTCTTCGAGCTTTTCGGCGAGATCGCCGGAGTGAACGCGCGATCGGTCGTTCCGTCCGCGCACGTCCTCGACAGCATGCCCATGCTCGCCTATCTCACCAATCCCTCCCAGTCACCCGTGCGTCAGCTCAACTTTACGCAACTCGGTGACGGGCTCAAGGCGCCGACGACGCAGCTGTGGCCCTGCGTGCTGACGGTCGGTCCGGCGTTCGTGTGCACCGACATCCTCTTCACCACCCAGACATTGTGCGAGACGGAGTTGGGCACGTGGTTCGGACCGACGTCGAAGAACCCCACACCCCAGTATCCGACCTGCTGTGCCATCAAGAGCGTCCTGCCCCTTCCGGCCTACGGCTACACCCAGGACAACTTCAGCATCGTGCCGACGCACACGAAGGCCATCCGCAATTCGCGTTACAAGCTGGTGGAGTCGGACGTCTACACGTGTGACCCCCCGACTTCGAAGAACACGGTGACCGTGAACGAGTTCTACGACCTCAGCCCGCGGCCGCTCGACCCCGTCAACCCCCTAGGGCTCGACAACGGGCCGGACGATCTCCTCAAGCATCCGTTCCTGACGCCCGAGGAACAGGCCAACTACCAGGCATTGCAGAACGACCTCGAGCAGCTTCTGGCCACCGAAGTCGCTTGCCTCGGGGACGGAAATCTCGACAAGGTCGTGAACCGGGAGGACTTCGTCGGGGTCCAGACGAACAAAGGCAAGTCGAGTGTCTTCGACTTCAATGCCGACGGCGTGACCGACGACTCGGATCTGCAGGTCGTCAAGGACAACTTCGGCGACGTCTGCCCACCTCCGCCATGAGGGCATAACCGCCCGCCGCGGGCTCCGCGACGCCCACCGGCACACCCTGGAATTCTCGAGGGATCCTCTCGGTCTGACTCAGAGGATTGGTCGGGGCGAGAGGATTTGAACCTCTCGCCACTCCGTGCCGAAGGGGCAACCGGTGATCCCTGGGGATGGCCTCTGGCGACTCTCAGGGAAACGCAGATCCGACTCGCCTAGTTCTTGGGCGGCTTCTTGGTGCTCCTCTGGATGATGATCCGGCCGTTGATCGTCTTGTTCGATGTCGTGAACGTGATCGTGTAGTTGATGGCAGGCGGCGGGTTGCCGGTGCAGTGGATTGCGCACGATTCCGAAGTGTTTGGATCGTCTCTCTTGAGATTGGGATAAGAACAGGTCCCCGCCGCCGGGATGGAGACGGTGAATGGCTGGTTCGTGCTGATCCACGCCAGCTTGCTCGTGTTCAACGTGATGTTGGCATCGGGAATCGATCCCAGGGAGTCACTGACGGGGATGATTTGGTTGGGTGGACACTGGAAGGTCACCTGCCCTATGAGAACCATTGTGGCCATCAGTCCGACGCTCAAACAAACGCAAACCTTCCTCATGGTCTCCTCCTTGATGTTTGTGGGCGCCCAATTCTCCGAGGCAGAAGGTCGTCGGCCGCGAGTCGCCGCGGCCCAGAACGAGCGGAGGGCTGGCGATGCCGAATCAAGCACTCGACAACTCGGTCCGACGGGAGTCGAATCAGCGTCGATCGTAGCCCTCGCGATTGCCGGGACTCTATCAAATCGCGTGTCACGGGAGTGACGCGATGTCGAATGACTGGAAGGATTGGTCGGGGAGAGAGGACTTGAACCTCCGACCAACGAGAACGCGCCGCGGCCAGAATTACTTCAGCCCTTCGACCTGAAAGAGGGTCGATAGTGTTCTCGAGTAGGAGTAAACGTAGGACTCTCCGGACGGCGTCGGGATGACCGGGCCGACGTCGGTCACACCCGCAGGATCGGCGGGCATGACTTCCTTCCAGAGCTCCTTTCTTCCGTTGGCGACCTCGAGCCGATAGACCCGAGCAGGCATCTCTGTTGCCCGAAAGACGAATAGGAAGCGACCATCCGGGCTCCACCGTAGAGGCACATCCTGCGGGGTCACACCCGGAATCGGAACGGGCGCTCCTCCGTTTAAAGGACAGAAATAGGATCGCTGGCCGGGACCTAAGACAGCGGCAAACCTTCCGTCGGGCGAAACTACGCCTCGACCGCCAAGTCCCCCAGCGAAGAAACGGTATCCCTCAGGGCTCACCGCTTGAGCCTTTCCTCCCGCGAGGTCGCGAACATAGAGGCGTACGCCTCTGCCTGCTTCGCTTGCCGAGACGATGGCACGCTTTCCGTCCGGAAGCCACGTAACTCCCTCCACGTTCAAGCCGTCTCGTGAGAGAAGTCTCGGCTCACCCGCGGCAATCGGATACAAGATCAGTTGGGGCTCGGAAGTAAGATTGGCGACTGCGAGTACCGACTTTCCGTCTGGCGAAAGAGCTGGAAGAGCCCCTTCCCCGAGCCGAACCGCCGGAGATCCGTCGGTGTCTCGGACGTAGACGGAGTAGCCTAAAGTGGTCCCTTCCCCTGATTCCCAGAACGCAACTGTCCTTCCATCCGCGGAGAGATCGTTCACGAGGGTGTAGTCGAGCCAGGACAGGTCGCGCTCCTTCTGCTCTCCTGGTGCGAGCCCCATCATTCCTCGTCGCGGTTCGTCCTGAGTCATCAACACGTGGCCGTCGCCAGAGATATCCTGAAGCGTGAGCGTTCCAGGCACGCGCGTCACTAGGCGTTGCCGCCCCGAGACCGTGACTGCGTGCAGAGCCCGGCTGCCCACATCGCCGGCAGCAGTGAACCAGACCTCTCGGCCATCCGCGGACCAGGCCAGTCCTTGCACGCTGTAGAAGAGTGGCGACAGCGTTCTCTTGTGACCGGCAAGGTCAACGATCGCTACGAAGCCACCATCGTCCGGACGCACCGGATGATCGACAAAGCCGACAAGATTCCCCTTCGGAGAGACACGGGGATTGCTAATCCAACCCGCTGTTTCATAGAGAACCTTCCCGATCGGGAACTCAAGACGATTACGGATCCCCGCATCGCGGACGATCGCCAGGTGCTCACCATCAGGGGCCCAATCCGCCCACTGCACATCTTCCTGGATCTCGCGAGGCGCGTGCTCTCCAGTCACGCTCATCCGGGCTAGCGTTCCTGACCGGATGAACACTTCGACGGTTTTTCGATGGATCGAAACGGCCATCTCGCCGGATTTCGAAATCGACAGCACTTCTGCGTCTGCGAGACCAAATGCCCGAGACTCCGCGGTGCCGGGGTCGCTGAGGAGAATCTCGGGCCGCCTTCCTCCCCAAGCCGCGGTATAGACAACCATTGAACGGTTGGGGGTGAATCGCGCGGACTCTATGAAGCCGACCCTGAACGTAAGCCGACGATAGCTGGGGGTCGCTTGATGCCCTAGCCTTGCGCCAATAATGAACGACGCGGCGAGTGCGGCGAGACCTCCCACTCCTGCCAGGGCCGTTCGCAGCCGTCTCCAGCGCGAAGGCACCGCGCGCTCCTCGGCCATCGGCTGGGACTCCGAACTTGTCTGGAGGGCAAAGGCGAGGTCGCGCGCCGAATAAAAGCGCTCAGCCGGGTCCTTCTCGAGACAATGCCGTACGACGAGCACCAGACTCGGAGAAATGGTCTTGTTCGTGGCTGTGAGATCCGGCGGATCCTCGGTCAGTATGGCGCTCGTTGTCTCGGCCGCCGAACCGCGCGCAAAAGCGCGCCTGCCGGACAACATCTCGTAAAGGATCGCCCCGAACGCGAAGATGTCAGAGCGTGGATCCGCTGACTGGCCGCATGCCTGTTCCGGCGACATGTAGCCGACGGTACCCATGACAACACCAGCTTCAGTTCCGACCGTCAGCGTTGGCGCACTGGTTGCCCTTTCAAGACTGACTTCAGGATGGGTTAGCTTGGCCAGGCCGAAATCCAGGATCTTGACGCGACCGTCTTTGGTGACGACCACGTTCTCGGGTTTCAGGTCCCTGTGAATGATTCCTTTCTCGTGTGCTGCGGCAAGACCCTGCGCGATCTGAATCGCGTAGTCGATCGCCTTGCGATTCGGTAGCGCTCCAGCTGCGAGCCTCGTTCGAAGTGTCTCTCCGTCGAGCAGTTCCGTAACGATGTAGGGGGCTCCCTCATACGAACCGATATCGTGAACCGCCGTGATATTCGGATGATCGAGGCTACCAGCGGCCTGCGCTTCGTGCTCGAAGCGCCGTAGTCGGTCTGAGTCGTTGGAAAAGGATGACGGAAGGATCTTGATCGCGACATCGCGCTTCAACCGTTCGTCTCTCGCCCGGTAAACCTCGCCCATCCCGCCCGCCCCGAGAGGCGAGAGGATCTCGTAGGGGCCCAATCGGGTTCCCGCGGGGAGCGTCATGCGATGACCGCTGAGGAGATCTTATGGGATTGGTCGGGGCGAGAGGATTTGAACCTCCGACCACTCGGTCCCGAACCGTAAACCGACGATCCCTGGAGATCAGTCTTGATCCCCAGGGAGAATCGTTTCAGCTTCTTCGCCGATCACTTGACCCTCAGCGAAACCACAGATCACCACAGAACAGGGACAGAAAAGGGACAGCGAGGCGAGCCCCGGATGGGGGTCTGACCCCCGGCGGCATCGGCAGGGTGAAAGGCGGCGTCTCAAGACGGCAATAACCGCGCGCACCGAGCAGCTGAAGAAGGAACAGGAGAAGGCGGCGGCGGCGAGCACGCCGGCAGCGGGCGAGGCGGCCGCAAAGCCGACTCCGAAGAAGCCCTAGGGGCGGGTTAGTTCGCCTTCGGCGCCTTCGGCACGAGCTTCAGCACCGGGCTTCCGGAGTCGAGGAGCCGCGCCGCGCGCACGGCGCCGCCCTCGACGTCGAACACGAGGACGAGGCCCGAAACCCCGACGAGGCGAAAGCGCGTCGGCGCAACCGGCGCGAGCAGGTATTCGCCTTCCGCGGCAAACTGGATGTGCAGCTTGCCGTCCCTCCGGACGATCTCGGCCTGCGACGGCCCCCCATCCTCGAGGTAGGACCCGAGAAACTTCGTAAGGTCGGCTTCGCTCAGGGCGATGACCTTCAACTCGAGCGGTTCGACACGGAACGGCCGCCGCCGGATCTGGTCGATGCAACCCTTCGAGAGACCCTCCCGGGATCCGCGCTCGACGGACTGGATCTGGAGGTTCGTCACGCACTCGACCCCCTCGAGGCCATCGAGGCTGTGCCCTCCGTGGGGCACGACGATCGACAGGCTCTTCGGCAGGTACCGGGCGACCTTCTCCGCGTCGGAGGGCGGCGTCGCCGGATCCCACATTCCGGAGATGAGAAGCGTGGGCACGGGCGCGTCCACCGGCTCGAGAAACCCCTTCGGGATGCTCCCCTGCGGCCACAGAGCGCACGCCGCCCGCTGCTGCACGTAGCGGTAGTCGCCGATGAAGGTCCCGGCGGCCAGGCGCTCGGCCTCCTTCGGATCGATCCACGGCACGTCCTCGGCACACGTGACCGAGAGATACATCCCGTTCGAACCACTCGCCACGATCTGAAGCCGGCCCGAGAGCGCCCGCTCCGCGATCGGCGTGTAGTCTCCGAGGGCTGCCTGGTGCAGGACCGCGGGAACTTCTCCCGCGGCCGACGACGAGTACAGCATGTACCGGACGCCTTCGGCCGCGAGATCGCGGGACAGCGAGACGTCGGTCGGCTCCCCGGTCTTGGGGTTCAGGACGCGCGCTCTCACGGGCCCCTTCCCCAGCGTCGACCAGACCGCGTTCGACTCCTCCTCGAGCTTCGGAAACGCGGCATGACACGCCGCCTCCTGCGCGCACTCCGCGAGCACGCCCTTCAAGGCCCGCTCGGCTCCCGGCGGAATATGGAGAGGCATCTTGTCGTCCATCGGCACGACGCCGTAGAGGATCGCCGTCCGGACGCGCTCGGGGTGACGCCGCATGTAGACCTGCGTCGCGCGCGTGCCGTAAGAGCCCCCGAGAATATTGAGACGGTCGTAGCCGAGGGCGGCGCGCACCTCGTCGATGTCATCCATCGCGATCGATGTCGTGTAGAGCTTGAGATCGGCGTCCTTCTCGAGCCTCCCGCGGCACTGGCGAATCGGTTCGAGGGGAAAGAAGGCCCCGAGCGCCCCCTGCAGGTCGCCGGGCGGAAGGAAGATCTCGCAGTTGAGCGGGTGTGAGCCGCCCGTACCGCGCTGATCGACCAGGAAAATGTCTCGCCGGTCCCGGAGCTTTGCGAATTCATGGGCGAGATAGGGCGCCCCGTCCGTGGACGACTCCCCCGGACCGCCATTCAAGAAGACGAAGGGATCCGGGGCCCGATCCGCACCGGTCGCTGGCACCACGACCACCTTGAGCGAGATCTTGCGACCGCTCCGGGTCTCGCGGTTCTCCCAGACCTCGTACGTGCCGCAGTGCGCCTTGCCCTCGAGGCCCGGGACGTCGCACGGAGACAGGGTGAGCGTCGGTGGCGCAGCCGCCGACTTCGCAAGGCTCGACGCGGCGACGCCGAGCGCCACGAGGACGGTCGGCAGCGCCCGGCCGCGCCGGCTCAGTGATTCTCGCCTCTTTGCGAGGACAGTGAGCGAAGCAAGCTCGCCGGCCGCGTGCCGCTGATCGACACGCCCTCCGACTCGCTCTCGATCTTGAATCGCCGAAGCATGGAAACCGTCCCGGGCGATTTCTCCTGCG
>Ga0075423_10007349_pt1 | contig 10402 bp, 12 predicted proteins | sample SoiMethybrSBSTD2_FD_80114 | JGI IMG/M metagenome (GOLD analysis project Ga0075423, IMG submission 80114) | Bulk soil microbial communities from a Populus tree surrounding site in Tennessee, USA - Soil MetaG P. TD hybrid SBSTD2 | ecosystem: Environmental > Terrestrial > Soil > Tree plantation...
AAAATCGGGTTGAACGCCCAAGCCGGCTTGCAGTACTACCTCACGCGCCGCGTCACGGTATTTGGGGAAGGGAAATTCAACCTGGCTCGCTTCAACTTTGCAGAAAACGATGCTCAGTTTGGGTTTGACGGAACGTATAAGATGTTCTCCCTTGCGGTCGGAATCGGCTATCACTTTTAGATCCTGCGCAAGGCCGGAAACCGTCTGGCAAACTGCTTCAATTCCGTGTAGCCTTAGGCACGGAATCTCCCATGAAAGCCTGCCCTTCCTGCCAGCGAGAGCTTCCTGAGATTTATCATTACTGCACGCAGTGCGGCAGTAATCTCGATGGACCATCTCCACCGACTGCCTCCAAGCCAGACCGGACGCCGGATGCGTTCAACCTACAGGTTCTTTACGGTATGGTGGCGATCCTGGCCCTGGCCCTGTTGTTCCCCCCCTGGGAAACGCCCCCGTCGCAAGCTCCGGAATTCCTCGGCCTGCATTTCATTCTCGCACCACCAACTCCTGATGCCGTGGTCAGCCGGCTCTTAATCACCATCGAGCTGGTAACGATTGCCATCGCCGGCCTTTATGGTGCATTTCTGTTTCGAAAGCAGTAACTGATTAGTCGAGAGCAAGCGTGAGGCATTTGGCAGAACCGCCTGATTTCATAAACTCGTCTAAGGGGACGGGATGCGGTCGGTAGCCATGCGATTCCAGTAACTCCATAGTGAGCGGACAGCCGGCGGGCAGCACCACATGCTTTCCAATGCACACCGCATTGCACGCGAATCTGAGCGCCTCCTGTTCTGGAACCGCCAAGCGATGCTCTGCGGCAATCCTCTCGGCGATTGTCGCTTGACCATACCGGTCAAATGCCGCCGGGTAATACAGCAGATCTCCTCCGTCGAGCGGGCAGAAGCAGGTATCGAGATGGTAGAATCGCCCGTCAATTAATTCTAAAGGCAGGATCTCTTTCGCGAAGACCTCGCTGAGAATTGGAAAGGCGCGGATATCCGATCGCTGCATGTATCCACCGAACCAGCCATCGGAAAATCCCAACAGATCTCCAGCTCCCTCAAAGTACATTTCATGGTCCAGTGCGACAATTTCGTATCCGTGGTCGCGAAACCATCCCTCGAAATGCGCCTCTTCGCACTGCCGTTCCGGAAATCGGAAACGGCTGGGGACGGCCTTCCGGCCTACAACCACTCCGGCATTCGCCGTGAACACCTGATCCGGCAGCCCGGGGACCGGCTTCATCCGTTCCAGCACCGCGCCGATATCTCCTTCGAGGACCTTCATCAGGCCATGCCATTGCCGAACCGCCTGTTCCGGCTCCACCACGTTCGACCGGCGCATCCATGGATTGATCTCATAGTCGATGCGGAAATAATCTGGCGAACAGACCAGTAACCGACTCATCCCTTCCACCCCAGCTCGCGTGCGACGTCACGTAAAAATGATGCGGCATCCATGACCAGTCCGACCGCCTGAAAACTTCCGCGATCCGCCAGCTTCGTCGGAACCGCCGGATTGACATCGACGCAGACCGTGGGAACCTTCGCCGGCAACAGGTTCCCTGTCGCCACCGCATGGAGTGTGGACGCCACGAGCAACGCCAGTCCCACCCCCGGGATGGCCGCGCGCATGGCCGCCTGGGCAGACACAGAATCGGTGATGACACCAGGAAGAGGCCCGTCGTCTCGTATCGTTCCTGCCATCACGACCTGAGCCCCCTGCTTCACGCAGGCTGCCATGATGCCCTGCTTGATGATGCCGGTCTCCACCGCCTTCTGAATGCTTCCGATCGCCCGGATACGATTGATCGTACGCAAATGGTGTTCATGGCCATGCGGCACAGCCCGACCGGCCACCAATCCGTAGCCCAATGAGGTGCCATATAACTCCGCTTCCATGTCGTGCGCGGCTAACGCGTTGCCACAGAACAGCACATGGACGAACGCTTCCTCGATGAGCCAGGTCAGGGCCTCGCGGCCTCCCGCATGGATGATTGCAGGGCCGCCCGCCAGCAGAACCTTGCAATCCGGCTTCCCTCCGCGAAAGCCTTTACGCAAAACCTGCATGCGTTTTGCCACATCGGCGATAATGTGCCCATGTGGTCGCTCCGCCGATACCTGCGACTCCATAAAACTGAACACGTCCCGTTCCTGAGGCCGCTGCAACGGGGTCACTCTGATTCCCGTACGTCCCGTCACGACTAACTCGCCGCGCCGGACATCACCCATCGGTACGGCACGTGCGCCGGTCGTGTTCATGCTCGTCACGATTCCGAGGTCCATTTCGATGCCATCGACATCGATCCATTGCCCCGCAAGCCTGACCTGGGTGGGCAAATGCGTGGTGGCGTAAAAGTCCTCGGGGAACACGCCATCAGCCGGCGCTTGCTTGCACTGACAGTCTCGCTCTCCTTCAACGGATGCACCGTGAGGCTGAATGGCTTGGAGAATCTCAGCAAGAAGGTTCGCTGAGGTGGCTCGCACTACTATCTTTGCGCGGGAAGGCTCGTTGCGGGTTTTTCCGATTGAAACCTCTTGAAGATCGAATGTCCCCCCCATCATCAGAATCGTATCCAATACCTTGGCCAGGATCAGCGAATCGATGATGTGCCCGCTCAAGACAACAGTTTCTTGGATGTTCGTCATCTGCATGGCTCCACTATAACGATTTTAGCACGCGGACCGATGGAGCATTGAGAGATGGGTTGGGCCCCGGGCCAACGACTTAAAAGGCAGGGTCAGCCCAGTTCGGGTACTTTCATCAGCTCGCGCAGGATGCTCGTGGCGTAGGCACCGGGAGGAAGGGAAAACGATAGGGTCAGAACGGAGCCGTCAAGCGTCCAATCCGCGTCCCCCAATGGCACGCGAAGTGAGCGGCGCTCGCCGCGAAAGCCACAGGCCTTTGCCGCCTCGACGAGGTGCTCGTTCGTCGATCCATTTTCGCTGACCACCGCCCGCTCAATGTCGCCTGGCTCCCCGCTCGCCCAGGACACGCGTGAGCCGAACAGGATGCCCGTGGGGCTGATTTCAAATCGATCGGCACGCGCTTGTTCCTTCTCGGCATCTTCGACGAGAAAACAGGCACCGTTGTCCATTTTCATGGCCCAATCGCCGACGAGAACCCGATCGATGCGATCGATCCGGCGAGCCAGTATTTGGTTAAAAAGGAACGATTGGAACGTATTGAGGTACCACATGCGCTTCGCGCGACTCATGGTCTCACGTTTGGAAACATCGAGAAGCAGCGCGGCACCGACCTTATAGTTCTGCCCGCTCTTTCCCTGGCGCTGTGGACCGAAATAATTGGGTACCCCCCGGCGAGATAATTCATCGAGAATGGTCGGCACCACCTCCTCGGCCTGTGCGCCCACGTCGCGAATCACCAGTCGGAACCGATTGCCTGCATGATGGCCAGGACGCAGACGATTGCGGTGCCGTCCGAGCACTTCCATCGCTAGAATCTGCTCGTCGACTTTCAATCGAGATAATCGATCCGCTGTCACGTCGTGAAGGGACACCATCTGGGTCGTCACGGCTCTCGAATCCTTGAGCCCCGCAGTGCCGATGCCTTGCACTTTGACACCGACGGTCGATGAAATTCTGCGAATCAAATCAGGCGTCGACAGTAGCCGCTTGGTGACTTTGATGTACAGATGTTCTCCCTCCCCGCAAGGGAGATACAGCGGGCACTCGTCGACCCGAAAGTCTTCCGGCTCCACTCGCATGCGCCCGCCGATGCCTGGCACGGCACTGGTTAGATATGGCTGCAGCACGGTATTCTCTCGTCAACACTGCACGATCGTGATTGTTTATCGGGCCCTGCCTCGTTCCATGATATACTCTTGGCATGCGTTCCAAACAGTATATCTTGCTCCTCACAGCGCTCTTGTCGCTGCCGCCACTGACCACGCAAGACGCCTGGAGCGCGCTCACAACGGATAACGGCGTTTTTCTGACCTTCACCGGACATATTGCCAAACAAGTGGGCATCGACAAACAGGCTTTCGCTCAAGCCAGTACATGTCTCACGTGGTTTTACAAAGGATCGAAGCAGGCATCACCGCCGGCCGTTCAGAGCATTAATCGGCGCCTGGCGGTCGTGCTGGAGCCCGAGCGCGATTGCCCTCGACAATACCCGGGCGGCATGGAGGCCGTACGGGACGATTTCGCCAAGAAACAGGCATTCCTCTCCGTGAGCCTCACGGTGTATGAATTCGCCCTGGTGGCCGACCACAATGACGATCAATACTATAGCGCCACGGAACTGCAAGATCTTTTCCAGGCCCTCTCCCTGGCCTACGATGCGGCTGACACCGCTCCGGCTGCCGGCGCCACATTGACGGCCCGGTTCGATCAGTGGTATCGCGCCAGAAACCTCGACGAAGTCATGCACGGGATGAGTGCCCTCTACGAACGAGGGTACCGCGTGACCGCGCATGATCGAGTTGAATTGGATCGGGTCATGAAATGATCAGGCGAATCGCTTCCTGGCCCGATCGAGTCCGGACGTTTATCGGACATACCCTGAGTGAACCGTTCTACCGTTTTTTTCGTTTGTTCCCCCATTTGGAAGTCGGCCTGGACGGACACGAAGTCACGCAGCTCACGCAGGTCTATGGTCCCCTTGCCGGCAGACGGGCGATTCACCTCACCGATCTCCACGTCGATCAACACCAATCGCGTCACGACAACGTCACCCTTGCCGTTGAGGAGCTTCAACCAGATTGGATTTTTATTACCGGAGACTTGCTGAATGTCCCCGAAGGGCTGTCACACCTCTTCGGATTCTTGGCTCGTTTGCGTGAGATCGCTCCAGTTTACATCACACTGGGTAATCACGACCACTATAGCGGTGTGCCGATCTCCCAGTTCGCCGAACTCGCCGATCGCCATAAAATTATCCTCCTGATCAATCAGACCAACTTCATCTCGACAGGATCAGGTGAATTGGCCATCGTGGGCGTCGATGATCCGTCGCTTCATCGCGCCGACCTCCGGTGCATACCGCCTCCTGCGAATCGCCGCTTTACCTTGCTCCTGGCCCATGCACCGAATATCCTCGACATGATGGACGAGGACCATGCCGTCGACCTGATCCTGTGCGGACATAGTCATGGTGGGCAGTGGCAGATTCCAGGCGTGCCTACCTTCTGGCTTCCACCAGGCTGTCGAGGACGCATCTCCGGACGGCACGAGAACGCTCGGCATCGCCTCTACGTCAATCGCGGTCTTGGATGGTCGTTCCTGCCATTCCGATGGAACTGTCGACCGGAAATCGCTGTCATCGATTGGACCAACGAGCAGGTAAAAGCCGAGGCCGCATAGCTGGAATCTTCTTCCTCTTCCATCTTCCTCCCCCATTCAGAACGGCAGGTGTGCCGGAGCAGGGAACAGTATCTTCAAAACCATAGTTCCAAGCTCCCGGGTTGCTACTTCAGCGGTGAGGGTTGATTGATCTCCTACTGCGCGCGACTATTTCACCCGCCCAACCCTGGCCGCGCCGCGACGCGGCCTTTGCCCACACGAGCACCGCCAAACAGAACTTGTTCGACCCGGAGCCCGTATTCTTGATCTTGGCGACGGGATAAACGCCGTCTTGAGTGCGGGGTGCGCGAGCACAGGAGATCAACAGCCCTCACCGCTCTGTCCTATTGGTCTCACTCAGGCACGCATCCGCTCCAGCGCTTCCTTCGCCCGGCTCCTGACCGTCTGATCCCAATCTTCCTCCAGCAGCGTTTTCAAACGTTCGCGCGTTTCTACAGCCCGTAACCGGCCCAACCCGAGAGCGGCGCAAGAACGCACGTACGCGTGATCGTCCTCCAAGGCTTTGAGCAGCAACGGCACCACTGTACTATCTTGAAGGACTCCCAAGTGGCTAGCCGCCATGCCTCGAATACGATGTTGTTTATCCCCTAACGCCCGCTGCAGTGTCATCGCGAACAACTCTTTCATCGCTGGAACCGCAGCCTCCAATCCCTCCACGTGGTAATCATTCATCTCGATCAAGGCAAATGCCGTTTCCAGTTTTTTGTCCTGCACGGTCTCTCGCTCAAACTTCGCCAGCAGTTTTGCCCGTTGACGTAATCGATGCTTCCGCTTCCTGACGACACGGACGAGTCTCCACAGGAGGACAAGACAGACTACACCTAGAATGGCGAACGGAATCACTTGATCGATGACATAGTCCTGGGTTTCAGGAGAAAGCCGCTTCCACACCCAGACACAGGTGATAACGGCTCCCAGCAGGAAGACGATGGCAGTCAGATTCACGTTGCCGGAGGCACGATGAAACATAAGAACGGCATCATAGGGAGCCGGCGGCGGTTCCGTCAACGCACCGCTGCGGCTTGACCGGTAGTTCTAGTTCGGACTATTCTCTATCCATCGTGGAACTGCCTCATCTGAAAGATGACCCGTATCTCAAGATGCTCAGGCCGCTGGTCGAAACCTACCTTGCATTTTGGCGTGTCGACAGCCGGAACATCCGAACCCTGCACCTCACGCCTTCGCAGTTCGATGTGATCGTCACGCTCGGCGATACCACGGGACTTACCTGCTCACAACTGTCCTCCCAGACGCTCGTCACGAAGGGCACCTTAACCGGCGTGCTCGATCGGCTGGCGAAGAAGGGGCTGATCAGACGGGAAGCCGTGGCAAGCGACAAGCGACGCACGAAGATCAGACTGACGGAGAAAGGCAACGCTCTATTCAAGAGAGTCTTCGCTGCGCATATTACTTTTCTTCGACCCTTCTTTGAGCGGGCTCTGTCGCAAGAGGAGGTGGAGACCGCCCGCACTCTGCTACTGCGCGTACGAGACAGTTTTCAGGTTCAACCTTAAATTCAACCTAACAGCAAGACACATGCGATTGACGATTCTTGGCTCCGGAACAAATGTCCATCCGAAACGAGCAGCCGCCGGCTACCTCATTCAAACCGACCAAATTTTCCAGCTCGATTTCGGACCGCGCACGCTCATGAACCTCATGCGGACGGGGGTCGATCGCCATCGCGTCACCCACGTACTGTTTTCTCATTACCACGCCGATCATTTCTCTGATTTCATCACCTACTTGTTCGATGAGATGATCTTCACCAGATACCAAGGCGGCAGGAGACCGCCGTTGACGGTCATCGGCCCATCGGGAACGATGGCGTTGTTCCGGACCGTCTTCGGCGTCCTCCCAGGCTTTGACCAGGTACCATTCCCGGTCCGTTATAAAGAAGTCTCGGATCGCGCCTTTTGGATCGGAAAGACGAAAATTATCCCGCGCACTGTCACGCATACTCCCAATCTTCATTGCCTGGGTTATCGGGTCGAGTACAGAGGGAAGGCGCTCGCCTACTCGGGTGACTCACAGTATTGCGGCAATCTCGTGCGGCTCTGCGGCGATGCGGATGTTGCGGTGCTGGACTGTTCGTTTCCCGCGAGCCAGCCCAATCCGGTTCATCTCCACGCCGGCCAATGCGGCCAGATCGCACAGGAAGCCGGTGTCGGCAGGCTCATCTTGTCCCATTTCTATCCCCAGACCGACCGGTTCAATGTGCGAGAGCAGGCGGCAGGCGCCTTCAGCGGCCCGATTACGGTAGGCCGCGATCTGCTCACAATGAGGTTGTAGGGAGGCGGAGAGGCTCAGTCCGATCTTCTACAGTCCGCCCTCTTTAATTTCACACCCTAAGATTTCCATGAACTTCGTCAGGCGAGTCTGCTTGATGGGATCATCGAGCTTGGCATAGATTGCGAGAAGATTTTTAATCATCCGAGAGAGGATCGCACGAACCGGGCTGTGCTGGAGGTACTTTTCGTCGAACCCATAGCCGGCTTCATTGAGAAACCGCAGGCAGTTCTTTTCCGTGAGCAGAGCCCCGCCGTTGAAGCAATCGACGAAGATCTTGTAGCGGTCCGACTCGTACTTCACCAGGAAGTGACCCGGCATGCCAATCCCGTGCACCGGAAGGCGCAGGCGCTTGCCCATGAGCAGGTAGACCATCGATAAGCTGATCGGTATCCCCGTGCGCCGGTCGATCACACGGTTGAGATATGTATTTTCAAGCTCGTAATAGTTTTTGGTGTTGCCTTTAAAACCCTGTTCCGTAAACAGGTACCGATTCAATGTTTTGACCGTTTCCTCGCCTGACGCGCGCGGACCGATGCGATCTTGGACTTCCTGTGCCATCTCATCGAGGTGGCGGGTATACATCGACACGTCGAGCGTCGGATAGGCGTATCGCGCGATTATAAACGCCGAGTGTTCCAAATCCATGCGGTCGTCGGGCAACGCCGCCTGCTCGATGAGTTCGTCTTCGAGCTTGCCCCCACGGATTTCTTCGAGCACCGAGGCGATGCGCGCCGCCATCTCCGGTTGTTCGATTTCAGCTTCTTGAAGGAGAGGGACGGCCGAAGAACCGATGTCGATCAGCCTGCCGCTGATCGTCTGCACGATTTTCTCGTCCTCATCGGCAAGCAATCGAATGAGGGCTCTGATTTGACGTTCGTTCACGAGCATGCTGGAACCCCCGAACGCGCCCATCAGCCCATCGCCCGACGGAACGCCTTGGCTCCGCCATACAGACAGAGAGCATCGAATACCAGCATCACGACCACGACCATGGCGACGTGCGGGAGCGCCTCGCTCCAGCCGGAGAGGATCAGCGGCCGCACCGCATCAATGGCCCAGGTCATCGGATTGAACTTGGCCAACACACTCATCCAGCCCGGCATCGCAGTCAACGGCACCAGGGCTGAACTTAAGAATATCATCGGAAGAGAGAGAAAGCCTAGCACAGAGAAGAAATCGCCATGGCTCTTCACGGAAAACGCCATCGCCATCGAGATCGCCGTCAAGCCGACGCCGAACATCATGCCAATCACCAAGATGGTTGCAATGCCGAGCAGGCCGGTTGCAGGCTGGACGCCGAAGAGAAAGGCCACGCCGAGGATGACCAATACTTGAAGGCTTGTAATGGTCATCACGAAGATGAACCGGCTCAAGATCACAGAGCTCCGATGGATCGGCGTGGACATCAACCGTTCCAGAAAGCCGTTCTCCTTGTCGAAGAGCAGATCCACACCGCCGGCCAGGCCATTGTTGAGCACCGTCATCACGACGACTCCTGCCGCCAGAAAGCTGATGTAGTTCGGCGCCTGTGTGACCTGCGAGTCCGCCGCCCGCTGGAACAGGTTGCCGAAAAAAATCAGCCAGAACAACATCGGCTGGACCAGGGTAAACAGCATGCTGAATTTTTCACGGCTCAGCCGCAGCACCCACCGCATCGTCAAGGCACTGATCTCTTGCCAGTATTCTTTCATCGCCTCGTTCGGTGTTGCATCGTCAACAGGGAATCACTCCCATCCATTTCAACATTCGTCATTCCACATTGCTGAGTGCCGGATCTTCGATACGGCGGCCCGTGTGGGCGATGAACACATCGTCCAACCGAGGTCGATTGTACTGGATGAACTCGACGCTGCACCCCAACCGATTGGCCGACTCCAAAATGACGGGCAGGGCCTTCTCAGGCGACTCAACCCGGATATCGAGTCCCTTTGCCGTCGTCCTTACCGCCTTGATAGCCGGCTGACCTTTCAACGCCGATTCCAATCCCATTATCCGATCCGCTTCTTTGAGCGTCAATGAAACGATGTCGCCGCCCAACCCGACTTTCAATTCGACTGGCGAGCCGATTGTCTTGATGATCCCCCCGTCGATGATCGCCAGCCGGTCGCACAGCTGATCTGCTTCATCCAGATAATTGGTCGTCATCACAATCGTCATACCGCGCGCTTTCAACATGCGGACGTAGTCCCAGATCCTGAGCCGGCTTTGGACGTCCAGGCCCAACGTCGGTTCGTCCAGGAACAACACCTTGGGATCGGGCAACAGACCGCAAGCGATGTCGAGCTTCCGCTTCATGCCGCCGGAATAGGTTTTGGCCGGTCGGTCGGCATGGGCGTCGAGTTCGACGAGCTTCAGCAGCTCGGCGATCCGCTTGTTGGCTTCATCTTTCCGCAAATGGTATAGGGCTGCTAACAACTCGAGATGTTCTCTGCCGGTGAGAAACCGGTCGATGGCTCGCTCTTGCGGGACATAGCCGATCAGCCGGCGCACCCTGTCCGGATCTCGCACAGTATCGAGCCCGCAGACGGTGGCACTTCCAGAAGAGGGGGTGAGTAGCGTAATGAGGGTGCGGAGTGTGGTGCTTTTCCCGGCACCATTGGGACCTAGAAGACCGAAGATCTCACCGGCCTGGACTGTAAACGAAATGTCCACTATGGCCCGATGGCCATCATAGGACTTCGATAGGTGAGAGACGTCGATCGCGATCGCCCGGTCCATCACCCCCAGCCCTTCGCACCATGATGATCGTGCATCAGAAATTGAATCAGATCGCTGAGGCGGCG
>Ga0075423_10007350_pt1 | contig 10400 bp, 9 predicted proteins | sample SoiMethybrSBSTD2_FD_80114 | JGI IMG/M metagenome (GOLD analysis project Ga0075423, IMG submission 80114) | Bulk soil microbial communities from a Populus tree surrounding site in Tennessee, USA - Soil MetaG P. TD hybrid SBSTD2 | ecosystem: Environmental > Terrestrial > Soil > Tree plantation...
ACCATCACCGAGGTCGCCTTGACGGTCGCCGTGGCCCTGACCCCGGGCGCGAGCCCCAGCTCGTCGACCGCGTCGCGGGTGATCGCGGCGGTCACGCGGTGCGGACCGGCCTCGATCTCCACGAGCGCCATCACGCCATCCGACTCGACGGACACCACTCGCCCTGGGAAGCGGTTCCGGGCCGAGAACGCGTCGCCGGCGCGGTGGCGCTGAGGCCCGCGCGCGAGCCGCGCGACCTCGCGCCTCGGGATCAGGCGGCGATTGCGATCGTCACGAACCGCGCGGATCTTGCCCGCGCGCTCCCAGCGCCGCAGCGTGTCGACGCTCACGCCGATCGCCTTGGCTGCCTCGCCGAGGGTGAGATCGCCCTTCGCCACTGCCTAAGCATTGCATAGGCAGAGGGTCGGCGCAGGTCCGCTATTCGGTCAGTCCCGCCGCCGCCAGCGCGCTTTCGCGGTCGAGATAGCCGGTCAGGCGATACGCCATTCCGTCCCTCACCTCGGCGATCTGGCCGAAGGGCACGCTGACGTCGACACCGCTAGCCCGGCCCTTGCCGCGGATGTTGCCGAGGATCAGCACGCGGCCGTCCTCGAGCTCTCGGAACTCGAGGTCCTCGCCGCGGAAGAACTCCCACACGGTGAGCATGTCCTCGTGGATCCAGCGGGCGTACTCCTCGCGGCCCCGGTAGATCGTGCCCTCGGGACCGCCCGGCCCCTGGGCCGGCCGCCACTCGATCTCCGGATGGATCAGTTGGAGCTGCATCTCGTAGTCGCCGCGGTTGAAGGCGTCCCATGTGCGCCGGGCAAGCTCCTCCTTGTCCGTCACCAGGGGAGCTCGTCCGCGATCTCGGCGAGCGTCGGGTTGCTGCGATCGCGGTCCGACACCAGGGGCTCCGATGCCGGCCAGTCGATCCCGATCCCGGGATCGTCGAACGCGATGCCCCGCTCGGTCGCGCCGTCGTAGTAGCTGGAGACCTTGTACGTGACGTCGGCGGTTTCGCTCGTGACGCAGAAGCCGTGCGCGAAGCCGACCGGCACGAACAGCTGGCGCGCGTTGGAGTCGTTCAGCTCGAAGCCCTCGTATTGCCCGTAAGTGGGGGAGTCGCGCCGCAGGTCGACCGCCACGTCCCAGATCGCGCCGCGCGCCGCGCGCACCAGCTTGGCCTGGCCCGGCCGCAGCTGGAAGTGGAGCGCCCGGATCGTGCCCCGCGTCGAACGCGAGTGGTTGTCCTGCACGAACGGGACGTCGATGCCGAGGGCCGCGTACTCGTCGGCCCGAAAGGTCTCGAAGAAGAACCCGCGGTCGTCCGCGATCACGTGCGGCTCGATCAGGACGAGCCCGTCGATGCGGGTCTCCAGGCGCCGGAAGCGGTCGCTCATGACTGTCTTAGCTCGGTGCCGTACTGCCGCTGGTAGTACTCGCGGTAGTTCCCGGAACGGATGGGCTCCCACCACCACGCGTTGTTCTCGTACCACTCGACCGTGGCGGCGAGGCCTTCGCGGAACCGGATCTCGGGCCGCCAGCCGAGCTCGGCCGTCTTCTCCCAGGCGAGCGAGTAGCGGCGGTCGTGTCCGGGGCGGTCGGTCACGTGCTGGATCAGCGACTCGTCCCGCCCGGTCAGCTCGATGATCATGCGCACGACCTCGATGTTGGGAAGCTCGTCCGGGCCGCCGATGTTGTAGACCTCGCCCGCCTTCCCCTCGCGCATGACCACGTCGAGCGCGCGGCAATGGTCGTTGACGTGGAGCCAGTTGCGGACCTGCATGCCGTCGCCGTAGACGGGCAGGGGGTCGTCGTGCAGCGCGTTCAGGACGCACAGCGGGATCAGCTTCTCCGGGTACTGGTACGGCCCGTAGTTGTTGGAGGCCCGGCACACCGTCGCGTTGATCCCGTACGTGTGGCAGTAGGCGCTCACGATCAGATCGCCGCCGGTCTTGGATGCCGAGTAGGGCGACGAGGGATCGAGCGGGCTGCGCTCGGTGAAGGAGCCCTGCTCGATCGAGCCGTAGACCTCGTCCGTCGAGACCTGCACGTAGCGCTCGATGCCCGCATGGCGGGACTCCTCCAGCAGCACGTAGGTGCCGTAGACGTCGGTCTGGATGAAGTGGCCCGGCTCCTCGATCGAGCGGTCGACGTGGGACTCGGCGGCGAAATTGACGATCGCGTCGCATCCCTCGATCGCACCCCGCACGACGTCGTGATCGGCGATGTCGCCTTCCACGAACTCGACTCGGCCGCCGTCGACCAGGTCCTGGATCGTCTCGACGCGGCCCGCGTAAGTGAGCTTGTCGAGCACCACCACGCGATCGTCGGGGTGAGCCGCGACCAGATGGCGGGCGAAGTTCGAGCCGATGAACCCGGCGCCACCGGTCACCAGCACCTTCATGCGCTCACCTGGGCACGCTCGCGCAGATAGTCGTGGAGGCCCTCGCTCCAGTCCGGGAGCAGGATCGGATGCTCGCGCTCGCTCACCAGCACCGAGAACGCCGGCCGCGGCGCGGGGCGGTCGAGCATGTCGCTGGTCGCCGAGAGGACCCGGCAGTCGACGCCCGCCTGGCGGAAGATCTCGACCGCGAACTCGTACCAGGAGCAGCGACCGCCCCCGGCCATGTGGTGGATGCCGTAATCGTCTCCGTCCAGCAGGCGCACGAGCCCGCGCGCGAGGTGGCCGGTGTAGGTGGGGCACCCGACCTGGTCGCGGACCACCACGACCTCGTCCTGATGCTCGGCGATGCCCAGCATCGTGTCCACGAAGTTGCGGCCGTTCACACCGAAGAGCCAGGAGGCACGCACGATGAAGTGACGCCGGTTGGCGGCCCTGGTCTCCTCCTCGCCGGCGAGCTTGGATCGCCCGTACGCGGACAGCGGCCCTGTCTCGTCCGATTCCACGTAGCCGTCCTCGCGCTGGCCGTCGAACACGTAGTCGCTCGACGGGTAGATGACGGGCACCTCGAGCGATGTCGCGGCCGCCGCCACGATCCCGGCGCCCGCGCCGTTGACGGCCGTCGCCTCATCCTCATTCGTCTCGGCGCCGTCCACGTCGGTCCACGCGGCGCAGTTCACGACCGCGCCCGGATTGCTCTCGATCACCGCGCGCTCGACCGCCTCGGGATCAGTGATGTCGAGCTCGTCGTGCCCGAGCGCGATCGGCTCGTGGTTGACCTCGCGCGCGGCCAGCGCCACGTCGCGGCCGAGCATTCCGGCACCACCTGTGATCAGCACCTTCAATCGTCCCTCGCGTCCCTCAATGAAGGCGGATTTCCGAGTTGTCGCCGACCATGAACCGGTACGCCTTCGGGCGCGAGTTGGATCGCTCGAGCGTCACGTTACGGCCGATCAGGCTTGCCTCCATGCGGCTTTCGAGGTCTGCGATGCACGAGCCGGCGAGCACGATCGAGTGCTCGATCTCCGCGCGCTCGATCGTCACGTTTTCGTCGATGGCCGAGTAGGGGCCGATGTAGGAATCCAGGATCCGCGAGCCCGCGCCGATGATCGTGGGACCGCGCACCGTGGAACGTTCCAGCCGCGCGCCCGCCTCGATCACGACCCGGCCTTCCACGCGCGAGTCGATGAGCTCCCCGTCCACACGCCCCTCGAGGTCCTCGAGGATCAGGCGGTTGGCCTCCAGGATGTCGTCGAGCTGACCCGTGTCCTTCCACCAGCCGTGCACGATATGTGGCTCCACGCGGAGGCCGCGATCCACGAGGTGCTGGATCGCGTCGGTGATCTCGAGCTCGTCGCGCCCGGACGGCTTGATCGCGCGGGCGGCATCGAAGATCACCGGCGTGAACATGTAGACGCCGACCAGCGCGAGGTCCGAGGGGGGCTCGGACGGCTTCTCGACGAGGCGCTTGACCCGGTCGCCGTCCAGCTCGGCGACGCCGTAGTGCTCGGGGTCCGGGACGTGGGTCAGCAGGATCAGCGCGTCCGGCTCGGATCGCCTGAAGGTGTCGACCAGGTCCGTGATGCCGTCCTTCAAGAGGTTGTCGCCCAGGTACATCACGAACGGCGACGAGCCCAGGTACTCCTCCGCCGTCAGCACCGCGTGCGCGAGTCCCTTCGGCTCGTCCTGCTCGATGTAGGTCAGCTCGAGCCCGAAGCGCGAGCCGTCGCCGGTGGCCTCACGGATCGTCTCGCCGGTCTCGGGAGCGATAATGATCCCGACCTGCTCGATGCCCGCATCGGCCATCGCCTCCAGCCCGTAAAAAAGCACCGGCTTGTTGGCGACCGGCACGAGCTGCTTGGCGTTGGTGTGCGTGATCGGGCGCAGGCGCGTACCGCGCCCGCCCGAGAGGACCAGGCCCTTCAGGTTCTCCATCAGTCGGCAGCGTATCGACCGGCGGCCCGCTCGAAGTCCAGCTGCCCTGCCGGGAACCACCAGGTGAAGCTCTCGGCGACGAGCTGGCCCGCCCGGACCTTCGGATCCTCGCTCGCCAGCCCGCGCGCCTCGTCGAGCGGCACGCGGAAGATCATGAGGCCCACGAGCTCCGGGTTGCTCGCGTCGAGCAGCGGGCCGCCGGCGTACGCGGCGCCGCTCTGCACGAGGGAGAGGATGAACCGCACGTGCTCTCGCTGAAGCCGCTCCTCTTCCTGTTCCGGAAGCTCGGGTGCGTCATGGGGCCGCCGCAGCACCACGACCGCATAGCTGTCGAATTCGCTCGGAAGCTCCATCTCAGTACGCCCCGCCCAGCTTCGAGTGGTCCCAGCTCACGGTCTCGACGACCTCGAACCGGATCGCGACCCGCTTTGCGGCCTGAGCGCGAAGCGCCTCACGCATCTCGCCTCCGGCCGCGGCGCCCTGGTACTTGGCGAACATCTCCTCGCCGAAATCGAGCACCCGCTCGAGGTCGTACTCGACGTGGGCGAGCGTCCTGAGCATCACGCCCTTCAGCTCCGCGTACTCGTGGCCGGACTCGATCAGGCATGTGGCGTGGGCGTCGCGCTCGAGGTTCTTGACCTTCTGCGACTTCCGGTAGGTCCAGCTCCACGGTTCGGAGCCGCGCATCACGAACCACAGAGCGGTTAGGTGCGGCCAGCCGTCGCGCCCGTTCGAGGCGACGTTCATGACGCGCTCGGTGGCGAGGAACTGCGCCGCCTCGGACGCGCTCATCTTGATCTGGTCGCGCTTCTTGGCCAGGGTCGGGCTCCTAATAGTCCGGGTCGAGCCGCAGCAGCCGGGCGCCGCCGGCCGCGCGGATCTCCTGCTCGTCAAGTAAGGCGGGGTTCGTGGCTCCGTCGCGCCAGCCCTCGAGGAGGTCGTCGTAATGGCGGGAGCCCGGGTGTCCGGACTGGCCGGTCGTGAGCTGCCAGCGCGAGCGTCGCGCGTCGCCCAGGTCGGCGAGCATCCGGTAGACGGGGCCCCAGCTGCCGCGGAACGGAGCAGTCGGCAGATAGCCGGTCTGGGTGACCGTCTCGCTGGCCCCGCCGATCCCCACGAACCGGTTGAAGAGCCGGTGGAACAGCGGGTTCGCGTCGCCGAAGGGATGGGTGAACTCGACGCCGTGGACGCGTCCCCACCGCCAGCGATCCGGGTCACGGCCGAACCTTTGCTCGAGCTCGCCGAGAGCGGCCTCGAGCGCCTCCAGCGCGACCTCGTCCCAGGGCTTTCCCTCCGGCCGCTCCGCGGAGGCGAACCAGGTCGGGTCCGCCTCGTCCCACAGCTCGAGCATCCGCGCCTGAAAGCGCCAGGGGGAGGAGACCACCGCGAACAGCTCGACGCCCGACTTGTTCAGATAACGCTCAACGAGCTTCTCGTCCGAGACGGCGGCGCGCACCACCTGCTGCGCGAACTCCACCGTGAACGCGTGGTAGATCGTGCCGGCGATCGTGTGCGCGTCGAGGCGCCCGTCCCAGCTCTTCAGCCGCTCGATCGCGCGGACGCCGCGCTGGCTTTGCGGATGGAGCCGCGACAGCCGGTGGACCGTCTCCGCTCCCGGGTACGAGTAGAAGTCCACCTGCATCCGCGCGAAGTCGCGGAGCGAGTGGCGCTCGCGCTCCGCGAGCATCTCCTCGATGCGCTCGGCGCGGTAGCCCGTCATCCACTCCGAGGTGATGTGGTGAGGGTAGTCGTCCCCCACGATCCGGTTGTTGGCGGTGACTATGCAGCCGCCGGGCGGGTTCGAGACGCTCGGCAGCTCGTCGTACGGGATCACGCCCTCCCATTCGAACTCGCCCGTCCAGCCCGGCTTCGGGACGTCCGGGCAGTTGCCACGCCGGATCGGCACGCGGCCCGCGAGCTGGTACCCGATGTTTCCCTCCCGGTCTGCGTACAGCATGTTGAGGGGCGGCACCGTGTGCTCCCTGGTCGCCTCGGCCACCCCGTCGGCGTCGCGCGCGAGCACGGTGCGATAGCCGGCCTCGGTCAGGCATGGGTACTGGAGCCCCGTCCACGAGAGGGCCAGCGGCGCCTCCTGCTCGGCGCCGAGCGCCCCGTTCACGACCGGACCGTGGTGGGTCACGGTGACGTCGAGCCGCTCGGGCTCCGAGCGACCCTTGACAGAGATCTCCTCTCGCACGATCTCGGCTCGGCGCCACTCGCCCTCGAACTCGTAGAGCTGCGCGTCGTCGGCGTTGAGCCGCTCCACGAACAGGTCCTGGGTGTCGGCCATCACGTTCGTGAAGCCCCAGGCGGTCGCCGCCGTCTGGCCGAACACCGGGAACGGGTTCGTGGGCAGCGTCGCGCCCCGCGCGCGGAACTCGTCGCACGCCATGTCGGCCTCGTACCAGAGGTCCGGGATGGTCGTGGTGAGGTGCGGATCGCACGCGAGCAGCGGCTTCCCCGTGACCGAGCGCGCACCGGACACGACCCAGTTGTTCGAGCCGCCCGCGGGCACCCGTAGCCCGAGGATGTCGCGCACCTGCGCGATCTGGGCCGCGAGGTCGGCGCCGTTTCCCGTCCAGGGCTCCCCGGGCGCGACCACGATCGGGTTGCCGCGCGGGTAACGCGGCTCGAGCCGCTCCGCACGCTCGGGCCCGGCCTCCGTGACGAGCTGCGCGCGCAGCAGCTCCAGCTCCCAGTTGGTGGAGAGGCCGAACGCCATCAGCTTCGAAGAGGCGAGCAGGTCGATGGCCGTGAACGGCTCCGGCTCCAACCGCACCAGCTGGAATTCGATCGGCAGCGCGCTCGCCGAGTCGATCGCAGCATTGACTCCGGCCGCGTACGCATCGAGGAAGCCGCGCAGGAGCGGGGAGATCTCGCGTTCCTCACGCTCGGCCACGCGGCGCATACCAAGCGTGCGCATCAGGACGTCGGCCGCCAGGGCGGCGGGGCCGGCGAACTCGGAGAGGCGGCCGGCGGTTGCGCGGCGGAAGAACTCGAGCTGCCACAGCCGGTCCTGGCCGTGGCAGAGGCCGAGCGCGAAGCAGGCGTCGGTTGCGCTCCGGGCCCGGATGTGCGGGACGCCGAAGCGGTCCCGGAGGATTTCCACCGGCGCGTCGAGCCCGCGGAGGCGCAGCCGTCCGGAGGTCTTCGGCAAGGGCCGCTTGAGTAGCTGGTACCAGAGCCCCGCCCCGCTCGCGAACGCGGCCGCGATGGCGGCTGGTAGGGCGACAACCTTGGTGACGCGCTCCATGGTGCTTCCGATTTTGACGAAACGCGCTCCGCGCGTCAGGCGGCGGCGCGGACCTTCGTCCGGCGGCCGAGCAGCTTCTTGGCCGTGTCGTGCACGGCCGAGCGCGCCTCCTCCGGCTCGAGCACGACCGCGTCGCCGGCCTCGCGCAGCACTTCACGCACGAGCCAGTCGGTGCCGGCGAACGGGAGCTCCGCGATCAGCGCGCCGTCGGTCAGCTCGTCGGCGATCACGCGCCGCTCGCGCTCCCACCGCGCCCGCTCGGGCGAGATCCACACGCGGGCGACCCGCGAGGCCGGGACCTTGCCGGTACGCGGCCAGCCCTCGATGTCCGCGCTCGGATCGACCTCGGGGCGCGGCTCGCACGTCTTCTTCGAGATGCGTGCCTGCTTGATGCGGTCGAGCCGGAAGTGGCGCGTGTCCTGCTTGTCCACGTCGTAGCTGAACACGTACCAGCCTTCGCGACCGTTGATGAGGCCGTAGGGCTCGACGGTGCGCTTGGTGAACTCGTCCTCGTTCTCCTTGTAGTAGTCGAGCGAGAGCAGGCGCGACTCCACGATCGCGACGTTGATCGTGCGTGCGAGCCGGGAGTCGTCGGTGGTCGTGTGGGCGATCTGCAGGCCCTCCTGGGCCGGGTCCTCACCGAGCGCGGTCACGATCTTCTGGCGCGCGCTGGCGAGGCTGCCCTCCGGCAGGTGGTCGCCGAGCAGGTCGATCGCCGCCACCAGCGCCTTCGCCTCGAGCGGGAGGAGACGGGCCGGGCGTGCGAAGTTGTCGCTGTAGGGCTCGGGGTCGACGTCGATCTCGTCGCCCTGGACCTCCGCGTACAGGACATAGCTGCCGCCGCCGAAGTTGACGACGTTCAGCACGTCGACGTCCTCACGGAGCTCCTGCTCGGTGATCTGAAGGCGCTCGCAGACCTCGGGCGTGCGCGGGCGCGCGCCCGCGCGGGCGGACTGGATCAGGATGCCGGCCAGCGCCACCAGCCGGGCGAATCGCTCGGGCCGGATCGGGGTGTCGCCGTGCCCGTTCGTGCGGTCGGGCTTGCCGTTGGTCTCCTCGGCCCGCGTGCGCCGCCGCTTGCGGTCGGCCACGAAGTCGGGCTCGCCGTCGTGCCGCTCGACGATCGCGGCCAGACGCTCGGCCGCATCGTCCACGACCTCGGCGGGATCGAGCAGACGCGCGTTCTCTCCCAGGCCCAGGACCCAGGCGGTCAGCTGGCGCGGTTGCGCGTATTCGGTCGTGAATACCACGCCCGGGCCGGGCACGCGGCGCGAGCCGGCCCTCCACTGGGCGCCGGACTTGTCGACCTTCTCGAGCGTCCCGTAGCGGCCGAAGTCACGCTCGATCAGCCACGCAATCCGGTCCGAGATCCAGATCCGCGCGGTCCCGGCGGTGTCGCCGAGCTGCCAGTCGGCGCGGTGCGTGTAGCTCCAGGGATCGAAGCCCTCCGGCGCGGAGAAGTCGTGCTCGGCCTTCGTCGCGTAAGACACCTTGTCCTTGATCCGCGACAGGCGGAAGACGCGCATGTCCGCACGCTCGTGGGCGAAGCCGACGAGATAGAACTGCCCGCCCTGGAAGAGCAGGTGGTACGGATCGACCTTGCGCTTCGAGACCTCGTTCCGCTCGATCGAGTAGTAGTCGAACTCGATCGTCTTGCGGCGCGAGATCGCGGTCTCGACCTTCGCGAGGCGCTGGGAGAGCTCCCGGCTGCCTGCCGACGCGGTCACCGCCACCGCCACCGAGCTGTGCTCGGGCGAGCTCAGCGGGCTCGGGCGGCCCCAAGACAGCTGCTGAAGGGCGAGGCGCAGGGGCTCGGCGTAAGCGAAGCGGCCGTCGAGCAGCACCAACGCGGTCTGGAGCGCGGCCAGCTCGGAGTCGTCGAACTCGATCGGCGGCAGGTAGAAGTTCTCCGGCGGCAGCGTGTAGAGCTCGGCCTCGAAGTAGCCTTCCGGCGGCTTCTCGACCTTCAGGTTGATCCCGAGCGCCTCCAGCTCGGCGCGGTCGGCGTAGAAACGGCGCGCGAACGCGTCGTCGTTCATCTCGCTGTAACCCTCCACGTCCTGCTTGATCTCGAGCGCCGACACCGGACGGCGCTCGGCCATCAGGAACGAGATCAGCGAGAGCTGGCGGATCAGCTTTTCGGTGTCTTTTGCCATCAGAGCATCCACGCGCGTTCGGCGCGAAACCGCTCCAAGCATAGTTCCCGGATTCAGACGCCCGACAGGGCGTTTCTCGCGAGATGTCCCAAATTAGGACAAGAGACCGCCGGGAGGCGGGCTCTCCGGGTGAGATACGGCGGCGAAGCCGCCCAATTGTTCTGGATGTAGGCGCTCAGCTAGGCGCTCGCGCGCGCCGGTACCCGGGCCGCCGTCCGGCGTCCGCGCACGGTCGTGTCGAGGCCCGAGAACGGGGTCGACACGCGCCCCTCACGGAGCGTCACGCAGAGGGCGTCCACGACCGTCGGGTCGAACTGATGGCCCGCGCCGCTGCGGAGCTTCTTGACCGCGTCCCACGGCTGGAAGGCATTGCGCCAGGGCCGATCGCGCGTCATCGCGTCGTATGCGTCGCAGGCAAGCACGACGCGGCTTGCGAGTGGGATCTCCTCGCCGGCAAGCCCGTCCGGGTAGCCGCCGCCGTTCCAGTGCTCGTGCAGGCAGCGCACGATTGTTGCCACGTTGCCAAGACGCGGGAACCGCTCGATCATCTCCGCGCCCCACGCGGGGCAGCACCGCATGATCTCCCATTCGTGCTCGTCCAGCGGGCCCTCCTTGAGGAGGATCGCGTCGGGCACGCCGAGCTTGCCGACGTCGTGCAGGCGAGCCGCGAGTG
>Ga0075423_10007351_pt1 | contig 10400 bp, 7 predicted proteins | sample SoiMethybrSBSTD2_FD_80114 | JGI IMG/M metagenome (GOLD analysis project Ga0075423, IMG submission 80114) | Bulk soil microbial communities from a Populus tree surrounding site in Tennessee, USA - Soil MetaG P. TD hybrid SBSTD2 | ecosystem: Environmental > Terrestrial > Soil > Tree plantation...
CCTCCTTGTAGAGCTTGCGGAAGATGTCGCGGTAGCGCTCGAGGAAGAGCGGCCCGACGCCGAAGAGCTTCACCTCCTTGGCGTGGTCCTCGCGCGCGAGCACGGTCTCGACGTAGAGCTGCATGCGCGTCTCGGGCGAGCGCCAGACGAAGAGTCGGAAGGCCGCGCCGGAGAAGCGCGCCTCCGCGAGGAACGAGGGCAGTCCCGCGAGCACGAGCACGGCGACGGCCCAGGGCGAGAAATGCGCGAGCAGCGTCCCGTAGCTCACGAGCGAGACGCCGTTCTGGGCGAGCCCGAAGGTGCGCATGACGAGCGACAGCGGCCGGCTCGAGGCCTCGCGCCGCGCGCGCGTCAGCTTGTCGTAGAAGTCCGAGTCCTCGAAGTGCGCGAGCTCGAGCGTCAGCGCCTTCTCCAGGATCATGGCGTTGACCCGCTGGCCGAGCTGGGCGCGGAACAGGGACTGGCAGAACGAGATGCCGCGCTGCACGCCGGCGAGCGCAGCGACGAGGAGGCCTTCGCAGCCGACGAGCACGAGCGCATGACGCGTCAGCGCCGCATGCTCGTCGGCTCCCGCGCGGATGGCGGCGACGACCGCGTCGACAATGAGTGCGCCGACGTAAGCAACCGCCGCCGGAAGGATGCCGGCGGTCAAGGTCAGGAGACCGAGCGCGATGCTGAGCGAGCGGTTCGTCGTCCAGACGAGTTCGAGCGCCTGCCGGCTGAATCGGAAGACCCCGAAGAAGCCGCGCGTGAGATTCGGCGCCACGGTCGGGCGCAGGTGCCGTGCGGGTCTCAAGTCCGTACTGTAACGCCCGGCACGACCGGGCGGCGATATCAGGCCGTCAGAAGTTCAGCTCGAAGTTCAGGTGGAAGACATCGCCGTTGCCGCCGACGGGGTAGGGAACGGCCGTGTAGCCGACCGGGATGTCGTCGAGGCGCAGGTATTCGCCATTGACGCGAATGCCGCGCATGCGCTGCGGGAAATAGTTGAACCCGCCGCGCAACTCGCTCGAGTCGCCGTAGATACCCGCGATCTCGGAGTAACCGGCATAGACCTGGAACAGCTTCGGCACCAGCATCGCCGAGGCCTGTACCTGGTAGCCGGTGTCGTCGATGTCGTCGATGAGGTCCGGCGTGACGCCCGGCCCGCGGAAGTCGCTGAGGTGACGCCAATAGTACTCCGCCTCGAGTGCGTAGCCGCGATACTTGACGCCAGCGTCGAGGCTCGCCATCTGGTACTGCACGTCCTCGACCTGGATGCCCGGACCGAACAAGTCGGGCGTGAAGATCTGATTGCCGTCGGTCAGTCGAATCTGCGTGTTCTCGATGGTCTCGCTGCCCGGCTGCTCCTGGCTGTTCTCGGTGCTGTGCGTGTAGTGGATACCGATGCGGGTCGCCACTTCCTGGTGGTTTTCGAAGTCGCCGAACGCACCGATCGGTCCGAATTCCTTCGTCGTCGGCAACCAGTTCAACATCAGCGAATAGGTGTCGATCTTGTTGTCGATCTGCGAGGCGCTGACGCCGAGGATGCTCATGTTCGTCGCCAGCATGCCCATGTAATTGAGCCCCGGCACGATCGAGCCCTTGAGCCACACGCCGGTCGAATAGGACGGACGCATGAACTCGTCCGCGGTCATGCGGTCGTCGACGCCGAGCCAATACGGGAACTGGCCCTCGGTGCTGCGCACGCCCGGCAGCGACGTGATGCCCATGCCAAGCGTCGCGTACTTATTGAACACCCAGCTCAAGTTGCCGGCGCCGACGACCTGCGCCGGGTCGCCCTGCGCGGTGTTCGCCGACCAGACGTACAGGTAGTAGCGGAACTTGGGATCGAGGAACCAGCCCGAGAACGGCAGGAAGAATTTCTGGAGCTGGAAATCCTGCCGCAACGGCACGGTCTTCACCGTGCCGAAGGAGTCCGTGTACGTCGGGTCGAGTCCCTTCTGGTTCAGGTAGCGCGCGTAACTGAAGAGCCGCATGTAGATCTGGCCCTTGTCGCTCTCGTAGAGCTTGAAGCCCAGGTTGCCGATGTACTCGGGCCCCGGGTTCTCGGCGGGCTTCATGACGGTTGCAGCTGGCACGGCAGTCGTCTCCAGCGCGGTCGCCGAACCGGCAGGCGGCGACACGGGAGGCGCCGCCGGTGGTGCGGCCGGCACCGCGGGTGCGGCGCCCGGGGCAGCCTTGGTGCCGAGCGCTTCCTGCAACATGCGCTCGAGCTCCTCGATGCGAGCGTCCTGTTCGGCGACGCGTTTTTCGAGGTCCTGCTGGCGCTGTTCGACCGAACGGCCGTCCGTGGGCGCGGTCTGCGCGGCCGCCAGTGGCGGTAGCGCAGCGAGAATGAGGGCGGCGCAAGTCCTGGTATTCATTCCAGGATATTAATTTGTCGGTCGCGGGAAAATCTGTCCCGCAATCCTGCCCCTTGGTACAGGTCGGCCCCCGCCCGCAAGCAATACGCGCGGTTCAGGTCTCCACAATGGAGAGCACGCGCTCGGGCGGACGGCCGATGACGGCCTTTCGCCCCGCAACGACGATCGGCCGCTCAATAAGGATCGGATTCGCGACCATCGCTTCGATCCATTCGGCGTCAGACAGGTTCCGTCCGGCATATTTCGACTTGAAGATGTCCTCGCCCTTGCGGACCAGCTCTTCGGGGCGGATTCCGAGCTTGGCGACGATGGACTTGAGCTCCGCCGCCGTGGGCGGCGTTTTCAGGTACTCGATGATGCGCGGCTTCGCGCCGCGCGCCCGGAGCAGCGCGAGCGTCTCGCGGCTCTTGCTGCACTTCGGGTTGTGGTAGATGGTGAGCGAGGCCACGTCAGCGCGTGGCGCCCGACTTGAGGCGCTCGAGATAGCGGTCGCGCAGCTCCGTCTGCCGCGATTGCATCGCGACCGGGTTGCCCGCGATCCAGACCTGCTCCGCGACCGTCGTCACCTCGAGTGGATCGCCGCTCCAGAGGACGAGGTCGGCGGACTGGCCCTTCTCGATCCGGCCATGTGCGCCGCCGATGCCGAAGATGTCGGCCGGGCCCGAGGTGATGGCCGCGAGCGCCGCCTCCCAGGGGAGGCCATGCGCGACGGCGTTGCCGGCGAGCTGGCGGTTCTTGCGCACGTTGTAGCTCTCGTCCCAGGTGAATGCGATCGGTACGCCCGCGTCATGCAGGAGCTTGGCGTTGTCGAGCCGGGAACCGAGCCGGTCAAAGTCGGATGGCAGGTCCTGGAGCGCGTCGAGCACGACCGGGATTTTGGCGGCCGCGAGCTCGTCCGCGACAAGCCAGGCCTCGGCGCCGCCCGCTATGACAGGCTTCACGCCGTTCTTCAGTGCGTAGCGCACGACCTGGCGGATATCCGACGCGCGCTCGACGAAGAACACGACGCGCCCGCCCGCAAGGTAAGCCTTGAGTGCCGCACGCCCTTCCGGCATCAACAGTGCCGCGCTGCCCGAACCACCGGGCTCGCGGACCTCGCGGATCGCCTGGTCGAAGAGCATGTACTGGGCTGCACGGCTGCCGCCTGAGGCATCGTGCGCCTTGCTGCCCCAATTCACGTAGAGGGTGCGGCTGCCGTCGAGCGCGGCATCGAAGCGGCCATCGAGCGTCACGGCAGAGCCTTGTCCGATGACGAGGCTGTCGGCCGGATGCGGCGCGAGCATGCCCCAGGTCACGCCCTCGATGCGCGCCACCGGCAGCAGGATCGAGCGCGCGTTAAACGCTGGCGTCACGTCGAACTCCGGCCTCCACATGTGCTGCCACGCGGGCGCCTCGAGCTTCAGCTCGGCGTCGGCTGTCGACTCTTCCTGGCTGACTTCCTCGAGGCCGATCTGCGTGAGTCCTCCGAACAGCCCGGGTGTGACCGGGCGCCCGTTCGCCTCGACGACGATCGCTCCTGCGGGCGCAGCCAGGCCCTTGCCGACGCCTGCGATCCTGCCGTTCGAGACGAGCACGTCCGAGTTCTCGAGCGTGCCGGCGCTCCCCGCCGTATGCACGCGCGCGCCGCGGATGAGGATGTCCTGCGCCGACGCGAGCGCGGGTGCGAGCGCGAGCACCGCGGCGATGAGGAGGAGTTTCCTCACAGCGAGAAATCCGAGCGCGGCTTCGCCGCGGGGTGCGCGCGGTCGTAGAGCATGACGCCGTCCACGAACACCTCGTCGGCGAGGGCATAGACGGAGAACGGCGTGCTGTTCCAGATCACGACGTCTCCCATCTTCCCGGCCTCGAGCGTGCCTGTCTGGTCGAGGATTCCGAGTGCCTTCGCCGGATTGGCCGTGATCCAGCGAATCGCGCGCTCGGGCGGGATGTCGAAGCCCGCGCGGACGCCGCGCGTCATCGCTTTCGCCGCCTCCTGGTTGAGACGCTGGATGCCTTCCTCGGAGTCCGAGTGCACGATCGCGCAGCCGCCCTCGGGATGGTCCACGATCGCGATGTTCTCCTGGATGCCGTCGTAGGCCTCCATCTTGAAGCCCCACCAGTCCGCCCAGAGCGCGCCGCAGACGCCTTCCTTCGCGAGACGGTCGGCGAGCTTGTAGGCCTCGACGCCGTGGTGAAAGGCCGAGATCTTGAAGCCGAATTCCTGCGCGATGTCGAGCATCGTCGCCATCTCGTCGGCGCGATAGCAGTGGTTGTGAACGAGGATGTGCCCGCGCATCACCTCGGCGAGCGTTTCGAGCTTGAGGTCGCGCTTCGGCGGCTTCGGCGCGACGGCATCCTTGTCGCCGTCCGCCTTTTCCTTCTCGTACTTCGCGACTTCGGCGTCGTACTCCTTCCAGTCCTCCATGTAATCCTTCGCGTCGGCGAAGGCCTGGCGGTAGCCCGCGACGTTGCCCATGCGCGTCGACGGAAACTGGTCGTTGTCGCCGTACACGCGCTTCGGGTTCTCGCCGCAGGCCATCTTGAGGCCCTGCGGCGCGCCGGGAAATTTCATCGCCTGGTAGGTCGTCGCAGGCACGTTCTTGATCGTCACGCCGCGGCCGCCGATGAGGTTCGCGGAGCCGGGCAGGATCTGCATCGACGTCACGCCGCCCTGCAGGGCCGTCTCGAATCCGGGGTCCTGCGGCCAGATGCTGTGCTCGGCCCAGACGTTCGAAGTTACGGGATCGGTCGCTTCGTTGCCGTCGTCGGCGGCATGCGTGCCGGGGCTCGCGTAGACGCCGAGGTGCGAATGCACGTCGATGATCCCCGGCGTCACCCAGCGGCCGTTCGCGTCGACGACGACGGCGCCTTCCGGCGCGGCGAGGGATGTGCCGACCGCCTTGATCCGGCCGCCCTCGATCAGCACGTCGCCGCCGTCGATGCGCATCCCCGTGCCGGTCAGGACCGTTGCATTCCGGATCAGCGTGACGGGGCTCGGGGACGCCTTGTAGGTCGAGGAGAAGGGCTCGCGCGCGGCCGGCTGCGCGGGACTTGCCGCGGGCGACGGGGAGGGCGTTTTCGGCTGCGCCGCGCAGGCCGTCGCGAGGACGGCGCACAGCACGGCAGGGAATGATCTCATCGCAACGAATCGTACACGGATGCCCGCGCCTGCGTAAAATCCCGGTGCGCAAGCCCATGACGCCACAACAGATCGTCTTCGTCCTCATCGTCGCCATCACGCTGATGCTCTTCATCAGCGAGCGGGTTCGCATCGACATCGCCGCGATGCTGACGCTGCTATCGCTGGCGGCGACCGGCATCCTGACCCCGGTCGAGGCGCTTTCGGGCTTCGCCAGCGAGCCGGCGATCATCGTCGCCTCGGTGTTCGTGATCTCGGCCGCGCTGACTTCGACCGGCCTGACCGAGCGCATGGGCGCCGCGATCGCGCGCGCCGCCGGCTCCAGCGAGGGCCGGGCCGTGCTGGTCGTCATGCCCGCGGTCGCGGCGCTCGCCGCGTTTTCGCATCACCTCATGATCACCGCGATGATGCTGCCGATCATGATGCGGCTCGCGCGGGCGCAGAACCTCTCGCCCTCGCGGCTCCTGATGCCCATGTCGCTCGCCGCCTCGCTCGGCACCACGCTCACGATCTTCAGCGCGCCGGCCTTCCTCCTGATGAACCACCTGCTGCTGACCGGGGGCCAGGCGACGCTCGGCATCTTCGGCATCACGCCGATCGGCATCGCGCTCGTCGCGCTCGCGATCGTCTACATGCTGCTCAACCGCTGGCTGCTGCCGCGGCGCAAGGCCCGCGCCGACGAGGCCGATTACCTGCGGCTCGACCGCTATTACACGGAGCTCGTCGTCGAGGAGGATTCGCGCTGGATCGGCAAGGCGATGGCGGAGTTCAACCGCTACTACGAGGGGCGCCTGGAAGTCGCCGAGTGGCTGCGCGCCGGCGTGCCGCAGCACAACAAGGGCAAGGACTCGCTGCTCGCGGCCGGGGACGTGCTGTTCGCGAGCGCGACGCCCGACGAGATCGCGACCATCGAGGGCGACCCGGGCCTCTCGCTGCATTCCGTCAAGAAATACGGCGAGACCGGCGGCAAGCCGGCCGCCGGCACGCACCAGCTCGTGCAGGTCGTGGTCGCTCCGCACTCGCCGTTCATCGGCGAGACGATCGGGAGCGTCGACTTCCGCAAGGCATTCGACGTGCTGGTCGTCGGACTCTGGCGCCGCCATGACTGGATCCGCGACCGTCTCTCGCAGGTGAAGATGCGGGAGGGCGACCTCCTGGTGCTGCGCGGAACGCCCGAGCGCTTTGCCGAGCTCGCCTCCCATCACGGCTTCCTGATGATGGTGCCTTTCTCGGCGAACCCGCGCCGCCGCCAGTACGCGACGCGCACGCTCGTCATCGTCGCCGCGACGGTCGCGGCGGCCGCGTCCGGCTACGTGCCCGCGCAAATGGCCTTCCTGGGCGGCGCGGTGCTGCTCGTGCTCACCGGCTGCGTCGGCATCGAGCAGGCGTACCGCGAGATCGACGTGCGCATCTACGTGATGATCGCGGGCGTGATCCCACTCGGCCTCGGCATGGAGAAGACCGGCACCGCGGCCTACCTCGCGGACCAGCTGCAGCAGTTCACCGTCGGCTGGAGCCCATTCGGCGTGATGCTCGCGCTCTACTGGGGCGCCGCGCTCGTCACCCAGATTCTGTCCGACGCGGCGACGACGGTCTTGCTCGGCCCGATTTCCCTGGCACTGGCGCTCGCGCTCGGGCTGCCGCCGCAGCCTTTCATCGTGTGCACGGCGCTCGGCGCGGTCACGGCTTTCCTGACGCCGATCGGCCACCACGGAAACCTCCTGATCCTGAACCCGGGCCAGTACACCTTCGGGGATTTTTTCCGCGTCGGCGTGCCGCTCACGACCGGCATCAGTCTGCTGAGCGCGTGGATTGCGCAGTGGCTCTGGCTCGGTGGCCCGCTGCTGCCGTCCTGGCTCTCCTGACCTGACGGCGAGACCGTGTCTCGCGCTTCGGCAACGGCCTTCGCGCCGGCAACGGTCGGCAACGTGGCCGTCGGCTTCGACATCCTCGGCCATGCGATCGGCGTCATCGGCGACACCGTGCGCGCCTAGCGGACGGCGGATCCTGGCGTACGCATCGCGGCGATCACGGGCGTTGCCGGCGAGCTGCCGCTTGCGGCGGCGCGGAACACGGCGGGGCGTGCGGTCCAGTCGCTTGCCGATGCCGTCGCGCCGTCCTTCGGCTTCGCGCTCGCGATCGAGAAGGGCATTCCGCTCGGATCCGGGCTCGGCGGCTCGGCGGCTTCCGCAGTCGCCGCGGTCGTCGCGGCGAACGCGTTGTTGGACCGCCCCTTGCCGGTTGCCGAGCTCCTGGTCCATGCGATCGAGGGCGAGGCTGTCGCGAGCGGCTCACGCCACGCGGACAATGTCGCGCCCGCGCTCCTGGGCGGGCTCGTATTGACGGTCGGCCTCGACCCGCCGCGAGTCAAGCGGATTCCGGTACCGCCGTCGGTGCGCTGCGTGCTGGTGCATCCGCGCATGTTCGTGTCGACGCAGGCCGCGCGCGGAATCCTCGCGCGGCAGATCGACTTCTCGGATGTCGTCCGGCAGACGGCGAACCTCGCCGGTTTCTTGGCGGGCTGCTACACGAACGACCTCGCGATGATCCGCGCGGCGCTCGCGGACGTGATCGTTGAGCCGCAGCGCGCGGCGCTGATCCCGGGCTTCGCGGGCATCAAGCAGGCGGCGGTCGAAGCCGGCGCGCTCGGCTGCTCGATCTCGGGCGCGGGTCCCAGTGTCTTCGCCTGGTGCGAGGAAGGCGCGGCCACCGCGGTGCGCGACGGCATGATCCGTGCCTTCACGGATGCCGGCCTCGAGTGCGACCACTGGATCGCGGCAGTGGCCGGCGAGGGCGCGCGGCTCGTGGAGCGCCCATGAAATTTGCGAGCACGCGCGACGGCGGGCTCGCCGCAAGCTTCTCCGAGGCGCTCTGCCGGGGGCTTGCGCCCGACGGCGGCCTCTACATACCACGCGTCTTGCCGAGCGTCGACGCCAGGACACTCGACGGGCGCTCGCCGCTCGCGGCACTTGCCGCAGCGCTGCTCGCGCCCTGCTTCGCGGACGACGTGCTTGAGGCATCCCTGGCCGGGATCGCCGACGAGTCGCTCGACTTCGATGCGCCGCTGCGGCCCGTCGAAGACGGCGCCGGGCGGCTTTCGATGCTCGAGCTGTTCCACGGGCCGACGGCGGCCTTCAAGGATTTCGGTGCGCGCTTCCTTGCGGCCTGTTTTGCGCGCCTGCGGTCGCCGGATGCGCCGGCGCTCACGATTCTCGTCGCGACGTCGGGAGACACGGGCGGCGCGGTCGCCGCCGCGTTCGACGGACGCCCAGGCATCCGCGTCGTGCTGCTCTATCCCGAAGGCCGGGTCTCGCCGATCCAGGCACATCAGCTGAGTTGCTGGGGCCAAAATGTCCGCAGCCTTGCCGTCACGGGAAGCTTCGACGATTGCCAGCGGCTCGTGAAGCAGGCGTTCTCCGAAGCGCCGCTGCGCGACCGGTTCGAGCTCTCGTCCGCGAACAGCATCAACATCGGGCGGCTGCTGCCTCAACTCGTGCTCTTCGCAAAGGCAGCACTCGCCGTGCGGGACGAGACGGGCACGCCGGCCAACTTCGTGATTCCTTCCGGGAACCTCGGGCTCGCGACGGCCTGCGCCTACGCGCGCGCCATGGGATTGCCGATCGGCGAGATCGTCCTCGCCCACAACGCCAACCGCACCGTTCCGGACTTCTTCCGGGAAGGCGAATGGCGACCGCGAGCGAGCATCGCGACGCTGGCTTCTGCGATGGACGTCGGCGATCCGAGCAATATCGATCGGCTTTTCGCGCTGTACGGAGGTGCCGCCGCACTGCGGGGACGGCTGCGGGCAGCCTCGATCGACGACGCGGCGATCCGGGAAAGCATCCGCGGGGAGTTCGCGCGCGGCGGGCTCGTGATCTGCCCGCACACGGCGGCGGGCTTCGCCACGTGGCGGGCCATGCCGGAGCGCGAACGGCGCGCCGGGCCCTGGGTCGTCGCCGCGACCGCCCACCCGGCAAAGTTTCCAGAGACGGTAGAACCCGCCATCGGTCGGGCCGTGCCGCCGCCGGACGCGCTCGCGCGCCTGCTGGAGCGTCCGGCCCGAAGCGAGCGCCTGGAGCCCACGCTCGGGGCATTCACGCGGCAGCTGGAGCTTTTCTCCCACACGCCTTGAAGGTCGCGAGGGCGATGACGACTCGCGACTTCAGTTCGCGCGGCGGAACGCGCCGCCCTCGCCCCAGGAGGCCGACAGCACGTTGAGGATCAGCCGGCCGGCCATGATGCAGGTCAGGCCGTTGACGAAATCGTAGGAGGGCGCGATCTCGACGATGTCCATGCCGACGATGCGGTTCCGGCGGGCGACGGCGCGCAGGAGCGGCGCGAGCTGGCGGAAATAGATGCCGCCCGGCGTCGGCGCCATCACGGCCGGCATCTCGGTCGGGTCGAGCCCGTCGGCGTCGATCGTGAGGTAGACGGCGCGGCCCTCGGGAATCGTCGCAAGCACCGGGTCCATGCCCTCCGCGTGAATCTGCTCCGCCACGAAGAGCTGTGAGCCGAAGGCGCGCGCGGCCTGCACCTCTTTCGCGCGGGCGCTGCCGATGGCGCGCAGGCCGATCTGCGTCATGCCGGCGACCGCCTTGACCTTGCTCGCCCATTGCAGCGGGCTCGAGTAGCCCCGGCGCACGCCGCCGACTTCCTCGCGCCAGTCGAGGTGCGCATCGATGTGCAGGATGTGCACGGGCGCGCCGACGGCGTCGAGCGCATCGACGACCGGAATCGTGACACCGTGGTCGCCACCCAGCACGACGAGCTGCGTGCCCTGCTTCCAGAGATGCCGCGCACGCGCGGTGATCGCGGCGGCGTACGCGCCGTAATCGCCGCCGTCGAAGGCGACGTCGCCCATGTCGACGTGCGAGGGCAGGTTCGAGGCGAGGTCGGTGCCGACGTCGAAGTCCCAG
>Ga0075423_10007352_pt1 | contig 10398 bp, 7 predicted proteins | sample SoiMethybrSBSTD2_FD_80114 | JGI IMG/M metagenome (GOLD analysis project Ga0075423, IMG submission 80114) | Bulk soil microbial communities from a Populus tree surrounding site in Tennessee, USA - Soil MetaG P. TD hybrid SBSTD2 | ecosystem: Environmental > Terrestrial > Soil > Tree plantation...
ATAACGCGACCGGCAACTTCACGAAGGTGGTGCAGCGCATTCCCGTGCGCATTCACCTGGACAGCCCCATGGACCCGGAGCATCCGTTGCGGCCGGGCATGAGCGTCGTGGCAACCATCAAGACGCACTAGCATGACGGCGATCGCGCTGCCGGCAGCGCCGGACCGATATCGTTTCAAGTACCTGATCGCGATCACGGTGTCGCTCGCGTCGGTGCTGGAGCTGCTCGACACCAGCATCGTGAACGTCGCGATTCCGCACATGATGGGAAACCTGGGCGCGACGCTCGATCAGATCGCCTGGGTCTCGACCGGGTACATCGTCGCCAACGTGAGCGTGCTGCCGATCACCGGCTGGCTGTCCGCCTACTTTGGGCGGCGCAGCTATTTCGCGGGATCGATCGCCCTCTTCACGATCGCCTCCTTCATGTGCGGCAACGCCGGCTCGCTCGGCTCGCTGGTCTTCTGGCGCATCATCCAGGGACTCGGCGGCGGCGCGCTGCTGTCGACGTCGCAAGCGATTTTGTACGAGGAATTCCCGCGCGAGGAGTACGGCACGGCGATGGCCATCTTCGGCGTCGGCGTGATGGTCGGCCCGACGCTGGGTCCGACGGTCGGCGGATGGATCACCGACACGTACGGCTGGCCGTGGATCTTCTACATCAACATTCCGTTCGGCATGCTCGCGCTCGCGCTGACGTTGTCATTCATCAACGACTCCCTGCACCAGCAGCGCTCCAATCGCGTCGACTTCATCGGCCTGGGACTGCTCGCGGTGGGTATCGGCGCGCTGCAAACGATGCTCGAGCGCGGCGAGCGACTCGACTGGTTCGCGTCGGGGTCGGTGCGCCTGCTCGCGATCACGAGCGCGGTCTCGCTGATTACGTTCATCTGGCACGAGCTGCGCACCGAGCATCCGGTCGTCGATTTGCGGATTCTGAAGAGCCGCCAACTGGCTGTCGGGGTCGTGTTCGGCCTGGTGCTGGGCGTCTGTCTCTACGCGACGGTATTCGTCCTGCCCGTCTATCTCCAGAACGTTCGGAACTTCACGGCGAATCAGACTGGCCTGGTGATTCTCCCTGGCGCGCTCGCCAGCGCGTTCACCATGGCGGTGATGGGCCGGACCGCCGGCAAATTCGACGGGCGTCTCTCGATCGTCGCGGGCGTCGCAATCTTCGCGCTGTCGATGTGGAAGCACGCGCATTTTACCACCGACAGCGGGATGTCCGACTTCTTCTGGCCGCTCATCTTCCGCGGCGTGGGCCTCGGCCTGATCTTCGTCCCGCTCACGAACCTCGCGCTCGCCGATCTCCCGATGTCCCGGATTCCAAACGGGACCGGCTTGTTCAATCTGATGCGGCAGCTCGGCGGCTCGGTGGGGATCGCGTTGTCGGCGACATTGCTGCAGCGCTTCACGGCGATTCATCGCGCCGATCTCGCCGCCAACGTGACGCCGTTCGCCGAGGCGACGCGGGAGCGGCTCGCGATGATCACGCAAGCGCTCATCAGCCGCGGCGAGGTGCCGGCGCTGGCACAGACGAAGGCGATCGGATTCCTGAATGGGGTCGTGACGAAGCAGGCGATGATGCTGTCGTTCGAGCAGCTGTTCCTGCTATTCGGGACGGCGTTCGTATTGTCGCTGCCCTTACTGTTGCTCATGCACAAGAGCCGGGGAATGCCGGGTGCAGGAGCGGGAGCCCATTGAGGTGAGGTACATCGGTCGATGACTGCTGGTCAAATGTTGGCACGGCTCGGGATCGTGGGCGGTCTCTGGACGCTCCTCAACGTATACGTCGGCGCTCACGTGCTTGGTCCAGCGGGGCTGAGCGGGTGGGCCAGGATTCTTGCCTGGGGGGTCGTGTTGCTCGTGGCGTGGCTGCCGCTGGCGGCGCTCGCGACCGCGCGTCGCGACGGGCGGAGGTCCCGGATGCGGCTGTTCGACTGGGCCGCCTACACGGCGATGGGGCTCTCCTCGATACTGATCGTCTCGTTTTTCGTCACCGATCTGCTCCGTCTGCCCGCCACCGCCAGGCTGGACCTGATCGTCGTGAGCGGCGCCGTGGTGCTGACGCTTGTGGGCATTGTGCTCGCGCGGCGGCCTCGGGTGGTTCGCGTGACCGTGCCTATCGCCGACCTCCCCAACGATCTCGCCGGCTTCCGGATTCTGCAGTTGAGCGACCTGCACATTGGGTCGACGATCCGGCGTCCGTTCGTGGATGCCGTCGTGAATCGTGCCAACGCGCTGCGCCCCGATCTCATCGCCGTGACCGGTGACGTGGCCGATGGGCTCGTGCCGGAGCTGCGCGAACACGTCGCGCCGCTGGCTCGCCTGCGGGCGCCGCATGGCGCGTACTTCGTGACAGGTAACCACGAGTACTACTGGGACGTGCGCGGTTGGACGCGGGAGCTCGAGCGGCTGGGCATCGAAGTCCTCGACAACGAGCACCGCCTGCTGGTCCAGGGCAACGGTCGGTTGGTGATTGCCGGCGTCACCGATCTATCGGCTGCGTCCGACCCCGCGGCGGCCGTCGCGGGAGCCCCGCATAGCGACGTGCGCGTGCTGCTCGCGCATCAACCGCGCAGTGCGTTCGCCGCCCAGGCGGCAGGATACGACCTGCAACTCTCCGGGCATACGCATGGCGGGCAGTACTTCCCGTTCAACCTGCTGGTGCGCTTGTTCCAGCCGTTTGTCGCTGGTTTGCATCGGCTCGAGCGGATGTGGCTCTACGTGAGTCGGGGGACGGGCTACTGGGGTCCGCCGCTGCGACTCGGCGCGCCTGCGGAGATTACGTTGCTGGAGCTGGTTCCGGCCTAACCGGCGCCAGCCATCGCCGCGGTGACGAGAAGGGCGCGCACGATACCGAGCGCGCCTTTCTCGTTTTCGTACCACTCCGTCGGCAGATGGGCGTCACCGGCGCGGCCGCCCGCGCCCAGCGCCACCGCGGGCACGCCGAGGGCGATGGGGACGTTGGCGTCGGTCGAGGCGCAGGCGAGCTGATGATCGTGGCCCACGGCGCGCGTCGCCGCGACGGCCGCTTGGACGAGCGGATGCGTCCGGGGCGTGACGCCGGACGGCCGGTCGCCCACGCGGCGGACATCGCAGGTGAGCGGAGCCGTACCGGGAACGCGGTGGCGATTCTCCTCGTCGAGCGCCTGGGCCAGGATGGCCTGAACCGCGGCGTCGAGTTTCTCGAGCGCGTGCGGCTCCTCGCTTCTCAAGTCCAGGTCGAACCAAGCGTCCTGAGGAATCGAATTGAGACCGGTGCCGCCGCCAAGCCGCACAACGGCGCACGTGGTGCGTGGTGCGTGGTGCGTGGGCCGATCGGCGAGTAGCGCGACGGCGCGACCGATCGCGTTTGCAGGGTTGGCGACGCCAAAGGCCGCCCACGAGTGCCCGCCGGGCCCGTGATACGTGACGCGATAGCGGCGAGCGCCCAGGGCGCGATGCACGATCCGCTCGATCCCGGCGCCGTCCAGGGCGATAAACGCCGATGGGCGGATGGGCGGATGGGCGGATGGACCGAGCAAATGCCGGACCCCACGAAGATCGCCGCCCCCCTCCTCGCCTACGGTGGCGGCAAACAAGACCGGTCGCCCGGTTTCAACCCCCGCGTGGACGAGCGCCTCGCCGATCGTGACGAGCGCAGCCAGGCCGCGTGCGTTGTCGGCGATGCCCGGGCCCTCGAGCCGCGGCCCGCGGCGCGACACGGAAACATCGAGCTCGGGTCCGAAAACCGTATCGAGATGCGCGCTGAGCACAACGCAATCGTTTCCCGTTTCCCGTTTCCCGCACCATCCGCGCACGTTCCCCACGTCATCAATGGTGACCTGATCCAACCCCGCATCCCGGAACATTTCGGCCACGCGCGCCCCGCGCGCTGCCTCCGCGCCCGTCGGCGCCGGAATGGCGGACAGCGCGGCCTGGCGGCCAAGGGTCGCTTCGTCCGAGCGTTCGATGTAGGCGCGCGCGGTGCGCACGCGCTCGTTGAGGAGGACGGCGTCGATCACGTCAGCAAACTATGACTCTTGGGGCGGGTCCTGCAACTTGACCTGGATTGGGGCGCACGCGACACTAAACGCATGGAGGAGCGGGAGCTTATCTACGACTGGAACGGCGCGGGCGTCAACGGCACCTTCGATTGGACGCGTGCCCGCGTCGATCTGAACGACGAGACACTGCGTGACGGCCTGCAGTCCCCGTCGGTCACCGATCCGTCGCTCGACGTCAAGAAACGGCTGCTGCACCTGATGGCGGACCTGGGCATCGTGGCCGCCGATATCGGCCTGCCGGGCGCCGGTCCGCGCGTCGTCGATCAGGTGCGGGCACTCGCCAGGGAAATCCGCGACCAGAAGCTTCCCATCTCCCCGAATTGCGCCGCCCGGACGGTCATCACGGACATCGAGCCGATCGTCCGCGTTTCCGACGAGGTCGGGATCAAGATCGAAGCCGCCACGTTCATCGGCTCGTCCCCGATCCGGCAGTATACCGAGGACTGGACCGTGGACCGCATCGTCGCCGCGAGCGAAGAGGCGGTGACGTACGCGGTGAAGCATGGCTTGCCGGTCATGTATGTCACGGAGGACACGACCCGCGCCCGGCCTGAAACGTTGAAGGCCTTATACGGCGCGGCGATCAACTGCGGGGCGACCCGTATCTGTCTGGCTGATACCGTCGGGCACGCGACGCCGGACGGCGTAAAAGCGTTGGTAAAATTCGTCAAGCAGGAAATCGTCAAGCAAAGCCCCGTAAAGATCGACTGGCATGGGCATCGCGATCGCGGCATGGGGCTGATCAACTGCCTGGCCGCGATCGAGGCGGGTGTCGATCGTGTACATGCCACGGCCCTGGGTGTGGGCGAGCGCGTCGGCAACGCCGAGATGGATCTGCTGATCGTGAACCTCAAGCTGCTCGGGGTGCACCAAGGGGATATTCGCAAGCTGCCCGAGTACTGCCGGCTGGTCGCGGACGCAGTCGGTGTCCCGATTCCCGTGAACTATCCCGTGGTGGGCACCGACGCATTCCGCACCGGCACGGGCGTACACGCTGCGGCGATCATCAAGGCCAAAAAGAAGGGCCACAACTGGCTGGCCGATCGGGTGTATAGCTCAGTGCCGGCCGAGGAGTTCGGCTTCGAGCAGCGCATCGAGATCTCGCCCGTGTCGGGCCTGTCCAACGTGAAGTACTGGCTCGAGCGACACGGATACGATCCCGAGGACGATGCGGCCTGTCGCACACTGTTCGATGCGGCGAAGCGCACGGATCGGGTGCTCTCCGATGAAGAGTGCCATCGGTTGTTGAAAGCATGAATTTTCGCGACCTCGAGAAGTCGTTTTTCGATCTGCACTGGCAGCTGGATCCGGTTGCCGCGACCCAGGCGGGTGTGCCGGGCTACGACGACCGCTACGGCCGCTTCAGTCCCGCGGCGCTCGCGCCGCATCTCGCCGCGCTCAAATCGATTGCCACTGCGCTGGAAGGAGCGAACGCCGCCGATCTCGAGGAAGAGATCGACCGCACCGCGCTGCTGAACGAAATCCGCGTCATGCTGCGCCGCTTCGAAACGCTGAAGCCCCAGGCCAAGAATCCCGAGTTCTGGCTCTCGCATCTGCTCGGCGGCCTGCATCACCTGCTGCTTGCCGCCGACCGTACGCCCGCCGAGAAAGCCGCCGCGGCGATCGGGCGGCTCGAGGACATCCCCGCATTCCTCGACGATCTCAAGACCTCGCTGGACGAGCCGGTGCGCGTCTTCGTCGAGACGGCGCTGCGCATGACCGAAGGCGGCCGGCTGCTCGTCAAAGAGCTCGCCGCGGCGCTCGGCGCGCAGGCGCCGATGCACGCGGCGCGCCTCTCGGCCGCGGCGGAGCAGGCGAGCGCGGCGCTGCTCGCGTTCGACTCGAATCTCGAGCGCTGGCTGGAAATGGGCACGGAGCACTTCGCGATCGGCGAGGACGCGTTCAACTTTCTGCTGCACTATCAGCATGCACTCCGCGACACAGCGCCCGAGCTGTGGCGCTACGGCCTGCGGCTGAAGGAAGAGATCGAGACGGATCTCGTGCGTCTGGCCAAGCGGCTGGACGGCGGCAAGCCATGGCCGGAGATCGTGGACAAGCTGCGTGCAGATCACCCCAGCCCCACCGAGCTCGTGGACGCATACGCCCGGGAGATGGCCCGCGCGCGTGACTTTGTGGAGCAGCGCAAGCTCGCGCCCATTCCCCAGACGCCGCTCGGCGTGATTCCCACGCCGGCGTTCATGCGTCCGGTGATTCCGTACGCGGCGTATGACAGCCCCGGGGCCTACAGCCGCAATCGCACCGGCTGGTTCTACGTCACAGTGCCCGACTCACGCCTGCCGAAGGAGCAGCAGGAGCGGATTCTGCGCGACCACTGTCGCTACGAGCTTGCCGCCACGGCGCTGCACGAAGGCTACCCCGGGCATCACCTGCAGCTCGTCATTGCGAAGGAGCTGCCTTCGCACGTGCGCAAGAATCTCTGGACGCCGCTCACCGTCGAAGGCTGGGCACTCTACTGCGAAGACATGATGGCGGAAGAAGGATTCTACGCCTCCGATCAGGAGCTGCTTTTCCAGCGCGTGCATCTGCTGTGGCGCGCCATGCGCATTCTGCTCGACGTCGGCCTGCACACGCGCGGCATGACACGCGAGCAAGCGGTCGATCAGATGGTGAGCGAGCTGCATGTCGAGCGCGGCAACGCGGAGGCCGAAGTGCGGCGGTACTGTGCGTGGCCGGCGTATCAGCTGTGCTATGCGGTGGGGCGGCGCGAGCTGCTGCGGTTGCGCGACGACTTCCGCAAAGCGAAGGGCAGCAGCTTTACGCTGCGGAGCTTTCACGACGCCGTGCTCCCGTACGGCGGCCTGCCCGTGACCTTGATTCGCTGGGGACTCGGCCTGGGTGAGTGACCGTCCCGCCCTACCAAGGCAGGTAAAGCTTTTCGGTGTTGTTTCCCTTCTCAATGACTTCGCGAGTGAGATGGTGTACCCGCTGCTGCCGGCGTTCGTCACCGGCGTATTGGGCGGCGGGGCAGTGGCGTTGGGCGCGCTGGACGGCGCCGCGGATGCCGCCGCGGCACTCGTAAAGCTCGTCTCCGGCCGGCTCGCCGACCGGCCGTCCCGCCGAGGCCCGCTGATCGTCGGCGGCTATTTCCTCGCGGCCGCCGTCCGGCCGGTCATCGCGCTGACCGCCTCGGCCTGGCAGGTGATCGTGCTGCGCGTCGTGGACCGGCTGGGCAAGGGGCTGCGGACGCCGCCGCGTGACGCATTGATCGCGGACGTCACGCCGGCTCCGATCATCGGTCGCGCGTTCGGGCTGCAGCGCGGCCTGGACCATGTGGGGGCGATCATCGGGCCGCTGGTCGCCTGGGCGGTCTTGAGTCGCGGTGCGGACGTACGGTCCGTCATCCTCTGGAGCATCGTTCCGGGCGTTTTGGTGACGGTACTGGCCGCCTGGGCGGTAAGGGACGGTAAAAGACGGTATGGGACGGTAAGGGAAACTGCCCCTGAACAACCCGTACCGTCCCGTACCGTCCCTTACCGTCCCTTACCGTCGTATCTGTTCGCGATCGCATTCTTCTATCTGCTCCGAATGCCAGAGACATTGCTCATCCTTCGCGCTCAGATGCTCGGTGTGCCGGTCGCGCTCATCCCGATCCTCTGGGCGCTCCTGCACGTCGTCCGTTCATCGACGTCGTTTCTGGGTGGAGCGCTGTCGGATCGGATCGGGCCATCGCGCACGATGTGGATGGGATGGCTCAGCTACGTCGCGCTGGCCGCGGGCTTCGCGTTTGCCACGAGCGCGTTGACGGCGTGGATCGTGTTTCTCGCGCTCGGGATCGTTGCGGGACTGACCGAGAGTCCCGAACGGGCGCTCGTGTCCGCGGCGACCGGGGCGCGTCATGGGAGCGGCTTCGGCGTCTATCACGCGCTGACGGGGGCTGCCGCGCTGGTCGGAGGCATCGGCCTCGGCGTCGTTTTTCAGCGCGTGAATGGTGGGACCGCCTTCCTTGTAAGTGCTATTGGCGCTTTGGGTTTGGCCGTCCTCTGGCCTTTCTGGACGCGCTTCCATAGGCTTCCCCCGCCATGAGCGCCCCTGTTGGTCCTCAGAACCCCAATCCGCCCATCCAACCGACTCACTCCAGCCCGCCCAGCCCGCGGGGGCGGTATCTCGCGCGGCTGTCGCTGCTCGCGCTCGGCGTCGTGTACGGCGACATCGGGACGAGCCCACTGTACGCACTGCGGGAGGCGTTTCACGGGACCCACGGGATCCCCGTAACGCCGGGGAACGTGCTGGGTGTGCTGTCGCTGATTTTCTGGGCGCTCATCCTCATCGTCACCGTCAAGTATCACGTGGTGATTATCCGTGCCGACAACAAGGGTGAAGGCGGCGTGCTCGCCCTCATGGCGCTGGTGAACGGAAGCCGCCTGGCGCGAGGACTCACGCCCCGGCGTCTGATGATCGTCTTGGGCATTTTCGGCGCGGCCTTGCTCTACGCCGACGGCGCGCTGACTCCCGCGATCTCGGTGCTCTCTGCGGTCGAAGGTCTCGAGATTGCGACGCCGCAGCTGCAGCCCTGGGTCATCTGGATCACGCTCGCGATCCTGGTCGGCCTGTTCATGTTTCAGAGCAAAGGGACCGCCGGGGTGGGCGCGGTGTTCGGACCGGTGATGATGCTCTGGTTTCTGACGATTGCGGTCCTCGGGGTCAACGGGATCCTGAAGCATCCGGCCGTCGTAGGGGCCGTGCTCCCGACGCACGCCATTCGGTTCCTGGTTGATGACCCGGGCCGCGGCTTGCTCGTGCTGGGCGCCGTGTTCCTGGTGGTCACCGGCGGTGAAGCGCTGTACGCCGATCTCGGGCATTTCGGCCACACCGCGATTCAACTCGCGTGGTTCACCGTTCCGTTGCCGGCGCTGTTGCTGAACTATTTCGGGCAGGGCGCGTTGCTGCTGACGAATCCTGAAGCTGCCGCGAATCCCTTCTATCTGCTTGCGCCTGCGAAGCTCCTGATCCCGCTCATTCCGCTTGCGACCGCCGCCGCCATCATCGCGTCGCAGGCGGTGATCTCGGGCGCATTCTCGCTCACGCGCCAGGCGGTGCAGCTCGGCTACATCCCGCGCATGGAGATCGAGCACACGTCGTCGCGTGAGATCGGTCAGATCTACGTGCCGTCGGTCAACAAGATGCTCGCGGTGCTGACGATCGCGCTGGTGCTGTACTTCCAGACGTCGAGCAACCTCGCCGGCGCGTACGGGGTCGCGTTGTCGACCCTGATGGCGCTGACGACGGTGATGTTCTACGTGATGAGCCGCGAAGTGTGGGGATGGAGCTTCCTCAAAGCGGCCGCAGTCTCGGGATCGTTTCTGATCGTCGATCTCACGTTCCTCGCCGCGAACGCTTTGAAGATCTGGCATGGCGGGTGGGTACCGCTGGTAATCGCGATCGCGCTGTACTTCGTAATGATTACCTGGAAGAAGGGCCGGGAGATTCTCGCCAAGCGCATGATGGAGAAGACGGTCCCGCTAAAGCTGCTGCTTGCCGATCTCGCGGCCGAGCCACCGGTCCGCGTGCCGGGAACGGCGGTCTTCATGTACGGGAGCGCCGACGGCACTCCGCCTGCGCTGGTGCTCAATCTCACCCACAACAAGGTGCTCCACGAGAAGATCGTCTTCCTCACCGTGATCACCGAGGACATGCCACACGTAGGTGTCGAGCAGCGCGTGACGGTGAAGCGCAGCGGGAAAGGGTTTCACAGCGTCGTGGCGCGCTACGGCTTCATGCAGGACCCCGACATCAACGAGATTCTGGCGGCGTGCAAAACGAATGGCCTGAGTATCCCCCTGGAGGGGACGACATTTTTCCTCGGTCGAGAGACGCTGATTGCGTCGGACCGTCCCGGCATGGCGATGTGGCGCGAGCGGCTGTTCGCGTTCATGTCGCGCAATGCGCTGCGGGCGACCGCGTTCTTCAAGATTCCCCCGAATCAGGTGTTCGAGGTCGGGGCCTACGTAGAGTTGTAACCAATCCGCGGTGCCCTCTCGCGCGTAGAAGCACGTGAGCCAGGAGGCCGCGTTTGCGCTAGCCACGGAGCATGGGCAACTTCGGCCGTGTCTCGAACTTCGGAGTGTGATGCCCATCCAGACCGACCGATCTGGGACGCCGGACCGCGCGCTCGTTGCGCGCATGGGCACGGGCGAGGAGCGAGCCCTGGGCGAGCTGTATGATCGCCACAGTCGCATGGCGTATGCGCTGGCCATGACGATCGTAGGCGAGCGCGCGGACGCCGATGAGGTCGTGGCGGACGCATTCGGTCAAGCGTGGCGTACCGCCAGTCAATTCGATCCGGCACGCGGCAGCGTCACCGCCTGGCTCGCAACGATCACGCGGACGC
>Ga0075423_10007353_pt1 | contig 10397 bp, 7 predicted proteins | sample SoiMethybrSBSTD2_FD_80114 | JGI IMG/M metagenome (GOLD analysis project Ga0075423, IMG submission 80114) | Bulk soil microbial communities from a Populus tree surrounding site in Tennessee, USA - Soil MetaG P. TD hybrid SBSTD2 | ecosystem: Environmental > Terrestrial > Soil > Tree plantation...
TCGTCGCAGCCGCGACCTCCGAAGCTTACAACGCGTACATCGCGCCGGAGCAGGCGGTCGCAGAACTGTTCGAGACGATCGCACTGGATACGTCGATCGACGCCGCATCAACGTCCCCTTCAGCCAAAGACAAACGCAAAAGCCCGATCGACGAATCGTGCGAAGGCGACAATATCTCACCAGACATTCGCGCGTTAATGAACAACCCAAAGAGCTCAGGAAAAGTTACTGCCATTCTGCAGGTGAGTGATGCGAATGATCGCCAAATCAGATCGGCTCTGGCGCGTTCTGGTGCACAGATCGATTCGGTCATGCCGAAGCTTGGCGCGATGCAAGTCACCGTGCCTGTCCGCGAGATCGAAGAACTGATGCAAAACGGTTCGATGAACTTTATTTCGCCGGATCGGAAGATTGAGCTGCTCGGGCATGTGACCACAACGACAGGCGCTGACCAGGCGCGAAACCAGCCCGGTTTGCTCAGTGGCCTCCTCGGTGCAAAGGCGATTGATGGAACGGGTATTGGCATCGCCATTGTCGATTCTGGTATCGACACAAGCCATGAGGCCTTTGCGAAAGATCTTCTCGGTGCTCCCCGGATCAAGGTAAGCAAGGACTTCACGAAGGAAAACACGCCTGGTGCTGATCCTTACGGACACGGGACGCACGTCACCGGTTCAGCGGCCGGTGTGAGTTTGACAACCGGAAACCCATACGAGGGTGTTGCGCCAAACGCGAACATCATCAATCTGCGCGTGCTGGACAAGAATGGTGCGGGGACAACCTCGGCCTTGTTGGCTGCACTGAATTGGATTCTCTCGCCCGCAGATCCGAGCAAGCCGCTCAGCTCGACCAATCCCCTGAACAAGGACAAGTACAACATCCGGGTGGTTAATATGAGCCTGGGTGCGCCGGCGCTTGATTCCTATATGAACGATCCGCTCTGCCGCGCATCACGCGCATTGGTTGACGCGGGAATCGTGGTCGTCGTGGCTGCCGGAAACAACGGCAAGGACGCTAATGGCAACAAGATTTACGGCCAAGTCCACTCGCCCGGTAATGAACCATCGGTAATCACCGTGGGCGCAGCCAACAGTTTCGGCACTAACTCACACGCCGATGACGGTGTCGCCAGCTATAGCTCACGCGGACCGACGCGCAGTTCGTACACTGACGCGGCCAAAGTAAGACACTACGACAATGTTTTGAAGCCAGATTTGATTGCACCCGGCAACAAGCTGATCTTCGCAGAGGCGGACAGCGGCACCACCGGTCTTCTGAGCAGCAGTAGTACGCCGAATCTGCTCGTACAGCAAAATCCTCAGTTGGATTCGGGAGTGACCGACAGCAATAACAGGCGGCTCATGTATCTGAGTGGCACCTCGATGGCGGCGCCGCTGGTTGCCGGCGCAGCAGTGCTATTGCTCCAAATCAATCCGAAGCTCACTCCGAACATGGTGAAGATGGCGCTGATGTACACGGCCGATCCTTTGCCCGGTTGGAACCTGTTGGAACAGGGTGCTGGTGAATTAAACGTCGAAGGAGCAACAAGACTGGCCAAGCTGATTCGCACGGACCTCAACTCGAGCACGTCCCAGGGAACTCCGATGCTCAATGGCCCAGCGCCGAATCCGCAAACAACAATCGGCGGTAACACCTTCACGTGGGCGCAGGGGATCATCCTCAAGCATTGGTACGCGAAGGGTACGCCGCTGATCACTAATTACCAGAAGTACTACGCGCTGGGCGTCGTGCTCGGTGATGGAGTGGTCCTTGGTGACGGCGTAGTCTTGGGAGACGGTGTGGTACTTGGTGATGGTGTCGTCCTGGGCGATGGCGTAGTACTCGGCGACAACATCTACACGAGCAAAGGCGTCGTGCTGGGTGACGGCACGCTGTTCTGCAGCGGTGTGGTGCTCGGCGATGGCGTAGTGCTCGGCGATGGCGTAGTGCTCGGCGATGGAATCATCATCGGGGACGGCATCATTGTCGGCGATGGCATTATCGTTGGCGACGCGCTTACAGCATTGGCGAATCGCGCAATGATTTACGGGGATTCCGGTCCGGCAATGCGACCGTAGCGTTACGGGGTCGATCCCACAGACCAAAGGAAACAAAAATGGCGGTCACTCTGATGCAGTGCGAAGTATCTGATGGTTCGCCGGACGATTTCTCAGGCGGACACTCTTGTGAGCAGCTACGGCCCGGTGAAGAGGCTGAGGCCCTTGAATTCCTGGCGCGCCGCCCGATTCACACGGTCTTTATGGCCACGCTGATTCGGGACAACGGCTCTATCAGCCCCAATAATCGTGGGTCGTTTTATGCCTGTCGCGATGCAGAGGGAAAATTAGCAGGTGTCGCCCTAATTGGACATGCTACAATCGTCGAGGCGAGCACCGATGAAGCGGTTGCCGCCTTTGCCCAGTTGGCTGCCCACAGCCAACACGCTCACCTGATTCGCGGCGAACGAACCACCGTCGAAAGCTTCTGGAAACATTACAGCGAAGCCGGAGTGGAGTTGCGTCTCATCTGCCGCGAGATGTTATTTGAGAAAAGAAGTTCGCCACCTGTGGCTTTCGACGACATCGACATACGACCAGCCAGAATGTCTGAGCTCGAGCAGGTCCTCGCGATCAACGCTTTGCTCGCATTTGAACAGGCGCGAGTGAACCCGTTACAACGCGACCCGAAAGGCTTTCGGGCGCGTACGGCGCGACGGATCGAACAGGGGCGAGTCTGGATTGCGACCCTCGACGGCGAGCCGGTTTTCAAAGCCGACGCGGTGGGTGACACTCCGGAAATGATTTACCTCGAGGGCATTCACGTTGACTCTCGACGCCGTGGAAAAGGCTACGGCAAACGTTGCCTCAAGCAGCTCTCGTCAATCTTGCTTGCCCGTAGTCGATCGATTTGCCTCACGATCAATCAGAGGAATGCGGATACCGTCGCTTTTTACGTTAAGGCCGGATTCGATTTTCACAGCGAGTATCTGTCGCTTTACCTCCGCTAACTGATAGGGACTAAAACAATTTGACGACCGTTCCAAGTACAACCAGCAATCCCACTCTGTCCAACGTTTACCGGTGGTTCGTCGTTCTGTGCGGTGGCACCGCTTTGATCTATGGTGGGTTGAATTGGCCGCTGCCGAAACTCGACTTGCGGTTCCTGTTGCTGGCTGGGATTACGATGATCGTGAGCTCGCGCTTTGCCGTCAGAATTCCGCGCGCCAACACAAACGTCACCGTCTCCGATACCTTCATCTTTCTCGCGATGTTGGTCTATGGCGGGTTCGCCGGCGTCTTCATCGCCGCGGCGGAAGGATTGTTCTCAGGAATCAGAATCAGCAAGACGCCGCTGGTCGTCGCTTTTAATTCCGCGATGATGGCGTGCTCGACCTTTCTGACTGTCGCCATCTTACAGCTGCTGTTTGGGCCAATTCAGTCCATCAGATTCCATGAGTGGCACACCTTCATTCCGGCCATCGGCGCGATGGCGCTCCTGCAGTACTTCATCAATACCGGCATCAGCGCGATCGGCCTGGCTTTGAAAACGCGCGGGCCGATTTTCCGCACGTGGCACACGCACTACCTTTGGACATCGATCACGTACATTTCAGGCGCGGTGGTCGCCGCCACGACTTCAAATTCTTTTGAAAAGGCCGGTCTCGCGATTCTGCTGGTGAGTACGCCGGTCATCTCGATCGTCTACTTCACTTATCACAAATATCTCGACGAGATTAAGGCCAGCGCCGAGCAGGCCGAACAAGCTGAGCGCGAACGCGCCGAGGCTGAGAGTGCCCGCGCCGAAGCGGAACGCGCGCGCGCGGAACAGGCCGAACGTCACGTTGAAGAACTAAACGAGCACATTGCCGAACAGGCGCGGATCAGCGCACAGCTACAGGAAAGTAAGGATCACTTTCGGCATGCGGCTTTTCACGACGCGCTGACCAAGCTGCCGAACCGCACGTTGCTGACTGAGAACCTGAAGTTTGTTATCGAGCGCGCGAAGCAACATGAGGACTATCAATTCGCGGTGTTGTTCCTCGACCTCGATCGATTCAAAAACGTGAACGACAGTCTTGGTCACTCGATCGGCGATCAACTCTTGATCGCCATGGCGCGCCGGCTGGAGCACTGTATTCGCGAATCAGATATGGTCTCGCGACTCGGTGGCGACGAATTCGCAATCCTGCTTGACGGTATTTCGAATTCCAGCGACGCCACAAACATGGCCAAACGAATTCAGGCGAAACTGGAATCGCCATTCAACCTCAGCGGCCACGAAGTCTTCACCACCACCAGCATCGGCATTGCGTTGAGTTCGACCGGTTACGATCATCCCGAGGCGATGCTGCGTGACGCGGACACGGCGATGTATCGCGCGAAGGCGCAGGGCAAAGCCTGTTACGAACTCTTCGACAAAGGCATGCATACGCGCGCCGTTTACCTGCTGCAGATGGAGAATGATTTGCGACGAGCGCTGGAGCGGGAAGAGTTCCGGGTGCACTACCAGCCGATCGTCAGCCTGGAGAACGGGCAGCTCGCCGGTTTTGAAGCGCTGATTCGCTGGCAACATCCTGAGAAGGGATTCATCAGCCCGGTCGACTTTATTTCGCTCGCGGAGGATACGGGACTGGTGATACCGCTCGGTATGTGGGTGCTCAAAACTGCGTGTCAGCAGCTTGCGCGATGGCAATGGCAGTCACCCTCGAACCGCCATCTGTTCATGAGCGTAAATCTCTCGAGCAAGCAGACCTCACAAACCGATTTGGTTGGCGAGATTCGTGAAGTGCTGAAAGAGACGCATGTTGAACCGCGCCACCTGAAACTCGAGATCACGGAAAGCGCCGTCATGGACGACGCCGAAAAAACCGTGCAGCTTCTCCGCCGCTTGAAAGCACTGGGCGTCCAAATCAGCATCGATGATTTCGGCACGGGCTATTCTTCGCTGGGTTACCTGCATCGCTTCCCGGTCGACACCCTGAAGATCGATCGGTCATTCGTCATGCGCATCGGGGAAGCCGATGAGAACCTCGAGATTGTGCGCACAATTATTTCGCTGGCGGAAAATATGGGAATGGATGTGGTGGCCGAAGGCGTTGAGACGCTGGCGCAATTCAGTCAACTGCGGGCGCTCAAGTGCCAGTACGGCCAGGGTTATTTGTTCGCACGACCGGTGGATGCGGACTCAATAGACGGCTGGATCTCGCATCAACCGGATTGGCAAGTCGCCCTGTTTCCACACACCGAAGAAGTTGCCGCGCCGCGCGCGCCCGTGGTTCAACTGCGCCGCGCCTGAGGGTCCGCCGAGTTGCACCTATTTCTTCGCGCCGGGACGCATCATCACGCCTGAATCAACCGTCTCACCGGTTCGCGAGATCACCTGAAAATACATCCGGTCGCCGTCGACTTCGAAGAGCATGAAGCTCATGTCGCGATCGAAGCCTTTCGCGGTCAGGACCGAATTGTCTTTGATGTCTCCGCTGCGGAGCTTCCCGCCCGCACCCGAAACGAAATACTGAATTCCCTTCTGCGGCTTAATTCGTTCGTAAAAGTGATCGTGTCCCGTCAACACGACATTCACGCCGTACTTCACAAAAATTGGCTCGACGACCTCGCGCAGTTGGTTGTCGGAACCGTGCTTGCCTCCCGACGAGTACGGCGGGTGATGCATGAAAGCAACTTTCCAGTCTGAAGTGTCCTTCGCTAACTCGTCCTGCAGCCACTGCACCTGTTTCTTGTCCATGTAGTTGCTGTTGAGCGAGTAGAACGCCACGTTGCCCTTCTTGAACCGGTAGTACTCTTGCCATTCATGTTGAAGTTTACGTAATTCGTCTGCAACGCCAGATCGTGATTCCCGAGCGCGGCGTAGAATTTCACGTTTTGAGCCAGCAGTTGCTTGTAAGGATCTGAGAACTTCATTTCAAAGTCTTTCGCAGACTCGCCACCATACATGTTGTCGCCCAACATCAGCACGAATTCGAAGGGAAAAGCCGTGCGATATCGCACCATCGTGTCGGCGATATCTCGCTGCTGCTTACTGCCGGTGCCGGTGTCGCCAACGACCGCGAAGCGCGTCGAGCCCGCCTTCATCGGCAGCGTCAGCGTGACCGCCGGCGCCGCGACTTTATATCCAGTCGCATACTTCTGCGAATAAGCTGTCTGGGAAACGCTGCCGGAGAGAAGTAAGGCTACGGTGACAATGGAGAAAACAAATCGTCTAATCATTCCGGTGCTCCTTTTTGTTTACGGGAGTGCGTTGGTCATGTAGTCGAGGATCACATTGTTGTCACGATCGAGCAGCAGCAGATTGCGGCCGACGAAGCGATACTTTACTTCCGGCGGCAATTGCGGCAGGTTCAGCAAGACGGTCGGCGGCATTTCCGTCAGCGCGGCCGGTTCAGGGTACGGATAGTTCACGCGCACCTTGATCGCCGGCGTCTCGCCATCGAAAACGATCTCGCGCAATTCAACGCGATCGCGTCCCTGAAAATTTGTTTTCAACGTGCGCCGGATGAAGTCCGAGCCTTCGGTATTGAACAGGTCTCCAGGTTTAGCTCCCGCGCGTGCCGTCCGCATGCTTTCTTCGAACCTGTTTCGATAGGTTTCGATCTGTTGCGGCGTGGCATCTTTCGAAAGCTTCGGCAACTTTGCTTTGACGGCGCTGCGTAACTTCACATAGTCCTTCACGCGCTGTTCGAAACGTTTGACCGCTACTTTATCTGCCGGGGAAAGTTGTGGCGTTGCGGTGGAGACCTGCGCCGTAACTGTTCGCGTTGTGTTCAGGATTAGGAGAACGGGGAAAGCCAAAAAGATAAACAGAACCTGGCTGATTGTTTTGTGCCTCATGCGAGGACATTTGGGCAAGCAGAATGCCAGAACCGGTGTTCGCTTCGCAGCGAATCACCAAAGTAATTGCGCAGTCTGGGGTGCGGAAGCGGGCTTTGGGCGTTTTATTTCAGAATTGCAGCGAACGCTTGTCGGACATTGTGAGGACTCAACATCCCGTCGTCGATTTGAGAGTCATTTGAACTTCTGAATAATCGTGTCCGCAAATTCGTTGGTGCTCGCGGTCCCGCCAACGTCCCGCGTGCGCACTTTGCCTTCGCGATAGATGTCCAGCATTGCCGTTTCAATCTTATCTGCGGCCGCGCGCTCTTCAATGTGACGAAGCATTAGAATGGCAGATTGCAAGAGCGCCGTCGGATTGGCGATGCCTTTGCCGGCGATGTCGGGAGCGGAGCCGTGCACGGCTTCAAAGACCGCACCCTTCTCGCCAATGTTCGCGCCGGGAACCAGGCCGAGGCCGCCGATTAATCCCGCACACAGATCGGAAACGATGTCGCCGTAAAGGTTTTCACACAACAGGATGTCGAACTGCTCAGGTCGCATCACGAGCTGCATCGACGCGTTGTCGACAATCATGCTCTGCGTTTCGATTTCGGGAGAACTTTTCGCCACGTTTTCAAAGCACTTCAAAAACAGGCCATCCGACATCTTCATGATGTTGGCTTTGTGAACGACGGTAATCTTTTTTCGCTTCTCAGCGCGCGCGAGTGCAAACGCAAATTTAGCGATGCGGGTCGAAGCTTTCTCAGTGATGATCTTCAGACTTTCGATCACACCGGGCACTACTTCGTGCTCCAGACCTGAGTAAAGACTCTCGGTGTTCTCGCGCACGACCACCAGATCGAGATTAGGATTGCGGCAAGGAACGTTGGGCAGCGCGCGAACGGGACGAAGATTTGCGTAAAGATCGAGCGCCTTGCGCAATCCCACGTTCACCGACGTGAAGCCTTTGCCCACCGGCGTCGTGATCGGACCTTTTAACCCAACTTTGTTTCGCTTGATCGACTCGAGCAGCTCATCCGGAAGCGTCGTGCCGAACTTGTCGAGCGCCGCTTGTCCGGCGACGTGCTCTTCCCATGCGATCTCGACACCCGAAGCCTCGATGATGCGCACGACAGCCGCGGCCACTTCGGGGCCGATGCCGTCGCCCGAAATCAGTGTGATACGATGCAGCATAAGCGGAAGTCAGTAGACAGTAGTCAGCAGTCAGTAGTCAATCCCATAACAATGGAAAGCAGCGACCTCGGTTCGAAACGAAGCGCCGACGTCATCATCATCGGCGGCGGCGTGATTGGGTTGTCGATTGCCCACGAGTTGGCGTTGCGCGGATTGAGCGACGTAATGCTGCTCGAGCGTGGTGAATTTGCTAAAGAAGCATCGTGGGCCGCCGGAGGTATCCTCGCACCACAAGTCGAAGCGGAACACGATGACGACTTTTTCAAGTTTGCCTGCGCGAGTCGCGATCTGTATCCCGAATGGGCGGCGGTTCTGCATCACAATACGGGAATCGATGTTGAGTTGGATCGTACCGGCACGCTCTATCTTGGGTTCTCTTCCGATGGTGAGATTGAAATGCGTCGTCGTTTCGCATGGCAGACCGAAAACGGTTTAGCGGCCGAATGGCTGACCGCAGGCGAGGCCCTGCGCCTGGAACCGAACCTGTCGCCAAACCTAAGGTGCGCCACTCTCTTCCCGAACGATTGGCAGATTGATAATCGAAAACTGCTGGCCGCACTCTTGCGCCGGAATGAAAGCCTGGGCGTGAAATTGGTCGCGAACTGTGAAGTTGAGACAATTCAGTCAAAGGACGGACGCGCTACCGCAGTAGCAACTAATCAGGGACTTATTAGAGCGTCAAAGGTTGTCATGGCCGCGGGCGCGTGGTGTTCACAGATCAAACCGCCGCAATTGTTCGCGAATCTAGTCGAACCTGTACGTGGTCAGATGCTTTGTTTTCAGCCCGCGCAACAATTGGCTCGACATGTCGTCTACAGCGCGCGTGGTTACCTGGTGCCGCGGCGCGACGGTCGACTGATTGCCGGCTCGACAGCCGAGCGCGTTGGGTTCGATAAGCAGGTTACTGACGCCGGCATCAACGCTATCAAAACAACCGCTTCAGAAATCGCTCCAGCGATCGCAGGCTTGGCGGTTGTGGATTCGTGGGCAGGATTCCGGCCGCGGGCAGCCGACAATCTTCCGGTAATCGGCCCTTCGACTGACGTAAAAGGCCTGTTCTATGCCACCGGCCATTATCGCAATGGCATCCTGCTGGCGCCGGCGACCGCGAAATTCATGAGCGCGATGGTCGCGGGAACTTCGGGGCAATGCCCGCCATGGCTCGAGTCCTTTTCTCCAGATCGTTTAAAGCGCTCGCCTGAGGGTTTCACGCATCTAAGAGCCGACCGACATCTGGAGCTCTCGGCCGCCGTTTGAAATTGCCGCCGCGGTTTGGGACACTGTCCGCGCGATTTAGGTATGCAACTTTCGATTTTCAATATTCTCATCGCTTTCGCCGGTGGCCTTTTGTCGTTCCTGTCGCCATGCGTTTTGCCCCTGGTGCCGGGCTACATTTCGCTGATGTCGGGCGTCAGCATCGAGCACATGAAAACCGAAGGCGTCGCGGGCTCGCGGCGCGCGGTGATCGCGAATTCGCTGGCCTTCAATGCTGGACTCTCGGTGATATTTCTAGTGTTGGGGACAACGGCAGGACTCGTCGGCGCGGCACTCTTTACTAACATCTGGGTTCGCATCATTGCCGGACTCGTGATCATCGTGTTCGGGCTACACCTGATCGGCGTGCTGAAGATCAAGTATTTGTATAAAGACACGCGCCACTTCAAGAATGAAGAGCCGGCCGGTATCTGGGGTTCGTTGACTTTGGGGATTGCTTTCGCGGCGGGTTGGACTCCATGCATCGGCCCAATTCTCGGCGGCATTATCGGGCTGGCAGCGACGAGTGGTGGATGGAAAGGCGGATTGATTCTTTCGGCATTCTATTCGGCTGGATTGGCCGTTCCTTTTCTCATCACCGGTCTGGGCATTAATCAGTTCCTCAGCTTTTATACAAAGTTTCGCCGCCACCTGCATAAGGTCGAGATCGTCTCTGGCATCATCCTGATTCTGATCGGCATTCTGGTGATGAGCAATCGCGTCACGATGCTTTCCAGTTCGTGGCTCGCAAGCATACTGCCCAACCTCGAAGGAAAGTTGCACCTGCGTGGCGGCAACCCGCAGCCGCCCGCACCCGGGAACGGAGTTTTTGTGCTGGCGCCCGAAGTGCAGTTCACGAAGCTGGACGGAAATCCACTACGGATCAAAGATCTGCGCGGACGTGTTGTGCTGCTGAACTTCTGGGCGACCTGGTGCATTCCGTGTCGCAACGAGATTCCCTCGCTCAGCGCGATGCAGAAGGATCTCGAACCACGCGGTCTCACCATTATTGGCGTGTCGTACGATGACACCGCCGATCTCGTGAAAGCTTTTCAGAAACAGATTCCGCAAACGTATGAGATTGTGCTCGGCGGCCGCGACGTCGGTTCGGTGCTTCCGGCA
>Ga0075423_10007355_pt1 | contig 10395 bp, 9 predicted proteins | sample SoiMethybrSBSTD2_FD_80114 | JGI IMG/M metagenome (GOLD analysis project Ga0075423, IMG submission 80114) | Bulk soil microbial communities from a Populus tree surrounding site in Tennessee, USA - Soil MetaG P. TD hybrid SBSTD2 | ecosystem: Environmental > Terrestrial > Soil > Tree plantation...
CCATGCCGTAGAGCTTGATGATGTCCATGGTCGCCATCGCAAGTCCGGCGCCGTTGACCATGCAGCCGATCGAGCCGTCGAGCGCGATGTAGTTGAGATCGTATTTCGAGGCTTCGATTTCCTTTTCGTCTTCCTCGGTCAGGTCGCGCAACGCCACGATATCGGCGTGGCGATAGAGGGCGTTGCCGTCGAAGCCAACCTTGGCGTCGAGACAGATGATTTTGTTGTCCTTGGTCACCACCAGCGGATTGATCTCGAGCAGGCTCATGTCCTTGCTCGTGAAGGCGGCATACAGCTTCGGCAGGATCGCCTCGATCTGCTTGGCGAGATCGCCGGTAAGCTTGAGTGTCTGCGCCACGCGCCGACCGTGGTGCGGCATGATGCCGGTGGCCGGGTCGACCGAGAATGTCAGGATCTTTTCAGGCGTCTTGTGCGCGACTTCCTCGATGTCCATGCCGCCTTCGGTCGAGACCACGAAGGCAACGCGCGAGGTTTCGCGGTCGATGAGTGCCGAGAGATAGAACTCGCGGTCGATCGCAGAGCCTTCCTCGATGTACAGCCGGTTGACCTTCTTTCCCTGCGGGCCGGTCTGATGCGTGATCAGCGTCGACCCCAGGATGCGGGTGGATTCCTTTTTCACGTCGTCGATCGATTTGACGACTTTCACGCCACCGGCCTTGCCGCGGCCGCCGGCATGAATCTGCGCCTTCACGACCCACACAGGACCGCCCAATTCCTTGGCGCCGCTGACGGCCTCGTCCACTGTGAAAGCCGGAACGCCGCGCGGCACCGGAACGCCGAATTCGCGCAATACCGCCTTTGCCTGGTATTCGTGGATATTCATGCCACCCGCCGTTTTTCTTAGTTGCCGAGACTGGGCGCGATCTTCTTGCAGGCCTCGACCAGGCCCTGCACAGCCGCCGCCGATTTTTCGAACATCGCGCGCTCGCTGCCATTGAGTTCGATCTCGACAATGCGCTCCACGCCCTTGGCGCCGATCACGACCGGCACGCCGACATAAAGGTCCTTGATGCCGTATTCGCCATTGAGCCAGGCAGCGCAGGGCAGCACGCGTTTCTTGTCGAGCAGGTAGCTTTCCGCCATGGCGATCGCCGATGCTGCCGGTGCATAAAAAGCCGAACCGGTCTTGAGCAGGTTGACGATCTCCGCGCCGCCGTTCGCGGTGCGCTTCACGATCTCGTCGACGCGCGTCTGCGTGGTCCAGCCCATTTTCACCAGGTCGGGTACCGGGATTCCGGCGACCGCCGAATAGCGGATCAGCGGCACCATGGTGTCGCCGTGCCCGCCGAGCACAAAAGCGGTCACGTCTTCGACCGAGACATGGAATTCGTCGGCGAGGAAATACCGGAAGCGCGCGGAGTCCAGCACACCTGCCATGCCCACGACCCGCTGCTGCGGCAGGCCGCAGCTTTTTTGCAGGGCCCACACCATCGCATCGAGCGGGTTGGTGATGCAGATGACGAATGCATCCGGCGCATATTTCTTGATACCGGAGCCGACCTGTCCCATCACCTTCAGGTTGATATCGAGAAGATCGTCGCGGCTCATGCCCGGCTTGCGCGGGACGCCTGCGGTGACGATGCACACGCTGGCGCCCTCAATGGCGTCATAGCTGTTGGTGCCGACGAACTTGGCGTCGAAATCGTTGACCGGCGAGGACTCGGCGATATCGAGGGCTTTGCCCTGCGGAATTCCTTCCATGACGTCGAACATCACGACGTCGCCGAGCTGCTTGAGACCAATGAGATGCGCCAGCGTGCCGCCGATCTGGCCGGCACCGATCAACGCGATTTTGTTACGCGCCATGGTGGGGAAACTCTCGACTTGCTGCTGCCGCGGATCGCGGCCGCGTGGTGGTTAACCGGTTAGGTTTGGCCCGACAAGGCACCGAAACCTGAGCATTGCGCTCTTGTATACATTATACCAGCAAACGGAAGGCGCCGAGTCCAGAGCCAAAATGCAGCGTCAGGTCTCGATGATTTCCTTGATGTCGAATGCGGGACCTTGTCGCGGGCCGTGCGGGAGCCCGAGGTAAGCCTGTGACCGCATCTCAATCAATCGCGACGCGGTGCGCTTGAATTCGTTGGCCTCGTAGCCCTCGGTCGCGGTGTATAGCTCGCCGGGTTGCGCCCGCGCCGAGGCCAGCAGCTTCACTGCATTGTCGTAGAAGGTATCGATCAGAATGATGAAGCGCTTGGCCTCGTTTCTACGGGCGTAGTCCATCACCGGAATATGGTCGACGATGACTGTATGGAACTCGTGCGCAATCCTGAGATAGTCGCCCGCCGCCAGCGGCTGCGCGCATAGATCGTCGAACGAAAATCGCGCGACGCCCATCGCCGCTTTCGGTACCCGCACCGGGTGGCCTTTGACTGTCAGTTCCTGCGGCGCGCCGGCATGACCGCCAGCAAGCCGCCGCCAGGCTTCATCGAGCGCGGCGTCCGCTTTCACATCGTCCGGCACATACCAGGTCGGAACGCCGGTGAGTTTTTCCAGCCGGAAATCGATGCGTGCCTCAAGCCGGATAATCTCGCATTGGCGCTCGAGCAGCGCAATGAAAGGCAAAAACAGGGCGCGGTTGAGCCCGTCCTTGTAAAGCTCACTCGGTGCAAGGTTTGACGTTGCGACGACAACAACGCCGAGCTCGAACAGCCGCGTGAAGAGCCGTCCGAGAATCATCGCATCGGCGATGTCGGTGACGTGGAATTCGTCGAAACATAGAAGCCAGGTTTCTTCTGCGATCGCGGCAGCCGCGCGCTGGATCGGATCGTGTCCGTTGGCCTCACCGCTTTTGATTTCTTGCCGGTAGACGTGCACGCGCTCATGCACGTCGGCCATGAATTCGTGGAAATGCACGCGGCGCTTGCGGATGACTGCGCTTGTCTCGAAAAAAAGATCCATCAGCATCGTCTTGCCGCGGCCAACGTCTCCGTAGACGTAGAGGCCCTTAAGGGGCGTCCCCGCCTGTTCGCGTTTTCCGAAAAGCCAACCGAGCGACGACGATTTGCGCGCCAGCCGGTGCTGGTCGATGCGCTGCTCGAGTGCCGCCAGCCGCCGGCCCAGCATTGCCTGACCGGGATCGGCCTCGATTTTTCCGGCCGCGACGAGCGCCGCGTAGCGTGTGCTGAAGGTTTCAGACATGAGACCAAGAGCAGAAGGTGGGTTTGCGACACCTATGGCGAACGAGGACCGCTGTAAATCAGGGCCGGATTCAGGTGCGTTATATTGCGCACAAAACCTGCAATAATTCTTTGATAGATATGCGTTTTTTGTGGATGAGGGTTGCCGTGGCTGACGCTAGGTCGAATTCTTGCTGCAATGCACCATATTCTCTTGATGCTTACGATTCGGGAACCGCCGAGCCGCAGCATCCGGAAACGCTGCCAAGCAAGGCGACTATTTTTAAGGAGAGCCGAGATGGACGAGCCTTTGCCCGATGGCGGTGTGATCCGCAAATTGTGGATCGGCGAGACCGACGCTTATCGTGACCACCTGCTCCGTCTCGATCACGAAAGCCGCAACCGGCGCTTTTCGGGCGCGGTTTCGGCTGACGTCGTCACGCGGCATGCGGCCTCGGCAGGCGGATTCGGCGTGGTGTTACATGGCTTTTTTGTCGACAGCGTGCTGCGGGGCGCCGCCGAGCTTCGCTCGATTGGTCCAGTGTTCGCGCGTGAAGGCGAAGCCGCTTTCAGCGTCGAGTTGCCGTGGCAGAGTCATGGGGTTGGCACGGTCCTGCTCGAGCGCACGCTTTTGAGCGCGCGCAATCGTGGGATCAAAATGTTGCGCATGCATTGTCTCGCCGACAACCGGCGTATGCAGCAATTGGCCAGCAAGTTTGAAGCCGATCTCAAGCTCGATTTCGGCAGCGTGGTCGGAGAAGTCGATCCCCCGCGTTTCACCTTGCTGTCGTTGATACGTGAGATGGTCACCGATGCCCATAGCGTCGCGACTGTCGTCCTCTGCTCAATCCGGCGTGACGTCAGTTGCTGAGCGGATAGCCCGCCTCGACTACGTACGGCCCACCTCCGACGGACGCCCGCGACGAGAACAACACGAAGCGTGAGACCCGGAAGGGCGACGTACGAAAATAGCCGCGGGCCGAAAGATATTCGGCGACCTGCTGGCTGGACGATTCACGCAAGCGCGCCAACGTAACATGTGGCGTGAATTTGCGGCCTTCCGGCTCGAGCCCGATGCGCTGCATCAGGCGTTCGTGCTCTGCCTGTACATCGAGCAAGGCCTGCGCCGGGACGACACTGGCAACGACCGCACGCGGCTTGCGGCCGCCGAACGAGGTCAATCCCTCCATATACAGCTCAAAAGCACCGCGTTTCACGCGTCCGAGCATGGACGCAACCTCATGTGCGATGTTGTCATCGACGTCCCCGATGAATCGCAAGGTCAGGTGATAATTTTCCGGATCGATCCAGCGGGCGCCGGGCAATCCGCCGCGCAAAGTCGACAACGCCTGTCCGACATCAGGAGGAATCTCAACACCTGTGAAGAGACGCGGCATAACCAGATTTCCAATCACGAGGCACGTGCAGCACGTGCCCTGACAATCAGTTCTTCAACCCGCGGCAGGATACGCGCTACGATCGTGTCGACGCCGGCTGCATTGGGATGCAGGCCATCTGCCTGATTCAATTTGGAATCTGCGGCCACTCCTTCGAGGAAAAATGGATAAAAGACGACCGGGTGAGTCGAGGCAAGCGCCGGATAGATGGAATCGAAATCGCGCGCGTATTCAGGCCCGAGATTGCGCGGAGCCTGCATCCCCGCCAGCAGAACAACGATACGTCGATCGGCAAGCTTACGCAGGATTGCGTCGAGTGCGGCCTTCGTGACTTTCGGATCAAGGCCGCGCAAGGCATCGTTGGCCCCAAGCTCCAGGATCACGGCATCGGTCCCGTCCGGAACAGACCAATCCAGGCGGCTTAGTCCTCCCGAAGCGGTATCGCCCGACACGCCGGCATTCGCAATCGTAGCGGTGAGGCCCTTCGCGTTGAGTGCCCGCGCAAGCTTTGCCGGGAATGCATCTTCGGCTGGCAGGCCAAAGCCGGCCGTCAGCGAATCCCCGAGAACGACGACACGAATCGGCTTGTCCGCCGCGCTCGCGGCCGCAACGGGCACAAACACACAAAACAACGTGAGCAGCAGCCAGTGTGCAAGGTGCTGGACCCGGACGGGGTTCCTCCCATATGAGCGAGGCTGCGGAAAATGAGGTCCCATGAAAAATAACTCCCAGGCGGGCCCGGCCATTGCGCTTGCCGGTGTTAATCTCTCGCTCGGGCAGGGTGCGGCCCGTGTACATATCCTCAAAGATATCGACCTGCATATAGGGAACGGCGAGGCAATTGGCCTCGTTGGACCGTCCGGCTCAGGCAAATCGACCTTGCTGATGGTAATGGCCGGCCTCGAACGTGCCGATTCGGGGAACGTGACGGTCGCCGGCGAGAATCTCTGTGCCCTCGATGAAGACACACTTGCCCAATTTCGCGGCCGCCATGTGGGGATCGTTTTTCAGTCGTTTCACCTGATCCCGACAATGACGGCGCTTGAAAATGTCGCCGTGCCTTTGGAATTGGCGGGGATTGCCGACGCACATGCGCAGGCGCGCGACGAACTCGCCGCCGTCGGACTGAGCGACCGGCTCGACCACTATCCCGCACAATTGTCGGGCGGCGAGCAACAACGCGTAGCGGTGGCACGCGCGCTCGCGCCGAATCCCGCGATCATCGTAGCGGACGAGCCCACCGGAAACCTGGACGAGGACACGGGCAAGCAGATCATCGAGCTTTTGTTTGCCGGCCACGCCAGGCGCAAGTCGACGCTGGTGCTGGTCACACACGACCCGGCGCTCGCCGCCCGGTGCGCTCGCGTCGTGCGCCTGCGATCGGGCCGAATTGACGGCGTGGGCGTGTCGTGACCGAAGGCAAACAGACACGACCCAACGGGCGATGGCTGCCGCTGCGCTTCGCGTTGCGCGAACTGCGTGCGGGGGTTCGTGGCTTCTACGTTTTTATCGCCTGCATCGCGCTGGGCAGCATGGCAATTGCCGGCGTCGGATCGCTGGCGGCGAGCCTTGCCGACGGCCTGGCGCGCGAAGGTCAGGTGATACTTGGCGGTGACCTCGCCTTCACGCTGATCCAGCGTGAAGCAACCCGGCAGGAACTAGCCTTTCTGGATGGCCAGGGCAGAACGTCGACCGTTGCGACCATGCGCGCGATGGCCCGCACAACGAGCGGCCAGGCAACACTGGTTGAGCTGAAGGCGGTCGACGCCGCCTATCCGCTGTTCGGAGAAACGACGCTCGATCCCCCCGGACCGGTGTCCGACGCACTGGCCGAGCGTGACGGAATTTTCGGCGGCGTAGCCGACCCGACGCTGATGGCACGGCTCGAGATCAAACCGGGAGCACGGCTGACCATTGGTGGCGCCACGATCGAAATTCGTGCCGAACTTGCCAATGAGCCGGACAAACTCGCGGGCGGCATCGGCTTCGGGCCGCGCCTGCTGGTGACCCAGGACGCCCTGCGCGCGACCGGATTGTTGCAGCCGGGCAGCCTGGTGCGGTGGCACTATCGGGTGCGGCTCCCCGCCAACAATGCATCCGACGACACCGCAAAGGCCGTGGCCACGCAGGCGCGCGCGCGATTGCCGGAAGCCGGTTGGGAGATCCGCAGCCGGAGCAACGCGTCGCCGCGTCTCGAACGCAATGTTGAGCGCTTCACCCAGTTTCTCACCATCGTGGGCCTGACCGCGCTTCTCGTCGGCGGTGTCGGTGTCGGCAATGCGGTAAAGAGCCATCTCGATCGGCGCCGTGACACCATTGCCACCATGAAGGCGCTGGGCGCCAGCGGACGCCGCATCTTCGTGATCTATCTCACGCAGGTCGTATTGCTTGCGATCGCCGGCGGCATCGCCGGCGCTGTCGTCGGCGCGGCCCTGCCTTTTCTTATCTGGTGGACGTTCGGCGCAATCATCCCCTTGCCGATCGTGCCGGCGCTGCATCCCGGCGAGCTCGTTCTGGCAATTGTCTACGGCGTTCTCACAGCGCTCGCCTTTGCGCTGTGGCCGCTCGGACGCGCACATGATGTGCCGGTCGGCGCACTTTTCCGGGATATGGTTGCTCCGCAACTGCGCTGGCCGCGCAAACGCTATGTCGCGCTTACGGCTCTCGCGGTCGTCGTTCTCGCCGCGCTAGCCGTGCTACTGGCCTATGACCGGCGCGTCGCCGTTATTTACGTCGGCACCGCAGCGGCTGTGTTCGTGCTGTTGCACGTGGTCGCCGCGCTGTTGATGATGGTGGCCAGACGTCTGCCCCGCCCGCATTCGGCGGGTCTGCGGATGGCGATCGCCAACATCTATCGTCCGAGCGCGTTGACCCCGACAATTGTGCTCTCGCTTGGGCTTGGTATCACGCTGCTGGTGACCGTTATCGAGATCGATGGCAACCTTCGCCGGCAGTTCTCGAATGAACTGCCCGCGAGGGCACCCTCGTTCTATTTCCTCGATATACCGGCCGACCAGACCCAACGCTTCGAAACCTTCATCCGTACTCATGCGCCATCGGCAATACTCGACGACGTGCCGATGTTGCGCGGCCGGATCATTTCGGCCGGCGGCATGCCGGCGGAGAACATCAAGCCGCGAGACGATGCAGCCTGGGTGCTGCAGGGCGACCGCGGCATCACCTATGCCAGCGACGTCCCGACCGGCTCGCGGCTGGTCGAGGGGCACTGGTGGGGCAAAGACTACAATGGAGCGCCGCTGGTCTCATTCGAGAAACGGCTTGCCGACGGGCTCGGCCTCAAGCTCGGTGATCCGGTGACCGTGAATGTACTTGGCCACAACATAACTGCCACCATCGCCAACATGCGTCTGGTCGACTGGGAGAGTCTTGGGATCAATTTCGTTATGGTGTTTTCACCGAATGCTTTTGCTGGAGCGCCACATTCGAACCTTGCAACTCTGACGTACCCGGGGGGCGGCACGCCGGCACAAGAAGCCGCCACGATCCGGGCCGTGGCCGAGTCGTTCCCGATGGTCACCGTCGTGCGCGTAAAAGAGGCGCTCGAAGCAATCGGCAGTATTGTGTCCAACCTGGTGCTGGCCATTCGCGGCGCCAGCGCCGTCACGCTTGTGGCCGCCGCGCTGGTGCTCGGCGGGGCGCTCGCGGCCGGCCATCACCATCGGGTTTACGACGCGGTGATCCTGAAAACGCTTGGCGCGACGCGGCGTCACCTGATTTCGGCCTACGGGATCGAATACCTGCTGATCGGCTCAGCCACGGCCCTCTTCGGAGTCATCGCCGGCTCGCTCGCGGCCTGGTTGATCGTCACGCAGCTTATGCACCTTCCGTTTACCTGGTTGCCCTGGCCGGCGCTGGCGGCGGCTGGCATGGCGGTCATGGTTACCGTCACCCTCGGGCTGGCTGGCACCTATGTGGCTCTGGGCCAGAAACCGGCCCCGGTGCTGAGAAATCTCTAGTTTTTGCGACATTCCGCCGCGTATCCCTCGGGCGCGCGGCATTTGGGCTATAGTCCGGGCCTGTAAATTAATGGTGCAGGGTCATTGTCAGGCCATATCTGGCGCCAAGCCTAGCCAACCACTAGATTCGGAACACGAGCGCGATGGCACTGCGCTGTCGCGCGTGACGTGTAACCCGGCCAAAGCCGGGACATGAGAGAGGAAACTTCGATGTCGGACTACGACCGTAACGTAGCTGCCCGCGGCTTCGGCGCCGCGCGTGCTGAGGCGATCGATGTAGGCCTGCGCGCCTACATGATCCGCGTCTACAATTACATGGCCGCCGGCGTCGCTCTGACCGGCGTCGTCGCCTGGCTTACCTTCAATGCCGCCGTGGTCACCGATGCGACAGGGCGGATCACCGGCCTGACGTCATTCGGGCAGACGATCTTCAGCGGCCCGCTGACGATCGTACTGTTTCTCGGAACGCTTGGACTTGTGTTCTTCCTGAGCTTCCGGATCAACAACCTGCAGCCAAGCACGGCGCTCATGCTGTTCATGGTCTACGCCGGCCTGCTCGGGCTCATGCTGTCGTCGGTGTTCCTGGCCTATACCGGCGCGTCGATCACCCGCACGTTCTTCATCTCCGCGGCGTCGTTCGGTGCGTTGAGTCTTTACGGCTACACGACACAGCGCGATCTCTCGCCGATCGGGTCGTTCCTGACCATGGGATTGTTCGGACTCATTCTGGCGATGCTCGTGAACATGTTTCTCAAGAGCAGCGGACTTGAGTTCGCGATCTCGGTGATCGGCGTTCTGATCTTCGCAGGCTTGACCGCCTACGACACGCAGCGGATCAAGGAGATGTACAGCGCCAATGACGACGGCACGATTGCCGGCCGCAAGGCTGTCATGGGTGCGTTGCAGCTCTATCTCGACTTCATCAACATATTCCTGTTCCTGCTGCGCTTTATGGGCGATCGCCGCTAGGCGCCGACAACAGGACTGCAATGCGCGCCCGGGCTCATGCCCGGGCGTTTGCTTTTTGATAGCCTCCGCGATGCATGACCGTCACCGTTCGACCCGCCACCCGCGCCGATATCCCGGCAATTACGCGTATCTACGCCCATTCCGTAGAGCACGGCACGGCCTCGTTCGAGCTTAGCGCGCCCGACGAGGCCGAAATGAGCCGCCGTTTCGATGAGCTCACGACTCACGGCTTTCCCTATTTTGTGGCGGTCCTTGATGGAGCCGTCGTCGGCTACGCCTATGCCGGGCCCTACCGCACACGTCCGGCCTACCGTTTCACCGTGGAGAACTCGGTCTACGTCGCTCACGACAGTCACCGTCGTGGCGTCGGCAAGGCACTGCTGCAGGCCCTCATCGAGGCCTGCACCGAAAAAGGATTTCGTTTGATGGTCGCGGTGATCGGAGATTCGAAGCAGGCAGCTTCGATTGGCCTGCACGAGGCCGCAGGCTTCAAACATGCCGGCGTATTCGAAAATATCGGCTACAAGTTCGACCGCTGGCTCGACAGCGTCCAGATGCAACGCGCACTTGGCCCGGGAGCGAGCAAGCCGCCTTAGCTGCTCAGTTGGGCACTAGTGCCAGACGGTCGATCGATCGCAACACACGATCAAGCTCGTGGCCACGCCGCACGATCAGGCCGGTTGCCGAAATCACGCTATAGGTGCCTTGGCGGCGCGCCAGCTTCGGATTTTTTTCGATGCGATAGAGCGGCACTTCCGAGGCGCGGCGGAACACCGAGAAAACCGCGCGGTCTTTGAGAAAGTCGATGGCGTAATCTCGCCACTCGCCAGCTGCGACCTTGCGCCCATACAGATCGAGAATGCGATTGAGCTCGCGGCGGCTGAAAGTCACCTGACTTACGGGGGCGGGTGC
>Ga0075423_10007357_pt1 | contig 10394 bp, 4 predicted proteins | sample SoiMethybrSBSTD2_FD_80114 | JGI IMG/M metagenome (GOLD analysis project Ga0075423, IMG submission 80114) | Bulk soil microbial communities from a Populus tree surrounding site in Tennessee, USA - Soil MetaG P. TD hybrid SBSTD2 | ecosystem: Environmental > Terrestrial > Soil > Tree plantation...
CGGCGAAGGGCGGCGGCGACTTGCATGAGGCAGCCGGGATTGGCGGTGACGAGCAGTTCCGCGCCGGTGGCCAGCACGTTCGCGGCCTTCCGGTCACCGAGCTCGGCCGCCGGCCCCGGGTTGAGCAGGTTGTAGATGCCGGCCGAGCCGCAGCAAAGCTCGGCCTCCGCGATCTCCTTGAGCTCCAGGTCGGGAATCGCGCTCAGCAGCGCCCGCGGCTGGGTCCGGATGCCTTGCGCATTCGAGAGATGGCAGGCGTCGTGGTAGGCGATCGTCACCGGCAGCGGGTGCCGCGGCGCGACCGGCCCGAGCTCCGCCAGCAACTCGGAGACGTCCCTGACCTTGCCTGCAAACGTGGCCGCCCGGTCCGCGTAGGCCGGGTCGTCGGCGAGCAGCTCGGCGTACTCCTTCATGGACGAGCCGCAGCCGGCCGCGTTGACCACCACCCGCTCGACGCCGGCGTCGGCGAACGCGTCGATCAGCTTGCGGGCGAACGACTTGGCCTCCGGCTCGCGTCCATTGTGGACCGACAGCGCCCCGCAACAGCCCTGCTTGCGCGGGATCACGACCTCGCAGCCCTCCATCGCCAGCACCCGCGCGGTGGCGGCGTTGACGCCGGGGAAGAACGCGCCCTGCACGCAGCCGGTCAGCATGCCGACGGTCATCCGCTTCGGGCCGCGGGCCCCGACCCGCTCGGGCAGCACCGGCGACCTGCCGATCGGCGGGGCGATGTCCTCCATCGTCGCCAGCGTCGGCGCGAGGCGCTGCAGCAGACCGCTGCGCCGAACCAGCTTCTGCAGCCCGGTCCGCTGGTATGCGGCGAGCGGGCCGCGCAGCAACTGCAGCCGCCGCCGGTAGGGGAACAGCGCGAAGATGGCCTCGCGCAGCGCCCTGTCGGTCGGCGAGCGGGTGTGGTTGCGCTCCACCTGAGCCCTGGTCGCCTCGATCAGCTTGTCGTACTGGACGCCCGACGGGCACGCGGGCACGCAGGCCATGCAGCCGAGGCAGCGGTCGAAGTGCTCGACCATCGAGTCCGACAGCGGCTCGCCGGTCAGCCCCTGGCTCATCAGCTGGATCCGGCCGCGGGGCGAGTCCATCTCCTCGCCCCACAGCGCGTACGTCGGGCAGGTCGGCAGGCAGAAGCCGCAGTGCACGCAGTCGGAGATCAGCTCGGGGTCGGGCGGCCGGTGCGCGTCGAAGGCGGGCATGCCCAGCGAGACCGGCTCGCCCTTGCTGGACGCCGGGACGTCGCCGGTGCCGTGGGTCGCGTCGACAGACACGTCAGATCCCTCCCACGAACCGGCCGGGCGCGAGCAGCGCGTCCGGGTCGAACTGCTCCTTGACCCTGCGCATCAGGTCGAGTCCGGACACCGGTCCCCAACTGTCCACTTCGGACCGCACCGGTGCCGGCGCGGCCAGCACGACGACGCTGCCCTGCCAGGCCGGGGCGGCGTCCCGCAGCGCCTTGACGAACGCGGCCAGCGCGGCGGGGTCGGTGCCGGGCAGGGCGGCGTGGAACACGCCGACGCCCCCGCTGCCGCGGACGGCGGCGGTGGTGCCGGCCGCGACGGCCGCCCGGTCGATCCCCTCCAGCAACCGGCCGGTGCCGGTCAGCTCGGTGGTCGCCTTGACCAGGACGCCGCGGTCGGACCCGGCCGGCAGCGTGGCCCACCAGCCCGGCCGGTCGATCCGGGCCGCACCCTCGCCCAGCGTCGCGACGGCCTGCTCGGCCCGCGCGGTCACGCCGGCCTCGGTGCCCTCGACCAGCACGGCCGCCTCGACCGGACCGCCCGGCTCCGGCCGGTCGAGCTCGATCGCGGCCGGCACCCACTGCGCGTGCAGCGCCCGCTGCACCGCCTGGTAGGCGCTCGCCGGGTCCGGCAGCCGGACCGAGACGTACGCTGCCGCGGGCGGGATCGGGTGCAGCCGGAACGCGGCCTCGGTGACCAGCCCGAGCGTGCCGTAGGCGCCGGTGACGAGCTTGGCCAGGTCGTAGCCGGCGACGTTCTTGACCACCTTGCCGCCCGCCTTCGCGACCACGCCGTCGGCGCGGACCATCGTCACACCGAGGACGAGGTCGCGTACCGCCCCGGCCTGCAGCCGCCGCGGCCCGGTCACGCCGGTGCCGAGCATGCCGCCGACCGTGGTGCCGGGCACCACCTCGTCGACGGCCAGCCGCTGCCGGTCGCCGGCCAGCCGCTCGCCGAGCTCGGCCAGCGGCACGCCGGCCTGCGCGACGACGACGAGGTCGCCGGCGGCGTGCTCGACGATCCGGTCCAGCCGGCGGGTGTCCACGATCAGGTCGAGCCGGCGCGGGGGAGTGCCCCAGCCGAGCTTGGTCCCGGCGCCGCGGGCGACCACCGCGAGGCCCTCGGCCGCCGCGACCCGCACCACCGCGGCCGCCTCCGCGGTGGAGCCGGGGGCCGCGACGAAGCGGGTCGGGGCGCCGTCGACCGCGTCGCCGTCGCCGGCCGGCCCGGCGTGGCCGCCGGTCGCCTGCCGCAGCGCGTCGAGCACCCCCGCTGGCCCGGTCATCAGAACTGCTCCGCCAGTCCGGCCTCGACCAGCGGGTGGGCGCCGCGGTGCCGGCCTGGTACCTCGCCGCACAACCGCGGAGTGGGGAACACCTTGCCCGGGTTGGACAGCCCGTCCGGGTCGAACGCGCACCGCACCAGCTGCATCGTGTCGAGATCCGCCGCCGAGAACATCCGCGGCATGTGCTTGGCCTTGTCCGAGCCGACGCCGTGCTCTCCGGTGATCGACCCGCCGTGCTCCAGGCAGAGGTCGAGGATCGCGCCGGACACCTCCTCGGCCCGCTCGGCCTGCCCTGGCACGGCGTCGTCGAAGAGCACCAGCGGGTGCAGGTTGCCGTCGCCGGCGTGGAAGACGTTGGCCACCCGGACGCCGGACTCGGCCGAGAGGTCGGCGATCGCGCGCAGCACCTCGGGCAGCGCGGTCCGCGGGATCACCCCGTCCTGGACGATGTAGTCGGGGCTGATCCGGCCGACCGCGGCGAACGCGGACTTGCGGCCCTTCCAGAACAGCGCGCGCTCGACGTCGTCGGCGGCGATCCGGATCTCGAATGCGCCGGCCTTCTCGCACAGCTCCCGCACCTGGGCGAACTGAGCGTCCACTTCGGACGCCGGACCGTCCAGCTCGACGACGAGCACGGCGCCGGCGCCGGCAGGGTATCCACAGTGGACGGCCGCCTCGGCCGCCTCGATCGCCAGCGCGTCCATCATCTCGACCGCGGCCGGGATGACGCCGGCGGCGATGATCGCCGACACCGCCTGGCCGGCCGCGTCGGTGCCGTCGAAGCCGGCCAGCAGCGTCTGCACCGACTCCGGCGCACGGGTCAGCCGGACGGTCACCCGGGTCGCGATCCCCAGCGTGCCTTCGGAGCCGACGATCGCGCCGAGCAGGTCGTAGCCGGGCGGGTCGGGAGCCTTGCCGCCGATCTCGACCACCTCGCCGGACGGCTCGACGAACTCGACGCCGAGCACGTGGTTGGTGGTGAAGCCGTACTTGAGGCAGTGCGCGCCGCCCGAGTTCTCCGCGACGTTGCCGCCGATCGAGCAGACCTGCTGGCTGGACGGGTCGGGGGCGTAGTAGTAGCCGGAGGGCGCGGCCGCCCGGGTCACGTGCAGGTTGATCACGCCCGGCTCCACCACGGCGCGCTGGCCGTCCCGGTCGACGTCGAGGATCTTCCGCATCCGGGAGGTGACGACGAGCACGCCGTCGGCGTGCGGCAGGGCTCCGCCGGACAGGCCGGTGCCGGAGCCGCGCGCGACGAACGGCACCCCGGCCTCGTTGCAGGCCCTGACCACCGCGGCGACGTCCGCGGTGGTCTCGGCCAGCACGACCAGCCCGGGCACGACCTTGTAGTGGGCGAGCCCGTCGCACTCGTACGTGCGCAGCTCCTGCCGGTCGTCGATCACCTTCGCGGCACCCAGTTCCGCCCGGAGGCGGGACGTGAGCTCGGACAGACCGGCCATGGCAGCGCTCCCTACGGCATCCGCTCGTACGCCGGCAGGGTGAGGAACTCGGCGAACTCGTCCGACAGCGCCATCTCGGAGAACAACGCCTTCGCGTCGTCCCACCGCCGGCCGGGCCCCTCCGTCCGCACCTTGGCCAGCTCCTCGTCGATGATGCGCTCGACCAGCTCGCGGGTCACCTGCTGGCCGTCGGCGAGCGTCACGTCGTTGTGCAGCCACTGCCAGACCTGCGACCGGGCGATCTCCGCGGTGGCCGCGTCCTCCATCAGGTTGAAGATCGCCACCGCGCCGCCGCCCCGCAGCCAGGACTCCAGGTATTGCAGACCGACGCTGATGTCGTTGCGCAGCCCCGCCTCGGTGATCTCACCCGGCGTCGCAGCGACGTCCAGCAGCTGCTCGGCGGTGACGTGCACCTCCTCGCGCTTGCGGTCGATCTGGTTGGGCCGTTCGCCGAGGACCGAGTCGAAGACCTCCCGGCACAGGTCCACCATGTCCGGGTGGGCGACCCAGGAGCCGTCGAAGCCGTCGGTGGCCTCGCGGGTCTTGTCTTCCCGGACCTTCTGCATGGCGACCTCGGTCACCTCGGCGTCGCGCCGGTTGGGGATGAACGCCGCCATCCCGCCGATCGCGTGCGCGCCGCGCTTGTGGCAGGTCCGGACCAGCAGCTCGGTGTAGGCCCGCATGAACGGCGCGGTCATCGTCACCGAGTTGCGGTCGGGGAGCATGAAGTCGCGGCCGCGGGTGCGGAACTTCTTGATCACCGAGAACAGGTAGTCCCACCGGCCGGCGTTGAGCCCGGCCGAGTGCTCGCGCAGCTCGTAGAGGATCTCCTCCATCTCGAACGCGGCCGGGTAGGTCTCGATGAGCACGGTGGCTCGGATGGTGCCGCGGGGCAGGCCGAGGAACTCCTGGGCGGCGACGAACGCGTCGTTCCAGAGCCTGGCCTCGAGATGGCTCTCCATCTTCGGCAGGTAGAAGTAAGGCCCCTTGCCGATGTCGAGCAACGCCTGCGCGTTGTGCTCCAGGTGCAGGGCGAAGTCGACCAGGCTGCCCGAGGTCTGCTCGCCGTCGACGAGGATGTGCTTCTCCGGCAGGTGCCAGCCGCGCGGCCGGACCACGATCGTCGTCGACAGGTCGCGCAGCTTGTAGTCCTTGCCCTCGGGCGAGGTGAAGTCGATCGTGCCGGCGATCGCGTCGCCGAGGTTGAGCGGGCCGGAGACCACGTTGCCCCAGTGCGGGGTGTTGGCGTCCTCCTGGTCGGCCAGCCAGACCTTGGCGCCCGAGTTGAGCGCGTTGATCGTCATCTTGCGGTCGGTCGGGCCGGTGATCTCCACCCGCCGGTCGACCAGGCCCGGCGCCGGCTCGGCCACCTGCCAGCTCGGGTCCTCCCGGATGTCCTTGGTCTCGGCCAGGAAGCTCAGCGTGCCGCCGGCGGCCAGCTGCGCGTAGCGCTCCTGGCGGGCGTCGAGCAGCTCCCGCCGGCGGGCTTCGAAGCTGCGGTGCAGTTGTGCGATCAGCGCCAGCGCGCGGTCGGTGAGGACCTGCTCGTAGCGATCCTCGGGCGGTCCTGCGATGGTCACGCCGTCCGCGCTGCCGAGTGCCTGCGTCATGCGCCCTCCGGTTCCGCCGATTTCGTGGTGGACGTTAAGCATCGCGCGTTTTCCCGGTCAACGAGCCCCGACGAGCGGTACGACCAGGTGCGGTCCTGGTGCGCCCAGTGGAGCCTTCGGTGTGACCGGATCGGCTCACCCCCTACCCTCTGCTCGTCGCGGATACGCGGCAGGCGTACGAGTCAGTGGGCGGGAGATCATGCGCGACCAGCAGGGCTTCACCGACTTCGCCACCGCGCGGGCCGGGGACCTGCGCCGGCAGGCATACCTGCTGACCGGCTCGCCGGAGCGGGCGGTGCGGCTGGCGGACAAGGCGCTGGCCGAGACCGGCCGCCGGTGGGACCGGCTCGGCGGGGTGGTCGCGGCCGAGGAGCACGCCCGGCGGGTCGTGGCGACCGGGTCGCTGCGCGGGCGCGGGGTGACACCGGCGGTCGCGCTGACCGCGCGCGGGACGGCGGCGCCGACCGACGACGCCGGCGAGGCGGTACGGCGCGCGCTGGCCGGGTTGCCGCCGCGGCGGCGGGCCGTGCTCGTGCTCCGGTACGACGAGGGCCTGGACGACGCGGCGGTCGGGGCGCGGCTCGGGCTGCCGCCGGCGCAGGCCGCGGCCGAGGGCGAGGCCGGGCTCGTGACCCTGCGCAGCCTGCTCCGCCGCCGGGGTCGGCCGGAGGACCTGCTCCCGACCGCCCTCGCCGAGACGCCCCTCCCGATCCCGCTGAGCCCGCCGTCGCATCCCTCCGGCCCTGCTGCCGGTGCCGAGCCGGCCCGGTCCGACGCTCCCGCCGGGCCGGCCGCGTCCGAGGACGCTGCGGTCGGCGCCGCCGCAGGCAACTCTGTCGCTCCGGCCGCGCGGCCGGCGGCCCCGCCAGCTCCGCCGGCGGCCGCCGATGCGCCGGCCGGGGACGTGCCGGCCGGGGACGTGCCGAGTGCGGATGGGCGGCCCGGCTCGGTGGGCGCTGCCTCGAGCAGCAGCAGTCTGGCGGGGAAGAACGGCGCGCCGGCTCGGGATGCGGGTGGGGGCAGCGGCGCAGGCGCGGCGCCCGCGGCCGGGAAGGGTGCCGGCGCCGGGTCCGGGAACGCGGGCGGGTCCGGGAACGCGGGCGGGTCCGGGAGCGCGGGCGGGTCCGGGAACGCGGGCGGGTCCGGGAGTGCGGGCGGGTCCGGTAGTGCGGGCGGGTCCGGGAGCGCGGACGGTCCGCAGCCGAAGCCCGCCGGGGGAACAGCGCAGAAGGCCGGCAGCACGGCGCAGAAGGCGGGCGGCACAGCGCCGGAGGCCGGCGGCCGGCCGGGACACAAGCCCGGCGCGGCGGCGCAGAAGACCGGCGGCGGCCCAGGCCAGAAGGCCGGCGCGGGGGCGCAGAAGACCGGTGCGGCGCAGAAGGCCGGTGGCGCATCCCGCAACGGTGCTGCCGCCACGTCCCCACCCGTCGGCGTCGCCGCCGGAGCCGGGTCAGCGCAGACCGGTTCCGCGACCGCGCGCCCGGCGGGCCGGCGCCGGTGGCTCATCGCGGCCGTGATCGTCGTCGTCGCCGGGATCGGGGCGGCCGTCCTCGTGCCGGCCCTGCGGGGCGACTCGACGCCGGACGGCCCGGTGCCGGCCGCGGCCGGGTCCGGTCACGACCAGCTGCCGTGGACGGTCCGCGGACCGCTCGCCGGCGACCAGGACCTGCTCCGGTCCGCGCTGCACGCCTGGCAGTCGGGCGTGCCGGAGCGCCAGCGCCCGACGCGGGCTGCCGCGCTCTGGGCCGGCGACCTCGACGGCGTCCGTACCGTCCTGCTCCAGGGCACCGACGGCACCGGCCAGACGTGGGTCGCGCACGTCATCGGCAGCGGCGAGACCGCCTCGCTGCGGTCCACCGAACCGCTCGGCCGTGCGTTGCCGCTGCTCGCGATCGGCACCAGCGCCGGCGCCGCCCGCCTGCTCGCCGACCCGGACACGCCGCCGAACGGAATCCTCGCCGGCATCGGCGACTCGTTCCGCCCGCTGGCCGTGGCGCAGGACAGCCTGACCCAGGGGGTGACCGTGCCGGCCGCGGGCCTGCAGGTCGTGCTGACCGACGACGGTGCGGTGGTGCGCTCGGGCACCGTGCTGCCGGGCCGGCTCTCCCCGCTCACCGGCACGGTCGAGCTGACCCGGCCGACCCTCGACCTCGGCCCGGCCCAGCCGCCCGTCCAGGCCTGGTACGACGACGGCGAGCTCATCGGCAGCCGCCTCGGCGGTCCGGTCGAGCTGGTGCAGGCCGGGCCGGTGCGCAGCGCGTCGGTCGGGGTGAACGGGCGGCCGACGAAGGTGGAGCTGCGGGCGTACGAGGTGGTCCGCGGCGGCACCCGCTACCTGGCCACGGTGGTCCGCTCCGGCGGGGCGCCGGCGTGCACCGACACCGCGATCGTGGGTCCGGCCGACTCGGTGCCGGCCAAGCCGGTGGCGCTGGTCGCCCGGTGCATCCCGCGCGGCAGCACCGGTGGCGTGCTGGCGGCGGTCGGCACCCGCGGTGTCCGCTCGGTGCTGGTCACGCTCGCGCCCGCGACGCCGGCGGCGCCGGGCCGTCCCGGTGTCCCGTCGCGCCCGGCCCAGCCGGCCCGGACCGTGTCGGTCACCGGTGCGAGCGGGTCCGGCCTGGTCGCGTTGACGGCCGTGTCGCAGCTGCCGACCAACCCCGCCTCGGCCGTCGCCCGGGACGTCGGCAACCACCAGCTCGACCGCGTCAGCCTCCCCGCCTACAAGGCCCCCCGCCCCTGACCGGCGGGCACCCACGCCCGGACCGGCTCAGTCGGAGGTCCGGGCGGTGAGCTCGGTGCGGACCGGAGGACGTCCGGTGTGGCCGGGCTGCGCGAGCACCGGCAGCTCGGCCAGGCCGAACCGCCCGTGCAGCCGCCGCAGCGGTGCCGGCGCCCACCAGTTCAGGTCGCCGAGCAGCGTCATCGTCGCCGGCACCAGCAGGCAGCGCACCAGCGTCGCGTCCACCACGACCGCAACCGCCAGCGCGAATCCCATCTCCTTGATCCCGAGCATCCGCCCGGCCGCGAACCCGCAGAACACGATCACGATGAGCAGCGCGGCCGAGGTGATGATCCGCCCGCTGCGCTGCAGCCCGACCCGGACCGCCTCGTCGTTCGGCGAGCCGGCGTCGTACTGCTCCTTGATCCGGGCGATCAGGAACACCTCGTAGTCCATCGAGACGCCGAACGCGAACGCGAACACGATCACCGGCACCCACGTCTCGATCGCCCCGGTCGAGGTGAACCCGAACGCGTCCTCGAGGTGCCCCTGCTGGAACACCCACACCAGCGCCCCGAACGTCGCCGCGAGCGAGATCGTGTTCATCACCAGCGCCTTGACCGGCACCAGCACCGAGCCGGTCATCAGGAACAGCAGCACGAACAGCGCCACCGCGATCACCCCGAACGCCCACGGCAGCCGCTCGGCCAGCGACCCGGAGAAGTCGATGAGGACGGCGGCGTCCCCGGTCACCCAGCTCTGGTACGGCGGGCGGTGCTCGCGCAGCACGAGCACCAGCCGCTGTGCCGCGTCGCCCTGGGAGGTGCCGGTCGGGGTGATGTCCACCGAGGCGTACGGCGAGGTGCCGAGCCGGGCCGCCGGTGCCACCGCCGCCACGTCCGCCCGGTCCACCACCGACCTCAGCCCGGCGACGTACGCGTCGAGCTCCTCCGGTGTCGCCCGCGCCAGCACGGTGACCGGATCCGTACCGCCGCCCGGGAAACGGACCTGCAGGTTCTGCTGCAACCGGACGCTCTCGAACGAGTCCGGCAGCAGGTTGGCGCCGCCGTTCTCCAGCCGCAGCGACAGCAGCGGCGCGCCGGCGGCGAGCAGCACCGCGGCCACGGCGACCGCGACCAGCCAGGCGCGCCGCTGCACCGCCCGGGCCAGCCTGGAGAAGAACCCCTCGGCCGGCGCCAGCGCCCGCCGCACCGGGATCCGGCCGCCGACCAGCGCGAGCAGCGCCGGCACCAGCGTCAGCGCGGCCAGCAGCGCGACCACGACCACGGCGACCCCGGCCGCGCCGATGGCCCGGAAGGTCGGGTCGTCGAAGATCATCAGCGCCGACAGCGAGACGGCGACGGTCAGCGCGGAGAAGGTGATCGTCCGGCCGGCGGTCGCCGCGGTCCGCTCGACCGCCCCGGGCACGTCCGCGCCGGCGGCCCGCTCCTCCCGGAACCGGCTGACCATCAGCAGCGCGTAGTCGATCGAGATGCCGAGCCCGAGCAGCGTCGTCACCGGCACCGTGTTCGGGTCGAGCGTGATCACCGCGGCGAAGCCCAGCAGGCAGACGAACGCGCCGCCGATCGCGGCGACCGCGCCGATCAGCGGCAGCAGCGCGGCCAGCAGGCCGCCGAAGATCACCACCATCACGATCAGCGTGATCGGCAGCGAGACCGCCTCGGCCCGCTCGGTGTCGGCCCTGACCTGCGCGTTGATCTCCCGGTTGAGCAGCGGGTCGCCGCCGATCTGCACGCTCGCTCCGGGGATCTCGCCCGGCAGCCGGCGGAGCCGGGCCGCGGCGGCGTCGATCGCGGCGTCCCGCTCGCGCCCGGAGATCCGGCGGTCGAGATCGACGACGACCACGCCGCCGCGGTTGTCGGTGGCGACCAGGCCGGCGCGGGCGCCCGCGTACGGGTCGACGACGCGCCCGACGTGCGGGATCCGGGCGACGTCCGCCGCGGCGGCGGTGATCCTCGCCCGTACCGCCGGGTCCGCGATCGGCACGTCGTCGACCAGGCCGAGCATCCTCGCCCCGTACGTGGCGTTGTCGCCGATCACGTCGAACGC